>Ga0335082_10007644_pt1 | contig 11725 bp, 6 predicted proteins | sample Lox_Sample_41_FD_206718 | JGI IMG/M metagenome (GOLD analysis project Ga0335082, IMG submission 206718) | Soil microbial communities from Loxahatchee National Wildlife Refuge, Florida, United States - Lox_Sample_4.1 | ecosystem: Environmental > Terrestrial > Soil > Wetlands | place: USA: Florida...
CGAGGCACCCGCCAAGGCTGACGTTCAGGCCAAGGCCGAGGCACCCGCCAAGGCCTCGAAGGCCGACGCGCCCGCTGAGGCTCCGAGGGCGGCCGCCAAGGCCGAGGCTCCGGCGAAGGCCGAGGCACCCGCCAAGGACGAGGCTCCGGCGAAGGCCGAGGCCAAGGCCGCGGCGCCCGCCGAGGCCGGGGACGCGGGCGAGCCCACCGAGGAGCCGGCCGCCACCGAGGCCTGAGGCCTACCGCCGCATCGCCTGGTTCCCCGCCCGATCCACGCTCGGGGTCATGGTCCTTCCGGCTGGACGGTGCCGTCCGGTCGGCTCGGTTGCGGAGGGGGGTGGTCGTGCTAGCATGCGACGCAGTCGCTCTCCGCGGCGATCGAAGGGGAACAGGCGTTCGACTCGATGGATCGGTTCGACAAGTTCACAGACCGCGCTCGCAAGGTCCTGACGCTCGCACAGGATGAAGCCCAGCGCTTCAACCACAACTACATCGGGACCGAGCACCTCCTCCTCGGGCTGGTCCGGGAGGGCGAGGGCGTCGCCGCTCGGGTCCTCGAGAACATGAACGTCGAGCTGCCGAAGGTCCGGACGGCGGTCGAGTTCATCATCGGGCGCGGCGACCGGCCGGTCGTCGGCGAGGTCGGGCTCACCCCGCGGGCGAAGCGCGTCATCGAGCTCGCGATCGACGAGGCTCGTCGGCTCGGCCACAACTACATCGGGACCGAGCACCTCCTTCTCGGCCTCGTCCGCGAGGGCGAGGGCATCGCCGCCGGCGTCCTCGAGTCGCTCGGGGTCAATCTCGACAAGGTCCGCCACGAGGTCATCCGGGTCCTCTCCCAGAGCTCCGCCGCCGGGCCGAGCCAGGAGACGAAGCGGGCGAGCAAGACCCCGACCGTCGACCAGCTCGGCATCAACCTCACCGAGGCCGCCCGGGTGGGCAAGCTCGATCCGGTCATCGGCCGGGAGAAGGAGATCGAGCGGGTCATCCAGATCCTGTCCCGCCGGACGAAGAACAACCCGGCCCTCATCGGCGAGCCCGGCGTCGGCAAGACGGCCATCGCCGAGGGCCTCGCTCACCGGATCGTCAACGGCGACGTCCCCGAGACGCTCCTCAACAAGCGCGTCCTCACCCTCGACATCGGCTCGCTCGTCGCCGGCACCAAGTACCGCGGCGAGTTCGAGGAGCGCCTCAAGAAGATCATCGAGGAGCTCCGCAACACGAACGACGCAGTCCTCTTCATCGACGAGCTCCACACCCTCGTCGGGGCCGGCGCGGCCGAGGGCGCCATCGATGCCGCCAACATCCTCAAGCCGCCGCTCGCCCGCGGTGAGCTTCAGTGCATCGGCGCGACGACCCTCGACGAGTACCGCAAGTACATCGAGCGCGACGCCGCCCTCGAGCGCCGCTTCCAGCCGGTCATGGTCGAGGAGCCGACGCTCGAGCAGACGATCGAGATCCTCAAGGGCATCCGCGAGCGCTACGAGCAGCACCACAAGGTCACCATCACCGACGAGGCGGTCAACGCCGCGGCGGACCTGTCGATCCGCTACATCACCGACCGCCACCTGCCGGACAAGGCCATCGACCTCATCGACGAGGCGGCCAGCCGGGTCCGCCTCCGCTATGCCTCGGCGCCGCCCGCCCTCCGCGAGGCCCAGCGCGAGCTCGAGCGCATCACCAAGGAGAAGGACGCCGCGATCAACGCCCAGGAATACGAGCAGGCGGCGACGCTCCGCGAGGCCGAGGCCACCGCGAAGGAGACCGTCGAGACGCTCCGCAACGACTGGCAGAGCGAGGTCTCGGCCGACCAGCCGACCGTCGGCGAGGAGGAGATCGCCCAGGTCGTCGCGATGTGGACCGGCATCCCGGTCACCCGCATCGCCCAGGAGGAGTCGGAGCGGCTGCTCCACATGGAGGACGCCCTCCACGGCCGGGTCATCGGCCAGCAGGAGGCCATCGAGACCGTCTCCAAGGCGGTCCGCCGGGCCCGGGCCGGCCTCAAGGATCCGAAGCGGCCGATCGGCTCGTTCATCTTCCTCGGGCCCACCGGCGTCGGGAAGACCGAGCTCGCCAAGGCCCTCGCGGAGTTCATGTTCGGCAGCGAGGACGCCCTCATCAAGATCGACATGAGCGAGTTCATGGAGCGCCACAACGTCAGCCGCCTCGTCGGGGCGCCTCCCGGCTACGTCGGCTTCGACGAGGGCGGCCAGCTGACCGAGGCCGTCCGGCGCAAGAGCTACGCGGTCGTGCTCCTCGACGAGGTCGAGAAGGCCCACCCGGAGGTGTTCAACATCCTCCTCCAGATCCTCGAGGACGGGCACCTCTCCGACGCCAAGGGCCGCCGGGTCGACTTCCGCAACTGCATCATCATCATGACGAGCAACCTCGGGGCGAAGCAGCTCCAGACGAACTCGGCCCTCGGCTTCCGGGCGATGGGCGACACCGAGGCGGCCCGGGCCGAGGCCTCGTACGAGCTCATGCGTGAGAAGGTCCAGAACGAGCTCAAGCAGAACTTCCGGCCCGAGTTCCTCAACCGCATCGACGCGACGGTCGTCTTCCGCAGCCTGACCCAGGACGAGATCGCCCGGATCGTCGACCTCATGCTGGAGCGGGTCCGCGACCAGCTCAAGGCCCAGCAGATGTCGCTCGAGGTCACGGAGGCGGCCAAGGAGCACATCATCAAGCTCGGCTACGACGTCGCCTACGGCGCGCGGCCGCTCCGCCGGGTGATCCAGAACATGGTCGAGGACGTGCTCGCCGAGCATCTCCTCCTCGGCCGCTACGAGCCGGGCACGACCATCGTCGTCGACAAGGGCGAGGAAGCCGGTCTGGACATCCACGCCGCCGAGGCCAAGACCCCCGTCGAGACCCACTAGGCGGTCCGGGTCGCCGGGCGTCGCGGGTGGCGAAGGCACAGAGCCGGTACGTCTGCCAGAACTGCGCGGCCGCGTTCCTCCGCTGGGAGGGTCAGTGCCGCTCATGCGGCGCCTGGAACAGCCTCGTGGAGACGATCGTCCGCGAGCCCGCCCACGCCCCTCGATCGGCGACCGGATCGACGGCCGGGCTCGCCGAGCCGATCGCCCTCGCCGACGTCGGCGAGCTGGCGGTCCCGCGCATCCCGGTCGGGATCGGGGAGGTCGACCGGGTCCTCGGCGGCGGGATCGTCCCCGGGTCGGTCGTTCTCGTCGGCGGCGAGCCGGGGATCGGCAAGTCGACGCTTCTCCTCCAGGCCGCCGCCTCGCTGGCGACCGGCCCGGCCGAGTCGCCGGGCGGGGTGCTCTATGCGACCGGCGAGGAATCGGCCGCCCAGGTCGCCCTCCGCGGCTCGCGGCTCGGGCTGCTCGGCGGCCCCGCCGGGCGATCCGTCCGGGTCGTCGCCGAGAGCGAGATCGGGCGCATCGCGGAGCTCGTCCGTGCCTCCCGCCCGGTCCTCGTCATCGTCGACTCGATCCAGACCATGACGGTCGACGAGCTCGACGGCCCGGCCGGCAGCGTCGGCCAGGTCCGCGAGTCGGCCGTCCGGCTCATGGAGCTCGCGAAGGGGGAGGGGATCGCCGTCGTCCTCGTCGGGCACGTGACGAAGGACGGCACGCTCGCCGGGCCAAAGACGCTCGAACACCTCGTCGATGCGGTCCTGACCCTCGAGGGCGAGCGGTTCGCCGCCCTCCGGCTCCTTCGCGCCTCGAAGAACCGCTTCGGATCGACGGAGGAGGTCGGCGTCTTCGAGATGGGCGAGCTGGGCCTCCGCGAGCTCGACGACGCGTCGCGGGCGTTCCTCGCCGACCATCCCGGGACGGCGTCCGGCAGCATCGTCGCCCCGACCCTGGAAGGGACCCGGCCGCTCCTCGTCGAGGTCCAGGCTCTCGTCGCCCAGAGCTCCTACGGGACCCCGCGACGGACGGCCAACGGCATCGACGCCAACCGCCTCGCCCTCCTCATCGCCGTCCTCGGGCGGCGGGCGGGGATCGGCCTGTCGAGCCACGACGTGTACGCGAGCCTGGCCGGCGGCCTCAGCATCGACGAGCCCGGTCTCGACCTCGCGGTCGCCATCGCCCTGGCCTCGGCCCTCCGCGACCGCGAGGTCGTCGCGGGGACGGTCGCGGTAGGCGAGGTCGGCCTCCTCGGCGAGCTCCGCTCGGTCAGCGGCCTCGAACGGCGGGTGCGGGAGGCGGTCCGGCTCGGGTTCGGCCGGGCGATCGTGCCGGCTCCCCGTCGGGGCGCGCCGGCGCTCCACGTCGACGGGGCCGAGGTGATGGCGGTGGCCACCCTCCGGGAGGCGCTCGCGGTGGCCCTCGGCGAGGTCGCTCGCTGAGAACGAGGGGCTGCGGCGCTGCGCACGCGATGCTAGGCTCTGCCGGCGGTTCGCGGGTGACGCGGCCGTCGGACCGCGGACGCTGCAGGCGACCGGCTGGTCCGCGAGCCCATCGGTGAGGCGCAGGTGATCCGGACCATCCGATTCCTCGGGGCAGCCTTCGGGGTGCTCGTCGGCATCACCCTCGCCTCCCTCGGCGGCGGGCTGTTCACCGACATGCAGTACGCCGGCGCCTTCCTCGCCGCCTGGGTCATCGCCTGGCTGGTCATTGGCTTCGCCGTCTTCCCCTACCTGACGATCGTGCCGGCCGGCTGGCTGCTCAGGCAGGTCCAGCAGCTCTCGACGGCCGAGTTCGTGACCGCCGTCATCGGGCTGCTCATCGGCCTTCTCATGGGGCTCCTGCTCGGTCTGCCCCTCTCGAACATCGGCGGGCCGCTCGGCCAGTGGCTGCCCCTCGGCGTCTCGCTCTTCCTCGGCCTCGGCATGGTCGGCCTGACCGTCGCCAAGCGGGCCGACCTCACCGCCGCGGCCGAGGCGATCGGCCTGTTCCGCCGGCCCGGTGCCGACGGCGACCGTCAGGCGCTCGCCGGCGAGCCGCACATCGTCGTCGACACGAGCGCGATCATCGACGGCCGCATCGCCGAGATCGTCGAGTCGGGCTTCATCTACGGCACCCTCGTCGTTCCCCGTTTCGTGCTCGACGAGCTCCAGCACATCGCCGACAGCTCGGACACGCTGCGTCGCAACCGCGGCCGGCGGGGCCTCGAGATCCTCGCCCGGCTCCAGAAGGACGCCCGCACCCCGGTCGAGATCGCCGAGGAGCGCTTCCCGGAGATCGACGAGGTCGACGCCAAGCTCGTCGCCCTGGCCAAGACGCGGAGCCGGGCGATCCTCACGAACGACTTCAACCTCAACCGAGTGGCCGAGCTCCAGGGCATCCGGGTCATGAACATCAACTCGCTCGCCAACGCGGTGAAGGCCGCCCTCCTGCCGGGCGAGGACCTCCGGGTCCGGGTCATCCAGGAGGGCAAGGAGGCCGGTCAGGGCGTCGGCTTCCTCGACGACGGGACGATGATCGTCGTCGAGGGCGGCGCCCGCTACATCGACCGCGACCTCGACGTGGCGGTCACCCGGGTCCTCCAGACCGTGGCCGGCCGGATGATCTTCGCCCAGCCGCGCGTCGAGTGAGCGATCGACCACCGTCGCCACGGGACGGGGTCGTGGCCGAGGAACGGGGGAGGGCGGCGGACGGTGGCGCGGCTCGGGGGGTCGCCGACGTGGTCGTCGTCGCCGCCGGCTCGAGCACTCGGATGGCCGGGCTCGACAAGCTGACGGCGCCGATCGGCGGACGGCCGCTCCTCGCCTGGACGGTCTCGCGGCTGGCGGCCGCCCCGGCGGTCCGCCGGATCGTCCTCGTGGTCGCCCCCGGGCGACTGGCCGAGCTCTCCGCCGCGCCGTGGCTCGACTCGGCGGCGGTGCCGATACGGGTGGTCGCCGGAGGTGCTCGCCGTCAGGAATCGGTGGCCGCCGGGGTGGGCGCCCTCGACGCTCCCGACGACCGGATCGTCCTCGTCCACGACGGGGCTCGGCCGGTGGTGGGCGTGGAGCTCGTGCAAGCCGTCGCGGACGCGGTCGCCCGCCACGGAGCGGCGATCCCGGTCCTGCCGGTCGCCGAGACGACGAAGCGCGTCGCCGACGGTATCGTCCGCGGGACGGTCGACCGGTCCGACCTCGCGACCGCCCAGACGCCGCAGGGCGCCCGGGCCGGTCTCCTCCGCCGAGCCTGGGCCGAGTTCCCGCCGGGCGACCCGACGACCTTCACCGATGAGGCCGCCCTGCTCGAGGCGGCTAGAATCGCCGTCCATGCGATCCCCGGTGACCCGTTGAACCTCAAGGTGACCGTGCCCGACGACCTCGCCCGGGCGAGGTCGGCGCTCGCCGTCGACGGTCCGCCGACCGCGGACGTCCGGGTCGGCACGGGCCGCGACAGCCACCCCTTCGGACCGGGCAACCCCCTCGCCCTCGGCGGGATCGTCATCGACGGCGGACCCCGCCTCCACGGCCATTCGGACGGCGACGTCGCCCTTCACGCGGTCGCCGACGCGCTCCTCGGGGCCGCCGGGCTGGGCGACCTCGGCCGCCTCTTCCCGCCGTCCGCCACCCCCGCCGGCGTCTCGAGCGCGGAGCTCCTCGCGGAGGTGGTCGGCCGGCTCCGCGCCGTCGGCGCTGCCCCGAGCTCGATCGACGTCACGATCGTCGGCTCGCGGCCGCGACTCGCCGGCCGGCTCGACGAGATGCGCGACGCGATCGCCGCGATCGTCGGGATCGAGCCCGACCGGGTCGATGTGAAGGCCTCCACCGGCAACCTCGCCGGGATGGAGGGCGCCGGCCGGGGGATCTCGGCCCAGGCCGTGGCCGTGATCGTGCCGGGCTCGGGCGGCGACGCCCGATGACGATCGCCCTCCACGACACGCTGAGCGGCGCCACCCGCCCGCTCGAGCCGCTCGAGCCGGGTCACGTCCGCATCTACTCCTGCGGCCCGACGGTCTACGGCCCGACGCACATCGGGAACTTCCGCTCGTTCCTCTTCGCCGACCTCCTCGTCCGCTACCTCCGCTACCGGGGTCTGCGGGTGACCTGGGTCATGAACGTGACGGACATCGACGACCGGATCATCAAGATCGCCGCGGCCACCGGTGAGCCGTTCCGCGAGCTGACCGAGCGGTACATCGCCCGCTTCCTCGAGGATGCGGCGGCCCTCCGGATGACGGACCCCGACGCCGTCCCGCGACCGACCGCCCACATCCCCGAGATCGTCAGCCTCATCCAGCGCCTCGAGGCGGCCGGCATCGCCTACCGGACGGCCGACGGCTCGATCTTCTTCCGCATCGAGTCGTGGCCCTCCTACGGACGCCTGGCCCGGCTCGATCCCGACAACCTCCGGGTCGGCGAGCGGGTCGAGGCCGACGACTACGGCAAGGACGACGTCCGCGACTTCGCCCTCTGGAAGGGGGTCAAGCCGGGCGAGCCATCGTGGGAGACCGAGATCGGGACCGGCCGGCCGGGCTGGCACATCGAGTGCTCGGCGATGAGCATGGCCAGGCTCGGCGAGACGTTCGACATCCACACCGGCGGGGTCGACCTCATCTTCCCCCACCACGAGGACGAGATCGCCCAGAGCGAGGCCGCCACCGGCAAGGAGTTCGTGCGGACCTGGCTCCACTGCGCCCATCTCCAGATGGCCGGGGCGAAGATGGCCCGGTCGGTCGGCAACATCGCCCGCGTCGCCGACCTCCTCGAGGCAGGGATCGAGCCGCGGGCCCTCCGCTACTTCCTCATCTCGGTCCACTACCGGATGGCGGTCTCCTACTCCGAGGAATCGCTCGCCGCCGCCGGCGCGGCGGTGGCCCGGATCGACGCCGCGATCGCCGCCCTCCGGGCGTATCGGAACGAAGGGCCCGACGACGCGTCGCTGCCGGCGGTCCTCGAGACGGCGCGGGCCGACTTCGAGGCGGCGCTCGACGACGACCTCAACGTGTCGCCCGCCCTGGCCGCGGTGTTCGAGCTCGTCCGCGAGCTGAACCGCCGGATCGACGCGCGGACGCTGTCGACCGCCGACGCGGAACGGGGGCTGGCGCTCATCGCCGACCTGGACACGGTCCTCGGCGTGACGGCGCCGGCGGAGGCCGAGCTCGAGCCCGAGCTGGCCGCCTTGCTCGAGGCCCGGTCGGCCGCCCGGGCGAACCGCGATTGGGCCGAATCCGACCGCCTTCGCGACGAGCTCCTGACCCGTGGCGTCGCCGTCGAGGACACCCGCGATGGCCAGCGCTGGCGGCGGGTGGAGGTCGCGACCGGTGCCTGACGAGGAGTCGGCCGGGAAGCCGAAGAAGCCAACGAGCCGCAAGCCGGCCGGCGGCAAGCCCCGGGCGGACAAGCCATCAGCCGGCCGACCGTCCGACGAAGGCCCGCCCCGGCGCTCGGGCTCTCCGCGTCCGCCCGGCGGCACGGGGTTCCGCTCGGAGGCCGACGCTCCGACCGGTGGCCCTGGCCACGGCGGCGGTCCCCGATCGTCCGACGCTCGCGGACATCGACCGCCACATCGTGACCGCCGAGCGTTCGAGGGCCCGACCGGTGGCCGCCCGCGATCGGCTGACCGGCCGCCGGACCGCGGCCCGAGCGACCGGCCGTGGAGTGGCGATCGACCCTGGCCCACCGATCGCTCTCGGCCCAGCGATCGCTCTCGGCCCAGCGATCGCTCTCGGCCCAGCGACCGCCCGTGGCGCTCCGGCACGCCTCGTCCGAGTGCCGATCGACCGACTTCCCGTGGCGACGCCGTGCCGGGCGGACGACGGCCGGGCTATCGCGCGTCCGATGACCGATCGCGGAGCGGGGACCGGCCGCCGTACGGGGATCGCCCGCAGCACCGTGACCGGCTGCCGTACGGAGATCGTCCGCAGCACCGCGACCGGCCACCGTACGGCGACCGACCGCAGTACGAAGACCGCCCTCCGTCCGGCACTCGTCGTCCGCCGGGTGGTCCCTGGACGGGGGAGGGGCGCCGTGCCCAGGGAGCGCCGGACCGCCGTCCGCCGTGGCGCCCCGGAGGACCGGATCGGACCGGCGGCCGTCCGCCGTACCCGGGTCAACGTCCCGAGAGGCCACCGTCCGGCTACCGGCCGCGCGACACGGCCCCGGTCCTGCGACGACCCGCCCCACCGACCGTCGAGCCGCTCGGTCCCGACGAGGAGATCGTGGCCGGCCGCCGTCCGGTCGAGGAGGCGTTCGTCGCGCGCCGTCCGGCCAGCCGCCTCCTGGTCACGCCGCAACGGCGGACCGCCCTCGAGAAGATCGTCCTCCACGCCACGAGCCTGCGGATCCCCATCGTGGAGGTCGAGGGCGGGACGTTGACCGCCCTGACCGGCTTCGACGGCCACCAGGGGGTGGCGCTCGTCGTCGGTGCCCGGCGCTACGCCACGCTCGACGACGTCCTCGCTCGGGCAGCCGAACGGGGCGAACCGCCGTTCGTCCTCGCCCTCGACTCGCTCGAGGACCCGCAGAACGTCGGGACCCTTCTTCGCAGCGCCGAGGCGGCTGGCGCCCATGGCGTCGTCTTCCCGACCCATCGCCAGGCACCGCTCACACCGGCCGCCGTGAAGGCCTCGGCCGGGGCGGTCGAGCACCTGCTCCTCGTCCCGGTCGACGATCTCGCGGCTGCGCTCGCCGACCTGCACATCCGCGGCCTGCGGGTCGCCGGGGCCGAGGCCGAGGCTCCGTTGACCGCCCGCCAGGCCGACCTCCGCGGGCCCCTCGTCCTCGTCGTCGGGAGCGAGGGCCAGGGTCTCGGGCCGACCGTCCGTCGCCGCTGCGACCTCGTCGTCCGGATCCCGATGCGCGGTGCCATCGGCTCGCTCAATGCCGCGGTCGCCGGCTCGATCCTCCTGTTCGAGGCGCTGGCCCAGCGCGACGACGGTTCGTCCACCGCGACAGCCCACGCGCCCGCGACCTCCGCTCCCACGCCGGCGGAACCGTCGGCCGAAGCCGCCGAGACGAAGACGCCGGCCGAGGAGAAGCAGGCGCCGGCCGGAGCCACTGCGAAGAAGACACGGGCGAGGAAGGCCGCGGCCGGGACGGCGGCCACGGACGAGAGGCCCGTGACCGAGACGAAGCCCGCCGCGAAGACCAGGCCCGCCGCGAAGACCAAGCCCGTCGCGAAGACGAAGCTCGTCCAGAAGAAGCCGGCCGACCAGAAGGCGTCGGCCGAGACGAAGGCGCCAGCGAAGAAGGCGGCCAGGGCAGGAAAGGCGGCGCCCGACAGGCGCCCGACCGGGGCCGCAGGCGCCGCCTCCGCCGACGATCCGAACGCGCTCCTGCCCGGCGGCCCGGCACCGGTCGATCCTCCTTCCTGACGCAGCCGCCCCGACGATCGGGAGCCGACCTGCGACTCGCCACCGGCGGCGCCCGGTCGACGGTCACGCACGCTTGACCCATCGCGGCGCCGCACCCTATCATCCGTGGGCGCCACGGGAATGCTGCGGTATGAGCCCATGCGCGCCGACGTAGCTCAATTGGCAGAGCAGCGGTTTTGTAAACCGCAGGTTCCGGGTTCGAGTCCCGTCGTCGGCTCCAACAGAAGAAGCCGGTCGGCCGGGTCCACCACGACGCCGCAGCGTCTCCCGTCCCGATCTCCTGTGGGTAGGTTGAGCAGGTGGTGAGCTCCGCTGACTGTAGATCAGCCGTCTTCGACTGTGGGGGTTCGATTCCCTCCCTGCCCACCACTCATCCAGCCCGAACGCGAGGAACCGGGCCCACATAGCTCAGTTGGCAGAGCACCTCCTTGGTAAGGAGGAGGTCATCGGTTCGAGTCCGATTGTGGGCTCCATCCGCGGACGGGCCGCGACCCTCGATCGATCAGCGACGGCGCCGGTGCGCCCACATGGCAAGCGCGGCGCGGGCCGCCGACAGACGGAGTAGACCAGGCCACGATGGCGAAGAAGAAGTTCGAGCGCACCAAGCCGCACGTCAACATCGGGACGATCGGCCACATCGACCACGGCAAGACGAGTCTCACCGCGGCCATCACCAAGTACCTCGCTCTGAAGGGCGAGGCGGAGTACCGCGCCTTCGACACGATCGACAACGCCCCCGAGGAGCGCGAGCGCGGCATCACCATCGCCATCGCTCACGTCGAGTACGAGACCGACGCCCGCCACTACGCCCACGTCGACTGCCCCGGTCACGCCGACTACATCAAGAACATGATCACCGGCGCCGCCCAGATGGACGGGGCCATCCTCGTCGTCGCCGCGACCGACGGCCCGATGCCCCAGACAAGAGAGCACATCCTCCTCGCCCGCCAGGTCGAGGTGCCGTACATCGTCGTCTTCCTCAACAAGGTCGACGCGGTCGACGATCCCGAGCTCATCGACCTCGTCGAGCTCGAGGTCCGCGAGCTCCTGTCCAAGTACAACTTCCCGGGCGACGACATCCCCGTCGTCCGCGGCTCGGCGTTGAAGGCCCTCGAGGCCCCCGACGATCCGTCCAACGCCGCCTACGCGCCGATCCAGGAGCTCATGGATGCGGTCGACAGCTACATCCCGACCCCGGAGCGGGCCATCGAGCGGCCGTTCCTCATGCCGGTCGAGGACGTCTTCGGCATCAAGGGCCGGGGGACCGTCGCGACCGGGCGCATCGAGCGCGGCATCGTCAAGGTCGGCGACGAGGTCGAGCTCATCGGGGTGAAGGCGACCCGCAAGGTCGTCGTCACCGGCGTCGAGATGTTCAAGAAGCTGTTGGACGAGGGCCAGGCCGGCGACAACGTCGGCTGTCTGCTCCGCGGCATCGAGCGCGACGAGATCGAGCGGGGCCAGGTCCTGGCCAAGGCCGGCTCCATCAAGCCCCACACGAAGTTCAC
>Ga0335082_10007645_pt1 | contig 11725 bp, 12 predicted proteins | sample Lox_Sample_41_FD_206718 | JGI IMG/M metagenome (GOLD analysis project Ga0335082, IMG submission 206718) | Soil microbial communities from Loxahatchee National Wildlife Refuge, Florida, United States - Lox_Sample_4.1 | ecosystem: Environmental > Terrestrial > Soil > Wetlands | place: USA...
CCGTCTGCCGCCTCGCCGACGACTCGGATATGCGGCGCGCGCGAAAGCGACAGGCGCAGACCCTCGCGGACGACCTCGTGGTCGTCCACGATCAGGCACGTGATCTCGTTCCCCTCGGCCACAGTCTGCGCAGTGTAATGCCCGCTGCGGCCGCGTTCCGTACTGGCCCTCCGCGATACTCGGTACATGACGCCCACCGCGGAGCCGATTCTCGACGGAATCAAGCGCGTCACCCTGCCGCTGCCGAGCCGGCCGGGCCACGTTCACACCTACCTCCTGGAGGGCGAGGACGGCTGGACGCTCGTCGACACGGGGCTCGGGCTCCCCGGCGCGAGGGAGCGCTGGGCCGAGGAGCTCGACGGGCTCGAGGTGCGCCGCATCGTGATCACTCACATGCACCCGGACCACGTGGGCGCAGCCGCCGACGTGCGCGACGTGACCGGTGCGGAGGTGCTCGAGGGCGAGGTCGACTACGAGCAGTGCAGGCTCGCCTGGGGGAGCCCGGACTGGCCGAAGCGGATCGCGGAGTGGTTCCTCGCAAACGGAGTGCCGTCGGCCGTCGCGAACGAGCTGCTCGAGGTCGGCTTCGTCTACGGCGCGTTCATCCGCTACGCCGAGGAGCCGACGCCGCTTCGGCCCGGGGCGCTGGTCGACGGCTGGGAGGCAGTGGCGATGCCGGGCCACTCCGACGGCCAGCTCTGCCTCTTCAGGGACGGCGTCCTGATCGCCGCCGACCATCTTCTGACCCCGATCTCGCCCGCGGTCGGCCTCTACCCGGAGAGCCGCCCCGACCCGCTCGGCGACTACCTCGAGTCGCTGGAGCGCACGATCGCGCTCGACGCGCGGCTGGCGCTCGGCGGCCACGGCGCGGCGATCGAGGACCCGACCGGCCGCGCCCGCGAGCTGATCGAGCACCACCGGGTGCGGCTCGCGCGGACGGCCGCGTCGCTCTCCGACGAGCCGCGGTCCGGCTACCAGGTCTCGCTGAACCTGTTCGGCCGCGACCTGAAGCCCGCCGCGCGGCGCTTCGCCGTCGCGGAGACGCTGTCCCATCTCGAGCGGCTCGTCGTCGAGGGCGGGGCGGCGCGGGCCGATGCCGACAGCCTCGTTACCTATACTGCCGCCTAGATCATCTTTGGCAGACGATCTCCCTAGTACAAGCGCCCCGCGGGGCGGGGCATGACCCTTACGCTCGAGCTGGTCGCCGTCGCGGTGATCATCCTCCTCAACGGCTTCTTCGTCGCGGCCGAGTACGGCCTCGTCACCGTACGCCGCACGCGCCTCGCCGAGCTCGAGCAGCAGGGGAACCGGCGGGCGCGCGCCGTGATGCGGATCACCGCGAACCCGCCGCGCTTCATCGCCGCGATGCAGCTCGGCGTCACCCTCACCAGCCTGGCGATCGGTGCCCTGGGCGAGCACGCGCTCGTGAAGGTCTTCGACCCGATCGTGGCCACCGTCGTCGCGGTGGTGCTCGCATTCCTCGTGATCACGTTCTTCCACGTCGTGATCGGCGAGCTCGTGCCGAAGGGAGTGGCGCTCAGCTACCCGGAGCGAACCGCCCTCGCGGTCTCGACCCCGGTGCGCGGCTTCTTCGTGGTCATGAAGCCGCTGATCTGGGTGCTCCAGCGCTCGACCGAGCTGGTCCTGCGCGCGCTCGGCCTGCACGCGGATGCGGAGGGCGGCGTCCACTCCGAGGCCGAGCTGCGCATGCTGCTCGGCGACGCGACGAGGCGCGGCGAGATCGAGCCGCAGGAGCAGGAGATGCTCTACAAGGTCTTCGACTTCGCCGACAAGGAGGCCTCCGACGTGATGGTGCCGCGGCCCGAGGTGGTCGCGCTCTCGATCGACCTGCCGCCCGAGGAGATGCTCGCAGCGGTGATCGACTCGCCGTACACCCGCTATCCCGTCTACCGCGGCTCGCTCGACGAGATCGTCGGCATCCTCCACGTGCGCGACCTCTTCTCGGCGATGCACGACGTCGGCCTTGCCGACGCGCGCGTCGAGCACATCCTCCGGCCCGCCTACATCGTCCCCGAGACGAAGGACCTCGCCGCGCTGCTCGCGGAGTTCCGGCGCACGAAGCAGCACATGGCGGTCGTCGTGGACGAGTACGGCGCGATGGAGGGGATCGTCACGCTCGAGGACCTGCTCGAGGAGATCGTGGGCGAGATCGCCGACGAATACGACCTCCCGGAGGAGACGGTCGAGCAGGTCGACGAGCACACGATCCGGATCGACGGCACCTTCCCGATCGACGACTTCAACGAGCAGTTCGGCGCCGACCTGCCGGCCGAGGACTACCACACCGTCGCAGGCTTCGTCTTCGGCGAGCTCGGCCGCGCCGCGGAGCCGAGCGACGCGGTGAGCTGGGACGGCATGCGCTTCACCGTCGTGGACGTCGAGGGCTCCCGCATCGGACGGCTCGAGGTCCACTTCGAGAAGCGGCGCGAGGACGAGCAGGCCGCGGTACCCGCCGAGGACGAGCCCTAGGTCCGGCTACGATCACGGGAACCGGTCCCGAGCCTCAAGGAGATTCAGTTGAACCGCATCCGCATCGCCGTCCTGGCCGTGCTCGCGTCTCTCGTCGTGGCCGTCGCCGCCCAGGCAGCGACGATGTCGCCTGTCCTCGTCGGGACGGTCGGCCCCGGCTTCACGATCACGCTCACCCAGGGCGGCAAGAAGGTGACCGCGCTCAAGGCTGGCGCCTACACGATCAAGGTCGCCGACAAGTCGAACATCCACAACTTCCACCTGACCGGGCCGGGCGTCAACAAGATGACCAGCGTCCCTGTCACCGGAGTCCAGACGTGGAAGGTCGTGCTGAAGAAGGGCACCTACAAGTACGTCTGCGACCCGCACGCGACGATCATGAAGGGCAGCTTCACCGTCAGCTGAGCGGCAGCTCGTCGATGCGACGGCCTTCGATCCGGAAGGCCGCCAGCTCGTCTCGCGCGAGCGAGTAGATCACGTACGGCTTCCCGTCCCAGAGGCCGATGTTCTCGACATCGGTCCGGGACGGGCGGGCCGGGGACGAGAGGTGCGAGTGGAAGACGGCGAGCTCGTAGCCTTCGTCCTCGAGGAACCACACCTCGGGGTCGTCGAGGGCCAGCTCGAAGCGGTACGGCGAGGCCGCCTCGTTGCGGCCGGGCACATACCGCTCGGCGAGGCCGTTCCGGAGCAGCAGCAGCCCGCAGGCTTCGTTCGGCGCTTCGGCTCGGGAGTGCGCGCGGAGGGCCTCCCGGACCTCCGCAGGGATCACCACCAGAGCGTGCGCTCCATGGATCGCGCGACGTCGTCCGTCTCCCAGAAGTCGGCCGAGAGGTACTTCCAGCCGGCGTCGGCGAGGATGCAGACGACGACGCCCTCGTCGAGCTCCTCGGCGAGCTTGCGGGCGACGTGCACCGCCGCGCCCGAGGAGACGCCCGCGAAGATCCCTTCGCGGTCGAGCAGCGCGCGCACCGCCGCGACCGCCTCGGCGTTCGAGACGAGCAGCTTGCGGTCGAGCTTGGAGATGTCGAGGATCGGCGGCACGTAGCCGTCCTCGAGGGAGCGCAGCCCCATCACCGGGTCGCCGGGGAGCGGCTCGGCCGCCGCGACGATCAGGCCGGGGAAGCTCTCGCGCAGCCGGTCGCCCGTGCCCATCAGCGTGCCGCCGGTGCCGAGCCCGGCCACGAGCACGTCGACGCGGTCCAGCGCCGCAGCGATCTCCGCCCCCGTGCCCTCGTAGTGGGCGCGCGGGTTCGCCTCGTTCCCGTACTGGAACGGCATGAAGTAGCCGGGATCGGCCTCGGCGAGCTCGAGCGCCATCCGGACCGCGCCGTTTGAGCCCTCGGCGGCGGGGGAGAGGATGAGCTCGGCGCCGTAGAGGCGAAGCAGGCGCATCCGCTCCTGCGTCGCGTTCTCGGGCATCACGCAGGTGAGCGGATATCCCTTCAGCTTCGCGATCAGCGCGAGGGAGATCCCGGTGTTGCCGCTCGTCGGCTCGAGCAGGTGCCGCCCGGGCTCGAGTTCGCCCGAGGCTTCGGCCGCGTCGATCATCGACTTCGCGACGCGGTCCTTGATCGAGCCGGTCGGGTTCTGTCCCTCGAGCTTGGCGTACATCCGCACCGACGCGCGCGGCGTCAGGCGCGAGAGCTCGACGAGCGGCGTGTCGCCGACGAGGTCGAGCAGGGATGGTGTGATGACCCTATGCACCGCCGGCCATGGCCGGGAGGAGGATCACGGTGGAGCCCTCCTCGACGGCCGTCTCGAGCCCGTCGAGCGTGCGCACGTCCTCGCCCTCGAGGTACACGTTGACGAACGGCGCGAGGTCGCCCTCCTCGAAGAGCTGGGAGCCGAGGCTCGGGTAGCGGGCGCTGAGGTCGTCGAGCACCTCGCGCACGGTCGCGCCGCTCGCCTCGACCTGTCGCGCGCCGCCGACCTCGGGGCGCAGCGTGGGCGGGATCCGCACCGCGGTCACGGCGCGACCCCGCGGCCGCCCGCGCAGAACTCGACATAGTCGATGTAGTCGGTGATCGTCGGGTGCTCGCCGCAGACCGGGCAGGCCGGGTCGCGCTTGAGCGACACCTCGTCGATCGTCGAGTGCAGGGCGTCCACGAGCTGGAGCCGGCCGATCAGCGGGTCGCCGATCCCGAGCACCAGCTTGAGCGCCTCGTTCGCCTGCAGCGAGCCGATGATCCCCGGGAGGACGCCGAGCACCCCGCCCTCGGCGCAGCTGGGCGCGAGCTCGGGCGGCGGCGGCTGCGGGAACAGACAGCGGTAGCACGGGCCCACGTTCGGCTTGAACACCGTCACCTGGCCCTCGAAGCGGTAGATCGAGCCGTGCACCACCGGGATGTCGTGCCAGACCGCGGCGTCGTTGACGAGGTAGCGCGTCGGGAAGTTGTCCGCGCCGTCCACGATCACGTCCCAGCCGTCGGCGAGGATCCGCTCGACGTTCTCGGAGGTCAGGCGCTCACGGTAGGCCACGACGTCGACGTCGGGGTTCAGCGCCTCGATCGTCTCCTTCGCCGAGTCGACCTTGAACCGGCCGAGCGTGTTCGTCGAATGGACGATCTGGCGCTGGAGGTTCGACTCGTCCACGACGTCGGCGTCGACGATGCCGAGCGTGCCGACGCCGGCCGCGGCGAGGTAGAGCGATGCGGGTGAGCCGAGGCCGCCGGCGCCGATCAGGAGCACGCGCGAGTCGAGCAGCTTGATCTGCCCCGCCTCGCCGACCTCCGGGATCAGCAGGTGCCGGCTGTAGCGCGCCCGCTTGGCCGCGTCGAGAGCCTGCGGCAGCTGCGTCGCGTAGCCGTTCCGCTTCCAGTCGGTGTACCCGCCCGCGAGTGAGACGACGTTGCCGTAGCCGAGCTCCTCGAGCGTCTTCGCCGCGAACGCGGAGCGCGCGCCGACGGCGCAGTAGAGGACGATCGAGCGGTCGCGGTCGGCGACCACGCCCTCGATCCGCGACTCGAGGTTGCCGCGCGGCACGTGGACGGCGCCTGGGATGTGGCCCTCGTTCCACTCCTCGTGCTCGCGCACGTCGACAAAGAGCGGTGCGTCGTCGCTCTCGTGGAGCGCGAGCGCGGCCCGGGTGTCGATCTCGTGGATCTCGGCCTTCACCTGGTTGAGTAATTCGCGGTAGGTAGCCATTGCTATTAGAAATATAGCGTCGTCGGAGCGGATCGGGTCGGCGCGTATGGGTTGTAACTACCGCGGCCGGCTCCACATTCCCGCTACGGTCGCCCCGGTGAGCCCCCGAACGCGCGTAACGGTGGTCGTCGTCGCGGCGGCCGTGGTGGCCGCGGGCGCGGCGATCGGGATCAGCGTGCTGCAGTCCCCGGGCGGCAAGGGCGGCGCCGCGACGACGCCGCGCGAGGGCCTCCCGCCGCTCGCGCTCGACCTGGGCGTGCGAAGCGACGCGGAGGCCGTCGCGCTGCGGAGAGCCTCGAGGCTCTACACGGGCGGGAAGGCCGCCGAGGCAGCGCGGATCTTCGCCCGCTACGGCTCGCTCGAGGGGCGGATCGGGGCGGCGTTCGCCGCGTGGCCGAACGGCTCGCTCGACCGGGTCGAGCTCCTCGCCGCCGCGCATCCGCGCAACGCTGAGGTGCTCCTCAACCTCGGCCTGCTGCGCTTCTGGGCCGGCCGGGATGCGGAGGCCCTCGCGGCCTGGCGCCTCGCAGCCGCGGCCGGGCCCGACAACGCGTCGGGCGTCCGCGCGAACGACCTCCTCCATCCGAGCTTTCCGCGCGGCCTTCCGTACGTCGTGTCCAGCTACTCCCCGCCGGCCGCGGTCACCCGGATGGCGCCCTCGCAGCAGCTCGTCGCGCTCGCGCACCGGGCGGCGGCCGGGACGTACAAGGACAAGCTGATCTACGGGATCGCGCTGCAACGGCTCGGGCACCCGCTCTCGGCCGAGCGCCAGTTCGCGGCGGCCGCGGCGCTCGCGCCGAACGACCCGCAGGCACAGGTCGCTGCGGCCGTCGGCCGCTTCACCAAGGCGAAGCCGTCACTCGCGTTCTCGAAGCTCGGCCCGCTCACGCAACGATTCCCGCGCTCGCCGGCGGTCCGCTTCCATCTCGGCCTGCTGCTGCTCTGGCTCGGGCAGCTCGACCAGGCTCGCAAGCAGCTTCGGCTCGCCGTGGCGGACGGGCCGCAGACGCCGCTCGGCAAGGAGGCCGAGCGCTTTCTGGAGAGCCTGAAAGCGGCCAAATCGCGCTGAGATCCAATGGGCCGGTCGGCCTATGGCGAAACGGTTCTGCGCGTGCGAGAGTTCCGCACCGCGCAAAAAGGCGCAGTTGCATCTAAAGTGAGCCCGCACGACGTTGCAGTCCGCGAGCGAGGGGGAATTCGATGAGCGGAGCGGAGGGGGCCGGGACGCAGGTAGCCAGCGTCGCCGTGGTCGACGTTCTCGAGACAGACGAGGCGAAGGGACTGCTCGAGGCCGCCCGCGAGGCGGGCTCGCTGAGCGCCGAGGAGATCGCGCTCGCATTCGACGAGCTCGACCTCGAAGCCGGCCAGATCGACGACTTCTACCACGCCCTCGAGGAGCTCCACATCGAGGTCGTCGACGGCGCCGAGCCGATCGTCGAGGAGGAGATCGTCCCCGAGCACGAGCCGCGCGAGGTCTCGACAGACTCGCTGCAGCTCTTCCTCAAGGACATCGGCCGCGTCAATCTGCTCACCGCTCCGCAGGAGGTCGAGCTCGCCAAGCGGATCGAGCGCGGCGACCATCGCGCGAAGCAGCAGATGGTCGAGGCGAACCTCCGTCTCGTCGTCTCGATCGCGAAGAAGTACCGGAACCAGGGGCTGCCCTTCCTCGACCTGATCCAGGAGGGCACGATCGGCCTCGTTCGCGCCGCCGAGAAGTTCGACTACCGCAAGGGCTTCAAGTTCTCGACGTACGCGACCTGGTGGATCCGCCAGGCGGTCGCACGTGCGCTGGCCGACAAGGCGCGCACGATCCGGATGCCGGTGCACGTGGTCGAGAAGCTGAACAAGATCGTCCGCTCGGAGCGGAAGCTGCGCGCCGAGCTCGGGCGCGAGCCGACCGCCGCGGAGATCGGCTTCGACCTCGATCTCTCGCCCGAGGAGGTCGAGCAGATCCGGCGCAGCGCCCAGACTCCCGTCTCGCTCGAGAAGCCGGTCGGCGACGAGGAGGAGTCGGAGTTCGGCCACTTCCTCACGGACGAGTCGATGCCGCTCCCGGACGAGGCAGCCGAGGTGACGCTCCGCAAGGAGGCGCTCGAGAAGATCCTCGGCACGCTCTCTCACCGTGAGCGGCGGGTGCTCGAGCTTCGCTACGGCCTCGACGGGCAGCACCCGCGCACGCTCGACGAGGTCGGGCGGACGTTCAACGTCACGCGCGAGCGCATCCGGCAGATCGAGAACCAGAGCCTGAAGAAGCTCCGCGCGCTCGCCGAGAGCCAGAAGCTGCGCGAAGTCGCGTGACGCTCGCATAGACTCGCCGGGCATGGAAGCGGCTTTGCTCGACGAGCTCTCCGAGCTCCTTCGGATTCCGTCCGTCAGCGCCGACTCGGCCCACTTCGCCGACGTCGTCGCAGCGGGCGAGTGGGTCTGCTCGTTCCTGCGCCGCGCCGGGGGCGAGTGCCGGCTCGTCGACTGGCACGGACAGCCGATCGCGGTGGGCGAGATCCGCGCCTCGAAGAACGCCGAGTCCGCGCCGACCGTCCTCTGCTACGGGCACTTCGACGTCCAGCCGCCGGCGCCGATGGAGGAGTGGCAGACACCTCCGTTCGAGCCGACGGTGCGCGACGGCTGGCTCTACGCACGCGGCGTCGCCGACGACAAGGGTCAGCTCTGGATGCTGCTCCAGGCGGCGGCGGAGCTCGCCGCCGCGGGCACCCTGCCGGTGAACGTCCGCTTCGCGTGCGACGGCGAGGAGGAGACCGGCGGGCACTCCATCGTCGAGTTCCTTGAGGCGGACGAGCGCGGCGCCGACGCGTGCGTGATCTTCGACAGCAGCATGCTCGCCCGGGGCGTGCCCTGCTTCAACCTCTCCGCGCGCGGGATGGCGTACTTCCACGTCAAGCTCCGTACGGGGGCGCGCGACCTCCACTCCGGAATGTTCGGCGGCGCCGCGCTGAACGCGCTGCACGCGCTGATGCAGACGCTCCAGGCGGTCCTCCCGGGCGCCGACGGGCTGCTCCCGGAGCCCCTCCGCGCCGGGATCGCGCCGCCGACCGAGGCCGAGCTGGAGGCGTGGCGCAGCCTGCAGCCCGGCGCGGAGGTGCTCGCGGACCAGGGCGCGCGTCCGGCGGACGCGAAGGCGGCCGAGGAGTTCTACCTGCGCACGTGGGCGGGGGCGGCCGTGGACGTGCACGGGATCCAGGGCGGCTCGCCCATCCTCCAGAAGACGGTGCTACCCGTCTTCGCCGAGGCGAACCTGTCCATCCGGCTCGCGCCGGGCCAGGACGTCGATGCGATCTCGGCGGCGATGGAGCGGCTGCTGCGCGACGCAGCGCCGGCGGGGGCCGAGCTCGAGATCGAGCGCTGGTCGTTCAGCCCGCCCGGGCTCGTCGCGCCCGACGAGCGGGCCGTCCAGCTCGGCCTCGACGCGTTCGAGCGCGTGCTCGGCGTGCGGCCGCTGCTGGTGCGGTCGGGCGGGTCGCTGCCGATCGTCCCCGCGCTGGCCGAGAAGGGCATCCCGACCGTGATCACCGGGTTCGATCTCCCCGAAGGGAACATCCACTCGCCGAACGAGCGGCTCCTGCTCGAGTACCTGCCGCTCGGCGTCGCAGCCGCGCGGGAGCTCTTCCTCGGCTACGCGGCGCTGTAGCGCTCAGTGCGCGTGAGCGTGGTCGTCGGCCAGCCACTCGTGGCCGAACTCCCGCATCGCCTCGATGATCGGCAGCAGGGCATGACCCTTGTCGGTCAGCTCGTACTCGACCCGCGGCGGAGACTCCGGGTAGCTGTGGCGCTCCACGATCTCCTCGTGCTCGAGCGCCCGCAGGCGCTCTGACAGCGTGCGGGGGCTGATCCCCGGGCACGAGTGCTCGAGCTCGGAGAACCGGCGAGGGCCCTCGGAGAGGTCGTGTACGAGGAGGGCCGTCCACTTGGAGCCGATGATCTCGGCGCATGCCGCGACCGAGCAGGTCGGCTTGACGTGAACGGGGTTCATGGTACGCATTGCACCCATTGTAGCTAGATGGTCGGCCGGGGGAATGGCTCCGGCCGTGTGCGCTCCGACTCGCGTCAGGGGACTGTGTGACGGTCAGACCCGCAGGATCGACGCAGGTCCGGACGCCGCGACCCTGGTTGACGCGTCAAACAGCGGGACCCCCACCTCCCTCCCCACGTGCCGTCGAGGCTACCGCGACGAGGCGCACGCGTGGGTGACGAGACCGTGCCGAATCCGTGACCTCGCGGGGCAGACGTCAGTCCCAGGGCGGCGGGTTGTGCACCCAGCGCCCGCCGACCATCGTCGCCACGACCTGGGCGTCGAGGTCCTCGACCGGGTCGCGGTCGAGCACGACGAGATCCGCGAGGTAGCCGGGCAACAGCCTCCCGCGGCGATGCTCGTCGCCCGCGAGCCAGGCCGGGTTGACCGTGGTCGCCTGCAGCGCCTGCTCGACTGTGACCGCCTGCTCGGGGTGCCAGGCGGGGCGCTCGTCGATCGACCTGCGGACGCCGGCGCGGATCCCGGCGAGCGGGTCGAGCTCCTCGATCGGCGCGTCCGAGCCGTTCGCCACGAGCGCACCCGAGTCCCAGAGCGCGCGGAAGGCGTACGCGCCGTTCGTCTTCCCGGCCCAGTAGCGGTCGGCGAGGTCGCGGTCGGAGGGCGCATGCGAGAACTGCACGGAGCACGCGACTCCGAGCGCCGCGAAGCGCGGCAGATCCTCGGACGCCAGACACTGTGCGTGCTCGATCCGGTGGCGCAGCCCGAGCGGCTTCCACACGTCGCGCGTGGCCTCGAAGGCGTCGAGTGCCTCGCGGTTCGCCCTGTCGCCGATCGCGTGGACGGCGACCGGGAAGCCGGCCTCGGCGCCGTCCCGGATGATCTCGGCGAGCCGCTCGCCGCTCGTGATCTGGACGCCGGAGCCGTCCAGCATCCACGCCGTCTGCGAGCCGAGCGTGCCGTCCATGAAGACCTTGAGGTGACCGAGCTTGAGCATCGGGCTCCCGAAGGAGCTGCGAATACCGAGGGCGTGGAGGTCGGAGACCTGCTCGTGCGGGACCGACTGGAGGACGCGAAGGCTCAGCATGCCCTCGGTCTCGAGGCGCTGCCAGAGCCGTAGTGCGCCGAGCCAGCCGTCCTTGTCGTGGACGGCGGTGACGCCGCGGCCGTGCGCGAGCTTGATCCCGGATCGCATCGCGTCCAGGTACTCCTCGTCTCCGGTCAGCAGGTAGCGGTCCTTGAAGCGCCAGGCCGACTCCTCGCGCAGGACTCCGGTCGGGTCGCCCGCCGCGTCCCGCTCGACGACTCCGCCCGCGACCTCGAGGTCTCCGTTCGCGAGCGCGAGGGCGGCCGAGTTGAGCCAGAGCGAGTGGTAGTCCTTGGCGATCAACGCCGCAGGGCGGTCGCCGCTGACCGCATCCAGCGCCTGCCGCGTCGGCTCTACCGCGGGAGACCAGTCGCCGCTGCGCCAGCCGTGGCCGCGCAGCCAGCGTCCGGGCGGAAGCGGAGCGGTCGCCTCTGCCGCGCGGGCGAGAGCCTCCTCGAGGCTGCGTGCGCCGTCGAGCGAGACCTGGCTCTGAACGAGCGCCCAGGTGGGGAAGTGGACGTGCGCGTCGCTCAGGCCCGGGAGCACGCAGCGGCCGCCGAGATTCACGGTCTCGGGGCTCGCGAGCGCCGTCTCGTGCGTGCCGACCCCGCCCGCGACCCGGTCGCCCGCGATCGCGAGCGCATGGGCGACGGGGAGCGAGGGGTCGAGCGTGCGGATGGTGCCGTTCTCGAGGATCACGGCATGGATCCTAGGGCCGTGCGCAACCCGGCACGAACTCGGCACAGTCGAGCGCGTCGGCGCGAGCTATTTTGGTGTCCCCGTGGGCGGGTGGGGGTTAGGGATGGAGCGAGGTGGTGTCGACGACCTCGAAGTCGGAGCCGTGGACGCGGCCGAGCGTGTGGAGGTCGTCGTTCGACCAGCGAGGGTCGGGCACGCCGCTCACGAACCAGCTCGAGCCGTTGTCGGCGACGATCATCCCGTACCGCTTCAGGGCCAGGAGCACCGCGCGCGCTTGGGGCGGGAAGCCGCTCGTGTCGAAGCCGGCCTTCAGGCGGAGG
>Ga0335082_10007646_pt1 | contig 11725 bp, 8 predicted proteins | sample Lox_Sample_41_FD_206718 | JGI IMG/M metagenome (GOLD analysis project Ga0335082, IMG submission 206718) | Soil microbial communities from Loxahatchee National Wildlife Refuge, Florida, United States - Lox_Sample_4.1 | ecosystem: Environmental > Terrestrial > Soil > Wetlands | place: USA: Florida...
AAAATTTTCCGGGTTAGTTTTTCGCTCATACCTGCCCGGGGCGGATCGGTGATGATCAGATCGGGTTTGCCATGCTCTTCAAAAAAACTATCGTTGCAAATTCCGCTCACCTCACCTGTAAAAAAATGTGCATGCTCAATTTTATTGAATGATGCATTTTCTCTTGCATCCTCAATGGCTTCATCAATCAATTCAACACCGATTATTTTTTTTGCCATCTCACTCAAAAAAATACCGATGCTCCCGGTTCCGCAATAAAGATCATAAATAGTTTCACTGCCATTTAATGCGGCAAAGTCTTTTGTCACCTGGTACAGCCGTTCTGCCTGCCGGGTATTTGTTTGAAAAAAAGATTTGGGCCCGATTTTGAAATGCAAAGATTTGCCACCCGGGGCGGTAGAGAGGTTTTCAATCACATATCCTTTTCCGTAATATACCTTTGGAAACAGGTCATGCAGGCTGTCATTTTTTTTGGGATTGATGGTGTACAGAATTGTGGTGATCTCAGGGAAAAGATTTAATACATGGTCCAGCAATGCATGGATTTTCTTTTCATCCTCTTCCCCGAAAACAATATTTACCATGATCTCACCGGTAGTGCATAACCGGACCTGCATGGTCCGCAGGAAACCCCGGTGCTGAAATATATCGTAGAAAGAAACCTTATTTTCAATTCCCCATTGTTTGATTGCTTTACGAATCCTGTTGGTAGGCTCGGCCTGAAGATGACAAATATCTATATCTACTACCTTATCAAAAATTCCCTTTGCATGAAATCCCGCAACATTTTGCGTGGATGATACCTGCGGATCTTGCAATTCTTCACGCAATAAGAATCTTTTGTTAGAAAAAGTATATTCTATTTTGTTCCGATAACCCGTTGTATTCACTGCTCCAATGATGGGCCTAATTTCAGGCAGCGTTATTTTGCCGATTCGTTTCAGAGCATCTTCCACCTGCTTCTGTTTATAATAAAGTTGCTTCTCATAAGGCAGCATCTGCCACTGACATCCTCCGCAGATACCGAAATGAGTACAAAAGGGTTTTACCCTGTCAGGCGAATACTGATCAATTGATAAGACCTGGCCTTCAGCCCAGTCTTTTTTATTTTTCGTCAATCGTATATTGACAATATCACCCGGAATTGCATTTTCCACGAAAATCACTTTTCCGTCTACGCGTGCCAATGATTTTCCTTCGGCAGCATAATCGGTCACCAGGATCTTTTCGAGAGAAATATTTTTTTTCTTATTACGCAAGGCACAAAAATAAATCATCCGGGATTTATGTACTTTTCCAAAGTTTTAAACTTTGGAAAAGTTCAAAAAGGAAGATTAAAAGATTAATTTAGCGCCAGTTTCGCCGTATTATGAAAAAGAATTTATGCTTATTGGCCGTCCTCTTATGGTCGGTATCTGTGTTCCCACAATCTGCTTATAATATTAAGCTCACACTGAAACCTTATGTCAATAGCAAGGTTTACCTGGGCTTTTATTATGGCAAGCTGAAAGCTCTCAGCGATTCTGTTGTATTAGATGGGAATAGTACAGGCAGTTTTAAAGGAAAGGAACCCTTGCCCGGAGGATTATATTTTATCGTATCACCCCGGAAAGAAATTCTTTTTGAATTATTGATCGATAAAGAACAAAATTTTTCGATAGAAGCAGATACCGCTTCTATTCCTGAAGGGGTTAAATTCACCGGATCTGCAGATAATACCCTATTTCAATCCTACACATTATTCATGGCGAAAAAGGGAAAGGCTCTTGCAGCTTCCCAGTCGATGCTGGCCAATGCAAAAAATAAAAAAGATTCAACCGATATCATGGATAAGAACAGGCAGCTGAATCTTGAAGTCCAGAATTACAGAAATGATATCCAGGAAAAACATCCGACTTCATTCCTTGCAACCCTTTTGAATTTATTAAAGGAGCCTTCCATTCCTCCTGCAGATAAACAACCGGGAGGGCATTATGATACCACATTCGCTTTTAATTATTATAAATCACATTACTGGGATGGTGTTTCATTTACTGATGACAGGATCATCCGCACTCCTATTTTCGAGCCCAAACTTGATAAATATTATAAAGACCTTGTTTCTCCCGATGTTGATTCTATAAATCGTGAAGTGGATATGATGCTTCTGTATTCGAGAACCAATAAAGAAATGTTTAAATACCTGCTGGTTCATTTCGTACAGAAATATGTCAACCCCGAATACATGGGACAGGATGCGGTTTTTGTTCATTTGTTTGAGAAGTATATCAACACAGGACAGGCAGAATTCTTTACCGAGAAATACAGGAAATTCGTGAATGACAGGGCTTATAGTCTTATGGCCAATCTGATTGGCCAGCCTGCTCCGAATCTTGAAATGACTGACTCATCGAATAAGCCGGTTTCCCTCTACAATGTGAATTCAAAATTTATTGTGATTTGTTTCTGGGATCCTACCTGCAGTCATTGTAAAGAAACAGTGCCAAAGCTGGATTCCATTTACCAGGCAAAATGGAAAAGCGAAGGCGTAAAATTATTCGGTGTGATGGTAGACGGAGGCAATGAAGCATGGCTGAAATTCATCCGGGATCACAATTTGAAAGATTGGATACACGTTTACCAGTCTGAAGCGCAAAAAGATGCTGAAACTGCCGGGGGCAAACCCAGTTATAAGCAGTTGTATGATGTTTATCAAACACCTATTTTATATTTATTGGATAGTGAAAAACGCATCATTGCCAAAAAACTGACTTACCAGCAATTGGATGAAGTCATCAAACTGAAACTAAAGAATATCAAATCCAATTGATATGAAACAAACCGTTTCAAGGAATTTTTTTTTATCAATCCTTATTTTCTTCTTAACAATATCTGCTTCCGCACAAACACTGGTTACATATGGTAAACAGTCAATCAGCAAAGCTGAATTTTTAAAAGCATATCGCAAGAATAATACGGTCAGCACACCTTCTGAAAAATCATACCGGGATTATCTTGAATTATATACCCGGTATAAAATAAAAGTGCAGGAAGCTTATGATCTTAAGCTGGACAGTTTGCCGAATCAGCAGGCCGAACTTCAAAATTTCAGAAATCAGATCGTGGATCAGTACCTGCATGATGAAACAAGCGTCAACAGAATGGTGAATGAAGCTTTTATGCGCAGCCAGAAAGATATTCATATAGCCCAGATCTTCATTGCTTCTCCAAGAACTGCTTCTCCTGCCGATACTTTGAAAGCTTATAAAAAAGCAATGGAAGCATATAAAGCTTTGGCAGCAGGAAAGAATTTTGCAGATATAGCTGCTGAATATTCAGAAGACCCCTTTGCAAAGACCAATAAAGGAGATATGGGATATATTACTGTTTTCGTATTGCCCTATGAATTGGAGACACTCGCATACAATACGGCACCCGGGAAATTTTCAAAACCATATCACGGAAGGGGTGGTTATCATATTTTCAAAAATATGGGCGAAAGAAAAGCCTTTGGAAGAATAAAAGTATCCCAGATCTTACTGGTGTTTCCATATAATGCAAGTGAATCTGCAAAATTTGAAACAAAACAACGAGCAGATTCTATCTATAATGCATTGATGAAGGGAAGCAATTTTGCAGATCTGGCAAGACGATTCAGCGGAGATAATCTCTCTTATCAAAGCGGAGGCGAGATTCCTGAATTCGGAGTTGGAAGATATGAAGCTGTTTTTGAGAATGCAGCTTTTGATTTAAAAAAAGAAGGAGAGATCAGTCATCCTGTTGCTACTGCATATGGCTATCATATATTGAAACTCCTCGAAAGAAAACCGGTTTCAGTGAATAAGGATAAGGCAACAATTGAAGCTCTGAAGAGGCAGGTCATGAGTGATCCACGCATCGAGATATCGAGGAAAGAAATGCTTCAATATGTTTTGCGGGTAACAAAATTCAGAAAAAATACAATCAACGAAGATCATTTATGGACTTATACTGACAGTGCTCTTAAAAATAAATCAATAAGATTCCCGGACCTGGATAATAAAACAGTTCTTTTTTTCTTTGCGAAGAAAAATATTATCGTCAAAGACTGGATCGATTACCGGAAAGGGATCAGGAATGTCCCGACACTTACGAATGGAAAAACAAATAAAGAATTGTTAGACCAGTATCAGCAAGCAGTGGCGATGGACTATTATCGTAATCATCTGGAGGACTACAATAAAGATTTTGCAAACCAGTTGAAAGAATTCAAAGACGGCAATCTCCTGTTTGAAATCATGCAACGTGAAGTCTGGGATAAGGCTTCCACTGATAGCATTGGTTTGAAGAACTTTTATGAGAATAATGCAAACAATTACTGGTGGCAACCCAGCGCCGATGCCATTATTTTTACCTGCACAAATGAAAGAACTGCTAAAGGCATCACCGACAAAATGGGAAAAAATCAATTTAACTGGAGAAGAACTTCAGATAGTACGAATGGAATGGCGCAGGCAGATTCAGGGAGATTTGAATTGACCCAGCTTCCACCTCCGGAATCCGGGCATCTGCAAAAAGATCAATTTACTTCGATGGTGAAGAACCAGGCTGATAACAGCATCACAATGGCTTATATCATCAGGATTTTCGACAAACGCGAACCCCGTACTTACAATGAAGCCCGTGGTCTTATTATCAACGATTACCAGGCTTATATAGAAGATAAATGGATAGCAGAATTAAAAAAGAAATATCCGATAAAAGTGAATGAAGCAGTTTTTAAAACGCTGCCGAAGTAATGAGAAGAAAATTTTTTGATCATAATCCAAATCTCACTCCGCCTTTAATTCCTATCCATGAAGAATAACCGGAATTTTCTGCACTTGTTCTGGTATAGCCATCATAATCAGCGATGATTTCAAATGGACCTAAAGTCAGTCCGAGCCCGATATCTCCGCTAAACCTGGAACTATTCTGCACATTATTATTAATCAGGCCAACACCGGCATTTACACTCAGAAATAATATTTTTCCCACAAACAGATAATGCCTCAATCCCACTTTTATGGGCACATATGAAGTACTGCCATAGGTAGAATTTTTTGCAGTGTTACTGAAAGATGTATATCCGATGGTTCCTACGAGGAATGTTCTTCCGGTTCCGAAACCTGCACCTCCTTCAACACCCAGTCCATGATCATAATTGTTTTTGAAATAATTGTCGACCGGTAATGCATATTGCAGATGCCCAAATAAAAAAATCAATTTCTGGGCGCTCAGACTCCTGGGTAAGAAAATTGTCGAAATGCAGATGATGATGAGAATAAAGTTTAATTTCTTTTTCATGATAAAAGATTATATAAAGAGAAGAGACAGTAGAAAAACTTCTACAGTTTTTCATACAATCCACGAAGTTTTTCTCTTGTCATCTTTTTCTCCCAATCCTTTCCCAGGGCATTTTCCCATAAAGGCTTCATGCCCATCGACACATTGATCATGGTATCGAATTGTTCATCTGTCAGCCCTTTGGTGATATGCTGGGGGATTTCTATCTTGTTTTTTTCCACCATCTTCTTAAACTCTACTACACCTGCTGGATAATAATCTTCCAGTTTATCAAACACGATGCAATTCCCGATCCCGTGTTTGGTTCCCAATAAATAACTTAATCCGTAACTGACAGCATGAGCAATTCCCACCTGTGAATATGCAATACTCATGCCGCCTGCATAAGAAGCCATCATGAGCTGGTCATCACTCTCTTCATCCCAGTTCTTTTTGTGTACAAAGACCTGCTGACAAAGTTGCAATGCTTTTTCTCCATATGATTTACTGAATTCATTCAGATAAGTGCCCTGCAGACTTTCAATACAATGGATATAACAATCCATGCCGGTATAGAATCGCTGATTCACAGGAGCATTTTGGGTCAGTACGGGATCCAATACAATCTGATCGAATGGAGTGAAGTCGGAATTCATTCCAAGCTTTTTTGTCGGTCCAGTCAGCACTGTTGTCCTCGAAACCTCAGCCCCGGTTCCACTCAGTGTGGGAATTCCTGCTTTATAAACTCCGGGATTTTTTACAAGATCCCATCCCTGGTAATCGGCAGATGAACCGGGATTATTCATCATTAATGAAACAGCTTTTGCGAGGTCCATAGCAGAACCACCGCCAATTCCGACAATTCCACTCACAGTTCCGAATTCATCCTTCAATTGATTTGCCAGTTTATCGACATAACTCGTTTTTGGTTCATAGGTCACATCTGCAAAAACGATTTTATCTTTTCCACGGACAGGTAGACGATTGACTAGGGCTTTGTTTTCAAAAAAATGATCTACAAGGAAAATCATGGGAGCGCCTGCTTTTCTGTGGGGTTCCAGTATCTCATCCAGCTGATCAAAACTTCCTCGCCCAAACACGACATAGCTCACCATTTTAAAGTTTCTAAATTTCATGATTCAAATTATACTTTTGATTGCCGCGAAGGTACATGAATCATGGGTTTTAAACCCTTGATGAATTTTATTTCAGGGGTATAGAATCCTTTTGGCGCTTTATTCCGTATGAATTGAGAGATTTAAAGTTTACAGTTTCGGGTTTAAAATTATTTAACTGAAAGCTATACACTCAAAACTATAAACTAAAAAAATTGCTGTAACTTAGAAATGATACTTACTACTTATGAGGCGCCAGGTAATAATATGTGTAATTCCCCTTTTTTTCTACAGTAATCTTTCAATATCTCAAAAGGTATTATATTCTCCTTTTATAGACGGGAAGTTTGAAGTCGTTGGAAAATCCGGGAATTATTATTGGGTTGAAAGAAGGGAAACAATAAAAATGGGCCGTCACGAAGAGGCAGAAAGACAAACCCTGGATATTTACAATACGAGAATGCAATTGCTCAACAGCATCTCTCCTTTTAATATCTCGGATTCACTGCTTAAAGAATATTTCGTTTCTAACGAAGATTTTCTGGACCAGCTTCTTTTAGTCCAAAGGAATAATAAGACAAGCCTTGTATTAAACAGGTATTCGCCTGAAGGCGAAAGAATGAATGAAGGCAAAACCTTGCTGAACCTGCCTTTCAATGAGGATGGAAATAGTTTCATACTGGTTCGTTCCGAGGACAAAAGCAAATTATTGCTCTTGTGTTTTGAGGGTGATACCGAAGGCAGGAAATTACATGCTTTTTTGTTTGACGGGAACTGGAACCTGATTAAGTATACTAGGTACAAACATTATTTAATTACACAGCCGCTGATTCAGGATGATTTTACCAGCTTCCCAATTGAATGTTTCAGTAACGGTCCATTAAAACTTGCAAACAGCGGAGAATGGCTGATGGCTACTCCTTCGAGAATTAATTCAAATTTTCTTTTGTTTCATTTTAATGCAACAGATACAGGATATAATTCCAAAGAAATTAAACTTCCTGCAACATCCACATGGGAAGATGTAGATCTTGCAATCGATAATGAAAGGCAGGAAGTATTTGCGGGAATTGTTTCCATATTTCAATATCAGCCTTTAAAAAATGTACAGGTCGTTCATTATTCAATGCCCGATCATGCATTGGATTTTGATTCGTCTTATCGTTTTAACACATTGATGGCATATAGAATTCTTAACCAGAACCTGACACATGAAAGTTTTATAATGGTTCCCGGTACAGGTTTTATGCTGCTGAAAGAATACGGACGACCCTACGAAACGGATTATTACGACAACAACCAATACATCGCTCCCGGCGGACTCGAATCTGTGTTTACTGAAAATTATATAGTCAATACCGTTACTCCCCTGATGGTTAACAGGGATGGATATACGAGATATGACAGGTTGAGCGGACCGAGAGCTTTGTACAACCGCGGAGACCTGAGTTTATTTTATTTCCCTGCGCATACTAATGACAGCTGCTGGAGTGGCATCATTGATAAAGAACAGGTGACAGAATTCAACACACCATATCTTTCGTATCTCGTAATGCCGGTTAACAAAAGAATATTTTTTTTGTATAATAGTTTTTACAAGGAAAATGATGATTATCAGTTCGGGAATGCCACGATACTTGATTACAAAGGTAATTTGGTTATTGATGAAGGTATGGTTTACTGGAAATTGAGAAATACATTGGATTTCCAGCAGTCGCACCAGATCGGACAGAATGAAGTAGCGATCCCTTATGAGAATTTTAAACGAAAGGGATTCGCTATTGTCAGATTCGAATGATCTGGCTTGAATTTACCAGGCAGATTTCAAATTCCATATTTTGACGTGATCAAAAAGATTCGCTCCGCCTTCTGTGTACAGAGCGATTCCATTTTCCGATTCTTCAGGAAAGATTTGCATGGTCATCAGGACAAGACCTTCATTGGCAAAGACCTCAACAATGCTGTGATCGAAAAAAATATGCAGTCGAAGTTTTTTTCCAGGCAATGGCAGGCTCGCATCATAACGAGATAGTTCCTGGAATTTTTTATTGAATGACTGGTCACCCGACATTTTCCTGTCCATGAATAATTTTTTTTCTTTTTCGTCGTAGCCGATGATCAGCTTTTTATTTTTCTCCACAGCGAGGCAAATTCCCGAAACAGAATTGGCTGCGGGTGTCCATTCTACATCCAGCTCGCATTGCTGGCTTTTTGCAGGAAGTAATTTTTCTTTTTCAATATGGACGCTATCTGTTTTCCACGGGGATTCCCGCAACTGATAGATTGCCTGAACAGGTTGCTGGAATAAAATCCATTCATTATTTATTTTCTTTAATGAAAGTTGCCTGGGCAATGCCATCATGCTTTTCCATGGATTGGTTGGAATATCGTTGGCATATGTCCAGTTATTCGCCCATCCTAATAATACAGGAGGCTGGGCTGGTGGAAGATGGTTGTAAGTAATGCCCGCATAATAATCCGGTCCGTAATCCGGACGATAAATATTTTCAGCAGGATTTTCATTCGTGAATTTTGTTCCGTCAAATTCTCCGACGAAATATTGCATGGTGGTTTGCTGTGAATTGAACAGCACCCATTTCTTTTTCCCATTCGATCCACTGACAGGCACCTGTACCAGGCTGGGACATTCCCAGATATCTTTGATATCTCCTGCGGGGCCGAAATCACTTAAATGAGTCCAGTTGATCAGGTTGGGTGAGCCATAAAATTGAACAATATGTTCTTTTGGAAGAACTGTTGCCATTACCCATTTTTTTTCCGGAGCGTACCAGAAAACACAGGGATCGCGAAAATCTTTTTTATGCAGATCAAGCACCGGATTATTGGAATATTTTTTCCAGTCCTTACCTCCGTCTACGCTATAAGCGATGTTTTGGGATTGAATGTAATTTTCTTTGTTATTCGTATCAGCGATATAGTGGCCTGTGTAGACAGCTACCATTGGAATATCCCCTTTGTTCGCAGCGAGCCCGGAACTATTTTGTTCATCGATGACTGCAGAGCCTGAAAAAATCATCGTTCCGTTTTCTTCGGGTATTGCTACGGGTAAGTGTTTCCAGTGAACCAGATCTGTGCTCACAGCATGCCCCCAGCTCATATGCCCCCACTGATTGCCAAAGGGATTATATTGATAGAATAAATGATATTGACCCTTGTAATATACCAGGCCGTTAGGATCATTAGTCCAGTTGATTGCAGGCGTAAAATGAAACCTGGGCCGATATTTTTCCGTGTAAGAAATTTTTTGTGCAAAAGATTGCAACGTAATTAGGAAAGAAAATAGAAGTATAAAATGTTTCATCCTTCAATTTTTACAGATGAAAGAATCTAATTCACTCAGGCTAGAGAAGAAGACCCTCAGACAAGAATCAGCTATCATCCCCTATTGTCCATTATTTATTCTACTACCAATGCAGCCGCTCCAAACACCCCTGCACTATCTCCAAGTGTAGGTTTAATGATTGGTACATTCACTCCATTATTAAAAATAAATTGTCTCAGCGATAACAACCCTTCCGAATAAATAGCATCAATATTTCCAACACCACCTCCAATCACAAAGACATCCGGATCTAATAAATTGGTTACGACGGAAACTGCTTTGCCAAAAAAATGACAGAGGCGATCAATGGTTTTTGTGGCAGCTTCATCCGAACCCTTCTGATGATTCATGACAATCTCTTTCAATTTTATTTTCTTGCCGGTAATACCTGCATAATATCTTTCCAATGCAGGTCCTGAAATAACTGTCTCCACGCAACCTGTTTTCCCGCAATAACATGGTCCTCCGGATTCATCCAAATAATTATGGCCCCATTCGCCTGCGATCCCATGGCAACCCGTCCATATTTTTCCATCCATTACAATTCCTCCCCCGACCCCGGTCCCCATAATTATTCCAAACACCATTTTTGCTTTTGGTGTTTTTTCTTTCACTGCTCCCCAATGTGTTTCAGCAAGTGCAAAGCAATTCGCATCGTTGGCAAGTATAACGGGTAACTGTAGTTTTTCCTCGAGGTTTTTTTTCAGGGGCATTCCGTTTAATGCAGTGCTGTTACAATTTTTCATGGTTTGTAAAACCGGATCGAGAACACCCGGAGTTCCAAATCCAATTTGTTTTGGTTTCAATCCGGATTCTTTTTTCATTTCTTCTACCAGTTTTGCAATCTGGTTTACGATATGATGATATCCATTCACAGCCTCTGTATCGATCCTGGTCCTGATTAGTGGTTTTGGATTAGTAATCGAAGGCAGGATAACTCCTTCGATTTTTGTTCCGCCTAAATCAATTCCCCAGATTGGCTGTTTCATTTGCTAAGTTTAAAATTTTTAATAATCCCTCAACGCACTACAATCTGCACTCTACATTCTACGCTCATCGTTCATCATCTTCGCCGCTCTTTCCAAATCTTCCGGCGTGTCGATTTCAACGCCCATATATTCTGTTATCACCATTTTCAATGGAATACCATTTTCAAGGTAGCGGAGACATTCTATTTTTTCAGCAGCTTCCAGTGGAGTGATGGACCATTTTGTAAAATTCAAAAGCGCCTCTTTGCGGAATGCGTAAATGCCAATATGTTCATAATAGGAGATCGAAATATTTTTATTTCGCGGATATGGAATGACACTTCGGCTGAAGAAAAGTGAGTTCATATTTTTATCGACAGCCACTTTCACATAGTTGGGATCTTCAATAAATTTTTCCTCTTTAAATATTTGCATCAGCGAAGCGACCTGCACTTTTTGTCCTTCAGTTCCTTCAAAAACTTTTAATAATTTTCCTAGTGCTTTTTTCTGTACAAAGGGTTCATCACCCTGAACGTTTACGATGATATCTACCTCCATATCGGATGCTGCTTCGGCAATCCTGTCGCTTCCGCTCTCGTGCTCCCGTATACTCATTTTTGCAGAACCGCCATGACGGGTAACTTCATCATAAATAATATCACTGTCTGTCACCACAATAACCTGGTCAAACAATCCCGTCGCTACAGTATTATCGTAAGTATGCCGGATGACTGTTTTGTTTCCAAGCTTCTGCATCAGCTTGGCCGGAAACCGGGTAGCCGCATATCGTGCAGGTATCATGGCAATGCACTTCATACGGCCAATTTAATACGAATTCATATCACTTAAGCAAATATCCAATGAATAAAAAATTCGTTCGATTTGTCTAATTCGCGTTAATTTGTGTAATTCGCATTCTACGATTGCCTGCCGGATTTCTGCTTCCAAACCAAAACAGTCATGCAAACCAGCGAACTGATCAATAGCTATCATGTCGATACGAATACATGGGATGA
>Ga0335082_10007647_pt1 | contig 11724 bp, 8 predicted proteins | sample Lox_Sample_41_FD_206718 | JGI IMG/M metagenome (GOLD analysis project Ga0335082, IMG submission 206718) | Soil microbial communities from Loxahatchee National Wildlife Refuge, Florida, United States - Lox_Sample_4.1 | ecosystem: Environmental > Terrestrial > Soil > Wetlands | place: USA: Florida...
GAAAGGTGTTAGTGTTGCACGGAAGGTCTTTAGGAATGATCGGATGACTTCTTCAAAATCCAACATAAAAAACTTCGCCCCTGATGAACTTGCGTCGCGACTTGTCGAGATGGGCCTCAAAAAGTACCGTGCTGCACAGATATTTGGATGGATTTACCAGAACCATGCATCATCGTTCGAGGAAATGACGAATATCGCAAAGACGGAGCGCTCTCTGCTCTCTGACGCTTTCTGCATCACCTCTCCCGCCATTGTGAGAACAGAGCTGTCAAAGGATGGAACAAGAAAATTTCTCTTCGAACTTGAGGACAGGCACACGATCGAGAGCGTCCTCATCCCCGGTGAAGACAGGTTGACACTCTGCATCTCGTCGCAGGTGGGATGTGCACAGGCCTGCCGGTTTTGTCTGACTGGAAGGAGTGGCTTCACGCGGAATCTCAAATCCCATGAAATCTCCGATCAAGTACTGGCGGTCTCGCGCATCCTTAAACAGGACGGAACGCGGGGCATTACGAACATCGTGCTCATGGGAATGGGGGAGCCTCTGGCGAACTTCGAGGAAGTGCTGAAGGCGCTGAAAATCACCACGGGGCCCTGTGGGCTAGGGTTTTCTCCCCGCAGGGTGACCATCTCGACGGCTGGTCTTGTCCCGGAGATTGATGCACTTGGAAAGTCGGGTGTGAAGGTGAATCTTGCTGTATCTCTCAATGCAACGACCGACGAGGTGAGGGACCGGATCATGCCGGTGAACCGGCGATACCCGATCAGGCAGCTTCTGGCTGCATGTAAGCATTTCCATCTCGAGCCGAGGAGGCGGATTACCTTTGAATATGTGATGTTAAAGGGGGTCAATGATACGCAGGAAGATGCCTTGCGACTTACAAGGTTGCTTAGAGGAATTAGGTGCAAGGTGAACCTCATCCCCTTTAACCCTTTTCCCGCAAGTGAGTTCGGCAGACCCGATGATGCCGTGGTGAAGCGTTTTCAAAAAATACTGCTGGACCATCACTATACCGCTCCGGTGCGCGAATCGCGAGGGATAGACATCTCCGCGGCTTGTGGGCAGCTCCGGGAGAAAGCGCCTAAATAATTATTTTCAGATCCAGAGAATTTGACTAATCGATATATGGCATCACTCCCCTGATTGCTGAATGAGGCATCGTAGTCTCGATGATGATTAACGATCAGCCGTATATGACAGGGATATAATAACGAGCAATAATACGTGGATGGGATAGAAGGTTACCATTATCCCGGGAGCAAAATTGTCAACGGTGCGGATATTCGAGCAAAAGCCGTCGTTCCCAGGGAAGTGGCTATATATGTGATTGTGGCGGATAATCCTGCGAGAGAAATGCCGCTGCGTACTTGTGCAGTGAATACTCGCCGTACCCGAACTTTTCATTGATGGTTTGAAACGCTGCTGTCCTGGCTTTCCCATGAGGCATGTTCCGCGCAGCCTTCCATTCGTCGGAACCACGCATGGCATTAAGGCGCGTGAGCGCCTCGGAGAGACAGGCATTGTAGAGATTACGTCCCGCGTTAAGGCGCACCTCCAATATGCGGTTCTCTTTCGGAGTGGTCACGAGTTGAAACTCGTGGATGAAACACTGGTTTTTCGCCTTTGAAGCCATTATAATAAATATATGTTATTACTTGACAAATAGCAACTGAAACAATTCCCGCATTCATCCCCATGGCTAAAGCCAGGGGCTTTCTGCGGTGGTTTTGGTAAAAAATTGCTTCAAATTCAATGGTAAAAATGGCTAGCAGAAAAAACTGAAGGAATGTCATGCTCTGTGCAGCACTGTTCCCCCATTAAATTTCATAAGGGAAACCTCTTTGTGGCCATGCCAAAAGTCAATTTTGCGCATGGGCCTCTCTTTCAAAGCAGCCTGAACAAACAAAAAGGACGAGTGATTGTATCATCTCCCGTCCTCCGGTTTTGATCCTATCGCCGTTCTTCCCGCTACCCTTTGCCCCCTAATATCTGATTGACAATGCTCAGAAGGTCGGCCGTCTGGATGGGCTTAGGAATGTAGGCATTGGCACCTAAAGCAAGGCCACGCTTTCGGTCTTCCTCTGCGCCTTCTGTCGTGATGATGATGATCGGGATGGACTTATGCGCGGGGTCGTTCCGTACCATGGACACAAGCTTCAATCCGTCCATGATCGGCATGTTGATGTCGGTCAGGATGATGTCAAACTTCTGGGTCGAGAGCTTTTTGAGCGCGTCGATGCCGTCATTGGCTTCAACGATCTTGCTCCCCGGTATGCGCTTCAGGGCGAAGGAGATGAGCTGCCTCATCGTCGGGGAATCTTCAACCACCAGAAAATTATGCTCGGGCATTTCCTACCTCCGTTATTTTTCTTTGAGCAGATCGAGAAAGCTCTGGATCGTAGTGAGTTTGCGCTCGGACTGAGAATAGAGCTTCGAGGAAAAGAGAGCCGTGGCGGCATGGCCGGCCAGCATCGAGAACAGCTCATAGTCAACATTCGAAAACTCGCTCTTCTGGACGAGGAGCTTATAGATCACGATCGCGCCGATCACGTGTTCTTTGATCTTAAGCGGGATGCAGACAAGGGGGTGGGTATAGTCCACGTCCTTCAGATTGGTAGGATCACCGTCCCGGTAGTATGCATCGCCGCCCTTTACCGATTGTCCAATGACCCCGTCCCCCACTTTGATACTTGATCGTGCCTCCGGTCCCATTCCCTCCTGGGCCACGATCGACAGCTCATTCGTCTTCTCATCTACAAGCATGATCGAGAATTCTTCCGCGCCGATCAGGTTCATGACGATCTCGAGTATAATCTTAAGCGATTCATTGAAATCCAGCGTGGAATGGAGCTGATAGCTTGCCACATAGAGGTTCGCGAGGTTGTTGTTCTCAGCCTCTACCTCGATGTACCGGTTCGCAAAATCCTTGTTCTCTTCTTCCACCTGATGGTAGCGATCGAGAAGAGTCTTATTCTCGTCCTCAAGAAACTTTACCCGCTCTTCGAGGGTATGGAATTTGAAATTCTCCTCCCTCCCGGAAAACTTGGCGACTTCTTCGAGCTGTGCTACCTTGTACCTTAGCTTCTCGTTCTCCTTCAGCAGTTCCTGTGTAAACTCTTCGCCCTTCCTGAAGACCTGGAGAAACTCTTCAACTTTTTTCGAGATCCCTGTTTCTTTTTCCATCAAAACCTCCTCGCATTCGCCGGGGTTACTGCCCCGCTCACGCCGCATCCATCCGGGACGAAGAGAAAACCTTTCGCGCAACGGTATCCGCGGGTTGTTGCACCGACAGCGGAAAAGGACAAGCTTTCAACAGCAAAACCAAATCAATTTTTTTTATTATAGTCAAGTCCTCTAAAATTATCAAGGTCGAAATCACGATGCGGCGCTCCCGCTGCCGCCTCTGCCCGAACGGCATCGCATGACTATTTCTTCAGCCATCTTACTGAGCGGCAGCACCTTGTCGACAGTACCGGTGCGGATGGCCTCCTGCGGCATACCGAAAATGACCGCGCTCTCCTCGCTCTCGGCGAGGCACTGCCCCTTCTTCCGTTTGATCGCAGTTACTCCCTCGACTCCATCTTTTCCCATACCAGTGAGTACCACGCCGAGCGTGGCAGGACCACAGGCATCAGCGACGGAAACCATCATGCGATCGGCAGAAGGCACATACTTATCCCCCGGGCTCCGTGTAACAAGCTCGGTGGAGAGCCCCGTGCGGTCTTTCCTTACGATCAGATGGTAGCCTCCGGGCGCGATGAGCACCATTCCAGGAGCAATGCGATCGCCTGCGGCGGCCTCGCTCACTATGAGGGGCGTAAGCTTGTTCAGTCGCTCCGCGAAACTCCTTGTGAAACCTGGAGGCATATGCTGCGAGATCACAATGGCTGCCCCGAAGTCGGGAGGCAGTGCAGTGAGAATCGCCTGAATTGCCGGCGGTCCACCGGTGGACGATGCTATGGCCACTATTTCGATAGGGCTTTTCTCGACCAGCTCATCGTCCTCCTTCCGCGCCGGAGGGGCCACACGTTCGTTTGAAATGAGCTCAATCGTTGACTGAACCTTGCCCATTTCCAAGTTCAAGACGGCGTGAACCTTGTACACAAGTTCGTCCCGGATGCTTTCGATGCTCTTTGAGATCCGTGTCTCGGGCTTGGCAAGAAAATCCACGGCGCCGAGTTCCATAGCGCGGAAGACGCTGCGGCTATCGGAGCGTGATGAGAGCACAAGCACGGGCGTCGGACGTTCCTTCATGAGCCACCTCAGGAAGGTAAAGCCGTCCATATTTGGCATTTCAAGATCAAGCGTTATCACGTCGGGCTGGAGCCGAAGCGTCTTCGCAATGGCGTCGACTCCATCGGTTGCGCTCCCGATGACCTCGACCCCTTCATCGCTTTCGAGCATCCGTGTGATAATTGTGCGGTTGTAGGCAGAATCGTCTACCACCAGTGCCTTGATTCTGTTCATCAATGCCTTTCCTGCTTCCTGCTCATTTGCGGACTACACCGCCTGAATGCGGTACTGCTTCTGGTATACCATATCGTTCTTGAGCGTGCGGAGTGCAAACGCGTTGGAAATATTGATCAAGGATTCCGAATGTCCCAAGAGAAGATATCCGCCGTTGCGGAGTTTGTCGAAAAAGCTCTCGATCACTTTTTTCTTTGCCTCTTTGTCGAAATAGATGATAACGTTCCGGCAGAATATGACATCCATGTTGCTGATCAAGCTGGTCTTATATGGATCGAGGAGGTTCAGGTAACTGAACGACACGAGTTCGCGCACCCGGTCAGCGATGCGGTAATTGCCCTTTTCCTCTTCGATGAAATATTTTGACAGCATCTCCGGGCTCGTCACCCGGTGCGCGCTCTTTTTGTAGACCCCCTTGCGTGCGGTATGCAGAACACGTTGGTTGATGTCGCTACCAAGGATCTCCACCTGCCAGTCACGCCACCAGTCCCCGGACTCGAGCAGGAGAATGGCGATGGTATATGGTTCTTCCCCCGTGGAACATCCGGCGCTCCATATCCGGATGACCTTGCGGTCTGCAAGGACCTCGCGCAATTCGGGCAGGATTTCCTCTGAGAAAGCACGGAGCTGTGGACTCTCGCGGAAAAAATAGGTCTCGTTCGTAGTGAGGTTGTCCACAAGAACGGTAAGTTCCTCTTCCCGCTTCCTATCATAACGGAGAAAATGGTAGTACTCTTCGAAACTTCTGAGTTTGCGCTGCTCAAGTCTCCGCGTGAGCCGGCGCTCCAGGAGGAACTTGGAGCCGTCGTCAAAATATATGCCGCAGTAGCCATGAATGAAATCCCGGAGAAGCCTGAAAATATCGTCTGGCAGCGGGATCGTCTGTTCTTCGACCATTTATCTCCCCAATGCGTCTTTCGCCGCCTGCCGCACGGTTGCATCCGGATCTCCATCGGCGATCCGTTCCAGAAGGGGCTCCGCCGCCGCGTCCTTTTTCTGTTTCACGATCTCAATAGCTGTCTTTCTTACGCTCCAGTGCGGATCGGACAGTCGCGAAAGGACGGTCTGATGCACGGACTCCCAACGGTAGCTGGAAAGTGCCGTCAGCACGGTCTTACGCACTTCCGGGTCAGCATGAGAGGCGAGCCCAATGAGCGGTGCAAGCGCACGCTCCGTTCTGAGCTTTCCCACAACGTCCACGAGGGAAAGGAGAAAAATATCGGTCGCAGTATTCAGATGCGCCGTAAGAACTTCACCGGCCTTCTCTCCTGCGATCTTTCCCAGACTGCGCGCAGCAGCCGCCCGGACCCAGAGGTCGTCGTCCTCGAGGAGCGGTATGAGGACATCGGAGATTTCGGGGGCACGGGTCTTCCCAAGCGCTTCAGCGGCAAGCATTCTGACTTCGGGATCATCATCGGTAATAGCGTGGACAAGGGAGCGCAGAGCCTTGTCTCCGGACAAGTTGCCGAGCGCATGAACGACAGCCTTTCTCACGTCCGGCTCTTCGTCCTTGAGCGCAAAGGCAAGGGCATCGGATGCCTTGTCGGTAGTGAATCTGCCGAGGAGGAGTGCGATATTCCTGCGCAAGTGCGCGTCCCGGGACGTAAAGTCCTTCACCAGGTCATCGAGGGCGGAATCGTCACCGATCTCCGCTAGCGCCCGTATGGCCGATTCCTGTACGCTCTCATATTCGTCCGCGAGCAAACCGAGGAGAGGTTTGACCGCCTTCCGGCTTCTCAAATGTCCGAGCGCCTCTGCCGCCGCGCTCCGCACATGACCGTTCTCATCCGAGAGCAACCCGATAAGGGAATCATCGGTATCCCGGTTCCCGACCTCGCCAAGCACCCTCGCCACCGTCCTTCGCACGAGAGCATTATCGTCCGCGAGATAACCGAGGAGGAGCGTCACCCGACCGCCGTCTATGTTCTTAAGCGCCTGCGCCGTCGACTCTTCCATGTCCTCTTCTTTCAAGAGCGCAAGCAGTTTTTGGATGGAGCTTTCCCTCCCGGCCCAGCCGAGCACGACCACCGCCGCCTGCTGGATCTCTCTCGTGCTGGTGACGAGCATCTCTTCCAGAAAATCCACGGCCCGATCATTTACGTTCGCACGCACGATCCTTATCATACGTTCCCGGTCATTCTGCGCGCTCTTCCGGTAAATTGCCGTAAGGGCGATCATGGCGACTTCACGCACGATCCTGAGCGTATCGGCAAGCCCGGCGATGAGCGGCGTGAGTGTATTCACATTACCGATCTTGCCGATCGATTCGATCACCGGCTCCCTCAGGCTGTTCCGGCCGAGCGCTGCGATGAGCGGTCCGAGAGCTCGCTCGTCTCCGATTTCGCCGAGCGCTTCGGCCGCGGCATAGTCAAGCCAGCTTTGATCGTATTGCGTCAGACAAGCAAGCAAGGGATCGACGGCGCGTCGGTCCTTGATCTTGCCCAATGCTTCGGCAGACGCCACACGGATATTCTCGTCGGGATCCTTTTCTAGATTCTCAATCAGGACAGGCACGGCCCGGGAATCCCTGATATCGCCAAGGATGTCGACTATGGACTTGCGAACATCAGCATCGGGCGTGTCAAGGGACATAAGCAGGGTATCAACGGCCGCGGAGCCGATGTGGACGAGGGCCTCGATCGCAGAGTTCCGCGAACCGGCATTATCATCGCTGGAGAGCGACCGGATAAGTCCCGCGATGACGCTGTCGCTGCCGTTTGCCACAAGCGCTTCGACCGCCGTCTTGCGCACCCTCCAATCGGCATCGCCCATGGCACGGAAGAGCAGCGGTGCGGCTTCACTGCCTGCACGGCCGAGATCAACAGCCGCTTCCCTTCGCTCCTCTGCATCGCTGCTCTGCAGTTTCTTGCCTAAGAATTCAAGGTTCGGCATTGCCCGCCTCCGCCAGTGCGACGCGTTCCTGCTGGCTTAAAATCCTCGTTATGTTAAGGAGGATAATGAGCCGATCGGCCACCTTCCCCATGCCCGTGATGAAGTCGGCGCTCGCCCCCATTGCCGCTTCCGGCGCAGCTTCGATATCTTTTTTCGGAATATGAATCACCTCGTTCACGCTGTCCACCACCAGACCGAGCAGTCCTCTGCCATTGCCCGAGGCGCTATGGACAGCGCCCCGCGTGATCATCATGCGCACCTTCCTCGAATCATCGTGAATCGTTGCCAGGGCAAAACGCTTCCTCAGGTCGACAATCGGTATGATGGTACCGCGCAAATTGATCACGCCTTCAATGAACTCCGGCATCCGTGGGAGTGGCGTGATCTTGTGCGGCCGGACAATCTCCGTGATCGAATTAATCTCGAGCCCGTACTGCTCCGTCCCCACCTGAAATGTGACGATCTGTACGGTTTCGTCTGCAACTACCACTTGTTTAGCATTCCTGTCTCTCATGCTTGGCGTCTCGCACAATCAAAGATAGGTGACAAGAGGCAAGGGCCAATGGACATCCCTCTCCAATCGTCTCCCCATTCTATGTCCTGAACTTCTCCATCTCCCTCTTGAGCAGTCCCGTTTGGTCGGCCATGATCTCCACAGCAACATTGAGTCCAGCGGCCTGATTGGCATTTTCTTTGGCGATTTGCTTGATCTGTTCGATCGACTTTACGATCATGTCGCTGCCGGCCTGCACCTCGCCGGTTGCCCTGTTCACCAACCCGATCTTTGTACTCATGTTCTCGACCGCCGCCGTGATGTCCTTGCCGGCCTTTGCCTGCTCTTCGGTCGATGTTTTGACAAAGCGTGTGAGCTCTCGCATTCTCTCGGACGCCCGAGTGATCTGCTCGCTACCCGCTTTCTGTTCATTCGCGGCCTTGGTAATCTGATGGGTCATCTCGCTGATCCGGTCGATGGCATCGCTCACCTGTTTGATTCCCCGTGCCTGTTCGGTCGCCGCCCGGTTGATGCTCTTGCTCATGTCCCGGGAATGATGTGCCCGTTCCAGGATTTTCCGAAGCGCCTCTCCTGCGTCCGTGGAAAGCCGCACTCCCTCTTCCACGATGGCAGCCCCTTCCTGCATGACTCCGACGGCCACTTTGGATTCTTCCTGAACCGAAGCAACAAGCTTGCTGATTTCCTGCGTCGATGCCGCGGTACGATTCGCCAGTTCCCGTATTTCCGTAGCCACAACTGAAAAACCCTTGCCGTGTTCCCCCGCCTGTGCCGCGAGGATCGCAGCATTCAGTGCGAGAAGACCCGTCTGGTCGGTAACATCCTCGATCACGGTAAGAATGCTTCCGATGCTCTCGGTACGTCCGACGAGACGGTTCACCACATCGGCAGTGCGCCGCGCTGCAGCATCGATTCTGCCCATGCCCTCGATGGTCCTCTCGATGGCTCGCATGCCTAGCTGCTGGGCATCGGCGGTAACTGCCTCCGAAAGGGCCAGCGACTGCTTGGCGTTCTCCTCGACCTCTTTAACCGAAGCGCTGATCTCGGATGACGATGCCGCTGTCTCCTCGGCGGCGGCTGAAAGCAACTCTACGTTTTCAGCAATCTGCCGGATCGCGGAGGACATCTTGGTTATGGCCGAGGACGTTTCCTCGATCGAGACCGAAAGCTCGGACACGGTCTGGGCCACCTCGTTCACGGAGGCGACGGTCTCGATCACGGATGAGGAGGTCTGCTCCGATGTTGTAAAGAGGTCTTGAGCGGTTCCCGCGATTTCCTTGAGAGCAAAATGCATCTCGTTCACGGACGATGCTGCCTCCTCCACGGACTCGGCCTGCGCACGGCTCCCCGTGGTTATCTGGGACGATATCCCCTTGACCTCGCCGGATACTGACTCCATATTCAGAACTGTCTGCTGCACACTGCCGATCATGCCCTTCAGCCCGATGATCATGCTGTTTAGTCCCCGCCCGAGCATCCCAAGCTCATCACGAGAGTCGATGTTTACGCTTTGCGTAAGGTCGCCGGCGGCGATATTCGATGCAACGGACACAGCTTCATTCGTCGGTACAACGATCATCTTCCGTGCCATGACATAGACCATCACAACCAACGCAAGCACGATAGCGACGCTCGTTCCGAGCAGCAGGAATACTATTCCCCGGATATTCTGCCTGCTCGCCGTCTTCGAGAACCCCATCGTTACCGTGCCCAGTTTGGTTCCTCCCATTTTGATGTCCACGGGGACTTCGAGGACGTCGAACTGCCCCTTCACCTTCAACGCAAGCACAGGCGTACTGTCCGTCACGTTCTGCGGGAGGAATTCCCGCAGCTCGGGATTCTCCTTGTTGAAACTGACGTAAACATTGCTCAAGGCCGCGCCCGAGGCATCCGTCACATAAGTATAGAGCATATCCCGGGATTTTACCGCGTCGGCAACAAGGCTGTCGAGTTTTATCATGTCTTTTTGGAGAATCGGATCAGTCACTGCCTTGCCGAGGAACAACCCTAGGTCTTTCCCCCGCGTCTCAATATGCTGGTACTGATCGGCCGTCATGATACGAGCCACAAAGAGCGTCCCCAGGACCATGAGCACAAGAATAACGCCTGTTATCACGACGACAAGCTTTAAACCCATGCTTGCCCCGATCTTTTCCTTCAACGCCTGTGTCATATTCTCCTTAGTGCGCATGCCCGGGAGCGACTGATCCGTCACGCGCCCATGTCATGCTTCCCTCTCGTGTTCCTCACACCACTTCCCCCTGTACCCGGTACCCTTTCCATCGCCTTTCTGATCACGTCGTAATCGCTGTCTGCGGCTTCCACAAATCCCGTATAGTCTTGATCGATCAGGCTCAGCAGGTGGGCGTGTCTTTTGTCCATGGAGTTCAGCGCAATGAGCGATTTTTTAATCTGGCCCATTAAATCTTCATTTATGTTTTTCGACGCGCAGATATTGAATTCCGGTATATCAAATGAGGTTTTAATAACCTGGAGACCGCGGTCCTCGAATTTCTTGGCTGTAGATTCACGCAGCCCGCCCGCATCATACTCGCCGGCGAGCACGGCCCTGGCCACATCGTCATGGTGGCCGAGGAAACCATGGTCCTTGAGATCATGGAGCGTGATATCTGCATCGGCCAGCATCTGCAGGGGGATGAGATAACTCGAAGTTGACATCTGATCGCCGAAAGCAAAACGCTTGCCAACGATGTCCTCGACACGCTTGATCCCGCTCCCCTGCCGCGTCACAATCGCCGCATGCGTGAACGGGACTCCCCTCCTCAGGGCCTTCACAAGGAGCAGGGTGCCAAACCGCCTCCTGGCCTCGATATAGGTCGTAGGTGTAAGGAAGGCCAGGTCCGTGGTGCCATCCTCGAGGTTTTTCAGTGTCTGATCGAAGTCCACGGAGATCGACAGTTCCACGCGCTTCCCGAGTGAGCGTGACAGGTAGTCGGTAAGCGGGGTGAAACGGCGGTGCATCTCGGCTGGGGACTCCAGCGGGATGATGCCCATCTTCAAGATTCCGCTCGTCTTCCCGTGAGATCCGCGTCTTACCGTTATCGTAACGAGTTCCTGGTTGAGAAGGTCAGCCTGCTCCCCAAGTGTCTTCAGCGTGGCCGCCATACTCTCCATCCGCTTCACGTTCTCACGCGGGAGGTTCTGAATCCGCTCGATGGATTCCTGGATTTGTCGACTGGCCTGGCGATGTTCCTTGGTGCCGGCAGCTATCTTGGCCGCACGCACGGTCACATTCTCCGCTGCCTCGACGATTTGCTTGCCTCCGCGCCCCTGTTCCGCCATAGCATGCTTTACCCGCCGACCGATATCACGCATTTCCTCCGAGGCGTTAAGGATCATCTCCGTTCCCTTGCTCTGCGCTTGTGTGGCTGTGGCAATCTGCTGCATCATCTGCTTCACGTTCGCAATAGCCTCACTCACCTGCTTGATACCCCGCGCTTGTTCCGTCATGGCCCGTTCGATCAGAGTTGTCATCTCCACAGAACTACCGGAGCTCACCAGGATCTTTTCGAGCGCAGTGCCTGCATCCTGCGAACGGCTGACACCTACATCAACGGCATCAAGGCTTTCGGTCATGGCGGTCACCGCCTCTTTGGCCTCTTTCTGCACTGACGCGATGAGTTTCGAAATGTCCTGCGCCGAGCCGGCGGTCCGATCGGCGAGGGCCTTGATCTCTTCAGCCACGACCGCAAATCCTTTCCCATGTTCCCCGGCCTGTGCCGCGAGGATTGAAGCATTCAGAGCAAGAAGGTTCGTCCGCTCCGTCACTTCCATGATCACCCCGAGTATCGTGCCGATTTCCTCAGAGCGCTTTCCGAGACGGTTCACCAGA
>Ga0335082_10007648_pt1 | contig 11724 bp, 8 predicted proteins | sample Lox_Sample_41_FD_206718 | JGI IMG/M metagenome (GOLD analysis project Ga0335082, IMG submission 206718) | Soil microbial communities from Loxahatchee National Wildlife Refuge, Florida, United States - Lox_Sample_4.1 | ecosystem: Environmental > Terrestrial > Soil > Wetlands | place: USA: Florida...
GATGGCCAGCATGATCGCGACGATGCCGAGCAGGGTGACCACATCCATCAGGATGGTGATGGCACCCGCCGCGAACATCTCGTTGATGACGTCGACATCGGTGGTCATGCGGGTTACCAGGCGGCCCACGGGATTACGGTCGAAGAACGCCGCGTCCAGTCGTTGGACGTGGGCGAAGATGTCGATGCGCAGATCGGCCAGACTCTTCTGCGCCACGAGCATCGTCAGGTAGTATTGCAGGTACATGAACGCGAACTCGCCGACCATTGCGAGGGCGTAGACGCCCCCCATCAGGGCAACCCCGTGCGTGCTGCCGCGGTTGATGTAGCGATCGATGGTGACTTTCAGGATGTAGGGCTGTGCCAAGACAAACACCGACGTCGCCGGCAAACACGCCATCGCCAGCCAGAAATCGCGCCGGTAGGGTCGCAGGTAGGTCCACAGGCGGCGGATGAGCCGGGCATCGTAGGCCTTGCCGAGAGCCGCCTCATCGCCCATGCTGGGCGCCGGCGCGCGCTGTGGCACCGCATCGACTGCGCTCATAGCTCGGCGATTTCCTCTTCCAAGCGTTGTTGGCGAAACAGGTCGGCGTAGAGACCGTCGCGCGCCAGCAAGGTGTCGTGGTCACCGAGCTCGACGATGCGTCCATCGTCCAACACCGCGATGACATCGGCGTCTTGGATGGTTGAAATACGGTGCGCGATGAGGATGGCGGTGCGGTCGCGCAGGACGCCCTGCAGTGCGTTCAGGATGGCCCGTTCGGTGCGTGTGTCGACGCTCGAGAGCGCGTCGTCCAGCACCAGGATCGGCGGGTCGGCGAGCAGCGCCCGCGCCAACGTGAGCCGCTGCTTCTGGCCCCCGGAAAGCGTGATGCCGCGCTCACCGACGACGGTCTCGTACCCGCGAGGAAAGGCGTCGACATCATCGGCGACCCCAGCGATGGTGGCGGCGCGGCGGAGCGCGGCGTCGTCCGCGTCATCTACGCCAAAGCGGATGTTGCCGCGTATGGTGGTCGAGAAGAGAAACGGATCTTGTGAGACAAACCCGATGCTGCGGCGCAGCTGCGCCAGCGGTAGTGAGCGCACGTCGCGTCCGTCGAGAAGGATCTGCCCGCCGCTCACGTCAAACAACCGTGGCAGGAGCGCAGCCAGCGTACTCTTTCCCGCGCCCGTCCTCCCCACCAACGCGAGCTTCTGTCCCGGCTTGATGCGCAGTGACACGCGGTGCAGCACCTGGTGTCCGTTGCCGGCAAGGCGGTATGCGAAGTCGACGTTGCGAAACTCGATCTGACCGCACACCGCTGGTAGCGGCACGGCGTTGGGGGCATCGCGGATCTCGGGCTCGATTCCAAAGACATGTTCCAAACGCTGCATCGCAGCGCGCCCGCGCTGCAGGATCGACAACATCCAGCCCATCGCCATCGTGGGCCAGGCGAGCAGGTTCAGGTAACCGATGAACGCAACCAGGTCGCCGAGACTCAGACGATGGTTGACGACCTCGACACCGCCGTACCACAGGACGACCAGTGTCCCAAGGCTGGCGGCCGTCTTCATGATGGGCATCATCTGGCCGCGCACCCCTGCCAGCAGCATGCTCTGCGCTTTGAAGCGTTCATTGAGGGCCGCGAACGCGGCCGTTTCTCCCGCCTCGCAGGCATACGCACGCACCACGTGGATGCCACTCAAGTTCTCCTGCACACGGCTGCTCATCTCCGCCAACCCCTCCTGCACACGCAGGGTGTATTCCATGAGCCGGCGGCTGTAGCGCTTCACCAAGACCAGGAGCAGCGGGTACGGCAGGAGCGCAGCGACCGTCAGCCAGGGATCCAGGCTGAGCATGATGCCGACGCCATAGGCGTAGTAGACGGGGGTGTTGACGAAGTTGAGGATGCCGGGACCCAGCAGCATGCGGACGGCGGTGACGTCGTTGATGAGCCGCGACATCAGGTCGCCGGTGTGCTGCTGATGGTAGTACGATAGCGGCAGCCGCTGCAGGTGCGCGAACAGGTCGTTGCGCAGGTCGTACTCGACGTCACGCCCGACGTTGAAGATCAGGGCGCGCGACAACGTCCGCACCACACCTTGTACGAGGGCAATCAGGACGATCAGCAGCGCGTAGAGGCTGATTTGTCGCCAGGGGCTGCCGTGCCCGATCGCGTCGATGGCCCGTTTCAGCAGGTAGGGCACCAGCATGGCGAGTGTGGCGGTGGCCAGCAAGCAGGCGCCGCCAAGGATGTAGCGCCGGCGATAGCGCCATAGGTAGGTCCACAGTCGACGCATGTAAGACCATCATCATCCCACAACGCACTGGCGATGCAACGTTGGGGACACAAACAAGAAGGGCGGGGGAGCTACGCTCCTCCGCCCCTGCTCGGAGACGCACGCTGCAAACGGCTACTTGGGGGCGAGGTGCCCCTCCCACACCTCGATGGCGCCGAACATGCCCCGCTCCGGCGGGTGAACTTTCTGATCCTTTTGGTCCTTCTTCTCGCCTTTATCTTTTCCCTGCTCCTGGATATTCCGCGGGCCGGGACCCGACCGCCATGTGGGCGACAGGACATCCCCAAAGGCTACCCCGATGTCCAGCACGCCGTCATTGTTGATATCGGCCAAACCGACGCCCCAGGTGCGTTCGCGACCGGTTGTTGGCAGGCCGGTGTTGTCGACCAGTGTCCACTTGCCGGTGCCATCACCGAGGAATGGGAAGACACCGTAAACGCCGCCGATCTCATCCAGGTTGGCCTTGCCAACCGCAACCAGGTCGATGTGTCCGTCCTTGTTCAAGTCCCCCAACGCAACCCCAAGCGCATTCATTGGAATGATACCGTCGCTCGACTTGCGCCACTTCGGTCCAGACTCTTGAATGAACACCTCGGTGCCGGGAATCGCGGCCCCGGTGGCGATGTCGAGCTTCCCGTCGCCGTTGACATCACCGACCGCGATCCCCCAATAGAGGCCGTGGATGTCAGGTGCCGGGAGGCCCTCGGAGGCCTCAGTCCAGTTGCCTTTCCCGTCATTCAACCACATCCGCGGGCCGGCGGAATAGGCGGCGACGAGGTCCAGGTCCCCATCGCCGTCCATGTCGGCAGCAACGATCGAATTGCCCCATTCCGAGTGTGGAAGCCCTTTCGAGTTCTCCTTCCAGACACCTTTGCAGTCACCTTGAAAAACGCGCACGCCCTCTTCGGCTGCCGCCACCACTGCGAGGTCCAGGCAGCCGTCGCCGTTGAAGTCACCGACGGTCACATCCTCCGAACCGACGGTCGGTAGCCCTGCCGATGCGTTCTTCCAATGTCCCGCTCCGTCACCGAAGAAGACAAAGACGCCGCGGCAGTGGTCGGCAATAGCCGCGTCCATCTTACCGTCATTGTTGGCGTCGCCAAACGCCATCCCGCCGCCGCAAAAGCTCTCGCGCGGCAAACCGGAGGACGCGTCGGTCCATTGCCCCTTGCCATTTCCCGTCCAAACGTACGGGCCATCGGCAAGCCTGGAAACCGCTCCGATATCCGCGAATCCATCACCGTTGATGTCGGCAAAGCGAATGTGGCTCTTCCAAATCTTAGAGGTCGGGAGGCCATCGCGTGCAGGAGCATACTGCATAGGTGCCGGCGGCTTCGTCTCGGCCGTGCCTTTTGGAGACGGCCTGATCCACTGGCAACCCCCGATAAGCAATCCTGTAACCAGGAGAGACACCGCCTGTCTCAGCGCATGCACCTTCATCACACCTCCTCTTGCCCCTTCTTTATGATTTGCCCTATGATTGCCCTCGGGAAATCAGCGTATGGCCGTGAAAAACGTGTCGGGTGCTTACCAGAGGGTCCTAAAGGGGTCAATATGTGTGGCCGCGGAAATCGCGCGGGTTCAAGGGAACTTCCCGTGAGAATCTCCGCTTTTCCGCTTGACAAGATTCGACGGTTAAAGTATCAGGACGGAGCTTTCTAGCCCGGCTCGTTGGTGCCGGAACGGGGAGGTCTAGGTGCGAGGTAAAGTGGGGCTTTCTGCTCCGTGGGTTGAGTCAGAAGAGGTGATTTCTCCGGCAGGGGAAAGGAGAAAGCGAATGCGTATGGTGAACCGGAATCGGGGTCTGTGCATGTTGGGAGCCGCAGCGTTCGGGGTGTGTGCCCTTGTAAACGTCGCGTCGGCAAACCCATCGGATGTAACGACTGAGAAGGGTGGATCGGTTATCATTCTCCCGAAGGTGGTCTGGGATGGCACGCGGGATACGATAATTCAGATCGCCAACATCAATAACTTGCCTGCGCAAGCACGGTGTTTCTATATTGATGGTGGGCCGCTCAATCCGAATCTGCCTCCGGGACCGACCAACCCGCAGCTCTGGAACGAGACCGACTTCAACATCTTCCTGACGAAGCAACAGCCGACGCAGTGGGTTGCGAGCCTGGGTCGGCGCGTCGGTGTCGACAGCTTCAAGACGGCTGGCTACGGTATCGATCCGGGGCTCATCCCGCCGGTCCGCAGGGGCTTCACGGGCGAACTGAAGTGCGTGCAGGTGGACGACTCGGATATCCCGGTGCGAGGAAACTCCCTGAAGGGTGAAGCGACGCTGCGCCGATTCGACGGTGATGTGAGCAAGTACAACGCAATCGCTCTGCGCGGCAACAACGATCCCAACGCGGAGGTCAACGCGAACCCGAACCAGCTGAACCTGGATTGGACGCAGCTCAACGGGGTTGGTCAATACAGCGCCTGCCCGAACACGCTGATCTTCGACCACATCGCGTACGAGGCGCCTGACCTGGTCGTTGATCAGATCGGCAACTGCGACCCGAGGTGCTATGGCGGCACCAACAACGGCCTCGCCTGCGCGAACACGTCAGAATGTGGTGGCGGCAAGTGCCTGAGCTGCCCGGTCACCACCAACCTGACGTTGGTTCCCTGCGACGAGGATATCGAGAATCAGGTACCGTCATCCAGTACGGTGCAGTTCGCGATCTGGGACGAGTTCGAGCGGCGCTTCAGTTCGAGCGTGACTGTCAACTGCTGGCTGAGTGCAGAGCTCAACCAAATTCACCCCAACGCCTTCTCTTTCAGCACGCTCGGCACGTTCTCGGCACATACGCGTATCACCCCGAATCCGGGGGCGCCGGGCGTTCTGGGAGTGGCCGAAGAGACGCGTCGCGACAACTCCAACCAGCTGCCAAGCGTTTTTTTTAGCGCGGTGGCGGCGTACAACCTCGAGGGCGAAGGAAATCGGTTTGATGGTTCTGGGGTCACGGATACGATTGTCCTCCCAACACCGTGACGTCTCCATAGATTGGCCATCTGCTGGCGGTGAGGAAAGGAGAAAACGTGATGAGCACGAAGACGGGGAATATGCGGCGGATGATACGCTCTGGAGGGGTCGCAGCGGCGGTGATCACTTTGGGGATGCTTGGTGCAGCGCGCGCTGATGTCGCTTCCGATCAGCCCGCTACCATTCTCATCTTTCCGAAACTTGTGGTGGATACATCGGCGCAGCTCGGACCCGCCACCGATTCGGAAGTTCAAGTTACGAATACATCCAACTCGGTGATTGCAGCGCGCTGCTTCTTGGTCAACGCGACATCGTTCTGCAGCAACTCACCAACGGACAGCCCGATTGCTTGTACGCCGGAGACCGAGGCATCGGCCACTCCGCGATGCACGGGGGGCACGTGCGTACCGCAGTGGACGGAGAACGACTTTCGCATGACGCTCACGAAGCGTCAGCCGGTTTCCTGGAAGCTCAGCGAAGGCCGCCTGTCGGACTTCCCACTCTCGCCCTCCTCCAGCATTCCGGCCGCGCAGACCGATCCATTCATCGGCGAACTGCGTTGCGTTGAGGTCGACCCCTCGACCTTCGCCCCAACTGTCGGCCTGAATCCCGATAACAACTTCGTCGGCGACCTGAAGGGTGAAGCAACGATCATCTCGACGAGCCGTCACATCAACGCGACCGAAACGCGGGACGGCAGAATCGACGTGCGTAAGTACAATGGTATCGGCATCCAATCCACCGATCTCCCCAACGACGGGAACGATACCCTGCTCATCGGTGGTCCGAATGCCGAGTACTCAGGCTGCCCGAACGTGATCATTGTCGACCACCTATTCGACGACGCCAACGTTCAATCGAGCGGTGGGTTTACTGGAACGGTGCGGACCGATCTGACCATCACGCCATGCGGCGCCGATCTGAACCAGCAGATTCCCAACACCGTCACATTGCAGTTCTTGGTGTTCAACGAGTTCGAGCAGCGCTTCTCCACGTCGACGCGCATCACCTGCTCGAAGGAGGTCCAGTTGTCGAACATTGACACGCGCCCGACCGCAACGGACAACACCGCTTCGATCTTCAACGTCAATGTCCAAGGCACCTTCGCAGGCCAGACTCGGATCCGTCCCGTAGCCGATACCACAAACGGAATCGCGGATACGGTGTTGGCGGTGGCGGAAGAGTTCTGGGATTGCACGAACGGACCGCAGGGGCGTTGCAGCGACTCAGCGAACGTCCACTTCCAGGGAAGTCGGGATCTCGGTGATGTAATGATCCTACCGGGTGAGTGAGCCAAACTCAGCGTGAGCTGAGGCATTACTCTCAGAAGGGCGGAAGCGAAAGCTTCCGCCCTTTTCATTTTCTAGCCACCAGTCGGATTTGGAGGAAGAAGGTTCCCTCTCCTCCCAGGGACTGTCGGTTTTCTCAAGAGGACGTCATTCGAGACGCCGCCAAAGGAAGGCGGCTCCTCAGGACGAACGGAAAAGTTCTGTCGATTCAACACCAGCACCGCCCGAGCTGAGGAGGCTCCCATCGTCTCAGGGGCCGTCTCGAAGCCCGCGGGGAGTTTATCGACACTCCCCCCAGAGGGTTAGGGTGACGCCAGCCGTACGCCATAAAGGGGGGCGGTTCGCCCTTCCCCCCCGCGGACCGCTGTCACGAACCTCCGCACAATGTCAGAGATTCGTTGAGATCTGCCAACACACGCTGCGACGTCTACGGAGTCCCCGCTGTGCGGATTGACCTGCCCGATCCGAAGCCAACCAACGTCAACTGGGCTTGCGCCCCAACCTCGTGCGGGTTCGTGTGCTCGGTCACCGCAAAGTCGAGCGCCCAGCAATCGCACAACGACAGCAACCGTAAGCCAAAGAAGAGGTGCAGAAACCGGTTGTTGACGATGTCATACCGGCTCGAGTAGAGAAACCCAGCCCAGTCGGTGAGCCGCAACACGACGTTGCTATCAAGCTCCTGTAGCGCATTGCCGGCCAAGACGCGATATGAGACGGCAGCGCTGGTGCGTGTCTCCACCTGTGGCCGTTCCCCTCTTGGCCGTAGGTCGCGCGGGTCCTCAATGAAGAACCCGATGCGGGTAGCGGAAAAGCTATTGTTGCCGGTGTCGTAGTTGAGGTGAAACCGCAGCGACAGTGCGCGGCTCGGATTCACGCGCCCATCGATGTCGATGTCGGAGAAGTGATCCGCAGCCCCACTGGGTTGCAACGACTGGATTTCACGACCGACATCAAAGCTCTGCATCAGAGAAAGCCGTGCCAACTCGCGGATCGGACTGTCGGCTGGACCTGCATGGGCAGTCTTGTCGCTGTCGGAGAAGCGGCCGACTAGCCGGCTGGTAACTCCATATGTGAACAGGTCGCGATGGTTGATACGATCAACCCCATCAAACAACGGCAGGTCCCCTTGCGAGATCGCGGGGATATACAAGTACCGAACCTCCGGTTCGATCGTATGCTTCACCCTCTCCAATCCAAATACGTTGAGGGGATAGACACGATCCAGGACGGTGTTCACATCAGCGTCGAGCTGTACGGTCTGGCGCAAGCTATCTTGTGGTAGCACTATTCCGTTCTGGCTGACGGTCTGCTCAAACAAATGGTACGCAGTCTCGCGGAAGGAGGCCCGCATGGTGCCGAACGCAAAGCGCCCCAAAGGCAGCGGCACCTCCGCTGCGGGCTCGGCATCGAAACGCATGCCCTCGACGTTGGTCCCACGTTGGTAGTCCACCCCCGAGGCGTTGAGTTCACCAAGGACCGGGCCCGCAAGGCGTTGCTGTCCCCACAGCTCAACCACTGGCGCACGTTGGAGCGTTTGAGAATCTCCGCCTTCCAGATTCTGGTAGTACGTTCCCTCTCCTCGTAGGGCGAGACGATTCCACACCTGTAGAATGCCGGCATGCGATTCCGTGAACGGCAGTGTCCGAATCGCTACGTCGGGCGTCCGTTGAAATGGATACGCGTTGATTTCGCGCAGAAATAGGTCATCACCGACCAAGAACACATCGGCATAGGCCTGGCTGTTGCCCACAAACGGCTGCTGATGCTCGCCGACGATGCTCCACCGGTTCTGCGGGATGGTATTTTCGAACGGGGCTGCACCTACCGTCGAACCGCGGAATACTTCGTTGAAGTATGAGACGGCAATCTCTCCGCGCGTTTCCCGGCTCAGCACGTAGCGATAGTCAGCCAGGGTACCGACCCGCACACTGGTTTCGAGATCGAACGACAACGTTGCATCCTGGCTCTTGTTGATCGCCCAGTAGAAGGGCAGGACGGTTTGAAATCCACGCGTGTTCGAAAAGCCGAAGCGTGGAATGAGAAATCCGCTCTGGCGCTCGCGCTGGACGGGAAACAGCGCGCGGGGAAGGTACAGGACCGGTACTCCAAGGACATTGAACGTTCCATCACGGAGGGTGCCGTAGCCCTGAAGATCGACCCGCAAATCTCCACCACTGATGCTCCAACTCGGAGGTCCGTCGGCGCAATGACAGGTGGTAAACTGGCCGTTCTCGATGTGGTAGCTCTGCCCAAGCCCCTTCTCGACACGCTCGCCGCGCAGCGAGTATCGCGTGCGCCGCGCCTCGATCGCCGCTCCGGTCAAGAAGCCGGTTTCCTCATCAAGGTTGAGCGAAACGACGTCCGCCGTGATCGTCCCCTCAGGGTTGGTCACCGTCACATTGCCGCGGGCCTCGGCCTCATTGGTAGTGCGGTTGAGTCGGACCTCATCAGCCCGCAGCTCGGTATCACCGCGCGTAATCACCACCTTGCCACGCGCCACGACAGTGTTGGTCCTCTGGTCGTAACTGATTTGCTCGGCATCGATACCGATCTCCTCGGCATCCACGTCGGGCACCGGCAGTTGAGCACGGCCTGAAAGCGGGAGCAGCACCGACAGAAGCAGCGCTGGAACCAGAAAACGCGAAGCCCCCATGAACGCGGTCGACTTAGGGATGAATGGAGGTGGTACCCGTGCTGAACAAGCTGGGTCGGCCGTGCCGGCTCAGGAAGTGGGGAAGGATTTCACCGACGAGGAACAGCGATCCTGTCACCAGGATGGCGCCGTCTTCGCCGGTGGTACGTAACAGATCCCGCAGACCTTGCTGCGGGCTCGCCGCAATGGAAACAGGGCAATGCGGCGCAAAAGCTTTGGCCAGCACCTCCGGGCTTTCGCCGCGCCGCCGCAGCGTCGGCGCGAGGGTCACGCCAGCGGCGTGCGGCGCCAACATCTCGACCATCGGCTGCCAGCGCTTGTCACGCATGACCCCAAATAGCAGGTGCACATCGCGCCCTCCAACGATTGCGGGTAACTCGCGTACCAGCGCGGCAACGCCGTCGGCATTGTGCGCGCCGTCCAACACGACAAGCGGGTGCTCATGCACCACATCCAGACGCCCTGGCCAGCGGACCTGCGCCATCCCCCGCTGGATGGCTGCGTCGGGGATGAAGAAGTGCTCCCGCAATTGCATAGCTGCCGCGATCGCAGTCGCTGCATTGTCGCGCTGATGCCGGCCGCGGAGCGGCAGGACAAGATTTTCCAATGCGCCCCCGAAGCCGCTGTATCGCAAGGACCCTTCAGTGCTCCGGAAAAAATCCTGTCCCAACCACAGCGCCGGGGCGCCAACGGCCGCCGCCATCGCCGCCAGAACCCGACGCGCCTCTCCGTAAACGTTCCCGATGATCACCGGGCACCCGGGCTTCATGATCCCTCCCTTCTCTCGCGCAATCGAAGCGATCGTGTCGCCCAGAAACTCCTGATGATCGAGTCCGATCGTCGTGATCACCCCCACCGCCGGCTCAAGCACGTTGGTCGCATCCAAACGGCCACCGAGGCCGACTTCTACCACCGCAACGTCGGCTGCACAGCGCGCGAAATGCAGGAACGCCATGACCGTGACGAACTCGAAAAAGGTCAACTCGATGCCGCGCAGCGTCGCGGCGCTGTGAATCTCACGCGCCAATGCCACGACGTCTTCCTCGCTGATCGCTGTCACACCGACGCGAATGCGTTCCGTGAAACTCACGAGATGCGGCGAAGTGTAGAGGCCGACACGATGTCCCGCGGCGTCGAGCATTGCGTGCAGCATCGCGGCCACGGAGCCCTTGCCGTTCGTGCCGGCGATGTGGACCGACACGAAGCGCGTCTGCGGATCGCCAAGGTTCTTCAGGGCCAGCGCCACGCGTTCGAGCTTGAAGTCCATCCCCTTCGCCGCTTCGAGGGCGTAGAGAGACGACAGCACCCGGGCGTACTCAGTCGTTGCCATGCGGCATCCGCTCGCTTAGCGACTGCGCCGCATGCGCCAAACACACCTGGTGCATGCCTGCTTTGAGGCGTCGGATGAATGCGCCGACTTCCGCAACCACGTTGGGAGAGCCGCGATGCGTGTCCACGACACGCATGATCGCACTGCCAACCACCGCCGCGTCTGCAAACTCCGCAATCGCTCCCGCTTGCTCCGGCGTCGAGATCCCAAACCCCACGCCGATCGGCAGCTGCGTCGCGCGCCGCAGACGCTCGACCGCCGGCCGCACCGACTCCACCTGCACCGGCCGCACGCCCGTGACGCCGGTCATCGACACATAGTACACGAACCCGCGAGCGCACCGCAGCACTGTACGAATTCGCTCCGGGCCGCTCGTCGGCGCCAGCAGAAAGATCATGTGCACGCCCGCCGGCCGGGTCCACTCGAGCAGCTCGCCAGCCTCCTCGGGCGGCAAATCGACGACCAACGCCCCATCGACCCCAGCACGTCGGGCGTCTGCCGCAAAGCGCTCGGGACCGTAGTGGAAGATCGGATTGTAGTACCCGTACAGAATGACCGGCACCTCCGACTCCCTGCGAAAATCGGCCACCAGCTCCAGCACCCGTGGGAGCGACGCTCCGGCCCGCAGACCGACCTCTGCCGCGCGCTGCAAGATCGGGCCGTCCGCCGTGGGGTCCGAGAACGGCACACCCAACTCCAGCAGATCGGCACCGCTGTCGGCGGCAACCCGCATCAGCTCGCGCGTTCTGTCCAGGTCCGGATCGCCGGCCGTGAGAAACGGAATCAAGGCGGCCGCACGCTGCGCCCGCAGCGCAGAGAAGGTCTGATCGATTCGATTCATGTGCCTAAAGCGTGACGCCCAGATAGTCAGCGACCGTGTTCATGTCCTTGTCACCGCGTCCGGACAGATTCACGACCATGATCTGCTCGCGGCGCAGCTGGGGCGCTAGCTGCGCCGTGTAGGCGATGGCGTGGGCGCTCTCCAGCGCTGGAATGATGCCCTCGGTCCGCGTCAACAGCTTGAGTCCTTCAACCGCTTCGGCATCCGTCACCGACAGGTATTGCGCTCGGCGGGAGTCGTGCAGGTACGCATGCTCCGGGCCAACCCCAGGGTAGTCGAGTCCGGCCGAAATCGAATGCGCCGGCCGCACCTGTCCGAGCTCGTCTTGCAAGATATACGTCTTCTCGCCGTGCAACAC
>Ga0335082_10007649_pt1 | contig 11724 bp, 7 predicted proteins | sample Lox_Sample_41_FD_206718 | JGI IMG/M metagenome (GOLD analysis project Ga0335082, IMG submission 206718) | Soil microbial communities from Loxahatchee National Wildlife Refuge, Florida, United States - Lox_Sample_4.1 | ecosystem: Environmental > Terrestrial > Soil > Wetlands | place: USA: Florida...
ATCCAGCCAGATGCCGGCCCGGGACCTGGCGCTGCCACCAGCCTGACATCCAACGGCGCGGGCAGCGGTCCCGGGTATTCCCCAACCTGTCCCGGCCGGCGGTCATTCCCGCCTCGCCGCAGAGCCTATCCCCGCCGGCAGTCTCGCCAGCTGCCCCAACCGGCCACATCCCGGACCCGCTGCGCTCCGCCTGGCGGCGGTGGCCGCCAGGCGGAGCTGCCGGAGCGAGGCAGATTATCTGGCGGCGCCCGCGACATACGCGGCAACGATGTAGGTCGCGTGCCGGTCCAGGCTGCCGCGGGCCCGGTCATACCGCATCGTGGTACTGGCGCCGGTCGTGTCGTCGCCAGTCTCCTACGCCGACTTCGGCCAGCGGTCATGACTATCGGGCTCCTGGTGCACCAGGGCAGGCGCCGGGTTCGCAGGGTAGATGATGGTGTGTGCCGTCCCGGCCAGCCACAGTGCTATCGTGCCAGCCGCAAGGACCGCAAGTGCAACCGTGCTGCCGGTGATCAACCCGATCACTGCGGCGATCAGCGCGAGGTAGCTGAGAGCAGTCGCCAATCGGGACTCAGTTCCGATCGACCAGGCATACAGAGCCCAGACACCGATGCCCAAGACCAGCACTACGGCGGTCGTGCCCCGCGCGGTAAGCCCCGGCCTCGTTCCGTTGAGGAATACCGCCCAGGCGGCGATGATGAGGCCCGTCAAGATTGTTGCGGCCGCGTTCTTCCATAGCCTCATTGCGTACCTCGCTTTCCGTTTCAGTGTCGTCGTGATCTCGTTCATCGTGGTTCTCCTGTCCGTTCGGACTTTGGCGGATGCTGATCTTCCCTTTGGCTCCTGGCCTGGCCTGGTCTTCGAGGTCCCCTCTTTTAGGGCGATGTGTACAGGCTGTGGCCGGGCGCTGAAGGATCACTGAAGGAGCGTTTCAGCCGCACATCCGCAGAGGGTGCTCTTGATCGCGGCGCCGACGTTCCTTGTGGTTTTCGCGGGAAACCCCGAGCGCGGCGGACCTGTGCCGCATGGCTGCGTAACCAAGAGGTCGCCGTATGTGACCAGCGGTGGTGTCGATCTGCGCCGACTTGTGTATCACCGGTTACGGTGGGGCGGGGGTATATGCGATACGAGAGTGCACGTTGTGAGTGGTTGGGTGAAGGAGGTTCAGCCAATGCCGACACCTGACCCGGGTCGGTGTCGAGGAGCTGTCCCGGTGCTGACGTGCGTCCGGGCATTGGCGCCCGTGGATGTGAAGGTCCGGGGATGCCCAAAGGCCGCCCGCGCCGTCTGGGCCACAGGTGAGGGGAAGGCCGTGGAAGCCGACGGGAAGCGCCGCTGAATTCTTGCTGATGCCTCGTTACAAGAACACCCCGGGATGAAGCGGAGGGCCGGGTGGCGGTGATTCACGGTCCGGTAAAGCCGGTGCAGTCCTGGACGACGCGTGCGAGGTTGTCGGCGTTCAGTGTCTGGCCGATGCCGCTCGCCTCGAGCCACGCGTCGGCCCCGAGGCGCTGGCGAATCCCGGCGGACAGGTCGGTCAGCCCGGGTTCGTCGATGTGCCTGGATACGGCCGCGATGAGCTGAGCTACCGCGTAGTCGTGGGTGCCGTCATCGATCACGCCGAGGGCGCATGTAGCCGAGACAGCGATGGACCACAGGCCTACCGCGACCGAGAAACTGATCGCTTCGCCGAGTGCGCGGACCACCGCGGGCGGGCTGTTCTTCCCCAGCGCCCGGGCGACCTCGGCGGCGATCTCGCCGCGCACTGCCGGGAACTCCGATCGGCTGCGAGCCAGGGCTTCGAGTCCGGCATCGGCGGCCTCATCGAGGCGGCCCGCGTCGGACAGCGCTCCGGCCAGGGTGGCAAGCGCGTTGGCGAGCTGGAGGGACGGCGCGGTCCGGCCGGCTCTTACGGCCTCCCGCGCGACCTCAATCGCGCGATCGACGTCACCGACCGTACGCGCGACATACGACGAGAGGTCCAGCGCCATCTCGAGCATCGGACCGCCGGGGCCACGTGCGGCCTCGACAGCCTCGGCCGCGTGGGCTACGGCGGGGTCCCGCTCACCGGCGTCGCCTTCCAGGGCAGCGAGGTGGCAGAGCGTATTCGTCAGCATTTCAGCGGAGCCCGGGGTCTCCCGCAGCGCGAGCAGGGCCTGTTCCAGCGCTGACCGTGCCTCTGGGCTGCCCACGATCGTGGCGAAGATCGCCTGCAGTGCCGTCACCTCCGCCTTGGTCCGGGGCGCCGTAACCAAAGGAGCTACCCGGCCGAGCAGGTCACGGATCTCGCCCATCAGTCCCTGCACGAACCACACCCGGCGGGTCCGGACGAGCATGTCTGCTGCCGCGTCGGCGTCGGTCTGGCTGAGGTACTCGATGGCGGCCCGGATCTCGGGCAGCAGCGCACCCAGGCTGCCCAGTGCCTGTTCCTCCCGTGCCGTGTTCAACTGGGGGGCAAGCTCGGCCACCTGCCGCAGCACCCACCGCGCATGCCGGTCGCGCGTGGCGCGGCCGGACCCGGCCAGCATGCCGCGCGCACAGTCGCGGATCGTCTCGAGCATGCTCAGCCGCCCCTCGTGCGCGGTCAGCAGGCTCGCGTCGACCAGGGCACCGAGAGCATCGGGGTTGGCCACCTCCTCGGCCGCCTCGATGCTGAACGGCGCGGCGAACACCGAAAGGTCAGCGAACAGATCGCGCGTCGGCGGATCGAGCAGCTCGACACTCCACTGGACCGTGGCGGCAAGCGTCCGCTGCCTGCCTGGTAGGTCCTTCGGTCCCTCGCCCAGGCCACCGCGTCCCAGCCTGCTGAGTATCTGCGCGGGCGTGAGCAGCCGGCAGCGGGCCGCGGCCAGAACCAGCGCCAGCGGCAGGCCGTCCAGACGCTGGCAGATGGCGGTGACAGATGATTCGTCCAGCGTCCCGGATGCGCCCGCGCGATGGGCCTGCGAGGTGAACAATTCCGCCGCGTGAGTGCTGGCCAACGGCGTCAGGCCGACGACCGTCTCCGCATGAAGGTGCAGCACGGACCGTGAGGTGACGAGCATCTTCCGCTCGGTCTTGTCCAGCAGGTCGAGCAACAGGGTAGCGGCATCGTGGATCTGCTCCAGATTGTCCAAGACGAGCAGCGTGCTGCCGGATCCGGTTATGCGCGCTGCCGCGGCCTCCGCGGTATGCACGTCCGCGAGGGGTACGAACTCGGCGCCCAGGCAGTGGGCCACTTCCAGCGCCAGCCGGGTCTTGCCCACCCCGCCCGGCCCGGTCAGCGTCACGAGCCGGGTGGTGCGGACAAGCTCGAGCAACCGGTCCAGCTCGACCTCCCGCCCGATCAGCTCGCCCGGCCGCGGGGGCAGCAGCTCATGCCGCGGTCCCGGACCGTCCAATGCGGGATCCTGGGTGAGGATCGCCTGATGCATCGCGGCGAGAGCCGGTCCGGGGTCGATACCCAGATCGTCGGCGAGCACGCCAGCGGCCTCCCGGAACGTCGCCAGCGCGTCGCTTTGCCGGTCAGACCGGTAGAGGCCCAGCATCAGCTGGCGCCAGAACGTCTCCCGGTAGGGGTGTCTGCGGGTGAGCTCGGCCAGTTCGGACACGACCTTGAGGTGGTGCCCGAGCGCGAGCTCGCGCTCGATAAGCTCCTCGGTGGCCGTCAGCCGCAACTCGTCCAGCCGCGTCGCCACGGCCGGGGCGAATGGCACGTCGGCCAGATCGGCCAGGGCAGCCTCGCCCGTCCACAGCCCCACCGCATCACGCCATTTGTCGGGCCGGCCCTGCCTGGCCTCGTCGACCAGTTGCTCGAAGCGCAGCACATCCACGTCCGCGCCCTCGAGCCGATAGCCAGGCGGACGGTTCTGGATGAGGCTCCCGGCCCGGCCAAGCGCCCGGCGCAACGCCGACACGTGTACCTGGACCGTGTTCGTCGCCGTAGCCGGCGGGTCCTCCCCCCACAGGCCCGCGACCAGCTCGGCGAGTTGCGCTATCTGGCCACCATGCAAAGCCAGCTGCGCCAAGATCGCCTTCTGCTTGACGCTGCCCAACCGGACCGGCTCGCCGTCAACCTCGACGGCCAGCGGGCCGAGCAGCCGGATTACCAGCCCGGCCTCATCGCCACGGATGCCAACCGGGGCTTGATGCTTCAACGGACCTTCACTGCCGATCGGCAGCGCCCGGTTCGCGAACCACCCGAGCCGGAGTCACCCTCGCCGCACGCGGCGCGCTCTGACCCGGCCGCGTCCATCACCGCCTGGACGTCATCGCTTGGCTTCGCCAGCGTTACCACCCCCCGACCCGGTCTGACATGCCAGTGCCCTGCTTGTCAATAAGGATCATCCGCGCATGATCGGCGACACCACACAGCAAAGCAGTCTGACCCGCCGCCTCCAACTGGAACTCCACATGGGAGACGGCGCCGGCGCGATGACCACGTCAAACGGGCCCTCGCCCAGAACCTGGTAGGCAATCGAGACATCCCCGCTGCGCGGACAGCGGATCTCAGGCGCCCATGCTCATGAGTCTGGATCCCTGACGAGGCCTGCGCAAGAAAAGAGGGCATGCGGCCACGACACTCTCCCGCCGCACAGGAGGCAGGCCCGTTTGCCGCTGGTGGCACGTTTCTTACCCTCACGTCCGCCGTGAGTTCAGCTGCATGCCGACGCTGTCCGTGGTCGGCCGGGATTCAGCCAGCGGGTATCACGTCTCGCTTCGAGGGCTCGTTCCGGCCGCACACACGGTTCCGACGGTCATCTCTCCTGTCCTGTTAGGGCTTGGCGGCCTGTTGCGTGCGGTAGCGCTGGGTGCGGATGGTGCGCCACAGAAGGAGAGCTGCGTTCATGACCGCACCGCGAACGCGTTCCCGGCAGCCCAAGCAGCTGGACGCCGGGATCTTCCAGGCCGAGATCAATTCATTCGCCCTGCGCCTGGCCGCCGAGGGCAAGGCCGCCAAGACAATCCGGACCTACACCGAGGCAGTGCACTGGTTCGCCGCCACGGGCCTGCCCGGGCGGACCGGCCGGGGTAGCTGGGAGCAGGTCACCAGCCGCGAGATCCAGCAGTGGATGGCATGGCTGCTGGACCGCTACAGTACCGCGTACGCCAGCAACCAGTACCGCGCCCTGCAGCAGTTCTTCAAATGGCTGGCCGCCGAAGACCAGCTGCCCGACCCGATGGCCGGGCTGCAGCCGCCGCAGGTGCCCGCCAAGCTGGTCCCGGTCTTCACCCCCGGGGAGCTGGCCCGGCTGGAGCGGGCATGCGCGGGCCGCAGCTTCGCCCAGCGCCGCGACACTTTCAGGCGGACGCTCGCCCTTGCGGCCACCCGGCCGGCGTTTGCTGATGGCCGCGTAGCTGGCGGCGAACTCCGGCGACCGCTTGGCGGTCTGCGCGGCCTGGTTCATCGCCCACCGCAGCCACGCCGAGCCCTGTTTGGAGATGTGCCCGTGCCGGACCTTCAGGTCCGAGCCCCGCACGGTCGGAGTCAGCCCGGCCCAGGCGGCCAGCTTGCGGGCGCTGCCGAACCGGCTGATGTCGCCGATCTCGGCCAGCATGACCAGGGCGGTGAACTCCCCGACGCCGGGCAGCGTCCGGAGCACCTTGACCCGCGGGTCCGTTTTGGCGCAGGCGTGCAGCTCGCCGTCGATCCGCTCGATCAGCGGCGCCAGTCCGTCGATGACCGCCAGGCAGTCGGTGATGATCTCCCGCGAGGCGGCGGGCAGGTCCAGCTCGGCCAGCCAGCTGCGGCCCGGGCCGGTCCAGTAGCTGGCCGACCGGTCATAGCCACGGCTGGTGGCGATCTGGCGGCGGCCGAAGCTGACCGCCCGCGGCGACCCGGACCATGACACGCCGTGGCCCAGATCGTGGCCCGGCTGACCGGGCTGCCCCGCCGGGCGGTGGTGCTGGCTGAGGACGAGACGCACCTGAACCTGCTGCCCCACGTGCGGGCCAGCTGGACGCTGCGCACCGCCCGCCCCAAGATCCCCACCCCGGGCACGAACCGGCAGGTCACCGTCTTCGGCCCACTCGAGATGACCACCGGCCGCCGGGTGTGCCGGCTGGGCCGCGCTGCGCGGCGGACTTCACCGCCCTGCCGGACCAGGTGCTCCGGGCGTTCCCCCGGGCCCCGGTGATCGCGGTGATCTGCGACAACGACAGCATCCATCACGCCCGCACGGTCACCGCCTACCTGGAGAAACACCCCCGGCTGGAGCTGCTGTACGGCGCCCGGTACAGCCCGCATGACAATCCCGCCGGGCGGATCTGGCCTCCGGCATTCAGCGTGAATGGCGAATTAGGCCCCTGTCGATTGTGGCGTGGTTGTGAGCTGGGGTTTTGCGGTTCCGCGCCTAGTGGCGGGCGTTGTGGTGGTGCACCTGATGGGTGCGGGCGGCCCGGGCGCGCGGCGTGAGCGGGATGGCGGGTTCAATGGCGAAGAGCGCCCTGGTTCTGGGAGATTACGCGGTAACCACACGTTGCAATCCCCGGGACTGGAGCGCTCTTCGTCATGCAGCATAACGGCTGGGACCGTGCCCTGAAGGTCACCGGCGACGGGGCAGGCCTGGCCGACCATGCCGACGCGATCCTGCTGCGCAAGGCCGCTGACCAGGCGGGGCTGACAGGGTGGCTGAGCGCGGCACTGCAGAAGGCGGGGAGATCACCGGTCCTGGACCGGGGGATCGTGCTGGTCTCGATGGCGGCGGCGATCGCGCTGGGCGCCACCAGCATGAGCGATATCGCGGTGCTGGCGCACCTGGCTCCCGTGCTGGGGACAGCGCCGAGCGGGCCGACGGTGCGGCGGGCCCTGGACCTGGCCGGCGGCACGGCCATGCTGGACCGGATCGCCCGGGCCCGCGCGAAGGCCCGCGCGCACGTGCGGCAGCTGATCGAGAAGACCCCGGCCGGGTTCCCGTGGCTGGTCATCGCCGGGAAGGCGCTGGCGGGCCGGGTGGTGATCGACATGGACGGGACGCTCGTCACCGCGCACAGCGACAAGGAAGGAGCGGCTCCCACCTGGAAGATGGGCTACGACTTCCACCCGCTGGCGGCGTGGTGTTCGAATACGCGTGAGTGCCTGGCCATGCTGCTGCGCCCCGGGAACGCGGGCTCGAACACGTTCACTGACCACAGGGACGTGCTGGCCGCCGCGATCCGGCAGGTGCCCGCCCGGTCCCGGCGCAAGATACTGGTCCGCGTCGACGGCGCCGGGGCCAGCCACGAGCTGGTCAAGCACCTGCTGGGCATGTCGTCCCCGCGCCGGGAGGTGCTCTTTACCTGCGGGTGGATGATCACAGCAGCTGACGAGGAAGCCATCGCGATGCTGCCGGCGGACGGGTGGAAGCCCGGCATCGCCCAGGACGGCACGGCCGAGCAGGACAAGGCCGTCGCGGAGATCACGTACCTGATGAGCCGGGCCGGGAACTGGCCGGGCGGGCTGCGGTGGATCGCCCGCCGGGTCAGGCCGTCCCGCCGGCAGATGCGCAACCTCACCGCTTATGAGAAGAAGACCGGCTGGCGGTACTCCATCACCTGCACGAACATCCCCGGCTCCGGCATCGGCGGCGTTCCGGGCAGCCATCACCCGCAGTACATCGACGTGGTCCACCGCGAGCACGCCGTCGTGGAGACCGGCGGCGTCCGCACCGCCGAGGCCATGGGGCTGCGCGGGCTGCCGTCGAAATCCTGGCAGGTCAACTGCGGCTGGGTGATCGCCGCGAACATCGCCGCCAACCTGGCCGCCTGGACCCGCCTGCTCGGCCTCTGCGACGACCACGAGCTGCGGGACGCCGACCCGGATACGCTCCGCTACCGGGTCTGGCACATCCCGGCCCGCCTCGCCCGCCACGCCCGGCAGCGGATCCTCAAGATCAGCCCCGGCTGGCCCTGGAAAGACGCGTTCCTGGCCTGCTGGCAGCGGCTGTGCGCCCTGCCGGCACCCATCTGACCAGCACGAACCGTCCCAGCTGCACGAGAAGAGGACCATCCCGGCGCGGTCGGAGCCGGTGCGCACCCGGACATACCGGGCACCCCCGCACGGCCAGCCCGACAGTCAACAGACACAACGCCCCAAACCGGGCAGCAGCACAATCGGTAACCCAGACCTCAGAAGCCTTGAACGATTGAGGCTGGGCCGCGCTGAAGAACTACGTCGCGAACACCGCCGTGACCTGGCCCGCCCGCCTGCGGCAGATCCGCTCCTTCTTCTGCGCCCGCTCACCGGATCAGATGCTCGATACCGGAGCTTTTCACGGACCAATCATTACGAACCAGCGATAGGCCGGGCAGTACATGATTACGCGAGACTCCCGGCTGTTCGCCGTCGCTTCACTCTTTGATGGTCGATGACTTTTGCGCTATCGAACACAAATGAGAATCACGTGGAACGTCATGTAGAACTCTCATAGCTTTCTGAATGTCTTTCGTCCCACTATTCCCAGGGGTCACGATTTCGAGGAATCCGTACAGCGCGTGTATCGGGCGCTCTAACACGGCCCTCTTCATAGGTGAAGGAGAGTTCTACAAAGGGGGATTTCATGAACTCACCACAAAGTGACCAGGGGGATGCGGCCCGGCGGGCACTCGCGGAACTGCTGGGGAGCACGGAAATCGACATCACCGGCGAGGCGGCAAGTCGACTGCCGTCCGGTGAGGAGGTGCGGCTCGTCCATGGGGCCGTACGGGGAGAGCCGAACCAGGCGGCGTCCGTGGTGGTGGACGCCAGCGGGGCAGCACAGCCGCTACGGCGGTTCGAGGCACTATACGGCCGCGACTTCTTCGCGGCGGAGGTAATCCGCGAGCGGCCCGCGGCGGTGCCGGCACCACCGGTCACCATCGATCCGCCGACGAACGACTGGACCCTGCCCGAATGCGTGACCGAGGACGAAACCGTCACGGTGCACGTGCCCAAGTCGGGCGTGCGGCCCAAGGCCGACGTCTACCTGCTCGCCGACACGACGCTCAGCATGACGCCCATCATCGGCACGGTCCAGGCCGGCATCGGCGCGGTGGTCAGCGACCCCGCGTTCGCGGGATTCGACGTCGCCTGGGGCGTCGGGAACTACAAGGACTTCCCGGTCCCCGGGTCCAGCCCGTACGCCTTCCAGCCCCAGCTCGCCCCGACGACCGACATCACCGCCGTCACGACCGCGGTGAGCACCTGGTCGGTGAGCGGTGGCAGCGACATTCCCGAGGGCCAGTTGTTCGCCCTGCAGCAGCTCGCCGATCCCGCGATCGGCTGGCGGCCGGGCAGCAAGCGCATCCTCGTATGGTTCGGCGACGCGCCGGGCCACGACCCAGTCTGCGCGGCCATTTCCGGAGCTGCTGCGGATGTCACCGAGGCGACCGCCACTGCCGCGCTGGTGGGCGCAGGGATCACCGTCGTTGCCATCAGCACCGACACGGGAACCGCCGGGGCGCTCGACGGGGATCCGACGGCTGGTTCCACCGACTACGGCATCTGCACGGTAGTCGGCGGCAGCCCGGGCCAGGCGACCAGGATCACGAGTGCCACCCCGGGTGGCTCGCACACCACCGGCGTCAACGCGACAACGATGATCGCCACCTTGGTGTCGCTCATCTCCGCTGCCGTGCACAGCATCAATCACCTGGTGCTCCAGCCGACCGGAGCGATAGCGCCGTTCGTCACCTCGATCACGCCGGCCAGCTACGACTCTCTCCCGGGGGACGTCGACCATACGCTGCCGTTCGATGTCACCTGGACGGGCGTCAGAGAGTGTGCGGACGAAGACCAGGTCTTCACCGGCAGCCTCGACGTCATTGCCGACGGTACCGTGGTGGCGAGCAAACCAGTCACGATCACGGTGCCCGCCTGCCGCTGGCACCACTCCGTGGAGATGATCTGCGGCCTGCAGCGCGACGAGGGGCGCGACAAGTGCCAGACCGTGGTCGATGGCCGCTACGCCACCGCCGTCACGATCTACAACCCCACCACCTGCACTGTGACGCTGGTGAAGTACTTCGCACCACTGATCCTGCACGGCAAACCTGTCGGCCGCGAACCGCGGACCGTATGCGCACGGCCGTTCGCGAAGATCCAACTCAAGCCGGGTCACGCAACACTCGAGGACTGCTGCACCCTGGCGGAGGCCGTCGGCCCGGCCGGCGGGCCTCTGCTGCTCGGCGTTCTCGACATCGTCGCAGACCATGCCCTCGAGGTCACCGTGACGCACACGGCCAACGGAGCAGGCGAGGCGGCGACTTCCATCAACGCCCGCACGATCAAACCGCGGCGCGCCTGAACCATCCACATCGTTGTCCGCTCCAGCCGACGACTGATCGGCTGGAACGGACAACATTCGCATTCGCGCCCCCCGCTGCCGGGATACGGGATATATGAGGCCACGACCGGGCCACCGGCCTCCGCCTATCCGCGCACCCCAAGGCCCTGGTGGCACACCACCACCCTTGGGCCAGGCGACCGCAGTTCGCGCAGTGCGGCCGGATTGTGTGTGCTGAGCTGGCGGCAGGGCTTACCTGACGGCTAGAGATTCCTTACCGCAGCAGGAACCGCAGCTCAGCGGCCTCCGCCAGCAACCGGTCCTCGGGAATCTTTCCCTCCGGCGCTTGCGCGGACAGCGGGAACGGCTGACCCGGGCGCGGATCGGCGGTGTAACGGGGGACCAGGTGAGTGTGAAGGTGGGGCAGGGAGTTGCCCAGCGTCTCGTAATTCATCTTCAGCGGCTTATACACGCTGATAAGAGCCCGGGCCACGGTCAGGACCTCGGCCCAGTACCCAGCCGCCTCGGTCTCGTCCAGCTCGGTCGGCTCGTTGACGTGACGCCCCCGCCAGATCACCAGGGTGTAGCCCCGTTGCACGTCAGCGCGCTGCAGGTAGGCGTCCGAGTACTTGCCTTCCAGGATACGGATGCCGTACCGGTCGGCATCCGGCCGTCCAGCCTCGCACATTTCGCACCCGACGCCTCGGATCAGTTCGGCCCAGTTGCGCGGCCACTCACTCATATGGAGTCCCGTCCTCGCGCCACTTGAACGCGAACTCATGCTGGTCAGCGGCGTACAGGTCATCAGCGACCTGGAGCGTCCGGCCATCCGGGTCATAGTCGATATGCAGCATCCGGACCACCGGGACACCCGGCTCCAGCTCCAGCAGCCGGACCTCCTGTGGCGTCGGCATCCGCGCCCGCAGCAACTCGACACCCCGGGCGAACCGGTGGCCCAGCTCCTCGATCAGGTTGTCCGGACCCTCCGGCAGCGCATCGGCGGATTCCAGCCGCGTACCCTCGGCCACCCACAGCGGGTAATAGCTGGTCGAGATGACCGCGGGCACGTCATCCAGCAGCTGCAACCGCTGCCGGATCACCGCCTCTGTGCCCGCCTGGCAGCCCAGCCAGCCAGCAATATCGGCCGGGACCGGACCCCGGCCGGTCATCAGCATCCGCCGCGAGGGAACCTGCCCTTGCGAGATCGCCTCGGTGTCGAATTCCGGCTTCCCTGAGGCCCGGTGCGAGGCATGACGATGAGTCGAGGACACCCGCCGCAACGGCGGCCGGTCCCGCACATAAGACCCGAACCCCTTGCGGGTCACCACCAGGCCCTCAGCGGCCAGCGTCGACAGCGCCGCCCGGATCGTCGTCCGGCTTACTCCGAAGTCACGCTGGAACTCGCTCTCGGTGGGGAGCTGGCTCCCCGGCCTCCTGGTGCCCTCCTGAATCTCTGCCCGCAGCACATCAGCCAGCTGCAACGAAAGCGGGCGATCAGATCGAG
>Ga0335082_10007650_pt1 | contig 11723 bp, 11 predicted proteins | sample Lox_Sample_41_FD_206718 | JGI IMG/M metagenome (GOLD analysis project Ga0335082, IMG submission 206718) | Soil microbial communities from Loxahatchee National Wildlife Refuge, Florida, United States - Lox_Sample_4.1 | ecosystem: Environmental > Terrestrial > Soil > Wetlands | place: USA...
CAAAAACATCCTCGATTTTTCCCGTGGAGTCGGCAATGTGTTCGTGCCGTTGCTTCAGGCTTTTCAGCGGAGGTCCGCGACCGAGAACACCGTCCCGGATCAGATCCAAAAATTATTTGACCAGGTCGAGGCGTTGCGTCGGATCCTGGCCGACCCCGTTCTGACGTCGGTGCGCTTGGTCCTGAACCCCGACCGGATGGCCATTCTGGAAACCCAACGGGCGTTCACTTTTTTCAGTTTGTACGGCCTGACCGTGGACGCCCTCTTCATCAACCGGGTTCTTCCGCCGGAGGTTTCCGATCCCTATCTGATATCGTGGAAGGAAAAGCAGTCCGACTACCGCCGGATGATCGCCGAATCTTTCTCGCCCCTGACGCCGTTTGAAGTCCCCCTGATGCCGCAGGAGGTGACCGGGATTCCGGCCCTTACGAATTTGGCCGACAATCTCTATGGCCAGAAAGACCCGATCCAACGTCTTTCGGAAGCGCAACCCCTGACCTTTGAATTGAAAAACGGCGAGTATACCTTGTCCCTCCGGCTGGTCGGCGTCCAGGGAAGCGATATCGACCTTGAAAAATGCGGCGACGAATTGCGGGTCCAAGTCGGACGACACAAACGCGCGATTGCCCTTCCCCAATACCTGGCCGGACTAACGCCGACATCGGCAAGCCTGGATGGGGGATATTTGAAGATCGTTTTTAAAGAGTAGGAGCGGCTTGACCCGTGGAAGCTTTTTTGATTTCAATGATGGCCGTCGCCGCGGCGGAGTTTGGCGACAAAACACAATTTCTGGCCCTGCTTTTCGGCGCCCGCTTCCGACGTCCTCTCCCGATTATCCTGGGAATGCTGACCTCAACCGCCGTCAATCACACCATGGCCTGCGCACTGGGCCTATGGCTCAGGGAACATCTCAACACCCAGGTGCTTCACTGGAGTTTGGGCCTGCTGTTCCTAGCCGTGGCACTCTGGTTTTTGCATCTGGACCGTCAAGAAAGCGAGCCACGATTATTCGGACAATTCGGCCCATTCGGAACGTCGTTCATTACATTTTTTCTGACCGAAATGGGAGACAAAACCCAGATCGCGACCATTGTGCTCGCCGCAAAATTCAACGCAATGATTCCAGTCATCGTGGGGACCACGCTGGGGGTATTGTTGGTCAACGCCCCCGTGATCGTGCTGGGAAATGCCGCCGGAACCCGGCTTCCGGTGAGAGCCGTCCGTCTCATCGGCGCGGCCATTTTCGGTGGACTGGGCGTGCTGGCCCTGAGCGGGATCCGTTTTTAGTTTTTGTGTTGATGCAGATTACCCGCGCGAGAACCGGGGCAATTAGAGCGGCTAGATTGAATGAATGGGAAACGTGCTTTGCAGGCAAGCGGACTACGGATGGAACAGCTCGGCTCCTTATATCAAGACAGCGAGAAAGGACAATGCGGAACCTTGAAAGGCCTGTTCAACGAGGACGCCGGCCAGGGCCTTCCATAGGATCCCACTGGTTCGGGCCGCGGCTTCGTAAACGTGCTGGTCATTCGTGACGGCCTTTGATAGATCAAAATAGCCGGCTTCTTCGAGGGTCTCCAAAATTTCTTGTGAAGAGGCCGCTTTGGGATCATAAAAGATTACGACGCTGCCGGTCACCGTATTGATCTCCGTGCTCTCGATCCCCCGAATTTGTCCCAAGAGTCTCTTTATTTCCTGAGCGGCTGAAGAATTTCTTTTGATAAAAGGGCTCTTCACTCGCAATCGTCCCTGAACATGATGGAAATAATAGCTCATCCAGGTTATCCTCCTTGTCGACCCTTTTTATGCCGTGACCGGTAGGCGATACCGGACATGATGGGGATCCTCAAGACGATCCGTTCTCTTAAACGTCCTGCACCCCGGATAATCCGAACACCGGAATCGAATCACCGCGACCTCTCTCCTATAGAGATGCATGGGCTTCCCACAGGACGGACAGGAGGGTCGGTCCAACACCTCGGCCCGCTTTGCCCCAATCGTGAACTGCCTTCCGCACATTAAGCATTGAAGGCGTTGTCTCCCCGTCCATGCCCTTCCGTATCGATAGTTCACTAAGGAGCCACAGGCGGGGCATTTCATTTTTGATCTTTTCGATTTATATGAAATTTGCATGGTATCACTTTAACAAGGGGTTGTTAATTTTCCCTCAAGGCCCCGTTAAATCCGTGTTAATTCCCGTCTACGGTCCGACCCAAGGGCCGCCGGGTCATTCCTTGTCCTCTCGCGCTTCCAACTTGTATCCCACGCCGTGCACCGTCACCAGAATCCGCGGACGGTCCGGATCCGGCTCGACCTTCTGTCTCAGCGCATGAATATGCACATCCAGATTGTGTTCCTCGATGAACCGGTCGTTTTCCCAAAGCGCCGTGATCAGTTGGTCCCGCGTAAAAACCTTTCCGGGATGCCCCGCCAGATAGGCGAGCAGCGAGAACTCGATCGGGGTGAGGGAGACCGACCGGCCGCGCTGGCGCACCTCGTGCCGCTCCAGATCGATCGTCAGCGGGCCGAGTTTCAGAAGCGTCTTTGGCCTATTCTCGATGCTCATTTGACTTCGCCGCAGCAGGGCCCGGACTCGGGACACCACTTCCTTCAAGCTGAAGGGCTTGGTCATGTAATCGTCCGCCCCCAGTTCGAGTCCGCGCAAGCGGTTTTCTTCCTGTCCGAGCATCGTGATGATGAGAAGAGGGACGGCCTTGGTCTTGGGATGACTTTTGAGCAATCCGCAAAGCGCCCACCCGTCCAATTCGGGGAGGATCATCTCCGAAATGATCAGCGAGGGCGGCGCGGATTGAGCCTCCGCCAGCCCTCGCTTTCCATCCGCTGCGATCCGAACCTGATAGTAGTATTTTTCCAACTCTTGCTTAAGAAGTCCCGCGGTTTTCGAGTCGCTCTCGATGACCAGAATCTCTTTTTGAGTTGAATCGGCTTCGGCCGCCATCGGATTTTTCATTTTTTGAAGAGAGTCTAACGAGAATTTGTTGCAAGGGAATCAAGACGGCGTTAACTCGGCGTAACAGTTTTGACTTCCGGAAAATCGCGGCCCAAATCATCCCGGTCGGAGGAACAGGCCGCCTCGGCAGGCGGAGCAGTTCGAAACCGGACAACCTGGGCCGCGTCTCTTTTGCGTTGATCGAGCACGATTGAGACGAATTCCGCTGATTCAGCCTAAACAACGACTGTTGCGGTTGGCTTACGCCGACGTTACAGGAAGGTAAATTAATTAAGGGAGACGCGAGCCCCTATAATTAGGAAAGGGGGGGTTGCTTCGGAAGGATCACGACAAATCGGGAGCCTTTTCCGACCTGGCTCTCGACGGACACTTTCCCGCCATGAGCCTCGATGATATGTTTGACGATCGACAGGCCCAGACCGGTGCCGCCCACTTCCCGTGAGCGCGCGCGATCCACCCGGTAAAATCGTTCAAAAATCCGGGAAATTTCCTGGGGAGGAATGCCGATCCCGGAATCGCTGACCACGACCTCGACGGCATCCTCCTTCTGTCGGGCCTCCACGCCGATCCGGCCGCCCTTCGGCGTGTACTTAATGGCGTTATCGATCAAATTGATCAAAACCTGGGTCAGTTTATCGGCATCGCCGGTCAGGGTCCCGACGCCTTCGATCGACGCGGTCGAGATCGTCTGCCCCTTTTTCTCGGCCTGGGGTCGGAGCAGATGAACGGCTTGATCGATCAAATCGGAAATCGAAACGGTCCCCCGCTGCCATTGATATTGGCCGGATTCGATGGTCGAGAGCTGCAGAAGATCGGCCAGCAACGCGTTGAGCTGATCGGCATGCTTTTGAATGATTCCGAGGAACTCGACGCACTTTTGGGGATCGTCCTTGGCCCCGTCGATCAAGGCCTCGATATACCCTTTGATGGAAGTCAGAGGGGTGCGGAGCTCGTGTGAAACATTCGCCACGAAATCCTTTCGGATGCGCTCCAACCGTTTCAGACTCGACATATCGTGGAAAACCAGAACGACCGCGATGCCCCCTTTTTCAGACACCGAGGCCTGAACGGCGAAGATGCGCTCCTCGGGGATAAACATCACGATTTCTTCCGATTGCTCCACTCCGCTGTCCAGCACCTTTTGAACCAGCTGATGGAGTTGACGATGACGGAAAACCTCGATCAAGGGACGGCCGAGGACGGCCGATTCCTCCAACAGAAACATCCGCTCGATGGCCGGGTTCATCAACAAGATTTTGCATTCTCGATCAAGGACCAGCACCCCCTCCACCATGCCGGATAGGACGGCTTGAAGACGGGCGCGATCCTCCGAGATCTCCGCCAATTGGGTTTCAAGGTTCCCGGCCATCTGATTCACCGCGTGACCCAAGTCCGCGATCTCGTCCTGCGACTGGACCGCGACCCGCCGACCCCGTTCCCCCTGAGCCAGCCCGCGGGCAACGGCCGTGATCTCCTGCAATGGGTTTGTCATCCGCCGTGCAAACATGCGGCCGATCATCCATGTGAACAGGGAAGCCGAGCAGCCTGTGATCAGGAGAACGATCCCGAAGTCCTTTACCCAAAACGTCAGCCCATACGCTAGCAACAGGGTGAAAACAACAGAACCCACCAAAACCGATACAAACTTGCCCTGTAGATTCCACCGCACCGTTCAGGGTTCCTCTTTCAACTTGTAGCCAAACGGCTTGACGGTCTGAATACAGTCTTTCAAGAAAGGAATCTTTTCGCGTAATCGACGGATATGAACGTCGACCGTTCGACTGATCACATCGGCATCATAACCCCAGACCTTATCGAGAAGGGCGTCCCGTGTTAAAACACGGCCCCGTTCCTTCAAGAGCCGCTCGAGCAATCCGAACTCCTTGGCCGTCAGGACGATCTCCCGGCCTTCCAGGCGAACTTCATGTCGGACCGGATCCAGCACCAGATCGCCGTAGACATAACGATCCGGGGCCGCCTCACGACGCTCGGCCCTTCGAAGAAGGGCCTTGACGCGGGCCACGAGTTCTTTGGGACTGAAGGGCTTGGTGAGGTAATCGTCCGCGCCCAGTTCCAACCCGACCACCCGGTCGGTCTCTTCGCCCTTCGCGGTCAACATGATGATCGGAAGCGCCGCCGTCTTGGAATCGGCGCGCACCCGCCGGCAAATCTCCAAGCCGTCCATTTCGGGCAGCATAATATCCAGAATCAGGAGATCCGGAGGCTCGCTCTTGATCAGATGGAGACCCTTGGCCCCGTCCTGCACGGCCGCGACGCGGTAGCCTTCTTTTTCAAGGTAGTGGGTGACCAGACCGGTGATGTCCGGTTCATCCTCGATGATGATAATTTTCTTCGGCACGTTCCGTCCTCTCCATTCTATTAAGTCATGGTAGGGGTTTGGCCGATATATTGTCAACCGAAGGGCCAGGGGTTACGTTGATGGAAAGTCGAAGAGTGAAAGTCGGAAAAGGTCGGCGAGGCAGCGGTATCAAGATGCCGACCCCTGGAGCCGGAGAACCTTGGTCGCAAGGGTGCGAGCCTGGCGCAGAAGATCACGGTTGAAATCGGATGAAAGGAGATCCAGCGCTTCTTCATAGGAACACCAGCGCCGTTTGCGGTCCTCTCCCGGACCGCCGTTCCGCAGGAATTGCATCAGAAAAAACTCCGCGCGCGATTCCTGCCCGTCCTTTTTAAACTCGGTGGCCCCCACCGATTCCAGCGTCCTCGCCTCCACCCCGGATTCTTCGAGCACTTCACGCTCCGCGGCGGCCTCCGGCGTTTCTCCCGGATCGATACGGCCTTTGGGAAAGACCCATCGCTGAAAATCGCTTTTCGCGGTGACGATGAGGTAACGGGGGACATCCCCCTCGATTTGTATCACAATTCCTCCTGCATGCGTCAGTTCTGCCATCCTTCACCTCCCTATTGCTCATGGCTTAACAATTGTAATACAATTTAGACCATGAAATCCCCCAGGTCAAGCGAAAGATGATGGTTTTATCAGTTTTTGCACAGCCGTAACACGGATTTAATACGGGCGTGATTTATGGTATACTAAACTCCCTTATTTATTCATAATGATGACCCGGGGGCCGTGACAAGGTTCCCCGTGGGGAGGCTTGGATGGAAAAGGAAAAGGTCACGACGATCAATCTGGACGCTCCCGAATGGTACCTCAACCGCGAGCTGACCTGGCTGGAATTCAACCGCCGCATCTTCAACGAGGGGTTGGACGAACGCACACCTCTCCTGGAGCGCGTGAAGTTTCTGGCGATCGTCGCCTCGAATCTGGACGAATTCTTCATGAAACGGATCGGGGGCCTCAAGCAGCAGGTCGGTGCCGGCGTGTCGGAGCTTTCGGTCGACGGTCGCACGCCCGAACAGCAGATCCAGGAATGCCAGGCCGTTGTTCTGGAGATGGAGGACCAACAACGGCGCCTCGCGGACGACTTATACCGCTTGCTGAACCAGGCCGGGATTCAGATCAGCCGCTGGGCCGATCTGAGCCGGGAGGATTGTGACGCGGTTCGCGATCATTATGTCCGGAACATCTTCCCGCTCGTCACGCCGCTGGCAATCGGTCCCGCCCATCCCTTTCCGTTTATCTCTAACCTGTCACTCAATCTCCTGGTCACCGTACGGAATCCCGGGGCGGACAAGGCCGATCTGGTCCGGATCAAGGTCCCGGTCGGCGGAGAAGTTCCGCGTTTCCTCCAGATCAAAGACCGCCTGCGCTTCGTCCCGCTGGAAGACGTCCTTGCCCAAAATTTGGACCTCCTCTTCCCCGGAATGCAGATCGAGTCCTGCGAGCTGTTCCGGGTGACCCGCAACGCCATCACCGAAATTCCCGGACACCAGGCCGAGGACCTGATGTCGATGGTCGAATCCGAACTGCGGGATCGTAAATTTGCCCCGATCGTCCGGCTGGAAACCTCGAAGGGCATGGACCCCACGCGGCGGGGCATGCTCGCGGCCGAGCTGGGACTGGACGAGGCCACGGAAGTTTTCGAGGTGGACGGTCTCATCGCCAAGCGCGACCTCCTTCAAATCGCCGCGTTGAAGATCCGGGAACTGCACGATCCCCCGCATCACCCCATCGATCATCCGTTACTCGCCGGGGCCTCGAACATCTTTCACCTGATCCGGGAGCAGGGCCCGATCCTTCTCCAGCATCCGTACGAATCCTTCGTCACTTCCGTCGAGAGGTTTGTGAAGGAAGCCAGCCAGGACCCGAAGGTGCTCGCGATCAAAATGACGCTGTACCGTACGGCGGCCGAATCCAAAATCATCGAGTACCTGATCGAGGCGGCGCAGAACGGAAAACAGGTGGCCGTGGCGGTGGAGCTGAAGGCGCGCTTCGACGAATCGTCCAACATCCGTTGGGCCCAGCGGTTGGAGGAGGCCGGGATCCATGTCTCCTACGGGCTGGTCGGACTGAAGACGCATTGTAAAATCATCTTCGTGCTGCGGCGCGACTACAACGGGCTGCGTCGCTACGCCCATTTCGGCACCGGAAATTACAACGCCGACACCGCCCGCATCTACAGCGATCTGGGCATGCTCACCTGCGATCCGACCATCGGCGAGGATCTGACCGAGCTGTTCAACTATCTCACCTCCGGAAACGTCCCGGACCGGAAGTATCGAAAGCTGCTGCCCGCGCCGACTGCGTTCAAGCCGGCTTTGCTATCCAAGATCGAGCGGGAGATCGGACGGCAGTCGGAGGGAGTGCCGGCTCTGATCCGGTTTAAAGTCAACGCGATGGAGGACAAGGAGATCACCCGGGCGCTCTACCGGGCATCCCAGGCCGGCGTGAAGGTGGACCTGATCGTGAGGGACACCTGCCGTCTGCGGCCTGGCATTCCCGGGCTGTCCGAGAACATCCGCGTCGTCAGCCTCGTCGGACGCTTCCTGGAGCATGCGCGGATCTATTACTTCCGAAACGGCGGGAACGAGGAGTACTACATCAGTTCGGCCGACTGCATGTCGCACAAGCTCCGGAATCGCATCGAGGTGGCGGTGCCCGTGGAGGGACCGGACCTGCGGGAACAGCTCCGCCAGATTCTTGAGATCCAACTGACGAACCGAGCGAGCCTCTGGACGATGCAGCCGGACGGGACCTACGTTCGGAGCGAACCCGAAGCCGGCGCCGAGAACCGGGGCGCGCAGGAATTGATGATCGAGCGGGCCCAAAAACGATCCCAGGCCACGCAACAGTCGGGCAAACAAAATCATTCCGGGAAAGCCGAGGGCCGAAACAAAGGGGGATCGCCAACCCATCCGAGCGGCGGGTTCAAAGGGCGCAAGCGAAGAGGGGTTTAAAACCCGCGGAGGACAATGACGGCGGATTCCACCCGGTTGCGTGGAAGGGATCAAACTTATCGGAGAAGCCACAGGATCAGAAGAGCCACCGCAATGCGATACCATCCAAACCCGTTCAGCGTGTAACGTCCGAGAAGCCCGATAAACCATTTCACCGAGAACCAGGCCGTGATAAAGGAGACGACGAATCCGATGCCGAACGTCGTCAGATCGGACGCGTCCAGGAACGACCGGCTTTTGTAAAGGTCGTACGCGGTCGCGGCGAACATCACCGGAACGGCGGCCAAGAAAGAGTATTCGGCCGCGGTTTTTCGCTCGATCCCGATCGTCATTCCGCCCAAGATCGTCGCCCCCGAACGCGAAACGCCCGGCCACAAGGCCAGGCATTGAAAAAAACCGACCGAGAGCGCTTCACGCCAACCCAGCGAATCGACGCCGCGCGTTTTGACCTTTGGGAGGAATCGTTCGATCAGGAGAATCGCCACGCCCCCGATGCCCAAACCCAGCGCGACCGTTTTCGAGTTGAAGAGATGGCTCTTGATGAAGCCGTGAGTCAGGCCGCCGATCACCACCGCCGGGAGGGTCGTCAAAAACAAAAGAGTCAGGCCGTTGATTCCCGCAAGCCCTTTCGATTTGTTGGAGGGAATCAGGCCGTAAAACCTTTCTTTATAGAGAAAGACCACCGCCAGGATCGCGCCGAGCTGGATCACGACCTCAAACGTGGAAGCCTTCTCCCCTTCATAGCCCAGCAGGTGGCCGGCCAGAATCAGATGACCCGTGGAGGAGACCGGAATAAATTCGGTCAGTCCTTCGACCACGCCCAAAATAAAACTGTTCAGCCAGTCCGTCATACATCCTCGAAGTTTTGATCATGGTAATGGTTGCGCGGGATGAAGTCAACCGGGAATATCGGAATTTCTTCCTATCCTAAAACGCGATCTGGAACCGGGTTAAGACCGCCTTCTCATCCTTCCGATCCCCTCCATTGGGCGCGCCTCCCTTGAAACTCGTCTGATCGTAGTCGGCAACAATCTTGATGTTCCGATTCAGATACCAGTTGACGCCCGCGGCCCAGGCGCTGGCCTCCTTGGCGGACTTGGCCGGATCGGCATAGAGAGGAAAGGCGTCGTTGTCCACCGTCAGTTTGGCGAAACGCGCCGCCAGCTCAAAAGCGCCCCAGGTGCCTTTGTGGGGATCGAACTGGGTTCTCGGTTTGACGCCTTTGTAGGACGCATCATCGCCGGTCAAGACATACGACGTCGCGACCTGCCAACTTTGATTGGCCAGTCGGGCCGAGTTCGACCCTAGGCCTACCTCCTGCGAGGAGCGAACATACTCGCCGATCAGTCCGAACGATCGAAAGTAATAATAGGCCTGGGGTGATATTCGATCGTGTTGACCGGCGGCAACGACGGTGCCGGACGCTTTTCCATCGGAAAGGTAGCTGAAAAAGGTGAGCTGTCCGTCGGTATTAAAAGATGGAAGGTTGGGCGATGTCGCAGTCCCTTTCTCTTTTCCGTAGGAACCGGCGACGCCGAACCCCAGACCCCGCAGCCATTGCTGCCCGCCGTTCTTGAAAGGCTGGGTGAAAAAGCGGGCGACAAAGTCTTTATTGTCATTCGTATCGCCGTCCGCGCTTCCGCCGTCCGGAACCCCGTTGAGAACGCCCAGAGCGTAGCTGAACGATTCCCCTCCGAGATTCCCGTACCCTTGCAAACCGATGTCCCGGTTGGGAACCAGATTATTCGGCAGGGCGCGCTCGACAAAGAGCAGGTCCGTTTCGTTCTGAAGCCGTTCGATGCCGAATGGCGTCTTAAATTTTCCGGCCCGGAGCACCGCCTCGGGCAGGTAACGGATGTCCAGATACGCATCTTGAATCACGGTCTTCCCGCCCCCAAAATCCGGCATGAATCGGAAATCGTAGTACCGGTAGACGGTGCCTTCAAATACGGGCCGAACGGTGCGGAGCAGGAAGGTGTTCGCCCCCTGGTGGGACGAATCGTTGACGTAGAATCGTCCGTCGGCCTGAAGAATCCCTCCCAGCCTCAACCGAAAATCCCCGTCGTCCGACGCCAAGGAAAACCCGTCACTCCCCGCGCGGGCGACAGGGGCCTCCTTGGATTTTGTGACGACACCCTCTTGTTGCGACTCCAGTTGCTTTTCAAGATTTTGGATTTTCTGATCGAGATTATTGATGCGCTCATCGACGGTTCCCTGTTGGGGTGGCGCATCCTGTGCGAGTACGGCACGGGGCCCTCCCCCAAAAAGACCGATCCAAAGAACCACGAGTAAAACAAACCGGAAATTCCGCATGATGTTGTCTCCTCCATCTTGTGTGAACTTCCGGTGGTCCGGTCAGTCCATCATTGTCGATCTGTTTTTTTACAAACGGCCGTCGGTCGACCGATCGGCCCGCTCACCCTTCCTTGCCGATACCCTCCTTGCCGAAACGAATCTTCTCCTTCCGTTCGATCTGAACCACCCTCGAATCATGGATCGTCACCTCCACGGATCCGTAGCGGACGTTTTTAATTGCGAGGAGGACGGCCCGAACCACGGCCCGGTTCCTCGCGGCATCCGGCGAATTGGGATCGTCTTCAACTTCGGGGGCCATTTCGTCGCCCTTTCATATATCTATTTAATCTATAGATTTAGTAGATTTTTAACCCAAAAAAAATTATTTCCGGGCCTTGCGGCTCCGGGATCGTCCCGCGGCGCCTTCGACCTTCTTGAGGCCGTCCGCCAGGGTCACGCCGTCCAGCACTTCGGCGATCGCGTCGCGGGTCTCCTTCATCACGAGCCGGACGCCGCAGGTCGCCTCGTCCTTGCACTCCCTGCACCGCTGATAGGCCGTCTGGCTGACGCAGGGGACCGGCGCCAGCGGACCATCGAGAATCCGGATCACCTGCCCGAACGTCACTTCGTCAGGGGACTTGCCCAACAAATACCCGCCCCCCCTGCCCTTTTGGCTATGGAGCAGGCCGTGTTTTCTCAACTCCAGCAAAATATGCTCCAGAAATTTTTTGGGGATGGCTTCCCGTTCGGCCAGATCCGAAATCAGCACCGGGCCGTGGCCGTACTCTTCGGCCAGCACCAGCAGCGCCTTCAGGGCGTATTTTGCTTTATTCGAGAGCATCTCTTAACTCCATTAAACCTATCGATTTAGTAGAGTATTAACCGATTCGCATTCGCTTGTCAAGACTTTTTTCATTGTGAAAATAAAAAAAATGGTGCTCCCCTGAATTTTAAGGAGGGAAATCGAATATATTCGATCTGTATCATTATAATATAGAGTGAATAGCGGGTAGCGAAAAGGGGATATAGGACGCGTGACCGGATCGCCCCCGCCCAGTACGCCCGCCCGCGCGCGAGGTGAAACCCTGAGCTTAAGTCGAAGGGCCGGAGGGGAGCCGGGAGGGTTCAGACCTCC
>Ga0335082_10007651_pt1 | contig 11723 bp, 11 predicted proteins | sample Lox_Sample_41_FD_206718 | JGI IMG/M metagenome (GOLD analysis project Ga0335082, IMG submission 206718) | Soil microbial communities from Loxahatchee National Wildlife Refuge, Florida, United States - Lox_Sample_4.1 | ecosystem: Environmental > Terrestrial > Soil > Wetlands | place: USA...
TCGGTGAGCAGCGTCACCCGCAGCATCTCCAGCGCGATTTCGCGGATGCGGCCGTCCTTGCCGACCTTCAGGTGAAGTCGGTCGCCGTCGCTCTTGAGGACCTCGCAGCGTCCGAACGCGAAGTGCTCGACCTCGTCGCCCGCCTCGGGGAAGATCTGCTCGCCTTCGTCGGGCGCGGCGGGGCGCGGCGGCGGACGCGCGGGCAGCGGCTTCTGCGCGGCGCTCGTCGCGATCGCCTCGGCCCAGCCGGGTTGCGCCTGCGGCTGCGGCTGCGGCTGCGGCTGCGGCGACGGGCTCGGCGGCGGTGACGGCATCGGGCCCGCCGCGTCGCCGAGCATCGACACGCCCGCGCGCGGATCGTGCACGAGCGGAAGAACGAGATCCTGCGCCGACAGCACGGTGACCTCGAGCGCGACGACGCGCGCCGACACGATGACGCCGCTCAGCGTCTCGACGCCGGCGTCGGTCTCGCGCGAGAGGACCGCGCGGAGCGTCGCGTAGGGCGCGCCTTCGCTCAGGCCGATCGTGCCGTCGATGGAGAGCGCGTGGACGGCGCCGGCGATCGCGCGTGACGCGCCGAACGTGCGCGTCTGCGGAGAGAACGTTCGGAGCTCGACTTGCTCGAGCACGCCGTGCGCGCGAAGCGAGCCGGTCGCGACCGAAGCATCGCGCAGTCGCGCGACGAGCGCGGCCTCGAGCGAATCGCCGGCGGCGAGTCGAAAGAAGACGGCGTGGGTTTCTCGGGAGAGATGCATCAGCGTTCGGGGCACCCGCCGGACGAGCTCGGCCCCGGCTCGAGCGGGCAGCGGTCGGAGGCGTCGGGCACGCCGTCTTCGTCGGTGTCGCGCCCGCGCGGCGCGAACGTCACGCCGAGCACGATGCGCAGGCGTGGGGAGGTGATGGGGGAGTAGAGCTTGCCGTTCTGGTCGACGCTCGTCGGAATGCCGCCGCCGACGCCGAGCTGAAAGGAGAGATCGCCGCCTTCGATCGGCGCCGAGCGCGCGGTCACCATCCACTCCATCGGCATGATGAACGTCCCGTTTGCCTGGCTCACCGGGCCGCTCACGGTCTGCGAGACCGTCGCTTGCTCGGTGAAGACCGGCAGGAGGCGGAGCTCGGCGGTGAGCGTGAGGAGATCGTGTTGCCGTAGCACGTCGAGGCCGGCGCCGGCGGCGACGATGCCTTGCGTTCCGATGCGCGCGCCCTCGAAGTCGGTGACGGGACGGATGCGCGCGCCGAGCTCCGCGCCGAGCGAGAGACGATGGCTCCGGAAGTCGGCCGCGATCGACGGAACGAAGACGCCGCTCGGCTCGGCGGCGAACGCGTCGTCGTCGCCCGTCGGCGCGACCATCTCGAAGCGCCCGGCGAGGCCGAAGCCGCTCGCGTCGTGGCGCCACGGGTGCTTGTTCGGCCGCGCGAGGAAGGTGTAGGTCGCGCCGAAGCGCATGTCGCGCGACGCCGTTGCGGGGAGATCGCCCGCGCCGGTGATGGGGCTCGTGCCCGCGCCGTCCTGGTAGACCGCGACGGGGAGCGCGAGGTCGAGCTCGAAGCGATCGGTGACGCCGTACGCGAAGAGGAAAGTCGCGTCGAGCTGGTTGTCGACGAGCGGGCGCGGCGAGTCGGGCGCCGACGGCGTGCCGAGCACGATCGGGCGCGACAAGTACGTCGCGACGAGGCCGGCGGCGAAACGGTTCGCCTGCACGGTCTCCGTGCCGCCGACGGTGAGAAACTGAGAAGGCCCGGCGTGCGGCCAGAAAGTGTCCGAGTCGATGCACGGGCTGACGACCGGCGCCGTGCAGCTCGCTTCGGCCGCGCGTGCGCCGCACAAGATCACGCACGAAACGGCAAGCGTCGCGAGGGCCCGCATGACGGGCTTCAACCTACTCGGCAACCCGTCCCGTGGAAAGATCGTGTAGAACGCGCCGAGCATGCGCATCTCCCGCGAGCATCCGCTGCTCCTCGCGAGCGCCTCGCCGCGGCGGCGCGAGCTCCTCGAGCTGGCGCGGATCCCGTTCGAGGTGGTGCGCGCGGACGCCGACGAGAGCGTCCTCCCGGGCGAGGCCCCGCTCGCGTACCCGGCGCGCGTGGCGCGCGCGAAGCTCGCGTCGGCGATCGCGGCGCTCGATCCCGGCGCGCGGGGTCGCGGCGCCGTCGTGCTCGCGGCCGACACGACCGTGATCGCCGGCGGCGCGATCTTCGGCAAGCCGCGCGACGACGACGACGCCAAGGCGATGCTCCGCGCGCTCGCCGGGCGCGCGCACGACGTGGTGACCGCGTTCGCGCTCGCCGACCCGGCGGGCCGCGTCCTCGCCGAACGGAGCGTCTCCACGTCGGTCGAGATGCGCGCCCTCGACGACGCCGAGATCGCGAGCTACGTCGCGACCGGCGAGCCGCGCGACAAAGCGGGCGCGTACGCGATCCAGGGCATGGCGAGCTCGCTCGTGCTCCGCATCGATGGCTCGCACACGAACGTGATCGGTCTCCCGACGGCGGAGCTCGTCCTCGAGCTGCGGCGCCTGGAGCTCGTGTGAAGCGGCGCGACACGCTGATCGTCGCCGCCGTCGCCGGGCTCGCGCGGCTCGCGGTCGTCGCGTGGGCGTGGGGAAAATTCCCGCCGACCGGCGACGGGCACTTCTACGATCTCTTCGCGCGCCGTCTCGCGAGCGGTCTCGGGTACACCGTCGCGTGGCCCGACGGCGCGGTCACGTACGCCGCGCACTACCCGGTGGGGTATCCCGCGATCCTCGCGCTCGCGTATCGCGTGCTCGGCGCGCGGCCGGAGGTCGCCGCGCTGGTGAACGCCGCGATCGGGACGGCCGCCGCCGCGTGCGCCCACCGCGTCGCGATCCGCGAGCTCTCGCCGCGGCTCGCCCTCGTCGCGTCGCTCGTCGTCGCGCTCCACCCCGCGCTCCTCCTCTACACGCCGGCCGTGATGACCGAAGGCGTCGCCGCGTCGCTGCTCGTGATCGCGCTCGCGTGCCTCCCGGCGAATGGCGAGAGGCGCGCGGCGCGCGTCGTCGCCGCGGGCCTCGTGTTCGGCGTCGCGATCCTCGTGCGCCCGCAAATCGCGCTCCTCGTCGCGCCGCTCGTCGTCGCGGGGCTCCCGTCGTGGTCGTGGCGCGGGCGCGCGCTCGCGGGCGGCGCGGCGCTCGCCGTCGCGCTCCTCACGATCGCGCCGTGGACCGCGCGCAACTGTGTCCGCATGAAGCGATGCGCGCCGGTCAGCGTCAACGGGGGGTGGAACCTCCTCATCGGCGTCGAGACCGACTCGGGCTCGTGGACGCCGCTCGAGGCGCCGGGCGCATGCAAGACCGTTTGGGACGAAGCCGAAAAAGATCTCTGCTTCGAGCGCGCCGCGCGCGCCGACATCGCCGCGCACCCGGGCGCGTGGCTCGCGAAGGCGCCGAAGAAGCTCGCCGTCACGTTCGACGCGTTCGCCGGCGCACCGTGGTACCTCCACGCGTCGAACCCGGCCGCGTTCGGCGACGGCGCGAAGCTCGCGTGGGGCGCGGTCGAGACCGTGGTCTCGCGCCTTCTCCTCCTCGCGGCGCTCCTCGCGTGCGTGCGCCGGAGCAAGGACAAAGTCGCGCTCGCCCGCGCGGCGCTTGCGCTCGCGGGCGCGGCGTTTGCGGTCTCGCGCACCGGCTGGCCCGCGTACGGTCTCCTCGCGGCGGCGTGTCTCGTCCGTTCCCGCGACGAAGCGCCGTCGCCGATTCGCGCCGCGACGGGCGTCGTCGTCGGCCTCACGATGCTCACCCACGCGGTCTTCTTCGGCGCCGGCCGCTACGGCCTGGTCGTCGTGCCGCTCGTCACCCTCGCCGCGTTTGCTTGCGTCAGAGCCCGACCTCTGTCAGCGTCGGTCTCGTCGGCGTCCGGCAGGTGATCGCCGGTTGCTTTTGCAACGGGAGGAAAGTCCGAGCTCCAAAGAGTACGGTGCCGGGTAACGCCCGGTGACGGCAACGTCGAGGAGAGCGCAACAGAAAGCAAACCACCGCGCTTCGGCGCGGAACGGGTGAAATGGCGGGGTAAAAGCCCACCGCGTGCGTGGCGACACGCACGGCACGGCAAGCCCCACCGGGAGCAAGGCCACGTAAGCAAGCGCCTGAGGGCTACTCGCCCGAGCTTGCGGGTAGGCTGCTCGAGGCGTCCGGTAACGGCCGCCCTAGAGGAATGATCGCCATCGCGAGAGGGGCGACTCGATCGCGAAACAGAACTCGGCTTACGCCGAACGCCGGCCACGCGCCCGCTTCGCAAGAGGCGGGCGCGCGTCTTTTGTGGGTCACACCGAGAACGACGAGCCGCAGCCGCAGGAGCCCTTCACGTTCGGGTTGTTGAACTTGAACCCGGCGCCGTGCGCGCCCTCGACGTAATCGATCTCGGTGTCCTCGAGGTACTGGTGCGAGAGCGGGTCGACGTAGAGCTTCACGCCCTGCGACTCGTAGGTCTCGTCCATGTCCCCGACCTTGTCCTCGAAATAGAGGTCGTACGTGAACCCGGCGCACCCGCCGCCGATCACGCGGAGGCGAAGGCCCTGGCCCTCGAGGCTCTCGGCGACGGCGATCTCTTTGACCTTGGTGGCGGCTTTTTCGGTGATGGTGATCATCTCGACTCCATTATAGGCACGAAACGGGCCCGGGCGAGTGGCTCGAGCGTTTTCAAGGCGTATCGGGGGTTCCGTGGACGATGCGGACCACGGTGCCGTTCACGCAGGTCGCGATGAGGGCGCCCGGCCCGCCGGGCACGAGCGACGTGACGCCGCGGCCCCCGCGGAGCGGCCGAACGCACACGTTGTCGATCGAGCTCACGACGCCCGCGGGATCGACCACGCCGACGGGTCCCTCCGGTGCCGCGAACGCGAGCGTGCCGGTGCCGTCCACGATGACGGGGACGTGGGGCGGGACCTCGTAGAGCGGGACGCCGCCGTCCGCGGTGACGATGGGCGACGCGCCGACCGGGACGCGGAGGACTTCTTGTCCGGACGAGCTCACGCCGACCGCGTACGTGTGGCCCGGGACGCCGGCCATCGCGTACGTGACGCCCGAGCGGAACGCGACGGGCCCGAGGAACGCGCCGCCCTGGAACGTCGCGAGCGGAACGGCGAGGCCCTGGCGGACGTCGAGCGTCATGAGCCGCGCGTCGTCGACGACCGCGACGAGCGTGTCGTCGGACGAAAGGACCGCGCCGCCTTGCACCTGGCCGTGCGGCGTTTGCTGGAAGCTGCCGACGCGCGTGACGTCGAGCCCGCTCGCGCCGCCGGGGGACCACGAGTAGACGACGCCGGTGCGCGCGATGGCGAGGATGCGCCGCGCGCTCGGCGACGCGCCGCCGGTCGCGAGGAGCGGGCCGACGAGCGGCTCCGGGAGCGGCGCGCGCACGCGCACGTTGCCGGCGGCGTCGAGGAGCGCGATCTCGGCGTTCGTCGCGACGGCGACGCCGCCGTCGTCGAGCGCGAGCGGCGCGATCGCGTCGATGTCCGAGCCGCTGACCGAGCCGGCGAGCTGGGTGCGGAAGCGGAGGCCGTTCTTGTCGACGCCGACCGCGAGCGCGTTGCCCGAGCCGCCGACCACGACCACCGTGCCGTCCGACAGGAGCGCGGGCGGAGAGCTCGACGACGCGGCGATGCCGATGCTCTGGCGCGCGATCTCGGCGTGCCCGTCGCCCGCGTCGTGCGGGACCCAGACGACGTCGCCGTGCGACGTGACGACGATGATGGCCTCGGTGCTCAAGACAGGCGGCTGCTCGATTTGTCCGCCGCCGGTCGCGTAGCGCCACGACACGCGGATGGGCCCGCGCGGGAGCGCAGCGCGCGCGACGCCGGCGCGATGCCCGTCGCCGCGCACGGTGGGCTCGGGACCTGCCGCGCGGCCGACGGTGAGCGTCGTCGCGCGGCGCGGATCCACGCGTTGCGCGAGCGCGACCGCCGCGGTGAGGAGGGCGGCCGAGCCGACGAGGAGCCACGCGCGCGACGTCTTCACTTCTTGGTCCCCTTTCGCACGATCGTCGCGTCGACGACCGGGAGCGTCTTTCCGTCCGGCGTCGAGATGGGCTTGCCGACCGAGCCGTACGCGGCGACCGGATCGCCCGCGCGCACGTCGACGTCGGCGCCGTACTCGACGCGCACGACGCAGAGCCCGGTCTTGCAGTCGCGCTTGTCGCTCACGAGCAGGACGGCGTGGTGGTGCTCGGCGCGCGCGTCGATGACGCTGCCGGTGATCGCGGCGGCCTGGCCGACCGCCGCCGCGGGGTCGCCGGCGAGCGCGTCGCCGCCGGGCGTCGGGGCTTTGTCGAGCTTCGCGGCTTCGGAGGCGAGCGACGCGACGCGCTCGACGCTCACGGTGGTCGTGCGCGGCGCGACCTTCTTCGCGTCGGCTTCGGGCGGCGACGCGCGGACGACGATCTTCTGCGCGCCGTCCTGGACGTCGACTTGGCCCTCGAACGCGCCGTCCGCCGCGACGGTGAGCGGCGCGCCGTTCGCCGTGACGACGCCGCCCTTCGACGTCACGCCCGCGATCCACACGCGCGGCTGATCGGTCACGAGGCTCGCGCCGGGCGCGCCGACTCGCAGACGCATCACCGCGACGCGGAGCAAGACCTCGCCTTGGCTCTTCTTCTTGTCCTTGCCGACGACCTCGTACGGGAGCTTGCGTTCGAGCGTGCGGACGTCGTCCGCCTCGCCGGTGGTGTCGGCCGAGACGTCGTACGACAGCGTGGCTTTGCCGCTCGCGTCGAGGGTGACGGGCTTGCCGTCGACGGTGACGGTCGCGCCCTTCTGCGCTTCGACGTCGACGCGGAGCTCGGGCGTCGCCGCCGCGAGGCCGTCGAGATCGCCGCGGATGCGGTACGCGAGCGGCAAGACGAGCTTCACCGTCTCGTCGCGACCCACGCCGGGCCGGTCGAGCGCGATCGAGAACGCGTTGTCGCCGATGGCGAGCGGCGTCGCGAGGTCGAGATCGGCTTCGTGCTTCGTGAACGACGCGGTCGCGCCGTTGCCGTTCGACAAGGTGGCCATCGTTCCGTCGGGGCAGCCTTCGCACACGAGGTGGAGCTGCTCCTTTCCTTCGGGCGAGACCTTCGCCGTCGCGGTGAGCGGGTTCGACGAGCGCGCGAAATAGAGAATGGCGCCGCCGCCGCCGAGCAGCAGCACCGACGCGACGATCGCGACGGCGGCGAGCGGAAACCCGCGCCGCGCGACGACGACCGGCGCGGCCGGCGCCGCCTCGGGAACGTACGGCGCGGGCGCCGGCACGATCGGCGCTTGCTCGAGGAGCATCGTGCCCGAAAACTGCGGCTTGGCCTGCGGCGGCGGTTGCGGTTGCGGCGGAGGCGCGAGGCCGGGGGTCGCGTGGAGGGGAGCGATGCCGGGCACCGCGACGCCGAGGATGGTGCCCGAGCCGAGCTTGGCGGCGGGTTGCGGCTGCGGCTGCGGTTGCGGCGCGGGCGCGGGCGCGATGCCGGGCGCGGCGACGCCGAGCATGGTCTTCATGCCGGCGGCGAGCGGAGCGGGCTGCGCGGGCGGCGGTGCGGGCTGCGCGGGCGGGACGCGGAGGTCGGGCGCGGCGAAGCCGAGCATCGTCTGCGCCATCGGAGCGGGAGCGGGCGCAGGCGCAGGAGCGGGCGGCTGCGGCTGCGCGACCGGCGGCGCGAGGGGCGACGAAAAACCGATCATCGTCTGCGCCGCGGTGGGCATGGCCTGCACCGGCGCGCCGCACTGCGAGCACACGCGAGCGTCTTGGCTGAGCTCCTTGCCGCATTGCGCGCACGGCTTGCCCATGGATGTCGTCTTTGGATTACGTCAAACGTGCGCGCTCGTCCAAGGAAGAGTAGTAGGGTAGAGCCGTGAAGCTCGGTCACCGCGCTCTCGTCCTCGTCGCGCTGCCGTGCACCTTCTTCGCGGTCGCGCTCGCGTCCGGCTGCGAGGGCGACGACACCCCCGCCAAGTTCTTCGTCGACGGCTCGGCCGAGTCGTCCGCCGACGCGCCCGACGACGGCGACGCCACGGTCGTCGACGCTCCCGCGGACGCCGAATCGCCTCACGCGAAGATCATCGTCGTCCACGCGAGCCCGGACCTCGCGAGCCTCCGCTTCTGTTTCGGCACCGGCCTCCAGAACGACGGCAGCGACTCGCAGGTCGTGCCCATCGCTCCGCTCCCGAGCACCGACGTCGCGCCCGGCGGCGGCGGCGTCATCGCCGACCTCGGCGACCTCTCGCTCCGCGCGGTCACGCCGTACGCCGTCCTCGCGACGAAGGCCGGAACGGGCACCTGCGACGCGCTCCTCTCGGGCGACGCGGGCGCTCTCGTCGCCGGCGCCGATTATTTCCAGCTTCCGACGATCCACAACGGCACGCTCGCCGCGAGCACGACGCACCTCGTCGCCGTCGCCGGGTGCCTGCCGGGCGCGATCGACTCGGCGGCCGACACGACGACGTGCGGCGCGTCCTGGACCGCGCAAAGCGGAAACGTCGGCGACGCCGTGTTCGCGCTCGATCGCGTCATCGGCAACACGCAGCGCTTCGGCGCGCAGATCGCGCACGTCGCGTCGCCCGCGGCCGGCGTGTGGAGCACGCAGTTCGGCGCGACGAGCGTGAGCGCCGCGCTGAGGCCGCTCGACGGCGGCGCCGCCGAGATCGTGACCGACTCGGTCGCGCTCGGCTCGATCGCGCCCGCGAGCGCCGCGTCGCTCGCGATGCCGGTCGTCGATCAGACGTCGTTCGCCGTCTCCGCCGCGAACCCCGACGGCGGCGCCTCGCCGGTCGAGACGAGCATCCCGCTCCCGCTCGTGTACGAGGCGACGACCGGACAAGCCTCGGGGGAAAACGCCTACTTCGTCGCGGGCGCGAACTACACGTTCGTGTTCGTCGGCGACCCGCGCGCGTCGGCGACGCTCGACGGCGGCGCGTTCAACGGCTACTCGCTCCACCTGCTCGCGTTCCCGAACGACCCGGCTTTCCCTTGAAGGTCTACGTCCTCGGCACGGGCTCGAGCGGAAACGCTCTCCTCGTGGAGGCGGACGGCACGCGTCTCCTCGTCGAAGCTGGCGTCGGCCCCGAGAAGGCCAAGCGACGCATGCGCGCGCTCGGCTCCGAGCTCGCGGGCGTCGACGGCATCGTCGTCACGCATCATCACGAGGATCACGCCGGCCAGCTCGTGTCGCTCGGCAAGGCGCTCGGCGGGCCGACGCTCCACCTCCACGACGGCATCGACGCGGCGCGCGCGCGCCATCGCTTCCCCGTGCGCCGCTACCGTCCCGGCGAGGCGTTCGAGGTCGGCGCGCTCCGCGTGCGCACCGTGCCCGTGGTCCACGACGCGCCCCACGTCGCGCTCGCGATCCAATCGCGCACGCACACGCTCGGCTTCGTCACCGACGTCGGCTCGGTCACGTCGCCGCTCGTCGAGATGCTCGGCTCGTGCAACACGGTCATGCTCGAAGCGAACTTCTGCCCGCGCCTGCTCGAGATCGGCCCGTACCCGCGCTCGCTCCGCCGGCGCATCGCGGGCCACCTCGGGCACCTCTCGAACGGACAGGCCGCGGCGCTCGCCGGCACGATCGCGCGCTCCGCCGTCTCGAAGGTCTTGCTCTGCCACCTCTCGCAGGTGAACAACGAGCCCCACCTCGCGCTGCGCGAGGTCCGCGAGCGCGCGCGCGACGCGAGCGTCGAGGTGATGCCGCACGGCTCCTTCCGCGCGATCGACCTCGCCCCCGCGCCTCGCCGCGGATACGAGCAGCTCTCTTTGTTCTAGGGCGAGACGACGTGGCAGTTGCCGCACGAGAAGCCCGAGTTGGTCTTCGCGTCGTACGGCTTTTCGCCGATGCACGCGGCCATGTCGGGCTCGACCTTCTCCATCATGAACTTCGTGATCGCCGGGTGCTTGTCGCGCTCTTTCTTGAAGCCGTCGGTGTACGAGAGGTGCGGGAGGTCCGGGTTGGGCATCTTCGCGTTGCCCTGCTTGATGCGCTCGCCGTGGCACGTCGTGCAGCCGAAGTGATCGTACTTCTTCGCGTCGAACTCTTTGAAGTCGGCGCCCATCTTCGGGAGCACGACCGTCTTCATCGTCTCGAGGCGCTGCGCGTGGTTCATCTGATCCCACGACGCAGGCGCAGCCGATGCGCTCGGCGCACTCGATGCGCTCGCGGTCTCGGTCGCCGACGCCGACGCGGTCGGGGTTTGGGTGGGCGTTTGGTTCCCGCCGCCGCCGCCGCAACCGGCGAACACGCCGAGCACCGCGCCGAAGATCACCGTCGAACCGAGCAAGAGTTGGCTACGCATGGGCGACAGCTCTAGAGCAACTCGACTTGGATTCAAAGCGCCACGTTTGCCGTGGCGCGTCGGTTGCTTTTCACGAGGGCATGCAAACGCAAACACCGATTCAAGGCCAGATGCGCCGCGTGCTCGACGAGCTCGGGCGTCTGCGCGACGAGATCCGAGTCCAGGTTCACCTCGGCGGCATGGACGCGAAGAAGGCGTGGGACGAGCTCGAGCCGAAGCTCGCCGAAGCCGATCGCCTCGCCGAAAACACGAGCGAAGAGGCGTACCGCTCCGTCGTCGACACGCTCCGGAGGACGAAGCTCTTCCACTCGACGCTTCCGAAAAATCCGAAGTGACGACCCTGCGCGCGCGGCCGAGCGTCGTTATATCGTCAGGCGATGACGACGGGAGAGGTTCGGCCGGCTGCAGTCGCGGGTACTTTCTACCCGGGTGACCGCGCGCGCCTCGAGCGTGACGTCGACGCGATGATCTCGTCCGCGCAGGTCGCGAGCGAGGCGCCGCCGAAGGCGCTCGTCGTTCCGCACGCGGGATACGTCTACTCGGGGCCCGTCGCCGCGAGCGCGTATGCTTGCGTCGCGGGCGCGCCGGTCGAGCGCGTCGTGCTCGTCGGCCCGGCGCATCGCGTCGCCCTCCGCGGCGTCGCCGCGCCGAGCGCGAAGAAGCTCCGCACGCCGCTCGGCGACGTGGAGGTGGACGTCGAAGCGCTCGACCGCGCCGGCGTCCCGCGAAACGATCTCGCGCACGCGATGGAGCACTCGCTCGAAGTGCAGCTCCCGTTCTTGCAGCGCCTCTTTCCGCGCGCGCGCGTGTGCCCGATCGTGTGCGGCCGCGCGACCGAGGCGGAGGTCGCGGACGTCCTCCGCGCGCTCTGGGGCGGTCGCGAGACGCTCGTCGTCGTGAGCTCGGATCTCTCGCATTACCTCCCGTACGACGCCGGCCGCGCCGCCGACGAGCGCACCGCGGCGAAGATCGTGGCGCTCGACGGCGACCTCGACGGCGACGGCGCGTGCGGTTACGTCGGCGTGCGCGGCCTGCTCGCCGTCGCGCGCGAGAAGCACCTCGCCGCGCGCCTCCTCGATCTCCGGAGCTCGGGCGACACGGCAGGTCCCCGCGCCGAGGTCGTGGGCTACGGCGCGTTTCGTTTCGACGAAGGAGAAGCGTCATGACGCCGGATCGCCTCGCGGCGCTCGCGCGGTACGCGCGCGCACGCATCGCCGAGGAGCTCGGCGGCCCGCCCGCGTCGCGCGCCGAGATCGACTTCGCCGACGGGCCCGGCGCGACCTTCGTCACCCTCCGCTGGGCCGACGGAAACCTCCAAGGCTGCATCGGCTCGCTCGAGCCGCGCCGCGCGCTCGCCGACGACGTCGCGCAGAACGCGCTCGCCGCGGCGTTCGTGGATCCGCGCGCCGGCCGGCTCTCGCTCGTCGACCTCGTGCGCCTGCGCGTCGAGGTCTCG
>Ga0335082_10007653_pt1 | contig 11723 bp, 14 predicted proteins | sample Lox_Sample_41_FD_206718 | JGI IMG/M metagenome (GOLD analysis project Ga0335082, IMG submission 206718) | Soil microbial communities from Loxahatchee National Wildlife Refuge, Florida, United States - Lox_Sample_4.1 | ecosystem: Environmental > Terrestrial > Soil > Wetlands | place: USA...
GGGGTTCCTCAATCTCCCCGCCGAGCACCTGAGTCACCTCGCGCCCGGAGAGTTCTGGGTGCAGTACGACTACGAACAGCGGCGCTACCTCGACCTGCGCGAACGCTACTACGACGCCGTCGATCCCAAGCGACGCGGCCCCACGCTCGACTACCTGTGGGACGGCGACGGCCACAATACCAACGCGCAACTCACCGTCTTCCGCCACTTCGACAACGCCACCGTCGTGCGCGGCTTCCTGGGAGAGATTCCGAAAACCGCCTGGGTCGTGGATTTCCCCATCTTCGAGCGCATCTACTACAATTTGGTGGCGGGCTACGACGTCTTCGGCAACGTGATCCATCAGGCGGCGACGCGGCTGTACATGGATCACCTGCGCATGCAGTCGGAGAATCTTTTCCTGACGTTCCTGCCGGCTGATCGGCGCCAAGCGATCCGTGCCTCATGGTACGTTGGCGCGACGTACACGCTCGATTACGACCTTGCCGATCGTCTGCGTGGGATCTCACACGGGACGCAGATTCCGTTCCGGTCTGAAGACGTGAAGGCCGAGCTGCTCGAGATGATCCTGGCGCGCAACCCGGTGGTGTCGGGGCCGCCGGACCTGCTGAACCGCTGCGGCGCTCCGCCCTGCGACCGCCCGGGAGCTTCTCCCCTCGAGCGGCGCGCCGAGCGGGCCCTCCAGCCACTCACGGGCGTGCGCGGCGCGTGGGTCGCCGAGCTTCCCGAGGTCGCCCTCCTGCGGGTGCACTCCGGGAAGGGTGAGAGCGGAGACGCGGTCTACTCGCTCGTACACAACCGGGCGCACACGAATGTCGCCTTCATGTTCGGTGAGCAAAAGCGACTCCTGCCCGCCGATGACACGCTCACCGTGGCACCAGGATATCTGGGCAGCTATCCGAACTTCATCTTCGACGTCGAGGTCGAGCAGATCGAGACGTTTGCGCAGGCCGTCGCCGCGGTCCGCAACGCGTCCGACTTCGAGCAGGTCGCCGCGCGCTGGGGCGTGCGGCGCAGCAGCCCGCGTCTGTGGCCGACGGTCGACTGGATCCACGACGACTTCCGCCGGCGCCAGCCGACCGAGTTCGGCCTCTTCGATCTCGACCGCTACCAGAATCTTTGATGGAAGCGCTGCCGGTTCTGCACGACCGATGGCGACGATGTCCGGACTCAGCCCGCTGACGTCTTTGCCAGAGCCGTTCTGAGGTATCCCGCCACCTCGGTCACGAAGCGGTGGACCGACCCTTCTGCAATGCGGTGGCCGACGATGGCGTTCATGGCGCTTCCGAGAGCCCCGAGCGGAGGTTCGTACAAGCCAGAGAAATCCAGCTGAGTCTCGGTTGCGGTCAATGGATAGATCGAAAGTTCCGCTCGCATGAACGGGAACAGCCGCGGCGATTTCGCCGCCTCCCACTCCAGCTGCAAGCGGGTGGCGGGAGTAGACGTGGCTCCCTGGGCCCCCTCCTCGATGTTCTTGACGGAGATGGCAATGTCGGTCGCCACCTCGATTCCGGCGATGTTCACGCGCAGCTGCGAGGCGATGGAGTGTGCCCGGGACGCGGCGGCCTTGGTGGCAGCTTGAAACACTGCGCGCGCGTCCTTTGCCAGGGCATCGCGAACCTGTTCGTAGGGATGATTCACGTAATCGTAGGATCGAATCTGGCTGCCTTTGCTCATCGTGGCTCACTCCGTCGGTTCGCTCCGCACCTGCTGTTCGAGCGTTGGGATGCTGTCTGCGCGTCGCGACTGACTTGAGACTTCGCGCTGACGATCGTTTACTCCAACCACAACGTGGCGACAAGATCGCCGCGTCTCGGTGAAAGCCGGAGCTAGTCGACGGGTGTAGCAAAGGTTGCTACGCTGCCAACCTCCGGGCAAGTTCGGTCATGAGCAACACAGGGTTTTTTCAATGACCAATACCTACGACGCGATCATCATCGGAACCGGCCAGGCCGGCCCTTTTCTGGCGCAACGCCTGACTACAGCCGGGATGAAGGTTGCCATCATCGAGCGCAAACTGTTCGGTGGCACCTGTGTGAACACCGGGTGCATTCCCACCAAGACCATGGTCGCCAGCGCCTACGCCGCCCACATGATACGCCGTGCCGCCGACTTCGGGGTCGGCGCTGGAAGCGGCGTGAACGTCGACATGAAGCGCGTGAAAGCGAGGAAGGACGCGGTGTCGGGGCAATCGCGGGCCGGGGTCGAGGCGTGGATGAAGACGATGCCAAATTGCACTGTCTACGAGGGGCACGCCCGCTTCGAGTCGCCTCGAGAGGTGCGCGTCGGCACGGAGCAGCTCGCAGCTGAGCGGATATTCATCAACGTTGGCGGCCGCGCCGTGGTCCCGCAGATGGCGGGACTCGAACAGGTCGACTACCTCACCAACAGCTCCATGATGAACGTCGACTTCCTTCCCAAACATCTGATCATCGTGGGCGGCAGCTACGTCGGGCTCGAGTTCGGGCAAATGTTCCGGCGCTTTGGGAGCGAAGTCACGATCATCGAGATGGGCGGCCGTCTGATTCAGCGTGAAGACGAAGACGTGTCCTCGGCCATCAAAGAGATTGTCGAGCGCGAGGGCATCAACGTTCGGCTGAACGCGACCTGCATCGGCTTTTCGAAGCGCGGCGGCGAGATCATGGCGCGCGTCGACTGCACTGCCGGCGCGCCCGAAGTGAGCGGAACGCATCTCCTGCTGGCGGTGGGACGGCGCCCCAATACTGACGACCTCGGCCTGGAAAAGGCCGGCGTGTCGGTCGACAAACGCGGCTACATCGTTGTCGATGACCAGTTGGGCACCAACGTGCCCGGCATCTGGGCGCTGGGCGATTGCAACGGCCGGGGCGCGTTCACGCATACTTCCTTCAACGATTCAGAAATTGTCGCGGCGAACCTTCTCGACAACGACGCGCGCCGGGTGAGTGACCGCATCATCGCCTATGCGCTGTACATCGACCCGCCACTTGGCCGGGCCGGCCTCACCGAAGCAGAAGTCCGCACGACCGGGCGCAGCGCGCTCGTCGGCAAACGCCCGATGACCAGAGTCGGCCGGGCCGTCGAGAAAGGCGAAACGCAGGGCTTCATGAAGATCGTCGTTGATGCGCAGACGCGCGAGATCCTCGGCGCCGCCATCCTGGGAACCGGTGGTGACGAGGTCATTCACTCGATCCTGGACGTCATGTATGCGAGGGCGCCGTACACAGTCATTCAGCGGGCGATGCACATTCACCCAACCGTTTCGGAGCTCATCCCAACCATGCTCGGCGAACTGCAAGCGCTGCCGTGAAGCTCCACTGCGATGTCTACGAGGGGCAGGGGCCCTTTCTGCTGCTCGTCCACGGGGTGCTGTCAGGCCGGGCGCAATGGCACTCGAATCTCGCGGCGCTGCAACGCATTGCCCGGCCGGTGGTCATCGAGCTGTGGGGCCACGGCCGCTCACCCTCGCCGGAGGATTCCGCACCCTACCAACCGGCGGCCTACGTTCGTGCCTTCGAGGAGATCCGCGCGGCGTGCGGCGTCGAGCGCTGGTTCGTGTGCGGCCAGTCGCTGGGCGCGGCTTTGACGCTGCGCTATGTGCTGGACCGTCCCGAGCGTTGTATCGCCCACGTCTTCACCAACTCCGTCTCGGCGCTCGGTGACTCTGAGTGGGTCGCGCGCACGCGCGCGGCGGCGGCCAGCCTGGCGGACGCGATCGAGCAAGGTGGCAAGCAGCTGATCGAGCGCATCCCCATCCATCCGGCGCGGGCGACACGCTTACCGCCGGCAGCGCACCGCGCTCTGCTTGAAGACGCCGCCCTCCTCGATCCACGCGGTGTCGCTCGGACGTTTCGCTACACCGTGCCCAACTCCAGCGTCCGCGAGCGCGCCGCCGAGAACCAGGTACGGACGCTCCTCGTCTGCGGCGAGCGCGAGACGCGCTTTCGGCCGCATCGGGAGTTCGCCGAGCGCACGATGCCGCATCTCGAGGTCGTCGGCATCGACGCCGGCCACGCCGTGAACCTGGAGGCTGGCGAAGCATTCGATGCAGCGGTGTGCGAATTCCTGGCGTCAGATCCTGTATGATCGCTGCCCGTGCCGGTGTACGTCAGGCGGCACGATCTATATCCTTCTCGAACTGAGCGATCTGCCTGTCGGCCTCTTGCTTCGCGATTCCGTACTTCTGTTGCAAAATTCCCGCGAGCTTCTCGCGCTTTCCGCCAATGGTCTCAAGTTCGTCGTCGGTGAGCTTTCCCCACTTTTCGCGAACTCGCCCCTTTAGCTCCTTCCACTTGCCTTCGATGCGATCCCTATTCATGTCTATTCTCCCTTCGGTCTCACGAGTAACCCGTCACTAGTCCGAGATGTGCAGATCGTCCTTGACCGAGCACACCCCGTGAGTCGAGCGCGCAACGACGGCTGCCTCCAGGCGTTGCATCTCGTTGGGGACCGTCCCGGTCAGTCGCGCCACACAGTTCTTGACCTCTACATTGACATCCTTGAAGTCGTGGCGGTTCTCGAAGGCCTGCTTCAGCTCCTTCTGGAGTGTGTCGTCACGTATTTTGACGGCCTTCTGTTGGGTGTTCGGTACGACTTGCAGCTCATTCTGTACGCGCTGGACGCCGCTCACCTTGCGGGCATCGGCCTCTGCGCTGGTCTTTGCCTGCGGCGACGGCACCATGCCGAAAAGCGTCACGACTCCGTTGCGCGTATCCACGTTGATATCGAGCGCTGGAGTGTCACCATCCGCAAGCAGACGCATCTTCGTTGCCGATGTAATCCACATGTCGCGCGCCGCGTCGCTGATTCCTCTGGACTTGCTGGCCGCCTTGGACGTGTATTCCTGCCAGATCGTTTCGTCGGCCAACGTGTTGGGGCTCTGAATCTCGCTGTTCACCTGACGCACGCCCGGCACGCTTGCCGCGTCCTCGACCGCACTCAAGTGACTGATCACGGATTTCGCGGTCCCCGCGAGCAATACCACTCCATTGTTCACGGACTGCACCTTGATGCTGCTGTCCTTCAGCAACGCGTCCCGTTGCAGCGCCTTCTGAACGGCCGTCTTGATCTGATCATCTGACTGCTGGACGACCTTCTCGCGCTCTGCGGGCACCACTTGGAGCAGATTGCGCACCCGCTGAACGCCATCGATCCGCTTGGCCACCACCTCCGCCTTGTCCTTCTCCTCGGCGGATTGCACCTTGCCGTACAGTGTGACCTGTCCATTGACGGTGTCGACATTCACGGTGGTGGCATGGACCCCGTCGGTGGTCAGCAGTGCCAACTTCGTTTTCGCGGTAATCCATGCATCTGGCTGTGAGGCCATCGCCGGAGCTACCACAAGAAATATGGCCAATGCTGCAAGGCCCAGAATAGTGGTGCTGCGGTGCCTACTACTTATGCTATTCATATGATCCTCCTTTGTTGTTCGAAAGATTACAGGACTTCGACGACATCTCGATTTCCTGCATCGACGCGCGGCACGCTACGGGATCGCCGTGGGCCCGCGGCCGCTGAGAATCGCCACAACAAGGAAGACGATGGAGAGCACTGCGAAAACCCAGCCGATCTCAGCCGACAGCCCCGCGACGCCACGGAAACCGAGTATCGCCGCGATAAGCGCGATCACGAAAAACACGACGGCATAGTGCAACATGGCTCCCTCCTTTCATTGGGAAGACAGAGCGAAGCAACCGTGGTGCCACGGAGGCAAGTCCGCAGCGGTGGATCACGATCAGCAAGGTCCAAAGGGGAGATGCAGGACTTACATGAAAGCGCGCAAGTCTTACGTCGTCTGGTCGAGACCGAAACTCGCCGACGGCTGTGTCGCAGAAGGGATGCAGGAGCTGCGCCAGCTGTCTCGTCAGCGCTGGGCGTTCCCGATCTGTTCAGTGTGCTGCCGTGTGCTCCTTCGTGGGTGCCGCAAGTTGCGCAACGAGGCATTGAACCTTGTCTACATGCGTGACCTGTCCACGCAGCCGCGGCCCAAAACGGGTGGCGCGCATGGCGCTGGCCTTATGGCGAACCGCCACTATACGCGATCACCCAAGTGCCTAAAGACGCTTGCAGACGAGCGGCCGCGAGTAGCCCCTCACGTGCTCGGGGACGCAGCAGTGGCGGACGCGTTCGAGTGCAACCGGTTGCCCACGTCGCCGATTCTCTCCGCAAGGTCGCGGCGTATTTCTTCTCCGGCCTTCGGTGCGAACAACAGGGCGAGGCCGGCGCCCAGGATGATTCCGGCAGCAAAGATGCTCAACGCGCTCACCAAATCGCCGCTCACAGAGCGCCGAGCTCCTGCGCGGCAATCGCCATGGCCAGTCTGGATCCCACTTGGAGCACTAACGAAGTCAGGCGTGACCGCAGCCCTCCCCCCAAAACGTAACCGAGGCCGGCGGCAATCGCGAGGGAACGGGCCGGCGTCTGCCGAACGTGGGTCGTGAGATAGCGCTCGACATCACGCGCCGCGTCACTGAGGGCCGCCGACAAGACTTGAGCGTCATGACCGATCTCTTGCATACGGTCGCCAAAGCTGTGCAGGTGCGCACTACCGGTCGACTGGCTCATGACGGTCTCCTCAGCGCCGGGAAGTGATCCGTCCCACGACATAGCCGACGCATACGGCGGTGAGCGCCGCCGCCACCGGTTGTCGCGTGACGAATGCTCGGGCGCGTTCCTCAACATCAAGTAACGAGGAGCGTTGCGTGCCGCTCTGAGACGCGCGCGATAACCGCTGTGGGGGCTGCCTTTGCCTTTCTTCGTCCGGGATCATATTTGCCTCCTATTCGGAGCGCCGACTGCCCGACTCCCTACCCAGAGACCGATCAAGAAGCTGCCAATCAACCAGGTCAGCGGAAACTCCTCGACGTACTTCCGGACGTTCAGTTGTAACCGTGCGGCAGCCGTGAGTTCCTCAATCGCGCCCCGGACCTCTTGCTCGTCACGTTTTATCGACTCCAGCAAGACCTCCCGTTGTTCCACAAAGTCGGCGTTGTCCACAGCTGGTTCCATCTGCGGGAGTCGGGTAACGGCTCCGACCTCTAGTTTTCTGTGCCTGGCCGCTTAATGACCTGCGGCCGGCTGCGCCGCAGGACGAGGACTGCGAGTCCCGCCGCAACAGTGTTGAGAAGCGCGAAGAGTCCAAGCCGTTCGACCAGGGTGGCATCCTCCGCGACCAAGAGCACGACGCACAGTGCCAGCGCGAACCATCCGGCTGCGACGCACAGAACGCCCAGGCCGGCCAGAACGGCGTCCGCCACGCCGCGCGACATGATCTCTTGCACTTCCAGGAGTGCCAGATCGACGCGCTTGGTGACGACGCCTTGACTCGCGGCGAGCAACCGCTCGAGGGCCGATGACACCGACGGTTCCGGCGGACCTACCTCAGCGGCGATGCCGTGCTCCGATACTTGGGATTCGGCCTGGGGCATGGTTGCGGCTCCGCTCCTAGTCATGCCGTCCCTTCGCTGCCAATCGCCATGTTGACGAGGACAAAGAACAACTCATCGAGCGACTTGTATCGCAGCGGGACACGTCTCTGGCGCTGCAGATCATCCGAGTCGAGACTCCATCCAGACCTGTCATCGCCGTAGACTGGAATGATCTCAGCGCCAATTTGCAGCAGCCGCGCATTGATAGGAAGAGCTGAGGAATTTCGGGTCATGGGCTACTCCTATTCGCAGTTGGCCTTTCACTCGAAGCTGCATCGTCATCGCGCACTACCGGGTGAGCCGATTCTGTGCCACCGCCCTGTTGGCGACCGCCCCCTTGCCGTCACCGCGCAGAACAGACTCAAAGGGGCAACAGTCTTACAAGGCGTTGTACGATTTACACGGCGGGTTGCGGACTATGTGACGGAGTACGGGATTGATACTCGTTGAGGCGGTTGTAGAGGGTCTTCAAGCTGATACCGAGCATGGCGGCAGCGCGTCGCTTGTCACCGCCGAGCTGGTCGAGCGTCGCGAGGATCAGGCGCCGATCTGCCTCGGCGACCGAAATGCCGACCGACAAGTGCAGACTGGGCTGTGGCGCATCGCTGCAGCCTTCCATTTTGAGCGGCAGACATGAAGGATCAATATCGGTGTCGGCCAAGATGAAGGCGTGGTGCACCAGGTTTTTCAGCTCGCGCACGTTGCCGGGCCAAGTGTGCGTCTGCAGCTGCTCAAGTGCGGCGCGCGTGAACGCCTTGCGCGTGTCATGCGCCTGATTGAGCTGTTGCAGGAAGTGATGCGCCAGCAATTCGATGTCGTCGCCCCGTTCGCGCAAAGGCGGCAGGTGGATGGGGAAGACCTTCAAGCGATACAGCAGGTCTTCGCGCAGCTTTCCTTGCTCGACGGCTTCTTCGGGACGGCGGTTGGTGGCAGCGATGACGCGGACGTCCACCTCAATGGGCTTCTCACCACCGATGCGAATGACGGCGCCGGTCTCCAACACTCGCAGCAGCTTCACCTGCAGCTCGATCGGCATCTCGGTGATTTCGTCGAGAAAGAGCGTGCCGCCGGTAGCCCGTTCAAAGTAGCCGCGGTGCGTCCGGTCGGCGCCCGTAAAGCTGCCGCGCTCGTGGCCGAACAACTCACTCTCGATGAGGGTGGGCGAGACGGACCCGCAGTTGAGCGGCAGGAACGGCTTCTTGGCACGCCGGCTCAAAGCATGCAGCGTCTCTGCCACCACTTCCTTTCCTGTGCCGCTCTCGCCCGTCAACAGGACGGTCGCGTCAGTCGGTGCGACCCGCATGATCGGATCATAGAGCCGTTGCATTGCCGGCGATGCGCCGATCAGCTGGCCGACGTGGCCGAGCTTGCGGAGTTCACCCCGTAGGGTGCCGATTTCGTCTTGCAGCTGTCGGGTGCGCAGAATGTTGGCGAGCACCGCCTTCAGGCGGGCGATGTCGACCGGCTTGGTCAGATAGTCGGACACTCCCAGGCGCAGGGCTTCTACGGCGTTGTCAACGCTGGCGTGACCGGTGATCAGAATGACTTGCGTACCGCCGTCGAGGTCCTTGAGGAAGTCCATGCCGCTGCCATCGGGCAGGAAGAGGTCGCAGAGCACCACGTCTATGGGGTCGTTGCTGAGCACGGCGCGTGCGTCTTTGAGCGACCCGGCCACGCTGGTCTGGAATCCTTCCTGCTGAATCAGCTCGGCAAGGGCCGACAAAACGCTGGGATCATCGTCGACGAGAAGTGCGTGAGGCATTGGTCTCAGGTCTCCTCATGAAGGAGCCGTGCAGCGCGGCTCTCAACGGACAGCCCCCGGACGCAACTCGCGCGCCAGAGCTATGGCGGCGTCCTGGTGTGATCTTCCGAGCGATCATCGGCTGCCAGGCGTGTAATTTCTACACGGCGCGAGCCCAAAGTGGGCAACGCCAAACGGACCGTTCAGTCGTGCTGCCCATATACGTATGACCGGATGTGAAAGGCATGAGAGTTGCGTCGGGAAACACCCGACCGATGGACGGGCTGGAGCATCTGGTCTGACGCTATTAGGCTACGCGTACTGATCGCCGCTATCGCGCATGCGTTTAGCAACCAAGAGCACGCTGGCCGCGTTGATCGCCTTCCTCATTCTCCTGGGGGGTTTCTCTTGGTGGACCACGTACCAGCTGCAATCATTTGCGGCGACCCTCATGGAGGGCACGGCGCGGCTGTTGGGCAGCGAGATCGCCGCAGTCATCTCGGAATCGGCCGTCGAGGAGCTGCTGCGAGCCGACGCGACCGCCCGCGTGCAGCTCGAGCGCACCGTTGCGGATCTCGCAACACACTCTGACGTCGTCGCGTCCGTCTCCGTCGTCGATGCCGACGGTCAGGTCGTGGCCAGCAACGAGCTGGAGGGCGGACGCCAGTTGCCCCTGCCCGACGTGATTTTTCACGATGACAAGAGCATTCGTTTCATGACCTACGAATCGGCGCTCAACGGCGGCAAGTATCACCTATTCGTGCCCTTGCTGCGCGGCGACGCGGTCGTCGGCTATCTGCGCTTGTCCATTGGCTCCACCCGTATCGTCCAGCTCTACCGTCGCGCCCGACACGAGCTCTTCCTGCTGGGCGCCGGCGGGTTGGCCTTCGTTGCGGCGTTGGGTTTCCTCCTCCAGGTTCGGCTCTCACGCGTCGCCGCGGCACTGACCCGCGTCCTGCAAGGCGACGTGCGGGCGGATGGCGTGGTACCGCCGCGCGACGACTCTGGCGAGTTCGCGCAAGCCATCGCGGCGGCGCGTAAGGTGGGCCAGGAGCTCTCCACCGCTCGGGCGCAGAGTGCCGACGCACGACGCCGCTTCGGAAGTCTGATGAAGGTGATGGATGTGGGCGTGTTGCTCGTGTCTGCGGACCTCACGCTGGACGTGGCCAACGATTCGGCTCGCACACTGCTCGGATGCATGAGCGAGGAACAGTTGGTCGAATGTTGGAACCGGATCCGGCCGTCGTTGCTGCAGTCTGTGGGGGCGTTACCAGCGGAGGGGGGGCGCGTGGATCTCGACGTTCCGGGCAACGGGCGGCCGTACCGTATTCGTTGCGAATTCTACCCGCGCGACGATGGCGAGGGATGGCTGGTGCTCGTCAAGAGCAGGGAGATGCTCGAGGCGCTCGAAAACGAGCTGCGCCTCGCCATTCAGATGCGGGGCTTCGCGCAGTTCTACATGGCGTTCGCGCACGACCTCAAGGCGCCGCTCAACGCCATGGTGCTGAACCTCCAGCTGCTCAAGAACACCCTCTCGCCGCAAAATGATTCCAACGACGACGAAACCCGAGGCCGCCAGACACGCTACATCCAAACCGTCGCCGACGAAGTCTCGCGGCTCGACCGTTATCTGCGCACCGTGCTCACGCATGCGGCGCCGCCGAGCGAGGTGCGCAAAGGATTTGATCTGCGCGAGCTGATCGAGGAGCTGGGCACGCTGTTGGAGCCGCAGGCGAAACGACAGCGCGTGCAGCTCACCATCGTTGTACCCGAGCAGCCGATCCACTTCACCGGCCACCGCGACCGCTTGAAGCAGGCCTTGCTGAACATCGCCATCAACGGATTGGAGTCGATGCCGCAGGGCGGTCGCATGGCAATCCAGATCGCCGAACACAACAGCGCTGCATCGATTGCGATTCGCGACAGCGGTCCCGGCATCCCGCCCGAGCTGCGAGGGGAAATCTACAAGATGCATTTCACCACCAAAGACGGCGGTACCGGCATTGGTCTGTACGTTGCCCGGTCCGTCGTGCAGTCGCATGGTGGGGAAATTCGCGTCGAAAGCGAACCGGGTAAAGGCACCTGCTTCCACGTCGATCTCCCCCTCTCCGCCTAGGGCCTGCGGCCGGCGTCATTTCTATGGCCCGCTCCCGCTGGTCGCTACGGGCTTCCAAGTCCGACACGCTGCTAGGGCCTGCGGCCAGCGTCATTTCTATGGCCCGCTCCCGCTGGTCGCTACGGGCTTCCAAGTCCGACACGCTGCTAGTGTCCTGGATCGCAAATCCGTTGAAAAAATCGTCGGCCAAGAAGCTCGTCATGCCCGCGAAAGCGGGCATCCAGGGGCGGCGGGTGGTGCCAGTTGCAGACAACGTTGAGGCCCAACGTGTTGTACAGCCACCGCACACGAAACACATCCACATCGACGAAGGGCAGCCCCAACCCGTAGCCATGAATGCACATCAACCACGGACGTGGCCGCCCAGCATGGCGAAATACCCACGCGTGCGCAATGCGATTCGGGACTTGGTCGAGCCAGCGTGTGCGTCCCGGTTCGTGCGCCTGCGGCTCATACCCGC
>Ga0335082_10007654_pt1 | contig 11721 bp, 5 predicted proteins | sample Lox_Sample_41_FD_206718 | JGI IMG/M metagenome (GOLD analysis project Ga0335082, IMG submission 206718) | Soil microbial communities from Loxahatchee National Wildlife Refuge, Florida, United States - Lox_Sample_4.1 | ecosystem: Environmental > Terrestrial > Soil > Wetlands | place: USA: Florida...
CGCGCCGCATGCGGCGCTCGCTCGAGGAGCTCGCGCTCGACCCGCTGGCCGCCCGCGTGCTCGACGCGCTGCGGCGCTCGCGTCCTTCCTGGCTAGAATCGGCCGGGGTGGGGGAGTCCTCGTGAACCTGCGAGCCGGAGAGCCGCCGCTCGACGGCGACGCCTTCGCGTCCGCGGTCGAGCGGAGCGTCCGCTATCTGCTCGGCAAGCGCTGGCAGGAGGCATCGCCCCGCGACCTGGTCGTGGCGATCGCGCTGGCCTCGCGCGAGCTCCTGGTCGACCGCATGTTCGAGACCGAGCAGCGCTACCGCGAGGCCGACGCAAAGCGGCTCTACTACCTCTCGGTGGAGTTCCTCATCGGCCGCTCGCTCGGGAATACGCTGCAGAACCTGGGCATCTTCGACGCAGTGGAGCAGGCGCTCGCGTCGCGCGGCGTGGACTGGGAGGCGGTGGTCGAGGCGGAGCCCGACGCGGCGCTCGGCAACGGCGGCCTCGGCCGCCTGGCGGCTTGCTATCTCGACTCGCTCGCGACGCTCGACATGCCGGGCTTCGGGTACGGCATCAACTACGACTACGGCCTCTTCCGCCAGGCGATCGAGAACGGACAGCAGCGCGAGTATCCGGAGGGCTGGCGGCGGCCGGGCGACGCGTGGCTGATCGAGCGGCCCGAGCGCGCCTGCTGGGTGCCGGTCTACGGGCGCGCCGGCCGGCGCCCGAAGGAGGGCGAGAGCGCGGACTGGCACGACTGGCGGGTGATCGTGGGCGTCCCGTACGACATGCCGGTGGTCGGCTGGGGCGGCCGCACCGTGAACCGCCTGCGGCTCTTCTCGGCGCGCTCGCCCGACGAGTTCGACATCGAGATCTTCAACCGCGGCGACTACCTGCGCGCCTTCGAGCGCAAGCTCGGCAGCGAGCGCATCTCGAACGTGCTCTACCCCTCGGACTCGAACGAGCAGGGCAAGGAGCTGCGGCTCCTGCAGGAGTACTTCTTCGTCGCCTGCGCGCTGCGCGACATCCTGTTCCAGTACCTGGAGACGCGCGCCGACTTCGACGAGCTGCCCGCGAAGATCGCGATCCAGCTCAACGACACGCACCCGGCGCTCGCGATTGCCGAGTGGGTGCGGCTCCTGGTCGACGAGCACGGCCTCGGCTTCGATCGCGCGCTCGAGCTGGCGCGCGGCACCTTCGCCTACACCAACCACACGCTGATGCCGGAGGCTCTCGAGCGCTGGCCGCGACCGCTGCTCGGCCGCGTCGTGCCGCGCCACCTGCAGATCATCGAGGAGATCAACGCGCGGCTCCTGGCCGAGGTCGAGCGGCGCTGGCCCGGGGATCTCGACCGCATGCGCCGCATGTCGATCATCGACGAGGACCACCTGAAGCACGTGCGCATGGCGCACCTCGCGATCGTCGGAAGCCACGCGGTGAACGGGGTCTCGCGGCTCCACTCGGAGTTGGTGCGCACGCGCCTCGTCCCGGACTTCGCGGAGCTCTCGCCCGAGAAGTTCGCGAACGTGACCAACGGGGTGACCCCGCGCCGCTGGCTCCTGCGCGCCAATCCCGGGCTCTCGGGCCTGATCAGCGAGCGGATCGGGTCGGGCTGGGTGCGCGACCTCGAGGCGCTGCGGGCGCTCGAGCCCCACGCCGACGACCCCGCCTTCCGGGCGGCGTTCCGCGCCGCCAAGCGCACCAACAAGGAGCGCCTCGCGCGCGTGGTCGCGCGCAGCGCCGGGGTGCGACTCGCGCCCGAGCTGCTCTTCGACGTCCAGGTGAAGCGCATCCACGAGTACAAGCGCCAGCTGCTCGCCGCGCTGCACCTGATCCACCTCTACCTCTGCGTCAGCGAGGACGGTCGCGCGCTCGAGGCTCCGCGCGCCTGCCTCTTCGCCGGCAAGGCCGCCCCCGAGTACTTCATGGCGAAGCTCGTGATCCACCTGCTGTGCAAGGTCGCCGAGGCAGCCAACACCGATCCGCGGACGCAGGGACAGCTGCGGGCCGTCTTCGTGCCGGACTATCGCGTGTCGCTCGCCGAGAAGATCATCCCGGCGGCCGATCTTTCCGAGCAGATCTCGACGGCTGGCACGGAAGCGTCGGGCACGGGCAACATGAAGCTCGCGCTGAACGGCGCGCTGACGATCGGCACGCTCGACGGGGCGAACATCGAGATCCGCGAGGCGGTGGGGCCCGAGAACATCTACATCTTCGGGCTGCGCGCCGAGGAGATCGCCGACCTGCGCGCGCGCGGCGCCTACGACCCGCGGGAGCGGGCCGCGTCGAGCCCCGCGATCGGCCGCGTGCTCGACGCGATCGCCCAGAACCGCTTCTCCGCCGCCGAGCCCGGGCTCTTCGGCCCGATCCTCGCCAACCTGCTCGATCACGGAGACCCCTACTTCGTGCTGGCCGACTTCGAGAGCTACGCCGCGACGCAGGAGCAGGTGGCGCGCGACTTCCGCGACCCGGAGGCCTGGTCGAGGCGCGCGATCCTGAACGTCGCGCGCATGGGCGCCTTCTCCGCCGACCGCGCGGTGCGCGAGTACGCCGCCAGGATCTGGGGGCTCGAAGCGGTCTCGTAGGCCGGGCGCGGCGCGACCCGCCTCCTGCGGCCCCGCTGGCCCCCCGCTACAATGCGCGCCCCGTGGACCCCGGTGCCGACGCGCACGCGGAATCCATCCACCCTCGCGGAGCCCTCATGAACCTCGCACGCCGCCTGCCGCAGCTCGTCGCCTGCGGCGCCCTCCTCGCCACTGCATGCACCCAGCCCGGCGGCGGGAAGCCGTCGGGGGCCGCCGAGGGGGCCAACGAACCGGGCTCCGACGCGGTGGCGGGGAAGATCGCGGGCAGGGAGATCACGGTCGGCGAGCTCGACGCTTGGATCAAGGACCAGCTGTTCCGGCAGGCGACGCGCGACCGCAATCCGACCAAGACGTACGAGCTCCGCAACCGCGCCCTCGAGCAGAAGGCCGCCGAGCAGGCGCTCGACGCCGAGGCGGCGAAGGCCGGCAAGGACCGAGACGCGCTGCTCCGCGAGGAGGTCGAGAAGCGCACGGCCGTCACCGACGACGACGTGCAGAAGTTCTACGACGCGCATAAGGAGCGCTTTGGCACGCGGCCGCTCGACCAGGTCTCCGGAATGATCCGCAGCCAGCTGAAGGCGCAGAAGCAGCAGCAGGCGCTCCAGGAGTACGTGGACGGCCTGCGCAAGTCGCTCGGCTTCGAGAGCCGCCTCGAGGCGCCGCGCTACGAGGTCGCGGACGGCGGCATGACGCGCGGGCCGGCCGACGCGCCGGTCGTACTGGTCGAGTTCAGCGACTTCGAGTGCCCGTACTGCAAGCGCATCGCGCCCAGCCTGACCGAGCTCGTGCAGCGCTATCCCACCCAGGTCAAGCTCGTCTACCGCGACTTCCCGCTCGAGAAGATCCACCAGAAGTCGCGCACCGCCGCCGAGGCCGCGCGCTGCGCCGGCGAGCAGGGGAAGTACTGGGAGTACCACGACCTCCTCTTCGAGAAGTCACCCGCGCTCACGCCCGACGACCTCAAGAACTACGCCAAGCAGCTCGGCCTCGACGAGGCGAAGTTCTCCGAGTGCCTGGCGCAGCGCCGCTTCCAGGCGGCGGTCGACGCCGACGTGAAGGCGGCGGAAGCCGCCGGGGTGTCGGGGACGCCCGCTTTCTTCGTGAACGGGCTTCCCGTTGCGGGCGTGCGCTCGGTCGACGAGCTCTCGAAGGCGATCGACGACGAGCTCGGAAAGAAGGGGCTCCCGGTCCCGCCGAAGCCCGAGCCGCCGGTCGCCGCGCAGACGGCGCCGCCGGCCGCCGCACCCGCGCCGGCTCCCGGGGCGCCGGCAGCCGCCGCGCCAACGCCGGCTCCGTCGGCTCCCGGGGCGCCGCCGCCCGCTCCGCCCGCGGCCCCGCCGGCCGCGGCGCCTGCGCCGCCGGCCGCTCCGCCCGCTCCGGCGGCTGCGCCTCCCGCGCCGGCCAAGCCGGGCGCCGGGGGCTAGCGCGAGCGGCTCGCCTCGGGCCGCGCCGCTTCGTCGGGCCTAGAAGGCCAGGCGCAGCGAGACACCGTATAGGCTCGCCGAGAAATCGCCGTCGACGTGGCCGACGAAGAGCGCCCGCGGATCGGAGAGCGGCTCGAGGTGTCGCTGGGCGAAGTCCTGGACCGACGAGTCCTCGAATCGGTAGAACACCCGGAGCTCGACATGTTCGGCGAGCGCCACGACCAGGCTCGTCGCGACCATCTGGTCGCGGTAGCGAAGCGGCGGGAAGTGGCTGCCCGCCTGCGCCGGGTTCACGCCCGTGCCGATCGCATCGGGCGAAGCGAACTCGTAGTCGACCCCGTCGCGGCTGTCGATGAAGGCGTAGTCGGCCTCGAGCGCGAGGCGCGAGGTGAGCTTCCAGTGGAAGCCGACGCCGGCGCTGTGGACTCGCTCGTCCGAGCCGAGCCGCCAGGCGAGCGCGTAGGGAAAGACGGGTCCGCCGGCGGAGCCGTCGCTCGAGATCGCGAAGGCGTCGTTGATCGTCGCCTGGTGCTGCGAGCGCGACTCGTATCCGTACCAGAACATGACGCTCGCGCGCGGCGAGGGCTGCCAGCTCCACTCGACGTCCGCGTTCCATGCGCGCGTGTCGCGCAGCCCGTAGTCGGCGCCGTAGTCGTCGTCGCGGAGGGCGGCGGTCACCGAAAAGTCCATGTCCTCGCGGATCGCAAACGCGAGCTTCAGCTCTGCGCGGTTCTCCTGGCGCCGCGCCATGTCGACCATCCGCTGGTTCGCGAGCTGGTAGGGAAACGTGACGCCGAGCGCCGGCACGTAGCCGGAGAGGCTCGAGACGAAGAACTTCGCGAGGAAGCCCGCGTCGTAGTCGTCGCCGGTCCGCCAGCTGTGGACGAGCGAGAGGCGCGCGGTCAGCCACTCGAGGTCGCGGCTCACCAGCGACACGCGCGCGCGCCCCTCGCGCAGCTCGCGGCGCTCGCGGTCCTCGGGGAGCGTCTCCTCGTAGTCGAGCGCGGCGCCGAGCACCGTCTTCGCCAACGCGCTCCAGTCGGCGGTCAGCTGGCCGCTCCGCTTCTGGTAGCTGGTCGGAAGGCTCTTGTAGCGGAAGTCCTCGAAGAGCGGCTGGCCCGGCGTGAAGACGCGGCGCTCGGGTCCCGAGGCGTCGAGCGCCCCGTCTTCGGCGATGTAGCCGATCTGGCCGACGCCGGCCGTCCCGGCGATCGGATTGAAGGCGGTCCAGCGCGTCTGGTCGTTCCAGTCGTAGAGGTGCAGGCGCGCGCCGAGCCGCAGCGAGGTCCACGGCTGCAGGCGCACCACGCTGTCGACGAGCCAGGTAAAAACGGCGGCCTGGGCGCGCTTGCGCGGCAGGCTCGCTCGCTGGTTCCACTGGTCGAGGTCGACCAGGCCGTTGAAGAGGCTTCCGACGGTGCCCGAGTTGACGGTCGGCGGAATCAGCTGTTCGTCCTGCGTGCCCCGGCTCCAGGAGACGGTGGTCGTGAAGCGGCCGTGCCAGGGGAGGACCCGAGACAGCTCGCCGCGTGCGTTCTGCCAGAAGTTGTCGGGCGGGAGCGCGAAGCGGCCGCGCTCGATCGCCGGGTCTCCCATCGCGAAGGGAATCTCGAAGGTGAGCGCGTCGAAGTCGTCGCGGTAGATCGAGGCGGTGTAGGTCAGGTTCGACTGCCAGAGCGCGCCGCTGTAGCGGAGGCCTCCCGACGCATCGTAGGTGCGGTCGTCGATCGGCTGGAGCGTCTCGGCATATTCGGTGGGATCGCCGGGATAGCCGAGCGAGCCGCCGAACGGCTTCTCGCCCTCGCGCCGGATGGTGGCGGCGCGCGCAAAGAGCTGGAGGCGCTCGCTCGGGCGGAGCTCGAAGCTGAGCTCGCCCTGGTCGCGCTGGACGCTCAGCGTCTGCTCGCGGAGCCCCACGACCGCGGCGTCGCGCTGCGCGGCGGTGACGGCGCCCGGCGTGAGGCCGGCCGGCAGCGTGAGCGTGTCGCCGCCCCCGCCGACGAAGAGCACGCGCGCGTCGGTGGCGTAGGGCCGCGGGATCCCGCTCCAGCTCCCGCGCAGCCGCCAGAGCCCGGGCTCGCCGAGCTCGCCGCGGTAGAAGGCGTCATCGCGCCCGATCGAGCCGCCCGCGAAGTCGAAATAGAGGTTGCTCGCCGGCTGGAGCAGAGCGAGGTCGAGCCAGTCGAGGATCGGTCCCGTGTTGCGGTCGGCGTAGAGGCCGTAGCGCGTCTCGCTCGTGTCGCCCGCGTTTCCGAGCCAGCCGCCTTCGATCGCGCCCGTTCCAAGCCAGCCCGGCGCCAGCGGCGTCAGCCGCTGCGGCTCGGTCGGGTACGGATAGAGGAACCCGGTCGGGGTGCGCCTGCGCCAGGGGATCCAGTTGGTCATGCCGCGCGGATCGGTCTGCTCGAAGGGGTCGAGGGCGGGCGGATCGAGCGCGTTGCCAGGCGCGCTCTGCCCGCGCGCGGGTCCGCTCGCGTCGGCGAGCATCGCCGCCGCAAGGAGCCCGCGCGCGAGGCGCCCCCTCATCGATGGAAGCGCACGCCCGAGGGCGAGTTCGAGCCGTGGATCTGGGCGTGGCAGTTGACGCATCCCCGGTTCAGCAGCCGGACGTCGGGCTGGGCGCCGCTCGCCATGTTGCCGCGCGTCAGCAGGTCGTTGGGATGGCCGAAGCCGCCGATGTCGGAGTGGCACTGCTGGCACAGCCCCGGCACCGCCGCGGTGAGCAGCGCCGGGTGGCTCGAGCCGTGCGGCAGGTGGCAGTTGGAGCAGCTCTCGCGCACCGGCGCGTGCTCCCACAGGAAGGGCCCGCGCTTGTCGGCGTGGCAGGTCGTGCACAGCTGGGTCACCGAGTCCGCGCGCAGCAGCGGGTCGGTCGACGAGCCGTGCGGCTCGTGGCAGTCGCTGCAGGCGATCTTGCCCTCGAGCAGGGGCATGTGCGAGCGCTTGCCGAACTCGATGCGCTGCGCCGGGTGGCATTGGAAGCAGGTCTCACTGACGCTGCGGCGCGCGAGCAGACCGCGCGCGGAGGTCTCGGCCATCGGATTGTGGCAGTCGCTGCAGCCGAGCCGGGCCGTCTCGTGGACCGACCCCACCCAGTGGATGCGCGGGCCTCCGGCGTGGCACTCGAGGCACATCGCGTTCTGCGATTCGACGGCGGCGGCCGAGCCGTGCGTGAAGGAGACGATCGCGGCGGGGTCTCGCGGATCGGCGACGTGCGCCGAGCCGGGGCCGTGGCACGCCTCGCAGCCCCGCGCCTGGAGCTCGCTGCGCGGCCCGCCGGCGAAGAGCCTCCCGTGCACCGTCGGCGTCCAGTGGTCGGCCTCGATCGGATGGCAGCCGCGGCAGGTGTTGGCCCCGACGTAGGTCGCTGCCGGCGTGGGGCTCGCTGGCACTCCCGTGGGCGCGCCGGCGGCGGCGGGGGCGGCACGCGCCGCGGTCGCGGCCACCACGGCCACCGCCGCGGCCGCCGCGAGCCGCGCGGCGATCGCAAGCAGGCGGAATCGTTCGCCCGTGCTCCGCACACCCCCTCCCGTTGCGGGTACGAGCGGAACTCGCCGGGCGGATTTGCCTCCGCCGCCTCGATCGAGACTCAGAAGAGCGCGAGCTGCGGCGAGGGGTCGGTAGGCCTGCGCGGTCGAGAGGGGCGGCCCGGAGGCCGCGAGCCCGGCGCGCCGCCGTCCGACCGCGAAGAGTCGCGAGATCTGGTCGGCGAACGGGCCCTCGCCGCGCTGGCGGACGCCGAAGCGGGAGTCGTAGAGCCGTCCGCCGCGCAGCGCGCAGACGCGGTTCAGCACCTTGGCGCGGCGCTCCGGATAGTGGCGCTCGAGCCACTCCGCGAAGAGCTCCTTCACGGCGTGCGGGAGCCGCAGCACCACCGAGCCGGCGAAGCGCGCTCCGGCTCCGGCCGCGGCCTCGAGGATGGCGGGGATCTCGTGATCCGTGAGGCCGGGCACGATCGGCGCGACCATCACGCCGACCGGGACGCCCGCCGCGGCGAGCCGTGCGATCGCCTCGAGCCGCAGCTCCGGACGCGGCGCGCGCGGCTCCATCGCCCGCGCGAGCGCGGGATCGAGCGTCGTGACGGAGACGGCGACCGACGCGCATTCGAAGCGCGCGAGATTCGCGAGGAGATCGGCGTCGCGCGCGACCAACCGGCTCTTGGTGATGATCGAGACGGGGTTGCGGAACTCGAGCAGCACCTCGAGGCAGCGCCGCGTGAGCGATAGGCGCCGCTCGATCGGCTGGTACGGATCGGTGACGCCGGAGAGGGCGATCGCCTGGGGCTTCCAGCGCGGAGCCGCCAGCTCGCGGCGCAGGAGAGCGGGGGCCTCCTCCTTCACCAGGATGCGCGTCTCGAAGTCCAGGCCGGCCGAGAAGCCGAGGTACTCGTGCGTGGGCCTCGCGTAACAATAAGCGCAGCCGTGCTCGCAGCCGCGATACGGGTTCACGCTCGCGTCGAAGCCGACGTCGGGGCTGTCGTTGCTGGCGAGGATCGAGCGCGAGGGATCGCGCAGGAAGGTGGTGCGGAGCGCCGGCTGCTCGGCGTCGGGATCCTCCGAGCGCTGCGAGTCGGGCTCGTAGTGGAGGGCCTCGAAGCGGTTGGGCGGGTGGAAGCCGGCGCCCCGGCCCTTCCCAGGGTGGGAGCCGCCGTGAGGGCTGGCGCTCCGGTCTCCGCGTCGCTGGGGGACCCGTGCGGGAGGGCGGGCCATGAGGCGAAACTAAAGCGAATACTCGCTATGGGGTCAAGAGCACCTTCCCCAAGTTCTTGCGGTCCTGGATGTAGTGATGGGCCTCGGCGGCGCGCGCGAAGGGGAAGCTCGCCGCGACGATCGGTCGGATCGCACCGGCGCGGTAGTAGCCGAGCAGCGTCTCCATCCATCCCGAGACCCGCTCCATCTCGCCCCACAGGTGGCCGAGGTTCACGCCGAACACGCCCTTGTTCTCGTTCATGAGCGCGAGCGGAGTGAACTGGAGCCATGGCATCGCCGCCGCTGCGCGGAGCAGGTCGAAGAGCCGGCGCCGCTTGCCTGTCGCCGCCGCCGAGAGGCCGAACATGCCGAGGCGTCCGGTCGCGGCGAGCGCGCGGTAGCTCTTCTTGAACGAGGGGCCGCCGACCGCGTCGAGCACCAGCTCGACGCCGCGCCCTTCGGTGATCGCGCGCACGCGCGCCTCGAAGTCCTCACTCCGGTAGTCGATGCAGTGCTCGACGCCGAGCTTGCGCAGCGCGTCGTGCTTTCCGGCCGAGGCGGTGCCGATCACGCGCGCGCCGATGCGACGCGCGAGCTGGATCGCGGCGATGCCGACGCCGCCGCCCGCGGAGTGGACGAGGACCGTGTCGGAGGCGCGCAGGCCGCCCATCGCCTCGATCAGCTGGTAGGCCGTCAGGTAGTTGACCGGCAGCGCGGCACCCTCCTCGGCACTCATGCCGTCGGGGCGCGTGAAGACCTGGCGCTCGGGCACGCAGACCACGTCGCTGTAGCCGCCGAAGCGCGTCATCGCGAGCACCGGACGGCCCACCCAGTCCGGATAGCAGTCGCGCCCCACCGCATCGACGCGCCCGGCGACCTCGTACCCGACCACCACGGGGAGCTTCGGCAGGTCCGGGTACATGCCCATGCGCCCCATGACGTCGGCGAAGTTGACGCCGGCCGCTTCCACGCGGATCCGCACCTCGCCCACGCCCGGCGTCGGATCCCGCGCCTCGCGCAGCTCCAGCACCTCGGGCGGGCCGGCCTTGGCGATCCAGATCTGGCGCATGGGTCCTCCCTCAGTGCGCGAGCCAGCGCGCGAGGCCGGGCCGCGCGAGGCGGCAGAACGCGGCGTCGAGGTCGAAGCGCTCGAGCGCCTGCTCGAGCGCCCGCGCGCCCGCGGGCAATGGGTGCCTCCGGAAGAAGGCGGCGACGTCGCGGCGGTGTCCCGGGGTGCCGAGCGCCGGCGTGGCCTCGACCAGCCGGGAGGCGAGCATCGGCGGCATGCGCTTGGCGAGCCGCGCCCAGCGGCGCTTCGCGAACGCCCAGGTGCGCTCGCGCGCTGCGGGATTCGCGAGGAGTCGGGCCAGCACGAAGGCGACGTCCTGCGTCGGGACGCGCGGCGAGAGGCACAGCGCGAGCACGCGATCGACGATCGCGGGCTCGCGGAACTCGGCGAGCGCCAGGAGGAAGCGCCGACGCTCCTGCGGCGTCGCCGCTCCCTCGAACGTCGCCAACATCGCGGCGAAGCGGCGCGCGTCGCCCCACCGCGCGGCGAGCGCCACCACCGGGTCCGCGAGGTTGGGATCGAGCGAGTCGCGGCGCTCGAGGTACGCGTCGAAGCGCACCGACGCGGTGGCGAGCACGGGGGGCCAAGCAGCCACGTCGCCGAGCAGTCCGACCAGCACGGCGCGTCGCACCCGCGTGTCGGTGGGCTCCTCCGGAGTGGGATCCCACCCGAGCTCTGCGAGCGCCGGGCCGAAGATCTTGCCGATCCGGTCGCGCAGCCGCTCGAGCCCGGCGGCGCCGAGCCGCGGCCCGAGGCGGTCCTCGAGGAAGCCGAGAGGCGCCCGCAGCGACAGCAGCACGTCGGGCTCGGTCTCGTCCGCCAGCGCGTCGACCAGCTCGAGGAAGCGCTCGATCGGCGCGCGACCGGCCCGGGCCAGCGCCCATTGGTGGTCGACCAGGCCCATGCGCTCGACGGCCGGAAGCAGCGGCAGGTAGCGGGCCAGCGCGGCGAGCTCGGCGGCGTCGTGTAGCGGGCGGAAGAATCCGCCCTCGTCGGCGTTGCCGTACACGAAGGCAGGCGCGCCGGGCCCGAGGTCGATGCGCTCGCTCGCCGTGCGCAGGAGCTTGCGGACGAGCCGCGTGCGGCCGCGCGCGTCGGCGACGCGTCCGACCCAGGGGATCGGCCAGCGCCCCGCGCGGCTCGCGAGCGACGCGTTCGGGTTGGCGACGAAGCGTTGCTGCCGCGCGCGCAGGAGCGTGCGCCCGCCCGCGCTCGCGCGGCGCAGCTCGAGCACGGGCAGCCCCGCCCGCTCGATCCAGCCGCGCACGATCGGCTCGACCTCCTCGCCCGCCGCCTCCGAGAGCGCCCACCAGAGATCCGCGGCGCGCGCGTTCCCCTCGCGATGGCGACGGATGTAGCTGCGCACGCCGCGGCGGAACACGTCGGGGCCGAGATAGCGCTCGACCATGCGCACCACCGACGCGCCCTTCTCGTAGGTGATCAGATCGAAGTTCTCGGTCGCCTCGGACGGCGTCCGCACCTCGGTGTGGATCGGGTGGGTGTGGCGCAGCGCGTCCAGGCGAAGCGCGGCGGCGCGGTGGTGCTGGAAGTCCTGCCACATCTTCCACTCGGGCCGCCACTGATCGACGACGTGGAAGGCCATCCAGGTCGCGAACGCCTCGTTGAGCCAGAGGTCGTCCCACCACGCCATCGTGACGAGGTCGCCGTACCACATGTGCGCGAGCTCGTGGGCGATCACCTCGGCGGCGCGCTTCTTCTCGGCGAGCGTCGCCGTCGCCGGGTCGAGGAGCAGCAGCGTCTCGCGGAAGAAGACCGCGCCGGCGTTCTCCATCGCCCCCGCCTCGAAGTCGGGCACCGCCACGAGGTCGAGCTTCGCGTAGGGATAGGGGAGCCCGAAGTAGCGCTCGAGGCGCGCCAGACTCTCGCGCGCGGCCTCGAGCGCGAAGGCGGTGAGGCGGCCCTTGCCCGGCACGTGCCAGACGCGGATCTCGGTCGGGCCGAGGCGCA
>Ga0335082_10007655_pt1 | contig 11721 bp, 9 predicted proteins | sample Lox_Sample_41_FD_206718 | JGI IMG/M metagenome (GOLD analysis project Ga0335082, IMG submission 206718) | Soil microbial communities from Loxahatchee National Wildlife Refuge, Florida, United States - Lox_Sample_4.1 | ecosystem: Environmental > Terrestrial > Soil > Wetlands | place: USA: Florida...
CGTTTGCCTTCGGCCGCGGCGAGAAGCGGCCGGTGTTCGCCGTCCTCCACGACAGCTCCGATCCGGTCGCCGCGCAGCTCGCCTCCGGCATGCTCCAGAAGGTCGTGATGACCGCCATGCCCGACACGATGGCCGACGCCGGCGCCAAGTATTTCGATTCGGCGGTCGGCGGGCTCACGCCCGAGCAGCGCGGCAACTACGACAAAAGCCTGTCGCAGTATCGCGAATACCTGCAGCAGCGCGGCCGGCCGGGCGCGGGGCAGGCGGGCGGCGGCCGCGAGATGGGGCTCGTCGCGATCGCCGTGCGCGACGTGGTGGGCCAGGCCAAGCGCAACCCGATGATCTCGTTCTATGCCGCGGGGATCGGCGTGATGTTCCTTCTGTTTACCGCCAGCGGCGCCGCCGGCACGCTGATCGACGAATCCGAAAGCGGCGCGCTCGACCGCATGCTGAGCGCGCGGGTGGGAATGACCACGCTGCTGCTCGGCAAGATCGTCTATTGCACGCTGCTCGCCTGCTGCCAGCTGGTGATCATGTTCCTGTGGGGGGCGGCGTTCTTCAAGCTCGACCTGTTCAGCCATCTGCCCGGCTTCGCGGTGATGACGGTGGCGACCGCCTTCGCCTGCGCCTCGTTCGGCATGGTGCTGGCGAGCCTGTCGCGCACGCGGGCACAGCAGGCGGCGATCGCGACGCTCCTGATCCTCGTCATGTCGGCGCTGGGCGGCAGCATGTTCCCGCGCTTCCTGATGCCGGAGGCGATGCGGCAGATCGGGCTGTTCACCTTCAACGCCTGGGCGATCGACGGCTACACCAAGGTGTTCTGGCGCGATCAGCCGGTGGTGGACCTGCTGCCGCAGGTTGGCGTGCTGCTCGGCTCGGGCGTCGTGCTGTTCCTCTTGGCGCGCCTGTTCGCCCGCCGCTGGGAAGCCTCCTAACGCGCTGTCAGGAAAAGTGGAATCCGGTTTTCGGTCCGGTCGCCGCCGCCGCAGGACGGCGAACGGCCGCGGCCGCCGGAAGTTTCTTGCGCTGCGGATGCAAGGCGGCGGCATCCATCCGGAAGGCGTGCGTTTGGGGTATGATGTGATTGCAACCGGAGGGGGCCCCGGCTGGCCGAGGAGCGCCAAAGTGGCGCGCCGGAGGGGGCAAGCGTCGGGGGGATGAAGATGTCGAAAGCGTGCAAGGCGGCCGTCGCGCTGATCGCGGCGGGAGTGGTGGGCTGCGCCACGCCGGGAGTCAAATTCGAGCATCAGGCGCCGTACGCGGCACCGCCGGGGATCGTGGCGGAGGTTGCCGCCCGGGCCAAGGACGGCGCGATGATCTTCAACCTGCCGATCAGCCGGATCATGGTCACGGCCGGCTCCAACAGCGCCAAGCCGGCGGACGGCGGCGGTTCCCCGTCGGACGGCGGCGGCAAGGCCGCATCGGGCGCCACCATCACCGTGACGGCCGGCGGCCATCCCTATTCGGTCTCGGTGCTTCCGACCGAGAGCGCGCGGTACTACCGCGTCACCGGCATCAACGACTTCTGGTCGTCCAACCAGCTCGGCATCGTGAAGATCGCCAATACCGACATTCCGACCTCGGTGTCGAACACTTTCACGGATCTGACCAAGTCGAGGATCACGGCGATCGGCGGCCTGGTGACGTCGGGCATGTCGCTGGCGGCGATGGTCAAGGCCGAGCCCCATCCGTCCAACGAGGCGTGCACCGAGGATCTGCCGCCGTTCACCATCGACGTTACGGCCGCGGTCCTCGCCGCCGAAACCACGGCGATCGACCAATGCTTCGGTTACCAGCTGAATGCCGACATCGACAAGGCGCCGGAGAACAAGGCGCCCGACCACTACAAGCACGCCGCCGACGCTGTCCGGCGCGACGACTTCGACAGCAGTTTCGTGACCGGCGAGAAGGTCGGCGTCTGGCCGGTGCCTTCGTGCCTGGGCGTGACGATGAAGGTGTTCAAGAAGTCGGCGACCACGCCGTACATGACCGTGTCGTTCCGCGTCATCGATCCCGATTATGTCAGGCTGCTGGAGGTGCCCGACAAAGGCACGATATCGATGCATTCGGTGTGCGGCGCCGACTACAGCAACACGCCGGTGGACAAGTGGGGCAACGGCTTCGACGACATCTCGGCCCTGGAGGCGCAGGCCGCCGCCATCGCCAAGCTCGCGAAATAGCGCGCGGCTGAAGGCCCTGGGGGGGCACGGCCATGGCTCGATCCGCACTGCACGCCATCCTGATCGCGCTGGTCCGCGGCCTGATCGGAACCGCCATTGCCGCACTGATGATCGGCCTTGTCGCGGCGAAGTTCGGCCGGGTGCCGCAAGTCGGAGCGCCGGGCCACTACAAGGTCGCGCCCGGCATCCGCGCCCATCCCGAGGATTGGCCGGCGACCTTCATCTTCAGCACCGACGGCAGCGAGCTCTGCACGGCGACCGCGGTCGGCGCGTCGGTCGTGCTGACCGCGGCGCACTGCATCGCCGGCAAGGACGGGACCGTGGGGCACGCGGTGGCGGCGCAAATCTGGCGGCCGGACGTGGACGGGGAGCGGCTGGCGGTGCGGTGCGACGCTCCTGCCGGGTATCGGTATGTCGAACATCAGGTTGATCCCGACGACACCGCTTTGTGCCGTTTGGCGGACGGGGCGCATTTCTCGGGCTTCGCGGCCCTGTCCAACATGCCCGCCAATCTGGTGATGCAGATCTACGCCGGCGGATCGCCGTGGTACGAGAAGTTGGCGCCGGCCGGGGACCAGACCGTCGCGCGTGACGACGAGATCACGCTGCTCGGCTACGGATGCACCACTCATTACGGCTCCGACAGCAGCGTCCTCTCCTACAACAAGGCGCGGATCACGACGACGCTGCGCAGCAACGTGGTCTATATCGCGGACAACAGCGGGGGCGGCGGCACGGTTTGTGCCGGGGATTCCGGCGGGGCAGCCTATTACGGCATGACCTCCGACGGTCCGGTGCGCCGGGTTTTCGCCGTCAACAGCGCTTTTGCGGCCGCGGATTCCTACTTGGCGCCGGTAACCACGCCGGGCTTCGTGGCCTGGGCGAAGCAATGGGCCAAGGGCGATCAGATCTGCGGGGTGACCGAAGACGCGATCGGCTGCAAACCCTGAGCGCGGCGGGGGCGGGCGGCGAAGCCGCGCCGTACGGATTGGTCAGCGCGTCGAGATCGCGGCGAAGCAGGTCTGGCCGCGTTCGGTCAGGCGGGCGCAGATCTGGCGCGCCTCGCGCTCGAGGAACGGGCCGAAGCGCGCGCGGTAAAGCGTCTGTCCGTCGATCGCCTGGAACGGAACCACGATGCGCTGCGCCTGTCCCAGCACGTCCATCGATTTCTCGGCATAGGCGGCGAGCTGCGCGCGCGCCAGATTGAAATCGGTGAAAGCGCCGATCTGGACCGTCCAATCGTGCAGGCCGAGCATCGGCGTGGCCACGCTGGCGTCGCCGGCATCGCCTTCGCCGGTGAGGACGCGCAGCGCCGGCTTCGGCGGGGTTGCCGTCGCGACCATCGCCGCCCTGGGCTGGTAGGACGAGACGGGCGCCGCGGGCCTCGCCGGAGCGGGCGGGCTCGGCTGGGAGTAGGCGCTGGCGGCGGCCTGGCGCGGCTGCAGCGAGGCGACGGCCGTCGGCGGGCTGGCGGGCGGCGGCGCGGCGCTGTCGTCGAGATCGTCTTCGTCGACCCGCGATTCGGCGGCGTCTTCGTCCTCGGCGTCGCCGGCCGGCCCGGTCGCGGTCGACGGGCGCATGGCGAAGCTCGCGCCGGGCACCGCCAGGTTCGGCGACGGCGTGGTGTTCATCGCCACCGTCTGCCAGGGCACCGGCGCGCGGGCCACCAGCGTCGGGCGGCGATTGATGGCATCGAAGGTCTGGTCGAGCAGGCGCACCATCTCCTTGTCGCGGCGGCGCGCCGTGCGTCCGCCCATCACCACGGCGATGACGTGCGTGTTGTCGCGCACCACCGAGGAGACGAGGTTGAATCCCGATGCGCCGGTGTAGCCGGTCTTGATGCCGTCGGCGCCGCGGTAGCGGCCGATCAGGTTGTCGTGCGTCGTGTATTGGGTGCCGCGGTATTCGAAGGCGGGCGTGGCGAAATAGTGGAAATACTGCGGGAAGTCGTAAGCGAGGTGGCGGGCGAGGATCGCCAGGTCGGCCGCCGTCGTGATCTGCAGGGCGTCGGGCAGGCCGGAGGCGTTGCGGTAGTAGGTGTCGCGCATGCCGAGGGCGCGGGCCTTGGCGGTCATCATCTCGGCGAAATGGGCTTCGGTCCCGCCCAAGGCTTCCGCAATGGCAACCGCCACGTCGTTGGCGGAGCGCACCACGATGGCCTTGATGGCGGCATCGACCGTGATGGTGTCGCCGTTGGCAAGGTGGAGGTTGCTCGGCCGCTGCGCCGCCGCATGGGCCGAAACGGGCAGGGCGCTGGCCAGCGTCGTCTGTCCCTTTCTGAGGGCGTCGAACAGCAGGTACAGCGTCATCATCTTGGTAAGCGACGCCGGATGGCGCTCGGCATCCTCGTGGCGGGCGTAGAGGACCTTGCCGGTCTCGCCGTCGACGACCAGGGCGGCATCCTTGGACGGATCGGTGGCACCGGGCGGCAGGGCGGCGCGGTGATGGCGGCGGGCGTCGGCAGGCGAGGCGGCGGCTATGGCCAAAAGCAAGGCGAGAGCCGGAATCAGCCCCAGGCACCGGCCGCCTAAGCCACGCGACGTGTTAAACATATACTCAGCCCCAAAAGCACCGAACGGCCGTCTCTCCTGCAACAATGAGACCAAATAGTCGTCGGAAGCGCAAGCCGGCAGGATGGTTTTTTACGATAACTTCCCGAGCTTTAACGCTTGGTTCCGCCGCCGGCCTGGCGGCCGCTCGATGCGTTTTGGGACAGTCCTGGCAGCGCCGATGTTGCCGCGCGTATATCGGTTGCTGCAGTGCAACATCGCGGTAACGCGCTTGAAATGCGGGCACAAGAAAAACGCAGCAAAGCGTGTGGCCATGACGGCAGGGACATCCGCCGCGGCGGGACGATCGGCTCCGCGCAATGGCTTCGATGCGGCGCGCTGCGCGTGGTGCGCCCATTCGAAGCAGGGTTTCGACCGTGCCGCCGGAGGCGCCGGTGCGCACGCCGCCGGCGCATTCCGGGTGTACGCGGGCGAAGCGGATGTCGCTCGCGGCCGTCCTGCGGGTCGCCTGGAATTTCCGCGGCGGCGGTGAGGTTTTCGAGCGCTCCGCCAAACGGCGGCGGCGGCAGCGTAAACTCTATGGCGACGCGTCTGTTGCGGAAAGTCGCACGCAATCCGCTATAATCGCCGCCGGAACGCGGGCGCAGGCATGAAGGACGGACGCGACGACAGGAAAAACGGCAACGGCAGCGGTCCCGGCACCGGCGTCGTCGCCAAAACGCGCCCCAAGACCAAGAAGCCGTCGCTCTACAAGGTCCTGCTGCTGAACGACGATTACACGCCGATGGAGTTCGTCGTTCACATTCTGGAGCGCATCTTCAACAAGAACCGCGAGGATGCCGTCCGCATCATGCTGCACGTCCACCGCCACGGCGTCGGCGTCTGCGGCGTCTTCACCTTCGAGGTGGCGGAGACCAAGGTGGCGCAGGTGATTGAATTCGCCCGGCGCCACGAGCATCCTCTGCAGTGCACGATGGAAAAGGAATAGCCGGTGCCGTCACTGTCCCGCAGTCTCGAACTGGCCTTGCACCGCGCGATCAAGCTCGCCAGCGACCGGCATCACGAATACGCCACGCTGGAGCACCTGCTGCTGGCGCTGATCGACGATTCCGATGCGGCGCAGGTGATGAAGGCCTGCAACGTCGACATCGACGCCCTGCGGCAGACGGTCGCCAAGTACGTCGACGACGAACTGCTCACGCTCGCCATCGAGGACGGCGAGGACGCCAAGCCGACCACCGGGTTCCAGCGCGTGGTGCAGCGCGCCGTCCTCCACGTGCAGAATTCCGGCCGCGAGGAGGTGACGGGCGCCAACGTGCTGGTGGCGCTGTTCACCGAGCGCGAAAGCCACGCCGTGTTCTTCCTGCAGGAACAGAACATGACGCGGCTCGACGCCGTCAGCTACATCAGCCACGGCATCGCCAAGCGTCCCGGCATGAGCCAGCAGAAATCGGCGCGCGGCGCCGAGGAGGAAGAGGAGGGCGAACGCGGCTCCCAGAAGGGCGGCGGGGCGCTCGAAAGCTACTGCGTCAACCTCAACGACAAGGCCAAGCAGGGGCGCATCGATCCGTTGATCGGGCGCGAGCAGGAGGTCGAGCGCACCATCCAGATCCTGTGCCGCCGGCAGAAGAACAACCCGCTGTTCGTCGGCGATTCCGGGGTGGGCAAGACCGCCATCGCCGAAGGCCTGGCGCGCAAGATCGTCAAGAGCGAGGTGCCGGAGGTGCTGCGCGAGTGCACCATCTTCGCCCTCGACATGGGCGCGCTGATCGCCGGCACGCGCTACCGCGGCGATTTCGAGGAGCGGCTCAAGTCCGTCGTCAAGGAACTCGAAGGCCTGAAAGGCGCCATCCTGTTCATCGACGAGATTCACACCGTGATCGGGGCGGGCGCCACCTCGGGCGGCGCGATGGACGCCTCCAACCTGCTCAAGCCGGCGCTGCAGGCCGGCTCGATCCGCTGCATCGGCTCGACCACCTACAAGGAATACCGCCAGTATTTCGAGAAGGACCGCGCCCTGGTCCGCCGCTTCCAGAAGATCGACATCTCCGAGCCGTCGATCCCGGACACCATCAAGATCCTCAAGGGCCTCAAGCCCTATTTCGAGGAGTACCACAAGGTCCGCTACACCGCCGAGGCGGTGAAGGCGGCGGTGGAGCTGGCCGCCAAATACATCAACGACCGCAAACTGCCCGACAAGGCGATCGACGTCATCGACGAGGTCGGCGCCTCGCAGATGCTGCTGCCGGAATCCCGGCGCAAGAAGACCATCGGCGTGCGCGAGGTGGAAGAGGTCGTCGCCAAGATGGCGCGCATTCCGCCCAAGAGCGTCTCCAAGTCCGATGCCGAGGCGCTCAAGAGCCTGGAAGACGATCTGAAGCGCGTGGTGTTCGGCCAGGACAAGGCGATCCACGCGCTGGCCTCCGCCATCAAGCTGGCCCGCGCCGGGCTGCGCCAGCCGGAAAAGCCCATCGGCTGCTATCTGTTCACCGGCCCCACCGGCGTCGGCAAGACCGAGGTCGCCAAGCAGCTTGCCGCCATCATGGGCGTGGAGCTGCTGCGCTTCGACATGAGCGAATACATGGAGCGCCACACCGTCAGCCGCCTGATCGGCGCCCCGCCGGGCTATGTCGGCTTCGACCAGGGCGGCCTGCTCACCGACGGCGTCGACCAGCATCCCCATTGCGTGCTCCTGCTCGACGAGATCGAAAAGGCGCACATGGACCTGTTCAACATCCTGTTGCAGGTGATGGACCACGGCAAGCTGACCGACCACAACGGCAAGAAGATCGATTTCCGCAACGTGGTCCTCATCATGACGACCAACGCGGGGGCCTCCGAGGCGGCGCGCGAATCCATCGGCTTCGGCCGCGGCAAGCGCGAGGGCGAGGACGAGGCGGCGATCAAGAACCTGTTCACGCCCGAGTTCCGCAACCGGCTCGACGCCACCATCGCGTTCGCGCCCCTGTCGCGCGAGACCATCGACAAGGTGGTGGAGAAGTTCGTCCTCGAACTCGAAGCCCAGCTCATCGACCGCGACGTGACCTTCGACCTCACGCCCGAGGCCACCCGCTGGCTGGGCGAGAAGGGCTACGACGACGCCTTCGGGGCGCGGCCGCTGGCGCGCGTCATCCAGGACCACATCAAGAAGCCGCTGGCCGACGAGATCCTGTTCGGCAAGCTGCAGAACGGCGGCACCGTGCGCGTCCTCCTCGACCGCGAGGCCGACAAGCTGGTGTTCGAGTTCGTCACCGAGGAAGACGCGAAAGCCAAACGCGTGCCCAAACAACTCCCCCCGCCGAAGAAAAGCGAAGAGAGCGTGTGACTTCCTGCCCGCCTTTTCCGCCCCCTTCGCCTCGCTCCGCTCGGCACTTCCCCCACTTCGTGGGGGTAGAAAACGTGGGGCGGAAACATAGGCGATAGCGGTCCTCTTTTCTGCCCCCGCGCAGCGCGTTCTGCCCCCGCGTTGTCAGTTTCTGCCCCCGCGTCAGCGGGGGAAGTCCGCCCGAAGGGCGGGAAGGGGGCGCGCGTAGCGCGTTTCTGCCCCCGCGTCAGCGGGGGAAGTCCGCCCGAAGGGCGGGAAGGGGGTGGCGAGCGAAGCGAGCCGTGGGGGTTACTCCGGCAGATGCAGCGCAATGCCCTCGATCACCATGTCGAGGCGTTTGTAAACGTCTTCGTTCGATACCCGAAGAACGCGCCAGCCATGCGCCTTCAAGTACATATCGCGCTTTCGATCGTGCTCAAGTTCCGCATCCGTGGAATGCGTGTCGCCGTCCACCTCGACGACAAGGCGCGCCTCGGTACAGGCAAAATCTGCGATGTACGGCCCGATCGGATGCTGCTTCCGGAAATGAAATCCGCCGGCGGCGTTGCGACGCAGCCGCGACCACAGAACGACCTCCGCATCGGTCAGGCGTTTTCGGAGCGCCCGCGCCCGCTGGACCGTCTTATGCGCGACATCTTTCATCGTGCGGACCCGGCAGCCCCCTTCGCCTCGCTGCGCTCGGCACTTCCCCCACTTCGTGGGGGCAGAAAATATACACCACCGCCTCGCCTTTTTCTGCCCCCGCGAAGCGGGGGAAGTGGCGCGAAGCGCCGTAGGGGGTGTGCTACCCCGTCGCCTCAAACGCCTTGTCGAACTTCACATCTCCCCGCGGCATTGCGCCGGAGAACCGCAGCGCCATGAAGTTCTCGTACGGCACGCCGGGTTCGCAGATCGCGTCGGTGTTCGCAAAACCGAAGCGCGTATAGTAATTCGGATCGCCCACCACCACGCATCCGCAACTACCGAGCGCGCGCAGGCGCTCCAGCCCGGCGCGCATCAGCGCGCTGCCGATACCTTGGCGGTGCCGCGCCGGCAGCACCGACACCGGCCCGCAGCCGTGCCAGCCCACATCTTGCCAACCAACGTCGCGCCCGCCCACCAGCACCTTCGAGAACGCCGCTTGTCCCACGAGCTTGGGCGGGGCGCCGCCTGCGCCGCGTTCTTCCGCCACCAGCGCCACGGTGGCGGCGCCGGTGCGCCACAGCGCGTCCATGATGAACTGCTCGATGCCCGCGGCTACGGCCAAGGTCTTGAAGGCCGCGATGACGTGCTGGTGCACCGCCGCGAAATCGGCCTCGGTCTGGTCGCGGATGACGGTCCGGTCGGTCATTATTCGTAGTCCTTCGCATTCTCAATTGTATGCACTGCTAACCGAACACTTCGTCGCACCCTCTTGAACTGCCGGAGTTTACGCCTACATGCGGCTGATCGGCGAAGCCTGTCCGCGACGAGGCGTTTTTTCAATTCGATGCGGCGGGGCCGGCCGAGCGCCGAAAGGAGGTGTCGCGAAGCAAGACGATTCCGTCGCCAATGCAATGGCTTGGACCGGAATTAGACCGATTCGAATTCGATTTTCGAGACTCCTGATACGCCATCGCATCGCATCGCGACGCGGACGCGAAGCGCCCTACAGCGCCGCGCGGATCTTGGCGGCGATCGGTTCGAGCACGTCGCGTCCCACCATGTCGCGGGCGTGGAAGCGCAGGTCGATCCCGCCGGTGCGCGGGATGACGTGGAAGTGGATGTGGAACACGCTTTGCCCGGCGGCGCGGCCGTTGAGCTGCACCAGCATCAGGCCCGCCGGGTCGAGCGCCGTCTTCACCGCCTTGGCCACCTTCTGCGTCGTGGCGACCAGCGCGGCCAGGGCTTCGGGCGAAAGGTCGAAGACGGTCTCGGCCTCCTCCTTGGGCACCACCAGGGTGTGGCCCTCGGCCTGGGGCATCACGTCCATGAAGGCGAGGGTCTTGTCGTCCTCGTAGATCTTCACGCACGGGATTTCGCCGCGGATGATCTTCGCGAAGATGTTGGAGCGGTCGTAGGGCATGGGCTCACCGCAGGAATCACGAACCTTACTTTACCTCCCCCAACGCGGGGAGGTCGATCCGGCAAACGCAGTGAAGCCGGATCGGGTGGGGGGAAATCATCGGCGCGGCCCCCAACCCGACGCACTTCGTGCGTCGACCTCCCCGCCAAGGGGAGGTTAAGGGGTTTTCTTGAACGGCGCGGCTTGGGCCAGCGCGTCGATGTTGTCGGCCACCGCTTCGCGCTCCTGCGCCAGATAGTCGGCCACGGCGCGGCGCAGCCCGGCATGGACGATGTAATGCGCGCTGTAGGTGGCGACCGGCCGGTAGCCGCGCAGCAGTTTGTGCTCGCCCTGGGCGCCGGCCTCGACCCTCTGAAGCCCGCGGGCGATGGCGTAGTCGATCGCCTGATAGTAGCAGGTCTCGAAATGCAGGAACGGCACGTACTCGATGCACCCCCAATGGCGGCCGTAGAGCACGCCTTCGCCGAAGAAGTTGAGCGCCCCGGCGATGGGCTTGCCGGAGAGCCGGGCGATCACCAGCAGCGCCTGGTCCGCCATGCTCTCGCCGATGCGGCTGAAGAACTCGCGCGTCAGATAGGGCTGGCCCCATTTGCGCCCGCCGGTGTCCATGTAGAAGCGGAAGAAGGTGTCCCAGTGCGCTTCGGTGATGTCGCGGCCGGCCAGCCAGTCGAATTCCACGCCGGCCTCGCGCACGCTGGCGCGTTCCTTCTTCAGGTTCTTGCGTTTGGCCGAGGCAAGCTCGCCCAGGAACTCGTCGAAGCCGGCGTAGCCGCGGTTCTCCCAGTGGAACTGGCGGTCGGTGCGCTGGAGATAGCCGAACTCGCTGGCGGCGCGCCATTCCTCTTCGGTGGCGAAGGTGATGTGCAGCGAAGAGGCGTCGAGTTGCTCCACTGCCGCCGCGCCGGCGCCGAGCAGCGCCGTGCGCATCGCCGCTTGGTCGGCGCCCGCGGCGACCATGAGGCGGCGGCCGGTCACCGGCGTGAAGGGCACGCAGGCCTGCAGCTTGGGATAGTAGCGCCCGCCGGCGCGTTCCAGCGCGTCGGCCCAGGCGTGATCGAACACGTATTCGCCCTGGGAATGGTTCTTGAGATAGAGCGGCATCAGCCCTGCGATCCGCCCGCCGCGTTCCACCACCAGATGCAGCGGCTGCCAGCCGGTGCGCGGCGATGCGGAACCGGATTCCTCGACGGCGGCGAAGAACTCGTAGCGCGTGAAGGGATGCGGGTCGGGCGCGCCGGCGGGATTGGCGCAAGCATTCCACGCCGCCGCGCCGATATCGGCGGCGCGGCCGGCCAGACGCGCGGTGAACCCGTTCCTCGTCACGCGATCTCGAACACGGCTTCCACTTCGCAGGCGCCGCCGCGCGGCAGCGAGCCGGCGCCCATCGCCGCCCGCGCGTGCTTGCCCGCCTCGCCGAACACCTCCACCAGCAGGTCGGAAGCGCCGTTGGCGACTTCGGGATGCTGCGTGAAATCGCGCGCCGCATTGACGAACACGCCGATCTTGACGCAGCGCTTGACGCGGTCGAGGTCGCCGCACGCCGCCTTCACCTGGGCCAGCAGGTTGACGGCGCACAGCCGCGCCGCGGCCTTGCCGTCTTCCACGCTCAGGTCGGTGCCGACCGCGCCGACGTATTTCAGCCCTTCCGGCGATGCCGTGATC
>Ga0335082_10007658_pt1 | contig 11718 bp, 9 predicted proteins | sample Lox_Sample_41_FD_206718 | JGI IMG/M metagenome (GOLD analysis project Ga0335082, IMG submission 206718) | Soil microbial communities from Loxahatchee National Wildlife Refuge, Florida, United States - Lox_Sample_4.1 | ecosystem: Environmental > Terrestrial > Soil > Wetlands | place: USA: Florida...
CCGAGCTGCGGACCCGGCGGGTCGGTCGCCTTCAAGTCGTTGGGCTCGAACCAGTAGTTGTTGATGGGATAGGGAGAGTCCGCCCGCGCCGCGGTGGCACCGACGAGCAACAGGCCGCCGGCCAGAAGGAGCAGACGCGTCTTCGAGGTCATTCCCGATGTTCCTCCAGGGTTGTTTCGAGCGTGGCTTGCTCGAGCGCGGCCGACCGACCCGGACCCGGCAGGCCGCATCGACACGGGTCAATTAGCACGGCCTGGATCGGCGTCGCCACGGACGGGCGCGCGCGACGCCAGATCCGCGGCGCGGTGGGGCGAGGAGGCAGCGGTGCGCGGCATCCTGCGCGCGCCGCGGCGGCTCGGGTCGTGCCGGACCCGGTACGGACGCCCTACGACTGGATCACGAGCTTCGACAGGCTGGTCTTGCGCAGGTTGGTCTTCTGGATGGTGCGCACCAGCTCGGCCACCTTCTCCGTGTCGGTCTCAAAGGGGTTGTTGCAGATCACGCGCACGTTGAGGAGGTTGCCGAGCCGGATGTTCGACCAGTCGAGGTCGTACTGGATCGAGTTCTGGCGCGCCAGCTTGATGAACTCGCCGCGCATCTTCGCGCGCGTGTCCGGCGGCGGCTCCGTCTTCGCCTTCATCACCTCGTCGTCTTCGAGCAGCCGCTCCACGGCACCCTTGCGCTCGAGCAGGTAGTAGAGCCCGCGGTTTACCCGGATGTCGTGGTACTGCAGATCCAGCATGAACACGCGCGGGTCGCCCCAGCTCGTGCCGCGGCTCTCGAGGTAGGACTCGATCAGCTGGCGCTTGATGATCCAGTCGATCTCGCGGCCGAGCCGGTCGGGCTCGGTGTCCAGGCAGTCGAGCACGTGCTGCCACTTCGCGACCGCGTCGCGCAGCTCGTCCGAGACCGGGTACTGCTCGAGATAGCGCTGCGCCATCTCGCAGTACTCGCGCTGGATCTCGATCGGCGAGTACTCGCGCCCGTTGTCGAGCCGCAGCTTGCGCTTGCAGGTCGTGTCGTAGGAGATGTCCTTGATGGCCTTCACGGGATTGCGCAGCGTGAAGTCCTTGTTGATGAAGTTGTCCTCGATCATCTGCAGGACGACCGCGCAGCTCCCGATCTTCACGAAGTTCGTGTACTCGCTCATGTTCGAGTCGCCCACGATCACGTGCAGCCGTCGGTACTTCTCGCGGTCGGCGTGGGGCTCGTCGCGCGTGTTGATGATCGAGCGGTCGTTCGTCGTGGTGCCCGAGATCTTCTGGTAGATGTGCTGCGCGCGCTGGCTGATGCAGTAGTGCACGCCGTCCTGCGTCTGGAACACCTTGCCCGCGCCCGTGTAGATCTGGCGGGTCACCAGGAACGGGATCAGCTGCTCGGCCAGGTAGTAGAAGTCGACGTCGCGGTCGACCAGGTAGTTCTCGTGGCAGCCGTAGGAGTTGCCGACGAAGTCGGTGTTGTTCTTGAAGATCGAGAGCTTCCCCGCGATGCGCTCTTCGCGGATCTTCTCCTCCGCGTAGTCCTCGAGCTCCTCGAGGATGCGCTCGCCGGCCTTGTCGTACACGATGAGCTGGCGGGGCGACGCGCACTCGGGGGTCGCGTACTCGGGATGGCAGCCCGTGTCCTGGTAGAAGCGGGCCCCGTTCTCCAGGAAGACGTTCAGGAAGTGCTCGGTGGTGATCAGCTTCTCGAACAGGAAGCGGATCGCCTTCTCGACCGGCAAGGTCTTCCGCCCCTCGGGCGTGAAGATGATCCCGTACTCGGTCTCGACCCCGTAGATCCGCTTCTGCACGGCTGTTCCTCGGCCGGGGGACTCCTAGGCGAGAATAGCTCTTACCTCATCGGCGGACGCACGGCGGAACTTGCGACCGGCGCGGTCGCGATCGAGCGTGCAGACCTCGAGGCGTTCGGCCGCGATGCGCGTCGCTCCGTTGGCTGCGGCGTTCAGCGCGTCGCGACCCAATCGCAGCGCATCCCCGAGGGGCAGGCCGGAGCGGTAGTGGTTCTTCAGGTAGGACTCGATGCTCTCGACGGTGCCGCCGATGCCGCACCAGCTCCGGTGGTCGGAGATGCTGCCGTCGAACTGCACCCGGTACATCACGTTGTCCTCGTGCCCGACGAGCCGCGGGTCACCGACCTCGGCGACGATGACCTCGACCTCGAGCGGCTTCAGCTCGCGCGTGAAGACGTCGCCGATCGCCTGCGAGTAGGCGTTGGCGAGCGCCTTGCCGCGCACGTCCTCCCGGCTGTACGCGTAGCCCTTCACGTCGCAGAAGCGCACGCCGACCTTCCGGAGCTGGTCGAACTCGCTGAACTTGCCGACCCCCGCGAAGGCGATGCGGTCGTAGATCTCGCCGATCTTGGAGAGCTGCGACGGGTTCTCCGCCACCAGGATGATCCCCTTGTCGTACTCGAGCGCGACGATCGACTTTCCGCGCGCGATTCCCTTGCGCGCGTACTCCGCCTTGTCCTGCATCAGCTGTTCGGGAGAGACGTAGAACGGGATCGACATCGGCTACGGCCCCCCGCCGGGCGCGCGCACGCGCGCGACCACCACCTGCTGCGTGTAGATCTGCCCGATGGTCTCCTTGTCGATCTCGCGGACGCCCTCGGCGGTGCAGGACGCCACGATCGGGAAGATTCCGCGCGCCAGATCGACGCCACCCGTGGCGCGGTCCTCGTCGGCGGCGTCGGTGAGCGCCTGCAGCGCCGCGCGCAGGGCCTCCTCGCGCGACAGGTCCGCGCGCCAGATCTTCTTCAGCGACTCGCGGGCGTAGAGGCCGCCGCTGCCCGAGGCATCGAACTCGGTCTCCTCATAGCGGCCGCCCGTCACGTCGTACTTCCAGAGCCGGCCGAGACGCCGGCGCAGGTCGTAGCCGGCGAAGAGCGGCACCACGACCAGGCCCTGCATCGCCGCCGGCAGGTTGGCGCGGACCATCTGTGAGAGCTTGTTGGCCTTGCCCTCGAGCTCGAGGGGCTCGCCCTCGATCTTCTCGTAGTGCTCGAGCTCGACGCGGAGCATGCGCGCCATCTCGATGCACGGGCCAGCCGCGCCCGCGATGGCGATCAGCGAGTGGGCGTCGGTGGTGTACACCTTTTGCACATCGCGCGACGCCACGCGGTGCCCTTCGGTGGCGAGGCGATCGCCGGCCACCACCACGCCGTCGCTGAAGCGCAGCGCCAGCACCGTGGTCCCGTGCGGGACGCTCGGCGCGGGCGCCCCACCCAGGTCGGGGAGATTCGGTCGCAGGTGCGGGAAGTCGATGCCCAGCAGCTCGACGAAGCTCGACCCGGAATACTTGCCTCGGAAGAACACCCCCCAGTGCCTCCGCGCTCGGACCGTCTACTGCCCGCCGCGCTGGACGTAGTTCTTGACGAACTCCTCGGCGTTCTCCTCGAGGACCTCGTCGATCTCGTCGATCAGGGCGTCCATCTCCTCCTTCAGCTCCTCACCCTTCTTCGCGAGCTTCTGGCCCGGCTTGCCCGAGCCCTGGCCCTCGTCACCGGAATCGCCGCCTCCCTTCTTCTGCTGCTGCTGCGACTCGGCCGCGGCGACGATCGGAAGGCTCGCGGGGGACGCGCGTCGCGGGGGTCTCGAGTGGTAGTCCATCTGTCGGTCTCCAGTCGGCGGCGCGGCGGCGAGCCGGGCGCCGCCGCGCTCAGCTTCTCAGGTTGCGCACCAGCTCGGCGGCGCTGGCCGACGAGTTGAAGAGATCGTCCACGTGCTTCTTCGATCCCTTGAGCGGCTCCGCCATGAGGACCCGCTTGATCGGCTCGTCGCCGATGCCGAACGAGATCGAGTCCCAGTTCACCCCGAACACCTCGGCGCCATAGCGCCGCAGGCAGCCGCCGCGGAAGTACGCGCGGGTGTCCGCGGGCGGGTGGTGGACGGCGTGCTCGATCTCCTCGTCGGTGACGATCCGCTCGACCTTGCCCTGGCGCTCGAGAAGATAGTACAGGCCCTTGTCCGGGCGCAGGTCGTGGTACTGGAGGTCGAGCATCTGGACCTGCGGCGAACCCCAGTCGACCGACTTGCGCGCCATGAAGCCCTCGATCAGCACCCGCTTCGCCACCCAGTCGAGCTCGCGGGACAGCTCCATCGGGTCGCGCGCGAGCGCGACGAGCACGCGTTCCCAGCGCTCGATCACGTCCCTGACGTGCGGGTCGCCCTCCCGATTCTGGAGGTAGCGCTGCGCCATCTCCAGGTACTGGCCTTGGAGCTGGATGGCATTCATTCGCCGGCCGTTCTGCAGCTCGACCTCGCGCCGGCAGCTCGGGTCGTGGGAGATCTCCTTGATCGCGCGCACGGGATCCCGCAGCGAGAGGTCCCGATCGACGGCGCCGTCCTCGATCATGGCGAGCACCAGCGCCGTCGCCCCGTTGCGCAGGTAGATGGTGTACTCGCTCATGTTGGCGTCGCCCACGATCACGTGCAGTCGGCGGTACTTCTCGCGGTCGGCGTGCGGCTCGTCGCGCGTGTTGATGATCGGGCGCTTCACCATGGTGTCGAGCGCCACCTCGGTCTCGAAGAAGTCGGCGCGCTGCGAGAGCTGGTACTCGCAGGGGTGGGCGCGGTTCTCGCTCCCGACCTTCCCGGCGCCGCTGTAGATCTGGCGCGTCACGAAGAACGGCATCAGGTGCTCGACGATCTGCTTGAAGGACGTGCGCCGGTCCATCAAGTAGTTCTCGTGGCTCCCGTAGCTGTTGCCCTTGCGATCGCTGTTGTTCTTGTAGATCAGCATCTGGGTGCCCGGCGGCAGCACCCGGTTCGCCTCGCGGCGACTGGCCTCGACGACGCGCTCGCCCGCCTTCTCGTGGATCACCAGGTCGCGCGCGTTCGTCACCTCGGGGCACGAGTACTCGGGATGCGCGTGGTCGACGTAGTAACGCGCGCCGTTCGCCAGCGTCTTGTTGCGGGCGATGTTCTCTTGCTGGTTCGGGGTGTACTTCTCCCCTTCGACCTGGAAGCCGCGCGCATCGGCGAGCGGGTTCTCCTGGTCGTAGTCCCAGAGGATCTTGGCGGTCGAGTCTTCCCGGTAGGAGTTGACGAGCAGCACGCAGCTCGAGATGGGGTCGAAATCGCGATCGTTCTTGACGGTGATCCCGTACTCGATCTCCGTCCCCATCACCTTGGGAATCGCCATCATCGCCTCGCCGGCACCACGCCCCCGGCCGCTACAGGTACTGGCCCGATCGGATGTCCTCGATCGAGCGGCCTTCGTTGCGGTTGACCCCGGTGATGAGGGTGCGGACGTTGATGATCCGCTCGCCCTTGCGCCCCGAGATGCGCGCCCAGTCGTCCGGATTGGTGGTGTTCGGGAGGTCCTCGTTCTCCTTGAACTCCTCGCGCACCGCGTCGATCAGGTCGGAGAGCTGGATGCCGCGCTCCTGGTCCTCGATCAGCCGCTTCACCGCCTTCTTCTTGGCGCGGTCCACGATGTTCTGGATCATGGCGCCGCTCGCGAAGTCCTTGAAGTAGAAGATCTCGCGCTCGCCCTTGGCGTAGGTGACCTCGAGGAACTTGTTCTCCTCGGCGGTGGCGTACATGTTGTCGATCGTGTCGCGGATCAGCCCGTCGACGATCTTCTGCGGATCGCTGCCGTAGCGCTCCTCGGCGGCGCGGTGGAACGGCAGGTCGGCGCGCAGGTACTTGGTGAAGATGTCGTGCGCCGCCTTGCCGTCCGGCCGGCTCACCTTGACCTTGAGGTCGAGGCGGCCCGGGCGGAGCACCGCGGGATCGATCAGGTCCTGGCGGTTGCTGGCGCCGATCACGATCACGTTCTTCAGCGCCTCGACGCCGTCGATCTCCGACAGGAACTGCGCGACGACCGTGGCCTCCATGTCCGAGGAGATGCCCGAGCCGCGCATGCGGAACAGCGAGTCCATCTCGTCGAAGAAGATCACGACGGGGACGTTCTCGCTGGCCTTCTCGCGCGCCTTGCGGAACACCTCGCGGATCTTGTGCTCGGTCTCGCCGACGTACTTGTTCAGGAGCTCGGGGCCCTTCACGTTCAGGAAGTACGCCGCGGTCGCGCGCCCGGTGCGCTTCTCGATGCTGGTCGCAAGGCTGTTGGCGACCGCCTTCGCGATCAGCGTCTTGCCGCAGCCCGGCGGTCCGTAGAGCAGGATGCCCTTCGGCGGCGAGAGCTGGTGCTCGGCGAAGATCTCCGGGTGCAGGTACGGCAGCTCGATCGCGTCGCGCAGGATCTCGATCTGCTCGTCGAGCCCGCCGATCTTCTCGTACGTGATGTCGGGGATCTCCTCGAGCATCACCTCTTCGACGGCCGACTTGGGCATCTTCTCGAACGCGTACTGGGTGCGCGCGTCGATCATCACGTGATCGCCCGCCTTGAGCGGCTCCTGCCGCAGCGCGGACGAGAGCGTGATCACCCGCTCGTCGTCGGTGTGGCCGAGGACGATGGCGCGGCCGTCGCCGAGCAGCTCGATCACCGAGGCGATCTCGCCGCGGCTCACGTAGCCGGCCGGCTCGATCACGTTCAGGGCCTCGTTCAGCAGCACGAGCTGCCCCTCTTCGAACTGGTGCGGGTCGACCTTGGGATGGACGTTCACCCGCATCGGGCGGCCGTCGATCACGATCTCGGCGGTGCCGTCCTTGTTGGCGCGCGTGAAGACCCCGTAGCCGTTGGGCGGCGCGCAGAGCTTGTCGACCTCCTCCTTCAGGAGCTCGATCTGCTGCTTCGCCTCCTGCAGCGTGTGGACCAGCTTCTCGTTCTGGCGCTCCGCATCGGTGAGCTGCTGGCGCATCACCTGGTAGCGGCGGCGCGCGGCCTCGTACTCGGCGAGTGCTCGCTCGAGCCGGCGCCGGAACTCGGCCGAGTCGGCGCCGAAGAAGCGCAGCGCATCCTGCAGCTCGTCGACGGCGTCGCCCGGCGGTCCGCCGTCGCGCTCGGGCTCGTCGCCCGGCCGCGGCCCCGACGCGGAGATGCGTCGCATGACGTCGCGGACGAATCCCTTCCTGCCCGAGCTGCCAGAGTCGTCGAATTCGCTCATCGCGCCCTCTCCTCGCTCAGCGGCTCCACCCGTCGCCGAGGAAGCACCCGCCCCGTGTGTGCTGCAAGGCTCGTGCCGCCACCGATCTGCGTCCGCTCGAGAAGAACCCCACGTCGCCCGGACCGCTGCGCGTCGCAGTTGCATGCGCGAGCAGGCATCGAGGCAGCGACCGCCGTGAACCCGTCATCGGTCTGCTGCCTCTCCGTTGCGAGCGCAGCGGCCTCTGGCTGCGACACGCGGAGATCTGGCGCAAAGACCGGATTCGGTCCGGACTCGAAGCCCGACTCGAACCCCGGAACTCCGAATCTCCCGCCACCCGCGATGCCGGCCCAGCGCGTCCGATGCATCTCGCCGAGGACTCGAAAGCTGTTGAAATTTCAACCGTTTCGGGCATCGTGAGCATATCAGAGCACCTCGGGGTGTCAAGCAGCCGCGCTGCGTTCGGGCCCGTCTCGTCACCCCGGAGACGGGCTCGATCCGCCGGGGAAGCGAGCGGCGGTGTCGGGTTTCGTTCGCGACGCACTCCAGTTTGTCGCTCCTACCGCGAAGTTGTTCGCTCCCGGGGGGGGCGGGGACGGCCGTGCGCTCCGAGGGCTCCGCAGAACGGGACGACTCGATGCACGCCACCTGCCAATCGAAGATGCGAAGCTGCGCACCGGAGAGCCGCAATTTTGACGCGAGCGTCGGGGCGCCATCGCTCGACACGCGCGCTTGTGCGCAGCGCGCTGCAGCGCGAGCGACGGCATGGGAAGCGGCTTGCCGCGTTTGGAGAAACGGCAGGGCGCGCAGCGCCTGGCCCTCTGAATCATCAGGCTTGGCGCGCAGCGCCTGGCCCTCTGATCGATGAGACCGGGGCGTCACGGTGGCGATTGGGGCAGGGTCAGCACCTTGGTGCCCGCGGGCGGTGCGAAACGGAAGAGCCCGGGATCCGGCTTGGTGTTCGCGCGCAGGTCGCTGAGCGCGATCCGGGTGCGGTTGCCGAGCAGGTCCACCACCACGGTCTCCCGAACCGCCCCGGTCTTCGGGTCGGCGCGCAGCTCGAGGCGCTCGTACTGCGAGTCGCGGCGCGGCGTCAGGACGAGCTGCACCTCCTTCGCGCCGCAGCCACTGGCAGCGACCTCGAACTCGTCGAGCAGGCGGCCCTCGCCGAGCAGGAATTGGATCGCCGCACCCGAGAGGTAGCCGGGTCCGAGCGGGAGCTCCTGGACCTCGTGCGCCTGGGGGTCGTAGATCCAGAGCATCTTGCCGTCGCTCACCACCAGGCTCGGTGCGGGCGACTGGTAGGACCAGCGCATCCGGCCGGGCTTGGCGAACAGCACCTCGCCGCGCGACTCGAGCGCGCCGCCCCCGGCGCCGCCGAGCGAGACCCGCTCGGTGGTCTGGACGAAGCGGGCGCGCAGGTCCCGGATCGCGTCGTAGTGCTGCTGCACCCGCTGGGCGACGGCGTCGGCGCAGGCGGAATCGGTCGACTCGGCGGGCGCCGAACGGGCAGCCGTCGCGAGCAGCAGCGCTGCGAACGCGATGCAGGCCGATTCGCGCATGGGCCTTCGACGCCGCCCGCGGCGGCTCATTCGGCCTCGATCGGCCGGACGAAGACCTCGCGCGGCTTGGGGCCGTCCTGGGGTCCGACGATGCCTTCGTTCTCCATCTGCTCGATCATCCGCGCGGCGCGGTTGTAGCCGACCTTGAGCCGGCGCTGGATGTACGAGATCGAGGCGTTGCGCGTCTCGGCGACGATCTCGATGGCGCGGTCGTAGAGGTCGTCGACGTCCTCTCCGCGCTCCTCCTTCTGCTCGCTCTCCTGCCGCGCGCGCAGCAGCGTCTCGTCGAACTGCGGGGCGCCCTGCTGGCGCAGGAACGCGACGAGCTCCCCGACCTCCTTCTCCGAGACGTAGGCGCCGTGGATGCGCTGCAGCTTCGAGGTGCCCGGCGGCAGGTAGAGCATGTCGCCCTGGCCGAGCAGGTGCTCGGCGCCGTTCTGGTCCATGATGGTGCGCGAGTCGGTGCGCGAGGACACCTGGAAGGAGATGCGCGAGGGGAAGTTGGCCTTGATCACGCCGGTGAGCACGTCGACGCTGGGACGCTGGGTGGCAAGCACGAGGTGGATGCCGGCCGCACGCGCCATCTGCGCCAGCCGCTGGAGCGCCTCCTCGACGTCGCGCGCCGACACCACCATCAGGTCGGCCAGCTCGTCGATGACCACCACGATGTAGGGGATGCGCTGGAGGGGGACCTCGACGGCCTCCTCCTCGCCGGGCCGCGGCCGCAGCCGCAGCGCGGTGTGGCCGTCCGCCAGCCGCTCGTCGACGCGCTCGTTGAACTGCTCGATGTTGCGGACGCCGAGCGCCGCCATCATCCGATAGCGCTCCTCCATCTTGGCGACGATGCCCGCGAGGGCCGCCGCGGCGCGCTTCGGATTGGTGACGACGTCCGCGATCAGGTGCGGGATGCCCTCGTAGATCGAGAGCTCGAGGATCTTCGGGTCGATGAGCAGGAGCTTCAGGTCCGCCGGCGAGGCGCGGAACAGGATCGAGCAGAGCAGCGAGTTCAGGAACACGCTCTTGCCGGTGCCGGTGGCCCCGGCGACCAGCAGGTGCGGCATCTTGGCGAGGTCGGCCTCCACCGGATTTCCGAAGATGTCCTTGCCGAGCGCGAGCGTCAGCTTGGACCGGCTCTTGCGGAAGTTCTCCGACTCGAGCAGGTCGCGGATGTAGACGATGTCGCGCTCGGGATTCGGGATCTCGATCCCCACGACCGACTTGCCCGGCAGCGGCGCGATGATGCGCACCGAGAGCGCGCGCAGCGCGAGCGCCAGGTCGTCGGCGAGGTTCGTGATGCGGTTCACCTTGACGCCGGAGCCGGGCTCGAACTCGTACATCGTGATGACGGGGCCCGGGTGCACCGTGACGACGCGCCCGAGCACGCCGAAGTCGGCGAGCTTCTTCTCGAGGATCCGCGAGTTCATGATCAGGCTGTCGCGGTCGTAGCTGCGCCCGACCTCCGGAGGCCGCTGGAAGATCGAGAGGTCCGGGAACTCGTAGGGCCCCTGCGGCGTGCGCTCGGCGAAGACGAACGCCTCCTGCTCGGGGGCCTTGCTCTTGCGCTCCCCGCGGTGGTCGACGATGTGCGGCTCCTCGCGATCGCCACGGCGCGCCGCTCGCTGCGGGAGGCTGGCCGCGGGCAGCACCGGCGCGGGGATCTCGGCCGGGATCGCCTCCTCGGCGGCCATCGCGGGCTCCGTCGCCTCCCGCGCCGTCTGCGCCGAGGCGGCCGCCGCCTCGGCGCGGCGCGCGCGCTGCGCGCGCCGCACGGCGAGCGACTGCCAGCTCCGCCGCAGCGCCGCGCGCAGCCGCACGGCGCCGGAGGCAGCCGCTGCCCCGGTGCGTGCGAGCGCGGCGCCGATCGCGCCGAGCGCGACGCGGGCGGCACCCGCGATCGCGACCGACGCCGCCACGATCCCTCTCGCGATGCGACGGGCGACGGCGTTCGCCACCCGCAGCGCGCTGCCCGTCGGGATGCCGAGCACGGCGAGCGCACCCGCCGTCGCGCAGAGCAGGTTGAGCAGCAGAGCGCCCCAGAGGCTCAGCAGCATGCGCTCGACCGAGCAGAGCCAGACGCCGAGCACGCTGCCCTCGTCCGCGAAGCCCCGGCCCGCGACCGCGTGCAGGAGGGACGGGAAGGTCGCGAGCGAGACCAGGAGCAGCGCGGCGCCGGTCCAGAAGCGCGCCCGGGGCGCCCCGCGGCCCAGCAGCAGGCGGCCGCCGACCACCACGGCGACCGCGACGAGCACGGCACCGCCCCAGCCCGTCGAGCGGCGCAGCAGGCCGGCCAGCGTCGCACCGACGGCGCCGGCCCCGTTGGCGACGGCGGTGAGCCGGAACAGCGGATCGGACGGCGTATACGTCGCCAGCGCCAAGGCGGCGAGCGCCGCCAGCGCGATCAGCACCAGACCGAACGACTCGGCGGCGAAGCGGCCGAGCGGCGAGTCGCCGCCCGTGCGGCTCGAGCCCGAGCGGCGGCGACGCGTGCCTGCTCTAGCCACGGAGCCGCACCCGGCCGACGCCGCCCCGAGCGCACCGGCTCGCGCGCCTCGCGACGAAATTCGCAGCGATGAGCAAGTCCCTCACCCCCCGGGAGGGAATCCCGCACGAGGGTACCGGCGGCGTGCGCAGGGCGTCAAGCCGAGGAGGTGCTGGCGGACTCCTCGGGCACGGGCTCGATCACCGGCGGACCCTGATAGCCGACGTCGTAGCCCTGGATGATCGCGCTCCGCACGCGGTCCTTCAGACCCTGGCGCTCGGCGATGCCGAGGCCGCGCGTCGGGATCGGCTTGCCGTAGGTGATCTTCACGGCGCCCGGATGCACGGTGAGGCTTCCCTTCGGCGTGATCCGCTGGCTCCCGGAGACCGTGATCGGGACGATCGGCACCTGCGCCGCGACCGCGAGGTGGAACGGGCCGCTCTTGAACGGCCGCAGGCTCCCCGTCGGGCTGCGCGTGCCCTCGGGAAAGACGATCACGCTCACGCCCGAGCGGATGCGCTCGGCGGCGCGCTCGAGGCTCCTTACCGCCTTCTCCCGATGGCCGCGGTCGATGATGATGTGGCCCGACGTGTAGAGCGACCAGCCGAAGAACGGGACCCGCACCAGCTCCTTCTTCGCCACGAAGCGCCATACCTGGGAGCGCGGCAGGGTGGAGACGATCGCCGC
>Ga0335082_10007659_pt1 | contig 11718 bp, 11 predicted proteins | sample Lox_Sample_41_FD_206718 | JGI IMG/M metagenome (GOLD analysis project Ga0335082, IMG submission 206718) | Soil microbial communities from Loxahatchee National Wildlife Refuge, Florida, United States - Lox_Sample_4.1 | ecosystem: Environmental > Terrestrial > Soil > Wetlands | place: USA...
TCGTAGGACCTGGGGAGCCTCGGGCTGGGACGTTTCGTCCCTTATCGCGATCTTCCCGTACTGCAGCGTGGCTGATACTTGCAGGGAGCCTCATCCCGTGCTCCCTCCTGGTAAGCGGCGTACAAAGCTCAAGCCTCAAGAATTCGGTCCAGATTGTAGCAACTTCCAATTTGCTTCCGAGCTACCACTGGGGTTTTTCTATTCTCATTCTCGCCTACGCCATCCTTCTGAGTGACTCTATTGTCCGTAAACGACGTCTTTGGGGTCCCGCTGTGTTGGTAATTGTAGGCATCGGATCGAGTGTTTTGTCGCTTTTGATAATTGGCCAGCGCTCCGATATCTTCCGTGCCCTTTGGATCACACTATTACTGATATACATCTTTAAGCCGGGCTTTCGGCGGATCCGTTTGGCGATCCTTGCGTTCGCTCTTCTGTGCGCCGTACCCATCGCGCAGGAACTGAAGAGTTCACTCATCTCGGGGCGTGGCGCTTCGCTCGCGCCCGAATCGAATCTGCTCGTCCGCGTACTCAAGGGTGAATTCGTCTCGGCGTCAGAGAATCTCTCCCTCGTGATTGCACGGTGGGGCGACACCCGGTACTATGGCCAAACGCTTGTCTGGGACCTTGTAGCCGCCGTCAGGCCAAGCTTCCTCTTTCCAGATCGAAAAACCGAGAGCGTAACGAACCAGTTCAATATCCAAATGTTCCAAAGTGTTTTTGCCAGCGGAGGAGGCCAAGGCTTTACGTTGATCGGTGAAGGTTACGTGAATTTCGGCGCCGCTGGAGTAGTGCTGTGGTTCATGTTGGTCGGCCTATTCGTAAGGTTCTTCTATCAGCGAAGCGGTAGGAGCCTGCTCGCGATGATCGCCTATGTCATGGCTACGCCGCTGCTCATGATCTCGACGCGCGGTGATATGTCCAACATCATGTCGCAATTCGGCAAACATGTATTGTTACCGTTAATCTTGGTCGCGATCGTAGGCCGTATGTTTCAGAGGCAGGGGTGCGTCAGGAGAGTTGGAACATTATGGGAACTACGCTGTCGCGACCCGCAAGCAGTCGAACCTAACGGGACTACGCGAAGTTCAAGCAAGTCAGTATGAACGTACTCATATCGGACAACACAAGGTGCGTGGTTGCGGAGGACGGAACCATGTGGAGCCCTGATGCCACGCGTGGGTACGATGCGTGGAAGGCTTACCTCGACGTGTTTGACGAGGTGACGGTGCTTGCTCGCGGCAGATATCTTAGCGAACCGCCAAACGGCTGGATACGCGTGTGTGGCCCAGGAGTCAGAGCGAGCTCAGTACCGCACTTTCGGGGGCCCTGGCAATTGGCGGTCCGATACCTGCCTGTCAAGAAGGCAATTCGCGAGGCTCTTCTCAGAAACCGCGCGATCAGCATGAGGCTGCCGGCGACCTTGAGCCAATTGGTTTGGAGTTGTGTGAAAGTTGGACGCACCTATGGAGTACATGTTACGGGCGACCCGTTCGCTGCCTTGGCGCCCGGATTGCACACCGATTTGTCGAGGCCTCTCTTCCGCCGATTATACGCGCAGCGACTGCTCCGCCAAAGCGCAGGAGCGTGTGCAGTCGCGTATGTCACGTCAGAGTCTCTTCAAAAGACCTACCCTCCACCGCCCGGCGTCTTTTCCACCCATTTTTCGAATGCACTTTTGCCCCATGCCGCCTATGTCCCGTCGGCACGCGCCATAAGGTCGATACAGAATCGCTTCAAGGTCGTAATGGTGGGATCGTTAGCACATTTAATCAAGGGGCCTGACGTGCTCATCGAAAGTGTCGGCCTGTGCGTGCGTCAAGGTTTGAATGTTGTTGCGGTGATAGTCGGGGACGGCATGTATCGGGCACGCATGGAGGCTCGATCGAGCACGCTCGGACTGAAGGACAGAGTTAGTTTCACAGGCCAGCTATGTTCGGCCGACGAGGTCCGAGCCCGGCTCGACGATTCTGATCTCTTCGTTCTTCCTTCAAAGACAGAAGGGCTGCCACGGGCCATGCTCGAAGCAATGGCGCGCGCATTGCCCTGTATTGGCACGGCCGTCGGCGGGATACCAGAATTGCTAGACGCAGAGGACCTTGTGGAACCTGGGGACGCTCGATCATTGGCGCGTAAAATCTTGGATGTATCTTCGAATCCCGAGCGCTTAGCCACAATGTCTGCCCGCTGCCTTCATAAGGCTCGAACTTACTGCGATGCCGACGTGCGTCAGCGTCGCAATGCTTATTGTCAAGCTCTCAGACAAGCTACCGAACGGACGTTGAGCATGAGTGCCTGAAGTTAGACGCTCGTCTTTTTGCTAAACCCTTTCCGCCAGTTTCGAAATTAACATGTGTGGAATAGCAGGTTTTGTCGGCCTACCCGGCGAGCCGCCGGATTTCTTACTTCGCCGGTTGACCGATGCGTTGACCCATCGGGGTCCAGATGACGAGTTCAACGGCGAAGTGTACAACTTCCAGGAACTCCGTTCCACACTAGCCGGCTCGGGCCACGCGTTTCGGGGAACGTCCGATACGGAAGTAATGCTCAGCGCGTTCGAACAGTGGGGCGTACACGAAGCCGTCTTGAGATTCAACGGCATGTTCGCGCTGGCGGTTTGGGATGGATTAGAACGCCGGCTTCACCTAATTCGCGATCGCTTGGGCGTTAAGCCACTTTACTATCAATGGTGGGGAGGAACTCTCTACTTTTCTTCCGAAATGAGCCGTCCGTCTCGCTCGCTTACTACACGATGCATCAGCCCTCGATCTCTGGCTCTCTATTTTCATCATAATTGGATCCCTACTCCGTATACGATATTCGAAGGTGTCTACAAACTGCCCCCGGGCGAAATCGCAACTGTGTCGGTAACAACTGCGCGAGGAGGTCAGTTTGAATCGCAACAAAAGTTTTGGAATACGCGCGACGCTTTCCTGGCCTATAAACTGTGGGCCATTTGCATGTTCGAGTCTTGGCTTGACGTTCGATAAATCACCGCGATGATAATCGAGTTCGTCGGGTGTTCTGGAGCCGGAAAAACGACACTGGTAGCAGATGTCGTGCGAAAGCTCAGGGACGGAGGCCGAACGGCAGCGTCTTCGACGGCGTTGATTGCTGATGTCACGCGCACCGCGTGGGTTAGCAGCCTTTTTCTGAGAAACATCTGCCTCGACGTTTTACTCTTCCCGTGGCTGCTGCTGGCGCTCAGGCACAATGCCCGCTTTTTCCTGTTTGGAATGTCGCAGATTATTCGTGAAGCCGACTCTTTCATTGGTATCCTTCAGCGCTCTCTGTCACAGTTGCGAAATCTAGCCGGAGATCAATTGCTTCGCCACTTAGCGCAAGCGCCGGACTTTATCCTCGTCGACGAAGGTACCATTTGTGGAATTCACAACGTATTGGTCCACTTGAACCACCGACCGGCGGAGGCAGAGATTCAAGCTTATGCGAGGCTTGTGCCGAAACCCGAGCTGATCGTTCACATCAATACGCCTGTCGAAATCGCTCTTAGCCGAACAGAATCGAGACCCGACCCCCCGTTGCGATTTCATAAGTACGCCGATAAATTCCATTTTGTCCGAGTGGCCCATGAGACACACGTCGAGTTAAGCAGATGCGACGAAGTCCGCACGCGTTGGTTCGTCGTATCTCCGGGTGATAACACGACAAGAGATACTGTCGAAGCGATCCTATCTAGAGAGAGCGAAGGTACAGCATGACGATCGTCGAGCAAGACACAGACACAGACGCCATATATTGGAATGCTCAGGCTATCCAGAGGCGCCTGCACTATAGCGAACTCGAGAACAACCCCTTCGCGACCGCGTTCACCTACGGACGCCACAAGCTGCACTTCCTCCTGGAAGGAGCTTTGCGTCCATTGGGTAAGACGGCCAACATTCTCGATATTGGTTGCGGAACCGGACATCAACTTCGAATCTGCCGCGGTCTTTGTTTGAATGTCACAGGTTTGGAGCCCTCGCCGGATCTCCGAACCGCTGCGCAGGAGCTCAATCCCGACATTTCAATCGTAGACGGATCGGTAACGCGGATGCCGTTTGACAATCAGCAATTCGATTTTGCTTATGCCATCGAAGTCTTGAGGTATCTTCGGCCGGTGGACCGGTACTCCGCATACGCAGAAGTGCTACGGATTCTCAAGCCGGGAGGGACCTTCTTCTTCACAATGGCCAACCGTTTTGCGCTAGATGGATTTGCTCTGTATTCGAAGATGCAATTTCTTGGATGCCATCTGCGAGGGCGCGCAGCGCCACCGCAAACCGACTTCACCACGCCAGCGGCGGTTCGGGCTGAGTTTGCTGCTTTGGGAGTTAGAGACGTCACATTCATGGGATGCGTTCTCGGGCCGTTGCGGATTGCTTACAGAGCTGTTCCCACGCTGGCGCCAAAACTTGCGTCCTGGCTCGAACCCTTGGATGACGCACTCTTTCGGAGACGATGGGCAATATCGATGGCGGGACACTTGGTCGTGGCCGCGACGCGCCCTGTAGAGTCAACGCAGATCAATAAGCAAGCTGCATGCGGCTGAAACTCGCGATCGTCAACACAGAGGCTGCTTCCTGGCAGTTTTGGAAGGGGCAGCCGACGTATATGAGGGCTCGGGGAATCGAGTGTCACTGCATCTCTTCTGGCGGGCCACTTCTCGACCAGTTCGCCCTGACCGAACAAGTCGCTGTGCACGCCATCAACGTCGAGCGGAGCGTTACGCCTTGGAGCGATCTTCGCGCGATATTTCTGCTGGCCACCAAGCTTCGAGAAATCAAAGCCCAGGTCGTTCAGGGCGATACGAGTAAGTCAGGGCTGCTTGCTATGATCGCCGGAACGCTAGCCAGGGTACCAGCACGCATATATCGCAATCACGGCATGGCTCTATCTTCCTCGCGTGGCACGCGGAGAATACTACTTTGGTGGTGCGAGAAACTTTCCTGCTGCCTCGCGCACGAAGTCATATATGTTTCTCCATCGGTGAAGGACGCGGCTATTCGGGAAGGAGTTTGTCCCCCTCGCAAGGCAACCGTTGTGTTGAGTGCAAACGGACTGGATACGGCAGGCAAGTTCGATCCGGCCAATCTTGCCCCGGAAGTACGGGTGCAAGTGAGGATGGATTATGGGATTCCGGCAAACGCATCAGTGCTCGGATATGTCGGCAGATTGTTCCGCGTGAAAGGAATCGTCGAGCTTGCCGACGCCTGGGAGGAATTGTCGCAAATCTACCCCGGGCTTCATTTATTAGTTGCAGGAGCCTTTGACACGCGCGATCCCGTTCCCCGGCACGTCGAGCGGCAATTACGAAGCGACCCCAGGATTCACTTGGCTGGATACGTGGAAAGCACCGCACCTCTACTGGCTGCGATGGACTTGCTGATCCTCCCTTCGTTCCACGAAGGCTTGGGCTACGCGTTAATCGAGGCATCCGCCATGAATATCCCGGTGATTGGTACAAGAATTCCGGGCATCGTGGATGCCGTCAAGGATGGAGTAACGGGCACCCTGGTTGAGCCCGGAGACGTCGCGGCGATTATTGAGTCAGTCAGTCGATATCTGGAAAACCCGGAGCTCCGAACACGACACGGTGAAGCTGGGCGCCGCTATGTTGTCCAGGCGTTTCAACAAAAGCGAGTGTGGGATGAACTTTATCAGCATTATACGAACCTCGCCAGAGCCAAAGGAATCGAAACGCCCGAGGAGTCTTCGTGCCGATGAACACGCTTCGGAAAACTCAAGAAATCGAATTCCACGACAAACTCAGAGAAGCCGCTCCGCAGCAGCGCTGGACAATCGAGAACGAACGTCGAGTAGCGTCCAATCCGCTGTGGTCGAATTTCAAGTACTATGCGGTCGAGCGGGCAAGCCTCGACTATGTGGAAGACTTACTGCAAACTCGATGCATCGGCGCGCGCGTTCTCGATTATTGCTGCGGCAGCGGTGAAGACACCATTCAGATGGCCCTGTTCGGCGCGCGCGAGGCGATAGGAATTGATATATCCGAGGTTGGCCTGGCGCATGGCCGAGGACGCGCGCAGGAACTGGGCCTCGGTGACAGAGCACGCTTTTGCGCGATGGACGCCGAGAATCTGGAGTTCGAAGACGAGTACTTCGATCTGATCAGAGTCTATGGCTGCCTGCATCACCTGGACCTGGACCGGGCATACTCCGAGCTGTCCCGTGTTCTGAAGCGCGACGGCATGGTGATATGCACCGAAGCTCTAGGCACCAACCCGATTATTCAACTGTATCGGCGGTTGACACCGAGTCTCCGCACACCATGGGAGGTGGACCATCTGATTAACAAGTCCGGCCTGAAGCGGGCGGAGGCGTTCTTTGCGGATGTACGGCCACAATTCTTTCACCTGGCCACGTTGCTGGCTGTTCCATTCCGTCGACGGCGTTTCTTTGAACCAATCCAGACGGTTCTCGCGAGAGTAGATTCAGCGTTGCTAAAGCTGCCAGTGATCAAGTGGTACGCGTGGCAGATTGTCTTCACGTTGAAGAACCCACTAAGAAAAACAGGATGACCACACTCCAACCAGACTTCAGCACTGTAACCGAGACGCCGTTTACCCGAGCAACCCGTGATCAACTTCAAATTATGTACACGCGCTACCATCTAGCCGCGCAATATGGCGTCGGAAAAGACGCGCTTGAAGTTGCCTGCGGCGCGGGAACGGGCGTCGGCCTCTTAGCGCGGAGTGCCCGGCATATCGTGGGCGGTGACATAGATGAGCGAAACTATCGGATTGCCGCCCAGACGTACAAGAGCCGCTCTAACGTAGAGATCAAGCAGATCGATGCCCAAGAATTACCGTTCTCGGATGGATCTTTCGATCTCGTCATCCTGTACGAAGCAATTTATTACATCCCCTCGCCGGAATCATTCTTTCGCGAAGCGCGCCGCGTCCTGAGGTCAGGAGGAACGTTGCTGCTATCTACTGTGAATTGCCGATGGGACGAGTTCAACCCAAGCCCGTTCTCGTTGAAATACTTCGATGCGGCTGAGCTCTCGGAGGCCTTAACCCGCAACGGGTTCGTGGTGGAAATGCGTGGGGGGTTCCTTCAAGAGAGCCGAGGAAGGCTGGGCGCGCTCATCAATTTGATCCGAAGGGCCGCAGTCCGGTTACGTCTGGTGCCCAGGACTATGAAGGGGAAAGAGTGGCTGAAGCGCATCTTCTACGGCGCGTTGAAACCCATCCCTGCGGAGCTTACGCCCGGCGTCGCCGTCCCCGCGCCGCTCCACATCCTTACACCTCCGTATTTGGCGGATCACTACCGTTTTATCTACGCGATAGGCACTCGACAGTAATTCCCTCCCCAAACTATGACGCCAGTAACTCAGCGGGCCGTTCCTTTTTTCGATTATCCGCACGTGTTTACGTCGCGCGAATCAGAAATCCTCGATATCATCCGCGACGTCGGCCGCCGAGGTGCGTTCATCATGCAGCGCGACCTCGCGGAGTTCGAACGTCATTTGGCGCTGTTTCTCGGCGCCCGGCACGCCCTAGGAGTTGCAAACGCGACCGACGGCCTGATGATCGCGTTGCGAGCGGCCGGAGTGGAGCCGGGCGATGAAGTCATTCTCAGCTCTCACACAATGGTGGCAACCGCCGCTGCCATTCATTTTGCCCAAGCGACGCCCGTACCGGTGGAGTGCGGCCTGGACCATCTCCTCAATCCCGGAGCCGTCGAGGCCGCCATCAACTCGCGCACCAGTGCCATCATGCCAACTCATTTGAACGGCCGCACGTGCGATATGGACGTATTGCAAAGCATTGCCGACCGTCATGGATTGCTGATCATCGAAGATGCCGCCCAGGCACTCGGCGCAAGGTTCAAAGGGCGTTGCGCTGGCACGTTCGGCGCGGCGGCGGCAATCAGCTTTTACCCCGCCAAGGTCCTCGGTTGTCTGGGCGATGGTGGCGTTGTTATCGCTAACCTCGACGCTGTCCATCAGCGTGCCTGCCAGATGCGCGACCACGGCCGGAACGCAGAAGGTGAAATCGTCTCGTGGGGCTTGAATTCCCGGCTCGATAATCTTCAGGCTGCCATTCTCGACTTCCAGCTCAATCAGTATGTGGGGGTCATGCGCCGGCGTCGCCAAATCGCCGGCCTTTATGATGACTGTCTCAAAGACGTCGCTGAAGTTCTTCTACCGCCCGCACCGGACTCAAATCCCGACTACTTCGACATATATCAGAACTACGAAATCGAAGCCCAGAAGCGCGACGAACTCAAGCAATACCTGAGAGACCATGGCATCGGGACTCTGATCCAGTGGAACGGTCAGGCCATTCACCATCTAAAGGCTCTTGGCTTCACCCAGCACTTGCCATACACCGATCGGCTGTTCACGCGGCTACTCCTTCTTCCAATGAATATGTCACTCCGCAATGATCACATCGAGTACGTTTGTGACAACATTCGCGGTTTTTATGGATATCCCTCATGACTTGCAGCGTCACTCGTAGCCTCGCACGTCGAATTCGCACGCACGCGCTGCGCATGACCGAGGCCGGCGGCGCGTCGCATATCGGTTCGATACTCTCCTGCGCCGATATTCTGGCCGTTCTCTACGGCGGCTCATTGTCGGTTGATCCCGCGACGCCGAAGGATCCTGCGCGCGACCGTTTCATCCTTAGCAAGGGCCATGCCGGAGCCGGACTCTACGCCGCGCTAGCGGAACGGGGCTTCTTCCCAGTCGACAAGCTTCTAACCCATTATCAAAATGGTTCTGACCTTTGCGGCCACGTCTCTCATGAACTTCCCGGTGTGGACATATCCACCGGCTCGCTGGGCCACGGTCTTTCCATTGCTGCTGGAATCGCCTATTCCGCACAACTCCGCTGCGCTTCCCACCGGGTCTTCTGCCTCCTCAGTGATGGCGAATGCGACGAAGGCTCCACATGGGAAGCTGCTCTCTTTGCAGCCCAAAACAGACTTTCAAGTCTGGTAGCCGTTGTGGATTACAACCGGATTCAGGGCATTGCTCCGATTGCTGATGTTGTCGAACTGGAACCATTCGCCGAGAAATGGACAGCCTTCGGCTGGGCCGTCCGTGAGGTTGACGGGCATGACCACGACGCATTGCTCGCGGCTTTTGGTGCTGTGCCGTTTGCGTCAGAAAGGCCTTCTTGCGTGATTGCTCATACCACGAAAGGCAAGGGCGTCAGCTTCATGGAAAACCAAGTTCTCTGGCATTATCGGATTCCCAGGGGCGTTGAGTTCGATGCGGCCCTCGCCGAACTGGAGGCCGGTCCTTGAGGGACGCCTTCGTGACCGCCCTGACTGAGCTTGCTCCGGAGCGTCCGGAACTCCTGCTCCTCACAGCGGACCTCGGTTTTGGCGTCCTCGACGAATTCACAAAACGATTTCCGCGCCAGTTCCTGAACGTCGGCGTCGCCGAGCAGAACATGTCCGGTATCGCGGCCGGCTTGTCTCTCGAAGGCCATCTGGTTTTCACCTATTCGATCGGGAATTTTCCAACGCTGCGATGTCTCGAGCAGATTCGCAACGACATCTGTTACCGGGATGCGAACGTCAAGATCGTCAGCGTCGGCGGTGGCATGAGTTACGGGGCTCTCGGCATCTCCCACCACGCCACCGAGGACTTGGCTATCCTTCGCTCGCTACCGAATATGACCGTCTTCTCGCCTTGCGATAGGTGGGAAGCCGCCGAAGCCACGCGCTATCTCATTGCTCACCAGGGTCCCGCATATCTGCGCCTCGACAAGTCCGCGGCACCGGTGGCTTCGCAAGCAGGCGAAACGTTTCAGCCGGGGAGTATTCGCACGGTGCGCGAGGGGTTCGATATCACCCTGGCAGCTACGGGCGGGATTCTGGAAGATGCACTGATCGCCGCCGATGTCCTGTCCGGTCTCGGAATCTTCTGCCGGGTACTCAGCGTGCACACCATCAAACCAATCGATGTAGGCACACTCATCGCCGCGGCTTCTGAAACCGGCGGGATTATTAGCATCGAGGAACATGCCGTCGACGGCGGCCTGGGCGGCGCCATCGCAGAGGCACTCATGGATGCCGGCGCCGCTCCGGGTACTTTCGTTCGCATGGGACTGCGCAATACGTTTTCGTCCGTCGTTGGCAGCCAAAAGTACCTGCGTCAGGTCTACTCCATCGATGCCTCAGCAATCGTTCGAACGGTGTGCGCGAGGTTGAAGATTCCCGCACCCGTACCCGCATGATGCCCAAGCGGATTTTCGACATTCTGACGGCTTCAACCGGCCTTCTTCTGCTCTCGCCAGTCTTATTAGCAGTGATGCTGGCCATCTGGCTCCAAGACAGACGCTCTCCGTTTTACATTGCCCCGCGCGTGGCTCGCGGTGGCGGTACATTCCGGATGGTCAAGTTCCGTTCCATGGTCTTGAACGCCGACAAGATCGGAGGATCGTCCACAGCCGCCACGGACCGGCGCATCACCCCAATCGGCCACTTTGTGCGCCGCTACAAACTCGATGAGCTTGTTCAACTCTGGAACGTCCTGAAAGGTGACATGAGCCTTGTGGGACCCCGGCCCCAGGTCCCTGCCGACGTCCAGCTCTATACCGAAGCTGAGAGACGAATGCTCACCGTTCGTCCCGGTATAACAGATCCAGCGTCCATCGTTTTTTCTGATGAAGGCGACATTCTCAAGGGCAGCGCAGCGCCCGACCTGCTCTACAACCAGATCATTCGTCCTTGGAAGAGCCGGCTGGCCCTGGCGTACATCGACCATCGCAGCTTTTGGATCGACCTCCGCCTTATCAGTTTGACGGTTATCGCCATCATCTCGAAGCCAGCCGCGCTTCGCTCCCTTGCGGCCATCCTCCGTGGATGGCAGCTCGACTCGCTCATCATCCGCATGGCCGCTCGCCAGGAGCGACTCTTGGCTTACCCTCCGCCAGGCGATCGAGAAGTTATGGCGCAGTATCGCTGAAGCTTTCAATGTCCTACCCGAGTTGGTTTCGTTTGTCTTTGCGCGCTCGGCGATCGAGCAGCTTCCATCGCTTGTGCGTATGGATCATACAGATCTTTGGCTTCTTGTTCTGCCTCGTTACGGCCTTTCTACTCCGCTTTGAATTCGCCGTCCCCAACATCCACCACAAACACCTTTATTCGGCGATTCTGATTTTTGTGCCGATCAAAGTGATCGCTTTTTGGCTCCTGAATCTCGACCGTGGATGGTGGCGCTTCGTTTCGATTCACGACTTTGTCCGGCTTGCGCTCGGCAACCTTCTCGGCTCCGTTGCGAGCGCGCTCTTCATGGTGTCATTAGGCCCGGCTGGCTTTCCCCGCTCACTCTACATACTGGATTTTGTTCTTTGCTTCCTCGCTACGGCCGGTCAGAGGGCTCTTGTCCGGATTCTGTTCGAATCGGGACGCAGCCTCGACTCCGCCCTTGGCGCCCGCATATTTGTATACGGCGCCGGCAAGGCCGGTGTAGCACTACTCCGCGAGATCCGATCCGACCCCAAGCTCCGTTACGCCGTGTGTGGATTCATCGACGACAATCGCCGTAAGCATGGCCTTACGATTCAAGGCATAAGGGTCTTGGGCTCGGGAGATGATCTCCCCGCGCTCTCAGCCCAGCATGGAGTCTCGGAGGTCCTGATCGCCCTCTCATCCGCCACCGGGCTTGAAATGACCGCAGTACTTAAGCGCTGTCATGCCGCGAGGCTAAAGTGTCGTACGATTCCCGCACTCGCTGAATTC
>Ga0335082_10007662_pt1 | contig 11717 bp, 7 predicted proteins | sample Lox_Sample_41_FD_206718 | JGI IMG/M metagenome (GOLD analysis project Ga0335082, IMG submission 206718) | Soil microbial communities from Loxahatchee National Wildlife Refuge, Florida, United States - Lox_Sample_4.1 | ecosystem: Environmental > Terrestrial > Soil > Wetlands | place: USA: Florida...
GTGGACAAGAACCTGATCAACGCCTCATACACCTTGGGTCACGGCGTCTTGGAAACCGCGGTGCGTGTGATCTCGCCCCTGGCGCGGAGGGGGATCATCGCCGGGGCGGTGCTCGCCTTTGCCAGGGCACTCGGGGAGTTCGGCGCCACGCTCATGGTCGCCGGCAACATTCCAGGCCGGACCAACACCATGCCGATCGCCATCTACTCGAAGGTGAGCAGCGGCGACTGGTCAAAGGCTCACCTCATGGTCATCATCTTCACGATACTCTCGGGCCTTGTTCTCTACACCTCGAACAAGCTGGGCAAGAGGATCTTCTGATGGGCCTGGCCGTCGAACTTCGCAAGGAGGTGAACGGGTTCGCCCTGGACGTCGCCTGGGAGATCGGCAACGAGCTTGCCGTTCTCTTCGGCTTCTCGGGGGCGGGGAAATCCCTGAGCCTGCAACTGATCGCCGGTCTCCTCACCCCTGACGACGGACGTGTTCAGCTGGGGGGAGAGGTCTATTTTGACAGCTCGCAGGGTCTGAACGTCCCGCCCCAGAGGCGCTCCTTTGGTTATCTCTTCCAGGACCTCGCTCTCTTTCCCCACATGAGGGCGCTGGAAAACGTCCTGTACGGGGCCAATGGGATTCCCAAGGGGGAGAGGCTCGACCGGGCACGGAGGATCCTCAAGGCCTTTCACCTGGAAGGGCTTGAGCTCAAGTTCCCAGCCGAGCTCTCCGGAGGCGAAAAACAGCGCGTCGCCTTTGCCAGAGCCCTGATACGCAACCCGGCTGTGCTCCTTCTCGATGAGCCCTTTTCCTCCCTCGACAATCCCCTGCGCCTCGAGATGCGTCGTTTTCTTGTGGAGGTACGGAAGGAGTTCGGCATTCCTGTCGTGCTGGTGACTCACGATCTTATTGAGGCCTGTACCCTTGCCGACCGGATGATTGTCTACTCCAGGGGGAGGATCGCCCAGGTGGGCGCGGTGGCGGACGTGCTCAATCGCCCCGTTGATGAAGAGGTGGAACTGCTGGTAGACCGGAGAAACCTCGGCCTGCCCTCGGCCCTTTCCCTTCATGGGCAAAAGGAAAGGCTGGGCTCGTGAGAGCGACGAAGGCATGTCTTGTCCGAGCGTCTCGTGCACAATGCGGGCAAACGCCTCGAGATAGGCCTCCACGCGACCGATTGCCCCGATGAACATCGGAGAACGATGGGCACTGTATTTACATCATCCACATTCCTGCAGGCTCTGGCGAAGTCAGGACCGATGACGGCAGTGGACTAGGCCGCGCCGGGCTTCTCAGCCAGGGCGTGCACGTACGTGTCCAGGCGATTCCGTAGTTCCTGGGTCTTGTCCCGAGTCATCGGTTGGAAAGGCTTGAACTGAACGAGCGGCGTAACGAACGTGCTATTCTCCTTGGCTTTGCACGACGCCTCTGGGAAGCCAGGCCAGTCGCCAATAGATCAGCGTTTCGGCGCGCTAGCTGGTACGCCTGCGCTTAAGGTTGCAGGCTATTACATCAACCAGTCTTCACGTGCCAGCGATTGATGCAACTGTTGGCCGCTGGACTCTGATCCCACCTCGATGGCAACACAGCCGAGAAGGGCGATGATGCCCCACCCTGGAGAGCGGCTCTCGTGGAGGGACGAATGATCATATCCGGCGAACCGCCTGCCGTAAGACCTCAGTGCGATCCAGGCTCATATCCTCCTCCCACCGAGAGAGACATCGGAGACTACCGTACTTACTGCCCGCAGTATAGTTTACGTCCTATCGTAGCACTATCCACTGCATTCCGTAAAGATAAAATGGGCAAATCCTTAAGTAATTGATATTACAGAATTTAATATTCTGGCATGGTTTAAGCTTATGCACCTGGTACGTTTGAAAGGGACACGATGGAATGGCTGGAGACGATCACCATCCGGTGCAGAGACAAGAGAAAGGTCACGGACCTTTTGCAGAAGATAGGAATGCCTGAGAGGGGAAGCCGGGCCAGTCGCCAGTAGATCGGCGGTTCGGCGCGTTAGCTGGTACGCTTGCGCCCAAGGCTGTAGGCTCCTACATCAACCAGTCTTTACGTGCCAGCGATTGATGCAACTGTTGGCCGCTTGACCCTGATCTTACCTCGATGGCAACCCAGACGAGCAGAGCGATCATGCCCCGCCCTGGAGAGCGGCTCTGGTGGAGGGGCGAATGATCATAGTCACAACCAAACGAATCAAGAAAGGAGAATCATATGGCAATCGCGGAGCAAGTTTACGGGTTTTTCATTCCGACGGTCACACTGATGGGTGTCGGAGCCCACAAGGAGATCGGCAAACAGGTGAACGTGCTCGGGGGTAAGAAACCCTTCCTCTGCACCGACAAGGGGATCACCGACGCGGGCATAGCCCAGAAGATTGTTGACCTGATCAAGCAGGATGCCGGCGTTGATACGGTCGTGTTTGACAAGACCGTGCCCAACCCGACCGACACCAATGTTCATGACGGACTCGAGGTTTTCCAAAAGAACAAATGCGACCTGATTGTCTCCCTGGGCGGCGGCAGTGCCCACGACTGCGCCAAGGGGGTCGGCATCGTGGCAACCAACGGTGGAAACATTCGGAACTTTGAGGGCATTGACAAATCCAAGAAGGCCATGCCGCCTTTCATCGCCATCAACACAACTGCGGGCACAGCGAGTGAGATGACGCGCTTTTGCATCATCACGAATACCAGCAACCACGTGAAGATGGCAATCGTCGACTGGCGGGTGACTCCCAACGTGGCCATCAACGACCCTCTGCTGATGGCGGGTATGCCCCCCAAATTGACTGCAGCAACTGGTATGGATGCCCTGACCCACGCTGTCGAAGCCTACGTCTCAACCATTGCTACCCCGGTGACTGATGCGTGCGCTCTGAAGGCGATGGACCTGATCTCCAAGAACCTCCGCGCCGCAGTGGCCAATGGCGGCGATATGGTTGCTCGGGACAACATGGCTTACGCGGAATACCTGGCAGGCATGGCCTTCAACAATGCCAGCCTGGGGCATGTCCACGCGATGGCTCACCAGTTGGGCGGCTTCTACAATCTGCCTCACGGCGTCTGCAACGCTATCCTTCTTCCTCATGTCCAGGCCTTCAACCTGATCGCTAAAGTGGATCGGTTTGTCGATATCGCCGTGGCCATGGGTGAGAACGTTTCGGGACTATCCCATCGTGCAGCGGCCGACAAGGCCCTCGAGGCAATCAAGAAACTCTCGGCCGACGTAGGCATTCCGAGCGGCTTGAAGGAATTGGGAGTCAAGGAGCAAGATCTCAAGACCATGGCGGAAAATGCTCAGAAGGATGCGTGTGGTTTTACCAATCCACGGTGCCCCACGCTCAATGACGTCATCGAGATCTACAAGTGGGCCCTGTAGAGCTGGCCTGCGCCTCATGCGGGGCGAGGATAGACTCGCCCCGCAGCAGGCGGTTCGCACATAATGTGGGGTGGTTGCCGACAGACCTTCCAGGACGCCTCCTCGGAGGTGATGATCGTGGCGGGTTGAGGCATCTTGCGAAGTGACCATTTTTGTATGAAGATAGAGCTCCGCCTCTTTGCTCCCCTTTCGCGCTACCTCCCCGAGCGACGAGGGGGGAACCTTTGTTCCATGGAAATCCCAGAGAGGACCACCATCCAGGGGTTGCTCCAACGCCTGGCGGCCCCTGCCGGGACTTGCAGTTCATATGTGATGATTCCGAGATAAGCGGCATATCCCAGGAGCGGCCTTCCTTGTCAAAAAGGTGCTCCAAAGAGACTCAAAACAACCAGGTCTTGTCCCGAGTGATCGGTTGGAGAAGATTGAAGTGAGCGAGTGGGGTAACCAAAGTACTCATTGGCTTTGTAAAACGCCTCTGGGAATCTGAAAAACGTTGCGGGCAAGTTGTACATATTGCAGGGGAATCCTCAAACTAGAACCCAATTGTCGGCAGAACTTATCCCATACAGGAGTCAACAATCATGAAGACAGTCCCGGTGCAGGAATCCTTGGGAATGGTTCTTTGCCATGATGTGACTCAGATCATACCAGGCCGGTTCAAGGGGCCTGCATTCAAAAAAGGACACATAGTCCAGGTGGACGACATACCGAGGCTGCTCGACATGGGTAAAGAGCGGCTCTTTGTCATGGAGATCCATAATGGGCTATTGCATGAGGATGAGGCAGCTGTTCGCATAGCTCGGGCCGCCGCGGGTCAGGGCATCGTCCTCTCGGAACCCAGGGAAGGAAAAGTCGACCTGAAAGCCGGTCAGGGCGGGCTTCTAAAGATCGGGATCGACGCTCTCAATGCAGTCAATTCAGTAGAAGAAGTCATATTTTCGACGCTTCATTCGAACCAGCGGGTGAAGAAAGGAAAGACCGTTGCCGGCACCAGAGTAATCCCATTGCTGATCGAAAAGAGGAGCATCGAGCAAGTCGAGGAAATTTGCAGCAGATACAACCCCCTGATCGAAGTGAAGCCGTTGAGGTCACTCAAAGTGGGGATTGTCACAACTGGAAGTGAAGTCTACCACGGGCGTATCAAAGACCAGTTTGGTCCGGTGGTCAAGCGAAAGCTGGTGGATCTGGGGTGTCAGGTTATCGGTCAGTCTTTTGCCTCCGACGATGTCGGGCTCATCGTAGACGGCATTTTCAACTTCGTCCGAGAAGGCGCCGAGATGGTCACGGTAACCGGGGGTATGTCGGTTGATCCTGATGACGTAACGCCCGCAGCGATTAAGGCTGCGGGAGGCAGGGTGGTTACTTACGGAGCTCCCGTCCTTCCCGGCGCGATGTTCATGCTCGCTTATCTTGGAGATATTCCTGTGGTGGGATTGCCCGGCTGCGTCATGTATCACATGACCAGTATCTTCGATTTGGTGTTGCCGCGCATCCTGGCCGACGAGGAATTGACCCGCCGCGATTTCATTAAGTTGGCGCACGGCGGCCTCTGCGTCCAGTGTGAGCCGTGTAGATACCCGGATTGTGGTTTTGGAAAGGGCGCTTAGCCGACAGAAGCGAACCTCCTAAATGAAGGGAGAAAACAAATGAAGAGGATGTTATTTAACATCAACGGAATTGATCGCTGGCTAATAGTCGAGCCCGAGACTTCATTGGCTGATGTGCTGAGGAAGCACCTGCTGCTGACAGGATGCAAAGTCTGCTGCAGCGAAGGCCATTGCGGCACCTGCACCGTTATAATGGACGGCAAGCCGGTCAGAGCCTGCGTTACCAAGATGAAGAGGGTCCCGGAGCGGGCAAAGATCACCACGATCGAAGGCATCGGCAGTCCCGACAATCTGCATCCGTTACAGATCGCTTGGATGGCACACGGCGGCGCCCAATGCGGTGTTTGTACACCGGGCTTCATCATGTCCGCCAAGGTCCTGCTGGACAACAACAATAGCCCGAGCCGGCGGGAGGTTCGCGACTGGTTCAATAGGAATCGCAATCTATGCCGCTGCACCGGTTACAAACCCCTCATCGATGCTGTTATGGATGCCGCCAGGATCATGCGGGGCGAGATCAAGCCCGAGCAGATTCTTAATACCCTGGAAAGCCCGGTAACCATGGTCGGAAGCAATTTTGTGCGCCCGTCCGCTCTAGCAAAGGTCACCGGCAGCTGGGATTTCGGCGCCGACCTAGCCTTGCGCATGCCGGAGGGCACTCTGCGTTTAGCTCTGACCCAGGCCGAGGTGTCGCACGCCAACATCAAAGGCATCGATACCTCGGAAGCGGAAAAGATGCCCGGCGTGGTCAAGGTCATCACCTGGAAGGACGTGAAGGGCAAGAACGCGATTACCGGACTCATTACCTTCCCGACCAACAAGGGCGACGGATGGGACCGCCCGATTCTCTGCAAAGAGAAGGTGTTCCAGTTTGGCGATGCGATCGCTATCGTAGCTGCGGATACGGAGGAACATGCCAAGGCTGCCGCGAAGAAGGTTAAGGTGGATCTGGAGGTTCTGCCCGCCTACATGAGCGGTTATGAGGCTCTGGCTCCCGACGCCATAGAAATTCACCCCGGCGTTCCGAATGCCTACTACGAGCAGGGCGTCGTGAAGGGTAAAGAGACCGGGCCGCTTTTGGAGAAGTCAGCCTACACGGTCGAGTTGACAACCTACAACAGCCGTCAGCCCCACCTGCACCTGGAGCCGGACTGCGGTTTGGCCTACATGGAAGAAGACGGTACGCTGACCATCCAGTCCAAAAGTATCGGCCTGCACCTGCACCATGCAATGATTTGCCCCGGCCTTGGTGTCCCTCCCGAAAAGCTGCGCCTGATTCAGAATCCTACCGGCGGCACTTTCGGCTACAAGTTCAGCCCGACCATGGAAGGCCTTTTGGGTGTGGCTTGCCTGGCCCTGGACGGCAGGCCGGTTTCCCTGGTCTACGACCAGTACCAGAACATCACCTACACCGGGAAGCGCTCGCCGGCTGAAATCAAAGCCAAGTGGGGTGCGGATAAAGACGGCAAGCTTACCGCGTTGGAATATACTTGGTGGGTGGATCACGGCCCGTATTCCGAATTCGGCGACCTCCTCACCCTGCGCCAGGCGCAGTTTATGGGCGCCGGTTACAACGTCCCGAACATCCGCGCTAAGGGTTACACGGTTGCCACCAACCACGCCTGGGGCTCGGCTTTCCGCGCGTACGGCTCTCCGCAGGCGTTCCTCAACCAAGAAATCGCCATGGATATGCTGGCGGAAAAGATGGGTATCGACCCGCTCGAGCTGCGTTTGAGGAACTGCTACAAGGAAGGTCAAGGTCATACGACTCCGACCGGTCAGGAACCGGAAGTGTACTGCATGGAAGGGCTGCTCAAACTGATCCAGCCGAAGTGGGAAGAGGCGAAGAAGCGCAAGGCGGCCTACAATGTTCCGGGCAAGGCTTATGGCATCGGCCTCGCGCTGGGCGTGTACGGTTCCGGTCTCGATGGTCCGGACTCGTCTGCAGCAGCAGCAGAGCTCCTCCCCAATGGCGATGTGATGATTTACAACGCCTGGCAGGATCACGGGCAGGGCTCGGACCTTGGTACGCTCACCTTTGCTTACGAGGCGCTGCGTCCGATTGGAATCAAAACGAACCAGATCAAGCTGAATATGAACGATACGCGCAACCCCGTCTCAGGTCCTTCGGGCGGCAGCCGTTCGAACCTGCTGACCGGCAACGCTATCACGGTTGCTTGCCGGATGCTGGTGCAGGCGATGCAGAGACCCGACGGTACCTACCGCACATACGACGAAATGAAAGCTGAAAATATCCCCCTGCGTTACGACGGCAAGTGGGTTGCTGCTGCCTGCACGGCCTGCAGTGAAACCACCGGCCAGGGAGCACCGTTCGCGACATACATGTACGGTGTCTTTCTCGTCGAACTGGAAGTGGATACCAAGACCTACAAAACCAAATGCGTAAGGATCACCTCGGCCATTGACGTAGGCAAGATTATTAACCGCATTACGGTCGACGGTCAGAACTACGGGGGCATCACACAGGGCATGGGCATGGGCCTGACCGAGGACTTCGACGATCTGAAGGTTCATACCAGCCTCCAGAAGTGCGGTATTCCATACCCGAACGATGTTCCCGATGATTTCGAGCTCCTGTACCTGGAAACGCCGCGTCCGGCGGGTCTCCTGGGTCAGTCCGGCGTTGGTGAAGTCTCGATGACCAGCGTTCACCCTGCGTGTGCCAACGCCATTTACAACGCTGTCGGCGCTCGTGTGTTAAGGATGCCCGCCATCCCCGAAAGGATCAAGGAGGCTCTGGAAGGAAAGAAATAGTCTGAGACCTGAGCACGACTGTCGTTTACATGACCTCATACCGGGGATCAGGGGCGGACGCAATTTGCGGGTTCGCTCCTGGTTTCCTGACTTTTCGTAGGCAACTGTTTTCTCTGAACTACAGAAGATCGGAAAGACGCTCGTCCCTGTTGACTCGTTTTCAGCTCTCCGTTAGCATAACAAATTTCTGTTTTTTCGGATACTTATACCTTTTCGGAAGTTTGGAGATTATCGATGGACAACCAACGAGTACGCGAGCGCGAGAACCAGTGCATTCAGGAACAGCCGCCCAAATGTACGGCCGCATGCCCGATTCACGTCGATGCCCGCGGAATGATTAAGTGCATTCGCAACCAGGATTTCACCGCTGCGTTTGCCATTTTTAACCGGTTCGTTCCTCTTCCGCGCATTATCAGCCGGATCTGCGACCATCCCTGCCAGCCCGAATGCAAACGCAATGAAATAGGCGGTGCTATCCAGATCAACGCCCTCGAGCGCGCGTGTGTGGATTATTCAACGAAGCGTTCCGGAGGCGCCACATTCTCGTCCAGGAAAAGCGCTCGAATTGCAGTTGTCGGTGGTGGATTGAGCGGGCTGACGGCGACCATCGACCTGATCACGAAGGGATACCGGGTTGTCCTCTTTGAAGCCGGCAGCCAACTCGCGGGGCGCCTTCGCGAACTGGGCGAAGAAATTCTGCCGCAGCAATGGATTGACGAAGACCTCGCAGTGCTTGAGAATGCGCTCGTCAATGTGCGCTTGAACACGCGAGTCGGCGGTCACCCGCAAACGGGATCAAGCCTGAGCGCCATCGTCGAAGAATTTGACGCAGTATATTTGGGCGTGGGGCCGTCCGGTGCCGCCTCTCTTGGACGGGATCTGGCTCTTCGAGATGACGGCCGCATCGCGATTGAAGAACTGACCTTCGCCACCAGCAACCCCAAGGTGTTTGCCGGCGGCAGCCAGCGTTATGGTTCGGCTGCGTATTCCCCCATTACATCGGTTCATGACGGGCGCTATGCAGTGCTCTCCATCGAGCGCTTCCTGCAAAAGGCGTCTCTCTCGGCGCACCGCGATCAGCAGGGACCTTTCAAAACGAGGCTTTTCACCAGCCTCAAGGGAATCGCCCCGGAAGCCGCGCTTCCACCGGCGCAGCCGCAGAACGGCTACACCCGGGAAGAGGCAATTGTAGAAGCAAAGCGCTGCCTCCACTGCGAGTGCTTGGAGTGCGTGAAGGTATGCGAATACCTTGCCCACTATAAATCGTATCCGAAGCGCTACATTCGTGAGCTCTATAACAATTACTGCATCGTCTTGGGCAATCATCTGGCCAACCGGATGATGAACTCATGCGCTCTGTGCGGACTGTGTGGGGCGGTTTGCCCGGAGAAGCTCAACATGGGCGAAGACTGCCTGGAAGCGCGGCAGGGCATGGTGGAGAAGGGGAAGATGCCACCTTCGGTGCACGAGTTTGCGCTGCGGGACATGGCGTTCAGCACCAGTGAGCACTTTTCGCTTGCGCGCCACCAGCCCGGCCATGAGATGAGCAGTCATGTCTTTTTTCCCGGCTGTCAACTCAGTGCATCTTCGCCCGGACACGTCTTCCAGATATATGAACATTTACAGCAAAGTATCGAGGGCGGAGTTGGACTGATCCTGGGCTGCTGCGGCGCACCCGCCGAATGGGCCGGACGAAAGGAAATATTCGGAGATGCCATCGGGCTGGTTCGCCAGCAGTGGGAGGAGTTGAGATCCCCGAGAATCATTACCGCCTGTTCAAGCTGTTACCGGATGTTTAAGGATCATGCGCCAGCCATGCCGGTCGAATCGTTGTGGACCGTGCTCGACCGGGTCGGATTGCCGTCCTCGGCCGCTCCGGCAAGCTCTGCCCTGATTGCCATTCACGATCCGTGCTCCACCAGGTACGAAACCAACATTCAGGATGCGGTTCGCCGCCTGCTGAACAAGCTGGGAGTACAGGTCTCCGAGCTGAGAGACAATCGGAGTCTCACGACTTGTTGCGGTTACGGCGGCCATATGGCGTTCGCTAATCCCGAGGTTGCCGAGAAGGTCGTCCAACGCCGCATTCACGATGGCGAAGCCGACTATTTGACGTATTGCGCGATGTGCCGGGACAACTTTGCAGCCAGAGGAAAGCGGACGCTCCACCTGCTGGATCTGATCCGCGCAAGCGGCAGCGGCGATGCAGCCGAGCGAAGAGGACCGGGCTACTCGCAGCGTCACGAAAACCGCGCGAGACTGAGAAACAAAATGCTGAAGGACCTGTGGGGGGAGACCGTGGCTGAAAGAGAAGGATACGAGCCCGTCAAACTGCGTATTTCTTCTGATGTGCAGGCGCTGATGGATAAGAGATTAATTCTCGAGGAGGACCTTCGAGCCGTAATTCATTATGCTGAGACAACCAACACGAAGCTCCTGAATCGCCAGACCGGCCACTTCATGGCCCATCATAAACCAGCGGCCGTGACTTATTGGGTGGAATATTCCCGTGATGGTGACGAGTTTGTTGTGCATAACGCATACAGTCATCGTATGGAAGTCCAAGAGGGAGCACAGTCGTGAGCCAGGAACAAAATGCATCCGCCGAAAGCACCCTGATCTGCCTCCAATGCGACCTCCCGTTGGAGATGGGAAAGGTGAATGTGGCCTATCTAGGCAGCATGTTTCCCGTCAATTTGCTTCGGTGTCCCAAATGCGGTCAAACGTTTATCCCGGAAGACTTGGCCCTGGGTAAGATGGCGGAAGTCGAGAAAATCCTGGAAGACAAATAGAGCTGCCTCACGGGTGCTGGGCCAGGGTGAAAGAGTAAAGACCAAGTCGATTGCCAGGGTTTAGGAAAGGCATTGCTGTGGACGTCGATGCAACTTGTTGTATGAGGCCAGGCGGGCTGGCTCTGACTAAGATAGCCCTTTCCAGGTGTTCCTTTCCGTTCGGTGCGCGAATCCTGGATGTTGGGTGCGGCTCCGCCGCCACTGTGGAATACCTTATCGGTCAACAATTTAGAGCCCTCGGGGTCGATCCTTCCTATACCAACCTCAGACAAGGGTATGGAAGGAACGCTTCTCTCCCGCTGATTTCGGCTGTCGGAGAAGACCTGCCTTTTTCGGACTGCACATTGGATGGCGTGTTTTTTGAGTGCGTCCTCTCCATCATACGGGATACGGAAAAAGTCCTGAGCGAGTGCCGTCGTATTTTGAAAGACGAGGGCCGGCTTGTATTGAGCGATCTCTACTTAACGCATCCAGGTCAAACTAATGCCATCAGCAGTCTGCCCTCAAACTGCTGCCTTGCTCATGCCATGACAAAAGAGGAGCTGCTTGGCAAGCTCAATGCCCATGGCTTTCAGCTCGCCTTATGGGAAGACCACTCTCCTGCATTGAAAGCATTCGTCGCGCAGTTGGTTTTTTCTTATGGTTCTGTTGAGAAGTTCTTTTGCCGGGTTGCTCAAGACAATGGAGATTCTGTCAACCCCCAGGAAATAAAGGAAGCCATTACCCGGATCAAACCCGGTTATTATTTGCTCATCGCACAGAAAGCTGTATGCTGATGACAGACAAGGAGCAACTCAGTGAACGATGAAATGCTGCGCATGATCACGCTGGCCGGCCAGGGCTTCTATTGTAGCCAGATATTGTTATTGATGGGCCTGGAGGCTCAGGGAAAAACCAATCCGGACCTGATTCGAGCCATGGCCGGTTTGGCCGGAGGGTTGGGCTTCACAGGGGACACCTGCGGCGCCCTGACGGGAGGCGCCTGCTTGCTCGGTCTCTATGCCGGAAGAGGACTTCCGGAAGAACAGGAAGACGAAAAGCTGAATGTCATGATCAGTCAGCTTGTTGAGTGGTTCTCGGAAGAGTTCGGGAAGCTCCACGGCGGCATCCGCTGTGAGACCATTTTGGGAGATGATCCTACCAGTCGGACGGC
>Ga0335082_10007663_pt1 | contig 11715 bp, 11 predicted proteins | sample Lox_Sample_41_FD_206718 | JGI IMG/M metagenome (GOLD analysis project Ga0335082, IMG submission 206718) | Soil microbial communities from Loxahatchee National Wildlife Refuge, Florida, United States - Lox_Sample_4.1 | ecosystem: Environmental > Terrestrial > Soil > Wetlands | place: USA...
TGCCGCGAACTCGCGATCGCAGACCCGATTATGCCACACCGATTGACCGTTGCACATAGAGCCGTCACGAGACCAACGTTGTTCAGGGTCTCCGCCGCACACGCTCACCACGTTGTGCTCCATCTTCACCCCGCAACGGGAGGTCATCCCACCACGCACGCAATGCACAAGAGTATAGATGGCTCCTGGCACATCACCTTGGAACTACCGCGTGGGCGGTACGTGTACCGGTTTCTCGTCGACAACGTGCCGACGCTTGATTCCACGGCACGCGGGACGATCCACGACGAGAACCACGGCGCCTTCAGTATGCGCGAGGTCGGTCACTAAGCTTCGGTTCGGCCGGGTTTTTCATTGAAGCACGGCGTGGCACTCGGTAAGTTCTCCGAGGAGGCGAGCCATGACCAAGCCAATCCGCGTGATCCAATTCGGACTCGGTGCTATCGGTTGCGCAGCGGCCCGGCTCGTGTTGGGGAAGCGCCACATGCAGTTGGTCGGGGCGGTTGACCGCGATCCCAAGCTCATCGGGCACGACCTCGGCGAAGTGCTCGGCGCTGGGCGTTCGCTCGGCGTCACCGTAAGCGGCAAACCCGCCGTTTTGTTCGGCCAGACGCCAGCCGACGCCGTGATTCACTGCGCGACATCTAGCTTTCTCGAGGCTTACGAGCAATTCGTTGAAATCGTGCGCGCCGGCCTGCACTGCGTCAGCTCGTGCGAGGAAGCGATGTTTCCGTACTATCGCTATCGCGATCTGGCGGGCAGGTTGGACGACTTGTGCATCAAACGCCGTTGCGCCGTTGTTGGCACGGGCGTCAATCCGGGTTTTGTGATGGACACGCTGGCGTTGGTGTTGACCGCCGCCTGTCAACGACTCGATTCGATCCGCGTACTGCGCGTCGTGGATGCCGCCACGCGCCGCGAGGCGTTGCAGCGTAAGGTCGGAGCCGGATTGAGCGAGGATGAGTTTCACCGGTTGGCGCAGGACAAGAAAATCCGCCATGTCGGCCTGACCGAGTCCTTGGTGTTTCTGGCCGACGCGCTCGGCTGGAGTCTGGATGAGGTCAACGAAGATGTCGCACCCGTTATCGCCAATAAACAAGTGAAAACTCAGTTCTTGGCGGTCAAGCCCGGTTGTGTGGCGGGGGTGCGCCAGTTCGCTCACGGCGTATGGCAGGGCCGCGACGTGCTGCGACTGGAGTTGCAGATGTACGTCGGCGCGCCCCAACCGCGCGACGAGATTGAGATCTCTGGTGAGCCGCCATTGAAACTCGTGGTGGAAGGCGGCGTGGCCGGCGACAGCGCGACGCCCGCGCTGCTGGTTAACACATTGCCGTTGCTTGTCGAAGCGCGACCCGGATTGCACACGATGCGCACGCTGGGTCTGCCGCGGATTGCGCTGTGAACAACATCGTCTATTTCGATCTCGAAACTCAAAAGAGCGCGTCGGAAGTCGGTGGCTGGGACCGCAAGCGCGACATGCTGATGTCCGTCGGCGTCACCTTCGCTACGGCGGACCGACAATACCGGATTTTTGCCGAGTCGCAGATCAACGACCTCGTCAAGCAACTGATGCGCGCGGATCAGGTCGTCGGGTTCAACATTTTGAACTTCGACTATGAAGTGCTCACGCACTACACGCCGTTGGACATGACCCAGGTGCCGACACTCGACTTGATGAAAGATCTCGAGGACAAGCTGCAATTTCGACTCTCGCTCGACGCGGTTGCGAAAGCCACACTGAACGCGCCGAAGATCGCCGACGGCATGGCGGCGTTGAAATGGTGGAAGGACGGCAAGCTGATGGAAATCGCCGAGTACTGCTGCTACGATGTGAAGATTACCAAGCAACTACACGAGTACGGCAAGGTCAAAGGCGAAGTCTTCTACCTCGACCGCTTGGGTCAGAAGCGGAATGTCAAAGTCAAATGGTAGCCTCAATCCGGGCGGCGTTGCAGTGTTGCATCGGTTACGATACGCTGGCAAGCGATGACCGAGACTGAATCGGACGTGGCCTTGATGTTGCGCGTCAAGGACGGCGACCATGACGCGTTTCGCACGTTGATCGAGCGCCACCAGCGTTCCGTGATCAACGTGATCTATCGCGCCATCGGCGATGCGTGGGAAGCGGAAGACCTCGCGCAGCGCGTGTTCATCCAGGTTTTCCGATCGGCGGGCCGCTACATGCCGAGGGCGAAATTTACGACGTGGCTGTTCACGATCACGCACAACACGATCCTCAACGAGCGCCGCCGTCGTGGGCGCCATGCCGCCGAATCGTTGGAGGCAATGGCCCGACAAGACGATGAGGCGGTGGCCGGCCTACAACTGGCCGATGAACGCGCGCCGAACCCGGCTCGCGAGGTTGCCGAGCGCGAATTGCAGGAGCGCATCCAGAAGGCCATCGAGCAGCTGCCAGAGGCGCAGCGCACGGCGGTGATTCTGTGTCGGTTTGAAGGCTTGGCGTACGAGGAGATTGCCGAGGTGCTGGGTTGTTCGGTGTCGGCCGTGAAATCGTTGCTGCACCGGGCGCGGCAAACATTGAAGGAGCAATTGCGCGGCTGTTATTGACTCTGGACCTTGGCCCAAGCGTAAGGCTCAGCCAAGGCTAACGCTTCGGCCACAGAGAAACTTCTGGGGTCGAATGGTGTTAATATGAGCGTGAAGCAAGACGATTTTAATGATCGCGACGAGCAAGCCGCGTGGGAGGTGCTTGGCCGTCATCAGTCAATCGAGCCATCATTTGGTTTTGTGGAGCGCACGCTACGGCGTATGGAAGAGACGCTCGCCGGGCCGCGGCCGCGGCTTTGGCATCTGCCGGCGGTGCATTGGGCAATGGTAGTCAGTTTCATGGTGGTGCTGGGCGTTGGCGGTTGGTTGACTTGGCAGAATGTGCAGGCCAATCGCCGCGCCGAGGTCTATTCCCGCCTTCAGCAGGACAAGCTGGAGGACTTCGACGTGATCGCCTCACTCAATCAGCTCGACGAGGGCAACAAGCTATGACGCGCATACATGTGACCACAATGGCAGCAGCCGCGTTTCTGACCGTGTCACCGCTCTCGCGTAGCCAGGAACCATCGCCACCCGCATCGCCGACGCCCGAGAAGCCGGCGCTGACCGACGGCCAGCGCGCGCAGATTGAGCAGCGACTCAACGAGGCGTGGAACAATTTACCGCTCGAAGGCAAACAACACCTCATGCGAATTCATCGTGCGCTCAACGAAATGCCGCCCGAAGAACGCAAGATTCTCCGCGACCGCATCGATCATTTCCTCAACATGTCCGCGCAGGAACGGGATCAACTCAGGAAAAACGCCGAACGCTGGCAAGCGATGACGCCTGAAGAACGACAGCAGGCGCGCGAGCGGTTCCGCCAGCGGCGCCGAGAATTTGAAGAAAAGTGGAAACAGGCGCATCCGGGCGAAGAACCGCCACCATTCCCATTCCGCCCGCAGACCGCGCCGCCACCGCCGCCGACATCACCGTCACCTTCAGAACCCGCAAACTAACCCAAACCCAACAGGAGACCCCAACATGAAACGACTAGTCGTTGCCGCCACCGCGGCTGTATTGCTGACAGGCGTCGCCGCGTTTGCCCAAGGCGATACCAACCAACCGCCCAAACCACCCGGCGGTCCCCGTGGCCCCGGCGGGCCCGGCGGTCAGCAACTCACGTTGCCGCTGATTCCGCCACGGCTGATGAACGAGCTCAAGCTCACTGCCGATCAAAAACCAAAAGTGGAAGCCGTGGTGTCCGAGTTCGACAAGGAGCGCGATAAGATTCGTGCCTCCCAGACCAACAACACCGAAATTGCGAAACTGCGAGACGATATGAGGGTCGCGCGCGAAGCGGGCGACCGGGAGAAGATGCGGAGCTTGCGCGAACAGTTGGCTCCCTACGAGAAACCGCTCCTCGATCTGCGCAAGGATTACATGGATAAGGTGCGCGCCCTGCTGACAGACGAGCAAAAGAAGACGCTCGATGATGCAGTCCAGCGTCGCGGAGCTGGCGGGCCACGCGGCCCGGGCGGCCCGCCGCCGGGCGGAGGTAATGCTGAATCCGCGCCACCGCCACCACCGCCACCACCGCCCAGCAGCAATTAACGTTTGCCAAGCCGCGCGACGAATGCTCCATCGACTTCGTCGCGTGGTGGACACGACGAACGCGTCGCTTCGAGAGTGAACTCCGGACGGCCTCCGAGGAACCGCTCGACGACGCGTTCGTTCTCTTCCGGCTCCTGACTGCACGTGCTGTACACCAATACGCCGCCCGGTTTTGTGAACTCCGCTGCTTTGCCGAGCAGTTTCAACTGCAACGCCGCCAGTCGCGCAATCTCCTTCTCCTCGATCCGCCACCGCAAATCTGGCCGGCGTTGCATCACGCCCGTGTTTGAGCAGGGCGCGTCCACCAGCACCCGGTCAAACTGCTCGCCGCGCAAGCACCGGTCGAGTCGCGTCCCTTCGCATGCAAGTGTTGCCACGATTCTCACGCCGAGCCGCTTGCAGTTTTCCGCAACGAGTCCGAGCCGAGCGTTCGAAGAATCCGCCGCGATGATGCGGCCACGATTCTGCATTTTCTGGGCGATGTAGGTTGTCTTGCCGCCCGGTGCCGCGCACATGTCGAGCACCGACTCACCGGGTTGCGGGTCGAGCACGTCCACCGCAATCAGCGTGGACGGGTCTTGCACGTAGAATTCGCCGCGTTTCCACTCTTCCGAGTCGAACAGGGCATTGGGATTCAGCAACTCAAAGCATGATTCATAATTTGTGGGAGCAATTTTCAATCGCGACCTTCCGGAGTCGCGGATGAAATCCGCTCCCACAAGAGTGTTGCGGCGTAAATAGATGGACGGCGTGCGATTGTTCCACTCGCACCAGGCGTCGCCGTGGCGTTCCCACAGCCAACGCGGGTGTGACAGTCGCACCCACGGCTCGGCTTCTTCCAGCGACCGCGGATTCCGCAGCGCCGCGTTCACGAATTTCGCCTCCGCTGGGCTGACGTGCGTCTTTGCAAGCTCGACCGTCTCATGCACCGCCGCGTGCGCCGGTACGCGCATGAAGCTCAATTGGTACAGACCAACCTCCAGAATTGTCTCGACCGCCCGCCGCGGTTTTCGTTCAGCCCGTATCATGAAATGCAACGCGAGTTGCTGACGAATGCAGCCGTAGAACACTTCTTGCACTAACGGATCAGGTGCTTCGAGCAATTCGTCTGCGTTGCGCCGCGTCCGCTTCCACTGCATCAGCAATTCGAAAACCTTCTCGCGCGCGTTCACGATGCGCAAGCTAACACAACCTGGCCGGGATTTGCTACAATGCCCGCGCGTGAACTCCATCCTCGCCATCGTCGGCCGACCCAATGTAGGCAAGAGCGCGTTGTTCAACCGCATCGCCGGGCGACGCATCGCGATCGTCCACGAAGAAGCCGGGGTCACACGCGACCGAGTCATGGCCCGAGCGGGGTGGGGCGGGAAACATTTTGAAGTCGTGGATACGGGCGGCATCGCGTTCTCGGATGAACCACTCGCTGCCGCGACGCAGCGGCAAGCGGAAGTTGCAGTCGAAATGGCAACGGCGCTGATTCTCGTCGTTGATGTGACCGCGGGCGTGACGCCGCTGGATTTGGAGGTGGCCGGAAAGTTGCGCGCCAGTGGCAAACCGATATTTCTCGCGGTCAACAAGTGCGACAACCCGGAGCGCGAGAAGGGCGCGACAGAATTCTCTGAGCTGGGGTTCGGACGGACGTTCCCCATTGCGGCGGTTCATGGCATCGGCGTGTCGGCCTTGCTTGAAGCGGCGACGGAAGGTTTCGAAGCCGGTCAGGCACAAGACGCAGCGACGAAGATCGCGATTGTCGGACGGCCGAATGTCGGCAAGTCGTCGCTCATCAATTCGATTTTGGAAAGCGAGCGCACCATCGTGAGCGACATTCCCGGCACGACGCGCGATTCGGTGGACGTGCCGTTCACGCTCGGCGGGAAACCATACGTGCTCGTGGACACCGCCGGCCTGCGTCACAAGCGCAAGATCAAAACGTCGGTGGATCAGTTCGGCCTGATGCGCGCCGAGCGTTCGATCAGGGAATGCGACGTCGCAGTACTGGTGCTCGACGCCGTGGACGGCGTGACGAAGCAGGACAAAAAGATCGGCGGTCAAATCGCTGAGGCGGCGCGCGGGTGCGTGATTCTCGTGAACAAATGGGACTTGGCGGTGGAACAGGAGGCAAAGCGCCGAAACAGAAAGAAGAGCTTCCGCGACGAGTACATCGAAGCGTTGCGGCGTGAATTGTTTTTTCTGGATTGGGCGACGGTGTTGTTCGTGTCGGCAAAGACAGGCGCAGGGGTCACACAGCTGTTCAAGGCAATTGCGGTGATCGAGAAGGAAATGCAGCGGAGCGTCGAGACGCCGCAACTGAACCGGGTCTTGGCGCGCGCACTGGATTCGTATCCGCCGCCCTTCGTGCATGGACGGCGATTCAAGATTTTCTACGCGTTCCAGAAGGCGACACGGACGCCGACGTTCGTGCTGTTCGTGAACGACGCGGGTTGTCTGACGCCGCACTACAAGCGATTCCTGGTCGACAAGATTCGGGCGAGTTGGGGTTTCACGGGTTGTCCAGTGTTGCTGGAGTTGAAGGCGCGCGAGCGACGAGAGTTCACACCAAAGTCACCAACGGGTCGTCGGTTTGTAAAAAACTGATGCCGGGCGTATTTTGTTCTTGAAACACAATATATAGGGTCATACACTGCGCGCCGTCACAATTACAGGTGGTCGCTAACCGCGACGTTTCGCCACCCGATTTCGACGATTTCTGTGAAGGAGGCAGCGGTGATCAATTTGAAGGGCAACGGGGGAGACGTTTCTGTGAGTAAGACGAAGTTGAGCCGAAAGGAAGTGGCCGCAGAGCTTCCTCCGTCGGCCACTTCGACCAAGCGCACCAAGCGCGACGTTCAGACCGCCTCGCCAAGGAGAAGCGGCCTGACCGTGCCGCGCGTGTTCAGCCAGGCGGGCGTCCGACCGTTCGACGAACTCGAATGGGAGCGGCGCACCGCCGAGATCACGGACGATTCGGGCAAGACGATCTTCAAGCAGGAGAACGTCGAAGTCCCCAAGAACTGGTCGGTGCTCGCCACCAAGGTCGTCGTCTCGAAATACTTCTACGGCGAGAACGGTACGTCCGAGCGCGAGCAGAGCGTGCGGCAGCTCGTCCATCGCGTCACGCGCAAGATTGCGGACTGGGGGAAAACGCAGGGATGTTTCGCGAGCGATAAAGACGCCGAGACGTTCTACGACGAACTCACTTGGTTGTGCGTCAACCAACACGGCTCGTTCAACTCGCCGGTCTGGTTCAATTGCGGTCTGTTTCAGGAGTATCACGTCGGGAAGCACGGTGGCCCCGGCAGTTTTCATTACGATCGGGCAACGGGCACGATCAAACTGGCCGCCAGTCAGTACGAATACCCGCAGTGCTCCGCGTGTTTCATCCAGTCGGTCGGAGACCGGATGGAAGACATCATGGAGCTGGCGCGCAGCGAGGCGATGCTGTTCAAGTACGGCAGCGGCACAGGGACGGATCTTTCGACGCTGCGCAGTTCACGCGAAAAACTTTCCGGCGGCGGGCGACCCAGCGGACCGCTCTCGTTCCTCAAGGTTTACGACGCCATCGCCAGTGTCGTGAAGTCGGGCGGCAAAACGCGCCGCGCCGCGAAGATGAACACGCTTAAGGTCTGGCATCCCGACATCAAGGATTTCATCGAGGCGAAACCGAAGGAAGAGAAGAAGGCGTGGGCGCTCATCGAGCAGGGATACGCCGGCGACTTCAACGGCGACGCCTACGGCTCGATCTGTTTCCAGAACGAGAATTTGAGCGTGCGCGTGACCGATGAGTTCATGCGCGCGGTGCTCGACGACAAAGATTGGCACACGCATTGGATCACCGACCCGAAGAAACCCGGCCCGACGTACAAGGCGCGCGAGTTGATGGTCGGCATCGCCGAAGGCACGTGGACATGCGGCGATCCCGGCGTGCAATACGAAGACACCATTCAGCGCTGGCACACCTGCAAAGCGACCGCGCCGATCAATTCCTCGAATCCGTGCAGCGAATACATGTTCCTCGACAACAGCGCGTGCAACCTCGCGTCGCTCAATCTGATGAAGTTCCTGCATGAAGACGGCGCGTTCGACGTCGAACGATTCAAGGCCGCGGTGGAAATCTTCATCACGGCGCAGGAAATCATTGTGGACAACGCGAGCTATCCCACCGAACGCATCGCGCAAAACAGCCATTTGTTCCGCCCGCTCGGCCTCGGTTACGCGAACCTCGGTTCGCTCATCATGGCGCTCGGATTGCCCTACGACAGCGATGAGGGCCGCGCCATCGCCGGTGCGTTGACGGCCATCATGCATCTGCACGCGTACACGCAATCGGCGCGGATCGCGGAGAAACTCGGCGCGTTTGAAGGGTTCGCCGCCAACCGCGAGCCGATGCTGGGGGTGATGGAGATGCATCGCGACGCGGTGAAACGGATCGACAAGAGTTGCCCCGACTATTTGCGAAGCGCCGCGCAGCGTTGCGGTGACGAGGCGGTCGAATTGGGCCGTCGCTACGGGTATCGCAACGCGCAGGTCACCGTGCTCGCACCGACGGGCACGATCGCATTCATGATGGACTGCGACACGACGGGCATAGAACCGGACATCGCGCTCGTGAAATACAAACTGCTAGCCGGCGGCGGGATGTTGAAGATCGTGAATCGCACCGTGCCGATGGCGTTGAAGAAACTGGGGTACACCGAATCGCAGATCGCCGACATCGTGAAGTTTATCGACGAGCACGACACCATTGAAGGCGCGCCGCATTTGCAGGAGAAACACTTGCCGGTCTTCGACTGCGCATTCAAACCAGCCAAGGGCAAGCGTTCGATCCAATACATGGCGCACCTGAAAATGATGGCGGCGGGCCAACCGTTCCTCAGCGGTGCGATTTCCAAAACGGTCAACATGCCGCAGGAGTCTACGGTTGACGACATCATGCAGGCGTACATCGAAGGCTGGAAAGTAGGCCTCAAAGCCGTGGCGATTTACCGCGATGGCTCGAAGCGTTCGCAGCCGCTCAACACATCGAAGACCAACAACACTGAACAAGCAGAGGTTGCGGCCAAGGAGGTCGGGGCGCTGAAGGGCCGCATCCTCGAATTGGAAGCGGAGATCCGGGAACTGCAAACGAGGGCGGCCACTCCCGCACGGCATCGGCTGCCCGACACGCGGCAGGCGCTCACGCACAAGTTCGACATCGCGGGCCACGAAGGCTACATCACCGTCGGCTTGTTCGAGGACGGCTCGCCCGGCGAATTGTTCATCACGATGGCCAAGGAAGGCTCGACCATCGGCGGATTGATGGACACCATCGGCACCCTCGTCAGTCTCTCGCTGCAATACGGCGTGCCGCTGGAAACGCTCGTCAAGAAGTTTGCCCATCAGCGCTTCGAGCCAAGCGGTTTCACGAAGAATCCCGACGTCCCGATTGCGAAATCGATCACCGACTATTTGTTCCGCTGGCTCGGTGTGCAGTTTATTCCCGGCTATCGCGAAGCCAACGCGCCGCACACCGGGCAGGCCGAATTACCATTGAAAGAAGTCGCCGAACAAGAACAGAAAGTTGTCAACAAGCCGGTCGAAGACCTCGAACAAACCGGCGAAGTGCCGTCTCGCCCCGCGACCGGCGTGCAAGCGTTCAGCAAGACGGTGGCGCACTTCATGACCGACGCGCCCACCTGCGACACCTGCGGTGCGATCACCGTGCGCAACGGCGCGTGCTACAAATGCCTCAATTGCGGTAACTCCATGGGATGCTCCTAGCTGTTCCCTCCGAGAGCACTCCACAACGCGAAAGCCCCGAGCCCGCCTCGGGGCTTGTCGTTTGTCGCTGCAACGTTTAGTGTCATCGGGGCGTCAATCATACGGGCGCAACGAAAAGAGGTGGCCTATGTCAGAGAAGACTGATTTTGCGGAACGATACGCGAGCGGCAACACGCCATGGGATTCGGGAAAACCAGACGAGGAACTGCTCCGGGTGTTGGATTCCGGCAAGCTGACCGGGAAAACAGTGTTGGAATTCGGCTGCGGCACCGGCACCAACGCCGTCGAGCTGGCGCAACGCGGCTTCGAAGTCACCGCGGTGGACATTGTTGATCAAGCGATTCAATCGGCCCGCGCCAAAGCGCGCAAGGCCAACGTGACCGTGGACTTTCGTGTGGCCGACACGTTGAACGGCGAGGTCAGCGGGGCGTACGACGTTTTGTTTGACCGCGGCGCTTACCACTGTTTGCGGACGGTTGACCTGAAGAAGTTTCAAGACTTTCTGAAACGCGTCACCCACCGCGGCAGTTGGTGGCTGAGCCTGGCGGGCAACGCCAAGGAGAAACATGAGCCCGGCCCACCGGTCGTCAGCGAGCAGGAGATCCGAGCGGAACTCGGGCCGTTGTTCGATATCGTCGAGCTGCGCGAGTATCGTTTCACGACTGATAGAGATGGTTTTCGACCGCTCGGTTGGTCGATTCTGATGCGACGCAAATGAGCCGCAGGCTTGACGGCAGTGGAAGTGACGAGTAAAGTCACCGCCCTCAACAGGAGTTTGACTTATGGCAACATCAACAGCCGCCCCCAAAGCCGGCGTGACCCACGCGCGGCCGAAGGCCAAAGACGATAAGAAGGAAGCGAAAGCCAAGGGCCCGGCGATGCCAAGCGAATTCGGTTCGCACGGCACGATGGTCAACGCCGAGTTGACCGAAAAGATCAAGAATCAAGACGGAAACGATCCGTGGCAGATTCTCACGGACGAACACGGCAACTACGCCACGCGCAAACATCGTATCGACACCGGCTTGGCCGACCCGAACCGGTATGCCGACTTGCCGTCGCGCGAGAAACAAGTTAAGGAATTGACCGCAGCATAACCCGCAAACCAAAGCGACAATGTCGGGGCGGGTTAATCCCGCCCCGTTTTATTTTATGGAAAACGAACATCCATCCGATTTCATCCGCGACATCGTCAAAGCGGACATCGAGTCCGGCAAGTACAAAGCCCCGGTCACGCGTTTCCCGCCGGAGCCCAACGGCTACCTGCACATCGGTCATGCCAAATCCATCTGCCTGAATTTCGGCATCGCCCGGGAATTTGGCGGTACGTGCAATCTCCGGTTCGACGACACGAACCCGACCAAGGAAGAAGTCGAGTACGTCGAATCCATCATCGGCGACGTGAAATGGCTCATTGAAGGTTGGGCCGAGGACCGGCTGGGGTTCAAGGCGGCCGGCGCGACCCCGGCAATGAAGGACGGCGACTTCTACTTACCGGCTGCGAAAGGCAACACCGAACCATTTTATGCGAGCGACTATTTCGGCGCTCTCTACGAATTCGCGGTGATGCTCATCAAAAAGGGCAAGGCGTATGTCTGCGATCACACGCCGGAAGAAGTGGACCGGATGCGCGGAGCGCCGGATAAAGTCGGCGAACCGAGCAAATGGCGCGAGCGTTCCATCGAGGAGAGTCTCGATCTCTTTAACCGCATGAAAGCCGGCGAGTTTCCCGATGGCAAACGCACCGTCCGCGCCAAGATCGACATGGCTTCGCCCAACATCTGGTTGCGCGACCCGTTGATCTACCGGATCCGCCACGCGTCGCACCATCATACCGGCGACAAATGGTGCATCTAC
>Ga0335082_10007666_pt1 | contig 11712 bp, 5 predicted proteins | sample Lox_Sample_41_FD_206718 | JGI IMG/M metagenome (GOLD analysis project Ga0335082, IMG submission 206718) | Soil microbial communities from Loxahatchee National Wildlife Refuge, Florida, United States - Lox_Sample_4.1 | ecosystem: Environmental > Terrestrial > Soil > Wetlands | place: USA: Florida...
TCGATATAACCCTTGCAAGGCTTAAGGCTCTTGTCGGAGACGACCGGGTTGGTTCGCCGGTCCTAGAAAACACGCACGCGCCAGCTTGTTTTCATATGCAGGATTTCAGAATCTGCGATCAGCCGGGGCAACAATCGCCACAACGTCCCCGGATGGCCTTAAGACGTATTCGCCCGCCAACGCCTGTACATGTCACGCTTCACGCAACGCGGCCCGTGACATTCCGCAACGGCATGAAGCGTTATGAGATCACAACCGCCTATGGGCCGTGGAGAACCAGCGGCTGCTGGTGGTCCGCCGATGCCTGGGACTCCGATGAGTGGGATGTGCTTGCCGCTAGCGGAAGTGGAGAGACAATCTGCTGCCTGCTCATTTTCGACCGCCTAAGACATCGCTGGCAACTGGAGGCGCTGTATGACTGACAGCGCAAACGACTACATTGAACTGCATGCGAACAGCGCCTTCAGCTTCCTCGCAGCATCATCCCATCCCGAAGCATTGATCGAGCGCGCAGCCGAGCTGGGCATGCCTGCGATTGCGCTCACGGACCGCAATGGGTTTTACGGATCTGCCCGCTTCCACACAGCCTCGAAGCGAAACAAGATACGTGCGCACATTGGCGCAGAGATTTCCATCGCATCGTTCGGCAGCAGGCTTACTCCACCTCGCTGGCTTCCACATCAGTGTCCCGACGAGCCTTCCCGGATTGTACTGCTTTGTGCAAGTCAAGCCGGCTACCAGAATCTTTGCCAGCTCATCACGCGCTTCAAGATGCGCGAGACAACAAAAACAGAAGGCGCTGCTACTCTTGAAGATCTCGAAGAGTTTTCTTCAGGGTTGATTTGCCTCACTGGAGGCAACGAGGGACCGCTCGCATCTGCACTCGCCCGATTCGGAGAAGTAGAAGCGGGCAAAGTGATCGACCGGCTTGCCTCCATCTACGGACACGGCAATCTCTATCTCGAGCTGCAGCGTCACCATATGCGCGACGAAGAGTACCGCAATCAGTCTCTGTTAAACATCTCGTCCCACTTCCGCCTTCCCGTCGTTGCAACGAATGGCGTGCTCAGCGCAACCGAAAGTGACCGCGAGTTGCTCGATGTATTCACCTCGATTCGGCATCACACTACGCTCGATTGCGCCGGACGTCTGCTCGCTGCAAACTCCATGCGCTTTCTGCGTACAAGTCGCGAAATGGAGAACTTATTCCACGATATCCCTGAGGCCATTGCCAACACGCATCTGGTAAGCGAGAGGCTTGAGTTCACACTCGATCGGCTTGGTTACGAATTTCCAAGTTACCCGGTTCCGGAGGGCGAAACGATGGACAGCTTTCTCGCAAAGCGCGTCGAAGAAGGTGTCATGAAGCGCTATGGAGCCAGGTCGAAGCGGCATCTTCTCGACAAGGCTCGCGCCCAGGTGCGGCACGAGCTTGCACTGATCGCCAGGCTTGGATTCGCCGGTTACTTCCTAATCGTGTGGGACATCATCCGCTATTGCCAGCGAAACAGCTTCCTTGTGCAGGGGCGCGGCTCTGCGGCAAACTCTGCAGTCTGCTATGCACTCGAAATCACAGCAGTCGATCCAGTGGGCATGGAACTGCTTTTCGAGCGATTTCTCAGCGAGAGTCGAGGCGAGTGGCCCGATATCGATCTCGATCTTCCATCCGGTGATCATCGTGAAATGGTCATCCAGTACATCTACGAGCGCTATGGATCGCTCGGCGCTGCGATGACTGCCAATGTGATCACCTATCGCGGGCGCTCAGCGGCTCGCGAAATCGGCAAGGCGCTTGGCTTTGACCTCGAGCAGATCACGCGTCTCTCCGGCCTTGTCGGCCACTGGGAGTGGCAGGGAGAGAACGACACCATGTCCAAGTACTTCACCCGGTCCGGATTCGATATTCATCATCCTCGCATCGCCAAATACCTTGAACTTTGCATGCGCATGGTCCGTCTGCCCAGGCACCTTGGCCAGCACTCTGGTGGCATGGTGATCTGTGCCGGAATGCTGAATCATGTGGTCCCGCTGGAGCGCGCATCGATGCCTGGCCGCACCGTCGTGCAGTGGGACAAGGAAGACTGCGCTGACCTCGGCCTAATTAAAGTCGATTTGCTCGGCCTGGGGATGATGGCCGCTATCAAGGATTCGCTCGAGCTGATCCCACGACATTACAAAGACTCTATCGATCTGGCCGCACTTCCTGAGGACCCGCTGGTCTACGAAACGCTGCGAAAGGCCGATACGGTCGGCATGTTTCAGGTAGAAAGCCGCGCGCAGATGGCTTCCCTTCCTCACAATGCGCCGGTCCGCTTCTACGATCTCGTCGTTCAGGTCGCGATCATCCGGCCCGGCCCGATTGTCGGAAAGATGATGCACCCGTACATGCGGCGTCGTCAGGGCAAAGAGGAAGTCTCCTATCCGCATCCCTCACTCGAACCGGTGCTCAAGCGCACGCTCGGTGTGCCTCTCTTCCAGGAGCAGTTATTGCGAATGGCCATGGTTGTTGCCAATTTCTCCGGCGCCGAGGCAGAAGAATTGCGGCGTGCGGTGGGTATGCGTCGCTCCATGCAGAGAATGCGAGATCTTGAAGGCCGCCTTCGCGCGGGCATGACCCACAACGGGATCGGAGCCGAGGCGCAGGACAATATTGTGCATGGCATTTCTTCTTTTGCCATGTACGGATTTCCGGAGTCGCATGCCGCAAGCTTTGCGCTGATCGCGTATGCTTCGGCATATCTGAAGGTTCACTACCTCGCTGCATTCACCTGCGGGTTGCTTAACAATCAGCCAATGGGTTTCTACTCGCCCGCCGTAATCATCAAGGATGCGCAGAGACACGGCCTGCGCGTAAAGCCGATCAACGTTCAGCGCTCAGATTGGTTGTGTACGCTTGAACCTGAGCCGGACGGGTCCTTTGCTCTCCGGATCGGTTTGAACTACGCCAAAGGCCTTCGCAAATCCTCAGCAGATGCGATGCTCGACGCGCGCAATCGCACTGGTGATTTCCTGTCGGTAGACGATCTCGCCTCGCGCGTCAGAGAACTCAACCGGAAGGAACTTGTTCTCCTCGCGCATATCGGCGCTCTCAACGCATTAGCTGAGGTGGAACATCGACGCGATGCGCTGTGGCAGGTCGAGCAGGCCGCTCGCCACACTGGTCCGCTCCTGCGTGAATCAGCACCACAAAGGGATGCTCATGCGCCTTCGCCGCTTGGAAAGATGACCACAGACGAGCGCCTTGCTGCCGACTTTGCCGGAACAGGTCTCACAACTGGCCCACACCCGATGTCCTACCACCGCGAGACATTGAAGTGTCAGGGCTACCTGTCGGCCGACGATCTCACCCGCTGTGAGGGCAACCGGATCGTTCGCATTGCAGGCTGCGTAATAGCGCGTCAGCGTCCTGGAACGGCGAAGGGTTTCGTCTTCCTCTCGCTCGAAGATGAAACCGGGATCGCCAATGTGATCATTACGCCCGATCTCTTTGAACGCGAGCGCGGTCTCATCACGCGTCACCGTTTTCTGAGCATCACGGGACCGCTGCAGAATCAAGACGGAGTCATTCATGTGAAGGCCCGGAGCATCCGCCCCATCGAAATAACCAGCGCTGAAATTCGCTCGCACAACTTTCATTGAGTCGACAGGCCAGCATCTCGCACTAATATGCCAGCCAGGTCCGAACCAGATCTCGACTATCCCGCAACCCGAATACGCCCTGCTTCATTCACAATATGCATCGCTGAAGCTTTGGAGTACAGCGCATCCGCTGCCGCGTCCCACGTCATTTCTGCCGCCCTTGCAGGCGCATTCTCCGCGAGCCGCTTCCTATGCTCTCTGTCTGCGCAGATCGAAACCATTGCGCGCGCGACAGCCTCAACAACTGCCTGCTCTTCCTGCGCTCCGGTCTCGACCACAACTCCACAAGACGCATTCACGATCGACCCCGGCCCGCCACGATCCAGACAGATCACTGGCAATCCGGCAGCTAATGCCTCCAGCACGACCATTCCCCCTGAATCGTGCAGGCTCGGAAAGACCAGTGCAGCGCTCTCGCGATACTCTCTCCAGATCTCCTCGTGAGGTTTCGCGCTGATCCACTCGACCAGGTCGCTTACACCTTCTTCTTGCGCAACTCGCAAAAGCCATTCCCGGTCATTCCCATTCCCAATTACCCGCAGAGCCACATCAGAAATGGTGCACCTTGCCTCCTTTAAGGCACGAAGAGCAAGATGCAATCCCTTCCAATAAAGCAGACGGCCCACATAGAGAAATCGATGTGTTGGCATCTGCTCCTCGTGCGCGGCACCGATCTCATCGCGACCGATCCCGATCGCGCGTTGCACTACACACTTCCCGCGGAATCGCCTTGGAATCTTTTCGAGCGTCTCCTCTGTCGTGCAGGCGATCAACTGCGCCTGCGAAAGCGTAAGGTCCATGAGCGGATCGATTCCGACAAATGAGTTCCCGACGCTGCGCACCGCTTCCGACAGTTTCCCCGTGAAGGGCAGTCCCCGCCTGAGAGGCTGGGGCAGGCTCTCGCCTCCCCCCACAGGGCCAAAGATGAACGGGATTCCAACGAGCCCCATAAATGACGGCTGTCGGAATGAAACGAACGTTACGTGATGAACGCAGTCAAATCTCTCTGCCGCGTGAAGCCGCCTTGCCAGCCGGTATGCGCCGATCTGCCAGAACAGATAGTAGAGATAGATTCCACCCGGCCACTTCTTCCAGAACCGCAGCCATCCCGGCAGATCGTAATAGGCAAAGCGTGCACCTCTGTTCCCTGTCTTGGTCGCGCTCTCGATGCTCTCTCGATTGTTTCTCCGCGTCAGAACATGCACGTCGTACCCGCGACGAACCAATGCCTGAACCCAGTTCCAACCAACACCGGGTTCTGAGCCCTTGCCGGGCTCACATGCGTAGGCAGATACAAGCAGTTTCATCGTTCTTTTTGGCTCTGACGTTGGGCGGCACACGGCCCCTAGACTCCAGGCAAAATGCCCGCCTATTCAATACGCATGATCACTCATTCGACAGCTATGTCGTTAGATGCACGATTCCTGCCAAACGCAAAAAGAAAGAGCCTCCGGAGGTCATGCCTCTGAAGGCTCTTTGCAGCAGCCGGAAATCAAGTGGCCCCTTCCGACCACCTCCCGGTTAGGGGTGAACAACGCCGACGCTGAAGGTCACGCTGTGAACCCGGCTTCCGCTTGTCGCCCACAGCGTAATGGGAACCGTCTGATTGGTGGCGGCGCTCGTTGCCAATAGCGTAATCGTTGCAACCCCGCTCACCATGCTCGCATTGCTGATGGACGCGCTTACACCCGCCGGCATTCCCGTAACACGTAACCCAACCGCTCCATAACCGAACGAACTCACGCGCGCTGTCGCAACTGCTTTGCCCGAGCTCATCGTGTAGGTCCGGTTATCCATGTTCACCTGGAAATCGGCATACGATGGTGTCGGAGCGGCGCAGGCCGCCACGGGAGAGGTCGAGGGAACTGCCCACTGAGAGGTGTAGTCTGTCCCCGTCGCAGCCTGCCAACCAGACAGGTTTACGTACTTTCCGTTCACGATTTTGAACGAACTGGCCGTGGTCGGGTCGTACCAGATGTTGTTCCCGGCGTTCAGCGTGTTTGCAAATGAAGTCCAGTCCGACCCGCTCAAGTAGGTTCCGAAAACATATTGACCCGCTTGAGCGGCCATGAACGTATTGCCCGTCAGCACCATCCCGGTAGTGAACAAGTCGTACGACTGTCCCGTTTGCCAGTCGGTGATCACCTTTCCGCCATTCTGCCCTGCGAGGTAAATCTGAGCCTGGTACTTGTTAGTGGCTCCGTTGTTGTAGAACACGTTGTTCTGCACCGTCACCTGTTCGCTGGTCAACAGGTTGATGCCTCCGCCGCTCGAGCACAGATGGCTGTTTTGGAGTGTAAGTGGTCCCTCGTTCCTCTCGACCTGCAAGGCTGCCTGCACGTTTCCGACCAGTGTTGCGTTGTTAATCGTGATGTTCTTGTTGTCGGTATCGAACCACAGACCCTGCGCCTGGTTGTTATAAGAGAAGTGGCCCTGTACCGAGATACTGCGCCCCTGGAAAAACTTCGTTCCGCCCATTCCCCAGTCGTAGAAAGCAGCCTGCGCGCCGCGCCAGTTGTTGTAGTCGGTCTCATTGAAGCTATAGAGTCCGTACTGCGCCTTGGTACCCTGGAATCCAACGCCGCCGTTGTGGCTGGCGATTGAGTTTTGCACTGTGTAGTTGGTGCTTGAGGAGAGGCCGATTCCGCCCCAGTTGTTCCAGAGCGCCTGCACAGAATCGATAAGAATGTTCGAGCCGTTTGTTACGGTCACGCCGCTCGTGTTGATGCAACTGGCAGCGTGCTGGAGCACCAGCCCGCGTAGAACGACATTGCTGCGGCCAACGATGCTCAGCGTCTTGGAGCGGGTCGCCGCTTCCACCAGGGCAGTACTCATATTTGTCCCGCTGGGAGGCAACACATGCAATGTGCTCGATGCCGAATCCTCGTAAAACGTACCAGGCACCATCAGCGACGCCTTCAGCACCTGTGTCAGAGGCGTTCCGTTTACAAAGACCATTTCAGTGTGGAGGGCAATCGAATTGAAATTCGTCGGCCAGCCGCTCGGTACTGCACACGTCGAAGCACTTGGTGTCCACGTCGCGACGTAGGCGCCTGATACGGCGGAATCCGTGCTCCAGTTCGTCAGGACGTTCGAACCGGAGATGATCGCAGTCCCAGTGGAAGCGGCCTGAACCGTCAGAGGCACGGCGGTCTGATTCGTGACCGGATTGATGTTCACGGTCTCGCGGTACACGCCTGCGTTCACAATGATCTTCGTTCCGATGTTCTTCTGGTTGTTTGTGTTTGCTTTGTTGACTGCCGCCTGAATCGTCTTAAGGGGTGCGCCAGCCAGGCCTGAATTGGAATCGGCGCCGCTCTTGGCATCAACATAGAGGACGGTTGTCTGGTTTTCTACAACGTTTGCCTGGCTGTAACTCCGAGTCCCGAGGATAACCAGCGCTGTAAAGGAGAGAGCGAGGAGAGCATTCGCCAGCTTCATTGTAACTACCTCTAAATAAGTTAGAAAAACTCGTACTATAACACGTGGCTGATATCCCGACCCCTGCGATCAGGAACTACCAGACCAAGCCTGCCTTTCAGAAGGCGCTCTCGTGCATTTCACCCTCTGGCGCAAGCTGGAGACAAATCAGAATGGGCAAACTAGTTACACACTGCCCAAGGCGTGCTTGTGAAACTGCAACGCGTGCGAGCTCAGATGCGCGTTGGTTTCTGGGTCTTGTGACTCGTTTATGTTGGGACCAATTATTACAGAAGGTGTACAGGATGTCACGGAATCGGAATTACGAAAGTTCTTCGCAATCCTCGCTTCTATGCTGATTGCGCCCGACTGTGATAATTAGCAACTGGGCCATCTAGTTATGTCTGATATCCGGCTCTACGCGTCAGTAATCAGGGGCCCTTCAGAAACTCTGAAAGCCCCCCGAGGCTCAATCGCGAGCAGGCTCTTTCACTATGGAATTACGTGCACGTTGGTCGTCACACTATGTACACGGCTGCCGCTCACCGCAAAGAACGTGATGGGAACGGTTTTGTTCGCAGCCGATCCGCTGGCGGTGAGGGTAATTGTGACGATTCCGCTTGTGAGGCTTGTGTGGTTCATCGAAACACTCACTCCGGATGGCACGCCACTCGAACTCAGATTGACGGTCCCGTACCCGAACGATGCAATTTTCGCGAGGATCACAACCTTCCTGGAACTCATCGAGTACGTTTCCCTGTTCAGGCTGATGTGGAAGTCCGTGAACGATTGACTCGGTATGCCGCACCCGCTTACCGACGCACTCCCCCAACTGGAGCTGTAGTCCGTTCCCACAGCGCTCTTCCAGCCTGAGAAATTCGTCGTCTTTCCGTTTGGGAGCTGGAACGCATTACTGTTGGTAGAGTCGTACCATCGATTGCCGCTGGCATTGAGCGTATCGGCAAAATGCGACCAGTCATAGCCGCTCACATAGGTGCCAAAGACGTGCTGCCCTGATGCGCCATCGACGATGGTGTTACCAGTCATGGTCGTGTGCGCCGTATAAAGGTTGACACCGTTAATGACATGACCGCCTTTCCTTCCTGCAAGAAAGATTCCCCCAGGCGTGTATACACCGAAGCTGCCGTTGTTATAGAAGACATTTGACTTCAATGTGACGTTATCCGCATTGAGAAAATTCACACCCGCCAGGCTGCTGCAGAAGTGGCTGTTCTCGACCAGAATCGGCCCCCCGTTCGCTTCAAGTTGGAGCGCGGATTCATCGCTCCCTGAGACCGTGACATTGTTGATCGTGATGTTCTTGTTGTCCGTGTCAAACCACAGTCCCTGCGCCTGGTTCCCGTAGGAATAGTGATGCTGCACGGAGATATTGCGCCCCACGTAAAACTTGGTTCCGCCCATGCCCCAGTCGTACAGGGCGCCCTGGGCCCCGCGCCAGTTATTGAAATCGGATTCGTTGTAGCTGAAAAGCACATTGTTTCCATTGTTGATCGTGAATCCTACGCCGCCGTTATGGCTCGCGATTGAATTCTTCACGGTGAGGTTGCTGTCGGAATTAAACTGCAGTCCTCCCCATCCGTTCCAAACAGCCTGCACGCTATCGACAGTAGTATATGGACTGTTATTGATGTTCGCGCCGCCCCGATTGATGCAGGTTCGCGCATGTTCCAGGACGACACCACTGAGAGTAAAGTGGCTCCTGCCATTGACTGAGAGAGTTGAGGGCCGAACCGCTGCCTCGATCTTCGCGCTATTCGCGCTTAGGCCGGAAGGCAAACTGACCAGAAGGTGGTTCGCCGATTCGTCAACATAGAATGTGCCAGCGCGGAGTTGCGACTCCGACAGTACCTGCGTGTACATGACGTTGTTTACAAACACCATCTCGGTGCGGCGGGCGATCATGGGAAAGTTACTTGGCCATCCTGTCGGCACCGGGCAATTTCCGAAGTTATAGGTCCAGCTATGGTAGTACGTGTTCGGATGTCCGGATACCGAGGACCAGCCCGTCAACACGTCGGAACCGGCGATGACGGCGGCGCCTGTGGCCGACGATTGAATCGTGAGTGGTGCTCCAGACGACACCCCATTGATCGTTACGGTCTCACGATACACGCCCGGCGCAACGACAATCTTAGTGCCAATCCCCCGCAGGGCGTTGGCGTTCGCCATATTGACTGCGGATTGAATCGAGCCAATTGGAGCGGAAATCGTCCCTGTCGCGTTCACGGCAGGAGTGCTTGTATGGCCCACATAGATAGTGGCTGTAGTTGCTTGGCTGTGCAAACGGACTCCAGCCATGGCTAGAACGGCGAGCATGAAGACGGAGTATGAGTTGGAAATGCGCATCTGATTGCCTCTGCCAAATAAGCTTGGGGATAGCGGTTGATACTGCGTGATTGAACTCCCGGCCACGTAGACCGGCACCCGCTTCGAGACAACTCCTCCAGACGCTCTCTTCAGCATCCACTTCGGAGCCGTTCTCAAACCAAGACCGCAAAGGCGAAAAGAAGCAGGCCCTCAATCGGGCAAAACCAAGAACCGCCGCCTTGCTGGCGAACCAATCAATTGTTTTTTGTGGACCGATCGAACAGGACTGGACAACTGACAAGGTCGTCCGGACCAGAATCCGCGACGAGACGCGCACCGGCGTTCAAACCGGTGTTTTTTGTATCTATTAATGATCGCTGGGCACGACCTGGGGTATCGTTGGTCGGGACCGGAGCATCTGCCCGGCTGTGCCACGAGCGTCGACGAGATCGAGATAGCAGACCCTGGAAAACGCAAAAGCGCCTCTGAGGTGCGTGAATTACCAAGACATTCTTTGCGGGGTCAAGCCGGCTCTTGTTGGGAGGTGAGGACCCAGACCGGCTCAGCAGTCTTCGCGGCATCGAGCGTTCGCCATCGCTGCTTTGCCCATTGCAAGGAATTGTCTAACAACAAAAGCAAAACCAGCACATCGAGCGAAGCCGGTTTTGGAAATGCTTTCAGGCTCACAACGCCTGATGCAAAATTTCCGAACTTTCCTTGCTTTTTGCCTTCCAGACTTGCCGGGCATTCAGTGCAGAAGCTATCGGGTCTCGAGGAATCGCCGGACTGCTATCGCAAGGAGGAACCAGATTGCTCCTCCAATAAGTGCAACCAGCACGATCGCTCTCGCTGCTCGGATCGCTTCTTGCTTTGGGTCCCTGGTTGATGCTCTTTCTGAATCATACAAATCGCGCTGGGTCCGCGCAACATGAAACCGCTTCAAGATTCCCCTTTCTTCTCTCTTCAAAGGGGACGGCCCCTGCGAACCCATAGGACACTCCACGCTCTCCCGGATGACCGTAAACAGACCAGGCATCCGGATCCTTCATTCGAAGTCTTCTGATCGAGGTACTAATGCTTTGAGAATCTGCGCGTAGGATAAGCCAGATCCCCGCTTCTGTCCAAGGGTTTTCACAGGATTTTGAAGGTAGGGTCGGCCGTCGATGATCTGCTAAGCCGCGCCGCACATTGACATTGCGGGCGAGAGCAGCTCGTCTCCGGCCTAAGCCGGTCAGTTGCGTGCGCCGGGGAGGCTCCTGCTGCCCTAGCCGCCACCCTGCCCCGCAGAAACGAGCCGCCTGCGTGTCGCGAGGAGAGACTGGATCTGCCGAAAACTGTGCTGCGCCCTCGCGTGGTTCCCCCCGAGCCAGTCCATCGGGAGCACTCTCAACAGGTATCGCATGGTCAGCGCGGGAAGAGCCTCAGCTAAAATTCCAAACTGACGCCTGTACCGCATGAGAAGAGGATCCGTGGTCATGCGGTCCCAGACGTTTCCCTGCCCTTTGAAGTGAAAGTCCTCCAGGTAGAACATCCGGCATGCATCCTGCCACGGAAGGCTTTTCGAAACTGCCCATTCCCAATCCAGCAGCCCAAGCTCCCCATTGGAGAGCCACTTCAGGTTCCATGGAGCAAAGTCGCGATGCTCTACGAAGCCTGGCAGGGCTTTGTCGTAGTCAAGCAGTTCAAGACCGCGCATCAACACTGCTCTGTCGAAGGGAAGATCGATCTCGTTTATTTCGGCCGTAACCTCCAAACGAACATCAGAGACTCGCGCCTCAGCGCCCTCATTCACGAGTGTGCCGAGCAATCTAAGATGGGGCTCCTCAAACCCGCGTGACACGGGCTTTCCATCGAGCCACGACTGCACGACAATTCCACGGTCGCAATCCCTGAAAAGCACCCTAGGCAAATACGTAAACTGCTTGAGATCGTCGAGCACCCTCCCCTCATTGAAGATTGCCTCCGTGGCTCCCCTCACCAGGGGAACCTTCGCGGCACAGGGTGTCGCTCCGTCCTTCCCAATGACAAACAGAATCGCTTTGCGCGATTGCGACCTGTTCCCGACATGAATCACACCGGTCCAGTCACTCGGGAACTGCGGCAGGCTCTCGCGCCAGTATGAGATGTCGATCTTTGCAACGGCGCTTTGAACGCCGGGGATCCTCTTGAGCATTCCGGTTCGGGCCGCTGCTTTCAGTGCGCTCCAGCGAAGCCGCGATCCCGGATTCCACGGATTCCAGCTCTCGAGAACCGGCAATGCCTTGCGTGGATTGCCGACGATGATCCAGCGTGGCTCTCCGCCCTGCGGAATCACATGCACAGGGC
>Ga0335082_10007667_pt1 | contig 11712 bp, 9 predicted proteins | sample Lox_Sample_41_FD_206718 | JGI IMG/M metagenome (GOLD analysis project Ga0335082, IMG submission 206718) | Soil microbial communities from Loxahatchee National Wildlife Refuge, Florida, United States - Lox_Sample_4.1 | ecosystem: Environmental > Terrestrial > Soil > Wetlands | place: USA: Florida...
ATGCCATCGTCTCGGATCCACTGAGCGGGATCGCGGTCGCTCATGCCACGGCCGTCGCCCGGGCAGAGTGGTGGCGAAAGCATCCCTACAACGAGAGCATTCGCGGCTGCGAGGACTGGGAGCTGTGGCTGGCGAGTTACCGGGAAAGCCGCTTCGCCAATCTTGCCGAGACGCTCTACTTCTATCGCGAGGAGCAGGGGTACTCGTTCCGCGGCTACGTTCGCGACAAGGCGGAGCTGGCTTCGTTCCTGTGGCGTCAACAGCGCCGGTTCGGGGCCGCGGCGGCCCTGGCATGCGCCGCCCAGTGGACGCGCATTGCGGCGTACTCCGTCGCGCACTGTGTTGGAGCGGACCGGATGCTGGTGAAGCGCCGGGGGACCCGGCCCACCATCTCAGACACTCGTCTGTTCGAGGAGGCGATGACGACGATCAGCGCCGTGGCGCTTTAATCTCGGACGACCTCGGTCTTCTCGCTCGGCACCGCCACCCGCATCAGCTTGTAACTGTCCGCGGAATCCACCCACAGCGACCAGCTCATCCCCTCGGCAGTCAGGTCGAAGCGTTCGAGTTCCCGCTGCGCGCCCTTCAGGTCGACCTTCTCCCGTCCCTTGTACTCCAGGGTGACGTAGCTGGGGGCCTGCTGGCGGGGCACAAAGACCCCAAACTGCGACTTCTCGACTTTGCACTGGCTGCCTTGGGGGCTGGTTCCGCAGGCCGACGCGATGTAGCGCCAGAGCAGGACCTCGCGGTGGCTGAAAAAATAATCATCCATCACCAGCGTCGAGGGCGGGAGGATGAAGGCAAGCTCGATGGGTTTCTGCGCCGGGTCGGGCATGACGTGCTCCACCAGGAAGGTCTCGCTCGGTACTACGGTGGTCCGTGCTTTGCCGGGGCTCAGCTCATTCCAGGCATACCTCCGCAGGTTGCCGTTGGCCTGGATCTCCAGCTCCGCGTGCTGCGTCGCTTTCGAGCCGTCCTCCATCTTCAGCTCCGAGGTGGTCACGCTATAACCATCGCGCTGGTCGATCCGGAAATTCTCCGTGGCCACGCGCCTGCCGTTGACGAAGATGCCGAAGGAGCCGGAATCGACAGAGCCCGCATCGCTCTTTTTTTGTTTCGAGGCCCCAGTCGCCTGCGCAAATGCCAACAGGACGACCAACATCACGACGCTGAAGCGCTTCACTTTACCTCCGGGCTACCGCTCGGTTGAAGTTGCAGACGGTGTTGGATCTCTTCCGAGACCTGTGCGATGGTCTTGTTGGTGGTATCGACGCGCAGGCTGGCGCGCAGGTAGTGGGGTCGCCGGGTCTCGTAAAGCGCGCGGAAGCGGCTTTCGTCCTCGAACAGCGGACGCGCAGGACCCATGGCTTGGCAACGCTGGTGCAGGACCTCGTAGCTGGCGTCGAGGAAGACCATGGGATCGCCGGCTTCGGCCAGCAACCACGCATTTTCGTCCTGCACGAAGGCCCCGCCTCCCAGGGCGGCCACAGTGGGCCGCTCGTGATCGAGTTCGTCGAGCAAGCCGCGCAACGCCTCGGTCTCCGCTCTGCGGAACGCTCCCTCGCCAGAATCGCGGAAGATGTCGGCGATCGAGCGCTTCTGCCGCGCTTCGACCCGGTCATCCAGGTCGACGAAGCGCCAGCCTAATGCGCCTGCCAGGGCCTGTCCCACGCTGGTTTTTCCGGCGCCCATGAAGCCGACGAGAAACACCGCGCGGTGCTTGGCCATAACTCCCAGTAGAGACAGCTGTTCAGGCTGTCTCCCATCGATCCCGGCGTGAACACAAACACCCTTGCGGGTGTCCCGGCAAAAGACTGGAGCGAGTGCTACTGCTTCTTGACGCGGATTTTACCACTGAAGCTGCGGAGCTGGACCGATGACGCGCCGGAGTTCGAGGTGCCTGCGAAGGAACGTCCCGGGGTCAACTGGTAGGCGAGGTGCTGCTTCTGCTGGAGAGGAAAATCCTGTTCCACGACGCCGGTGACGGAACGCGCCGTGATGTCCACCGAAGCGGTCGTCGGCAGCAGGACGTCGATGTCGCCGGAATGGTTGTTGAGCAGGTACTGGCCGCCGCCGGCAAAATCTCCGGTGTAGCGGATGTTGCTCTTGGTGGTGTTGACCGTGACCCGCGGTCCGCTCACCGAGGTCAGCTGAACGTTGCCATTGGGGCTGGTGACGTCGACGTAGCTGTTGCTGATGTTGGACAGGGTGACCGGGCCGGTCAGCGTGTGCACGTGGACGCGGGCGTTGCTGCAATCCTGGACGGTGACTTCAGCGGCGTCGCCCTGCAAGGTCATGTCGCTGCGCAGCCTCTCCACGTGAATGGGTCCGCCGTCCGCGTCGATGTTGAGCATGACGTTGGCCGGTACCTGGATGTCGTAGTCGACCCTCGAGTCATTCTCACTGGCTTTAGCCAGCATGTGGGTCCGGGCTTCGATGCGGGTACCGGTCTGATTGACGTCCGCTTCCGCCTTGTCGGAATGCGTGGTCGCCGTGATCACCACCTGCCGCCCATTGGAAGGGCGTACCGTGACCGGTCCGAACTCGTTCACAACGGTGATGGTGGATCCCGGGGCCGCGGCGTAGCGGAATTCCTTCTTATTGTCCGCGGCGAAGGCCACGGCCGTCGCCAGCGTCACGGTCAGCCAGATCCGCTTCGCCCGTGTGCTTGCCATACTCATTCTCCTGTCCTGTCGGCGCCGGACTCCTGGGGAAGTCCGGTCTCCGGCCCTACCGCAAAGAGCGCGCGAGGGCCATCTGGTAGAGCATTGACTTCTGGTCGTAGGCAGAGCGCAAATGGGCCCTCGCCTGGTGGTCCGCGGGGTCCTTGGCCACGGCGTTCCGGGCGTCGGTGATGTAAGCGTTCACCGTCGCCAAGCTGTCGGCGTAGGCGGCGCGCGCTGCCGGCGCATGATCGGCGACCTGCTGCAACAGCTGCTGGTCGTCATCGTCGAGGGCGGCGACGACCGGCACGACTTCGCTGGACCGCGCGGTGACCGGCTGAGTCGCGGCCTCCTTCCGCGTCCCGGAGTACATGAGCAGCCCGACGGCGACCAGCAGCAGCGCTGCCGCCGCTGCCAGGTACTTCGTCGTTGCCGAGCGCCGGGGGATGACCGCTACCGGAGCGGGAAATCGCCCCATCCCGCGAGCGGGACGCACCAACCCTTCTCGTTCCAGCGACGATTGGATCCCTTCCCACACCCGCGGGCTTGGATCCACCATGGGGACCAGTGATCTGGCCTGCTCGGCGATGTACTTGAGATCGCTCACCAGGCCGGAACAGGCCTGGCAGCTCTTCAGGTGCTCTTCCTCGTCGGCGTTGCCGCCGCCTTCGATGATGTACGGAAGCACCTCTTGGAATTCAGCGCATGTCATGACTGCATCCTCTCCCCGAAATACTTCGCCCGTGTCGTGGATGTCCCTCTCATCGGCGTCCGGCCTTTTCGGCTCTGCTCAACGTGAGGAGGTCGCGCAGCTTCATTCTCGCCTTGTGGAGCTGCGATTTGCTGTTGCCGATCGAGCACCCCATCATCTCGGCGATCTCGTTGTGCTCGTAGCCTTCAATATCGTGCAGGACGAAGATGATCCGGTACCCCGGCGGCAGGCTTTCGATCGCCCGCTCCAGGTTGATCCGGTCGATGGACCCCGCCAGCACGTCGTCGCGTGCCCCGATGTCCCTCTTCGGCCCGTCCTCCTGCTGAGGTTCCATGGTCTCTTCCAGGGAGACCTCGGGCAGGCCCTTCTTGCGCAGTCGCATCAGCACGACGTTGACCGTCAGCCGGTGCAACCAGGTGGAAAATGCCGACTCGCCGCGGAAGGTCGCGATCTTGCGGTAGAGCTGCAAGAAAGCTTCCTGGGTCAAGTCCTCGGCTTCGGCCGTATTGCCGGTCATGCGCAGACACAGCGAGTAGACACGGCGCTTGTGAAGCCCGTACAGGGCCTCGAACGATTCCGCGTCTCCCCGCTTGGCTCGATCGATCGCCTCTGCTTCTGAGAGCCCGGGAGCGATGATTTTCTTCGCTTGTGTCAATGCCTTCTTCAGGCCGCACTTGTGAGATGCGGCTCAGTATAGGTCCGTTGTATCGGTTACGGAATGCCCCGGTCGATGTTCCCGGGCCGGGAGTGGCCCGCGGCCCCAGGCTCCCAAGGCTGCTCAAGGGAAAGGAGCCGTTTTGGGATCCTTGGGTCGCCTGAGCCGCCGGGATGTCAGGCGCCCGTCTTGGTTGTGATGGTCTCCAGGGCATGGGCCTCCGGTCCATGCCCGGCCCGCCACAACAGAAACGAGAACACGATACCCAGCAGGCTCACCCCCGCCAGGATCCAGAGCATCGGCAGGTAGCCCGACGGATTCTCCAGGGTCGCCTGGAACCTGTCCTGGCTGAAGCCGATGGCCTGGTTCATGATCAGCCACCCGACCTGCTGGCACAGGGTCATCAGGGCATAGGCGCTGCCCAGTCGCCGCTGCTCCACCAGGTAGGCGACCGACGGCCACATGATGGCCGGGATCATGGAGAACGCGACGCCCAGCAACCCCACCGGCAGCCATAGGGTCACACGGGAGTATCCCATCAGCAGGAAGACCACGGGCATGACCGCCGAGCCCACCAGCATGAATGTGGCCCGCTTCCCCACCCGGTCCGCGATCAGGCCGAAGACGGGCGTGGCCCACATGGACATCAGGGGCAGGAACCCGTTCAGATGGCCGGCTGACTCGCGCGTACGGCCGTGCGCGCTCATGAAGTAATCGATGCCGAACAGCCGGAAGGAGAACACCGCGGCATAGAAGGTGACGCAGAGGGCGACGATGTACCAGAAGGTGCGGCCGAAGACGAAGGCGTCGCGGAGCTCGAGCTTGTCGGTCGCGCCCGCCTCTCCCACGGTATAGAGTCTCTCGCCTCTGGCCTCCAGGAACCAGTAGATCAGCGCCGCCGTCACACAGATCACCCCGGCTGCGATCCCGATGTACAAGGGCCGGTACCAGGTTCCGTCGAACGACCAGGGCGCCCAGTTGGGGGAGTTGTCCGCCAGCCACGACGCGGCTCGGGCGATCAGCAGGTTCACGCCGAAAGCGAAGCTCAGTTCCTTGCCTTTGAACCATTTTGCCAGCGCGGTTGTGACCGCTACGATCAGCGGCTCCGCCCCCATCCCCAGCACGAAGCGGGCCCCCAGCATCGACCACGCATGGCCGCTGACGACCATCCATATAGAGGCGATCAGGCACAGGGTAGAGAAGAACGTGATCGACTTCTTGGTCCCGAACCGGTCGACGATGATCCCGCCCACCGCCAGGGCCAGGATCGCGGCCCCGTTGTAGAAGCTGTTCAGGTAGCCGATGACGGTGGCGGAGAATCCCAGTTGGCTCTTAAAGATGTCGACCAGCGGATTGATGCTGTCGAAGATGTAGTAATTGCCGAACATGGTCAGGCTGACGAAGATCAGCACGATCCAGCGATACAGACGGGAGGGTCGGGGCCGGGGAACGGGGGTCGCGGGTTGGTTCATGGATGGGTCTTGCCGGGTCTTGGGCTACAGATTGTGCAGCAAACCGACAAACATATCAGAACTTCATGCGGATGTCAGATTCGTGACTGGGACGAGTTGCCGGCAGGGGGAGCAGGAAGCAGGAGCCCCCTTGCCGCCTTCTACTAGCTTCCCACGTAGCGCGCGTACAGGCTGCGGGCCACCGCGGCGTCGGTGGTGCCCTTGATGATGGCCCGCCCGTCGGGGAATAGGGTCATCTCGTAAGCATCGTGCCAGAACTTGAGCACGAACTCGTTGTGCTTGACCAAGCCGTGGGGAGACAGGCGCGACGTCATCTCGCCGAAATCGATGGGGCGGCTGCGCTCGTGGATCTGCACCGAGTTCCGCCCGCAGAGTGTGATGTGCGGACGGCCTTCCCCAGCCAGATAGGGGAACTCGCCGCGCGCGCAGGTGGGGCAGTCGCTTCGCGGGCGCGCCGTCGAGATCTCGGAATGCTCGTTCTTCCAGGCATCGAAGGAGAGCAGGGTCCGCCGCATCTTGTCGCGCGCGCCCACCAGGAACTTGATCGCCTCGGTGGCTTCGATCGAGGCCACCCGGTTCACCACCGAGTTCAGGATGCCTGACGTGTCGCAGGTCTCGACCGTCCCCTGGGGCGCAGCCGGGAAGACGCACGACAGGCACGCGGTCTCGCGCGGCAGGATGTTCATGGTGACGCCGTAGGCGCCGACCGCAGCCGCATAGATCCAGGGGGTCGCGTTCCTCACGCAGTAGTCGTTGATCAGGTATCGGGTCTCGAAATTGTCGGTCGCGTCCAGCACCAGCTGCGCGTCCTCGAGAAGCTCCTGGATGTTCTCCGGCCGAAGGTCTGCCACCTGGCCGCGGACCTCGATCTCGGAGTTGAAGGTGGCGATCTTCCTCTGCGCCGCGATGGCCTTGGGCAGCGACTCGGCAGCATCGCTTTCATCGAACAGGGACTGCCGTTGCAGGTTGCTGGTCTCGACGTAATCGCGGTCGATGATGAGCAGGCGGCCCACGCCGGCGCGTGCCAGCAGGGCGGCCACCGCCGATCCCGTGGCCCCGCAGCCGGCCACCGCCACACGCGAGCCCGCCAGCCGCCTCTGTCCTTGGTCGCCGATGCCCGCGAACAGCGTCTGGCGCGAGTAACGATCTTCAATCCTCATTCGCGTCTCTAGCCTTTATTATAAGTGCGACACTCATTGAGTCAGCAGGCGCCGCTGCCGGGCGACAGTACAACGGCGGAGCAGCGGCGGCTCATCCTATTCCGCATCACCGCCGGGCCTCGGGCCGGCAATGAGGATTTTTTTGGGACTTCGGTCAGCGCGTATCGGACGGCTGATGACGGTGGTGCTGTGGGTGCTGGCCGCGATTCCTGTTCATAGCCAGACAGCACCGGGCACTGCCATGTCCGCCGGGACGCTGGGTCGGAACGCGGCGGCTGCGTCCGCAGCGCCCTCTCCGGACGCGGCCCCGGCTCCAGGGCTGAACTCCCTGGCCGGGTTGCCGGTGCGCGAGATCGGATTCCGCGGGCCCGCGCAGCAGGATTTCGATCATTTGCGCGCCCTCCTCGAGCAGAAGACCGGCCAGCCCCTCGACAAGCAAAAGTTGCGCCGCAGCATCCAGCACCTGTTCGCGACCGGGCGTTTTTCCGACATCCAGGTCGAGGCCGACCGTTCCCCGCAGAACGAGCTCACGCTGGTGTTCGTCGCCAAAGAGAACTCCTTCGTTGGTCCCATGACCATGACCGGCGCGCCCTCCGATGGCCCCAACAACCACCAGCTGCTGAATACCAGCAAGCTGGTGCTGGGCGAACTGTTCACCGACGCCAACCTCCAGCGCGCCCTTCAGTCCATGCAGCGTGCCCTGCGGGAGAATGGCTACTACGAAGCGAAGATCTCGAACCAACTGATAAAGCATCCCGACACCCAGCAGACCGAGATCCATTTCGTCACCGACCCCGGCCCCAAGGCCCGCATCGGCAGGATATCGATCGAGGGAGATTCAGGACTGAGCCCGGCCGAGGCGATGGATGTCCTCCACATGCATCCGGGGAACGCCGTGACCTCCGAGCGCCTGGACAAAGGGCTGCAGCGGCTGCGCAAGCGTTTCCTGAAGCAAGACCGGCTGGAGGCGCAGGTCTCTCTCACCGACCGCATCTACCACGCGGACAGCGATACGCTGGACTACTCCTTCACCATCCGCCGCGGCCCGACCGTGGACGTCCGGCTCGAGGGCGCCAGCCTGCGCAAGGGACTCATCAAGCGCTATATCCCGGTCTACGAAGAGAACGCGGTGGACGATGACCTGTTGAACGAGGGCCGCAGTAATCTTCGCGATTACTTCCAGTCCAGGGGATACTTCGACGCCAAGGTCACGTACACCCAGAAGCAGGAACCCGAGCGTTTGCTGGTGGTCTACGACATCGACCGTGGGTTGCGGCACAAGCTGGCGGCCGTGGACGTGGACTGGACCGATGTGACGGCGCTTCCCGGGAACCAGCCCTACTTCTCGGCCGAGCAGATCCGCGAGCACATGCAGGTGCAGCCGGCCGGGCGGTTATTCCTGCAAGGCCTGTTCAGCCAGTCGCTGCTGGCCCGCGACACGGATGCCATCACCGCCCTGTATCGCTCGAACGGTTTCGAGCGGGTCAAGGTCACGGGCGAGGTGCAGGACGATTACCAGGGGGAGCGGGGCCGGATGCGGGTCCTCATCCACGTCCAGGAGGGGCCCCAGACGCGAGTCGCATCGCTGAACGTCACAGGCAACAGCACGTTCCCGACCGCGGAGCTGCTGGCCGCCAACCTCATCAACACCCAGCCCGGGCAGCCCTGGTCCGATGCCACCATTGCCGCCGATCGCGAGTCGGTGATGAACTTTTATTTCAACCACGGATTCCCCGAAGTCGCGCTCGAGGCCCGCTCGGCTCCTTCCGCCGGCGATCCGACCCGCATGGATGTGACGTTCAAGATCACCGAAGGCAAGCAGGTATTCGTGAACCACATCCTGCTGAGCGGACTCCAGGCCACCAAGGGGTTCGTGGTCGGCCGCGAGCTCCGGGCCAAGGAAGGCGACCCGCTGAGCCAGAGCGCCATGGTCGAGAGCCAGCGCCGGCTCTACGATCTCGGGATCTTCAATGAGGTGAACGTGGCGGTGGAGAACCCCGACGGCGACGACACCAGCAAGAACCTCCTATTCGATCTGAAAGAGGCGCGACGCTGGACCTTCAACTACGGCCTGGGCCTGGAGGTGCAGACCGGCAGCAGCCAGCCGGGCGGCAGCTCGCCCCAGGGACGGACCGGCATCAGCCCGCGTGTCTCCTTCGACCTGACGCGTATCAATTTCCGCGGCCGCGACCATACCATCCTGTTCAAGACCCACGTCGGACGCCTGGAGCAGCGCGCCCTGTTCACCTACGAGGCGCCCCGCTGGTTCGATCGCGAGAACCTCAAGCTCAGCTTCATCAGTTTTTACGACAACGCCAACGATATCCGGACGTTCACCTCGCAGCGGCTGGAGGGCGCCTTCCAGATCGAGGACCGCTGGAGCCGCGCCACCACCCTCTTGTACCGTTTCAGCTACCGGGAAGTGAAGGCGACCAACCTGGTCATCGATCCGTTGCTCATCCCGCTGTATTCGAAACCGGCGCGCATCGGCATGCCGACCTTCACCTACATCCGCGACACCCGAGACAATCCCCTGGATTCTCATCGCGGCATGTACACCGCCGCCGACGTCGGTGTGTCGTCGAAGTACTTCGGGTCGCAAGCCAGCTTCCTGCGTTTCCTGCTGCAGAATTCGACCTATTATCCGTTCCGCAAGAAGACCATCGTGCTGGCGCGATCGACGCGCTTCGGGATCGAGGACCCGATCAATTATTCCGGAAGCCCGCTGGCCGTGATCCCGCTGCCCGAGCTGCTGTTCGCCGGCGGCGGCAATTCGCACCGCGGCTTCTCCATCAACCAGGCCGGGCCGCGCGACTTGCAGACTGGCTTTCCGCTGGGCGGAGAGGCGATGTTCATCAACAACGTCGAACTGCGCCTGCCTCCACCCTGGCTGCCTCTTCTGGAGAACAAGATCAGCCCCGTCATCTTCTACGACTACGGCAACGTGTTCGGCTCGGCGACCGACCTGTTCCGCAGCTTCTTCAAGGTCCACCAGAACAACCCGAATTGCACGACCAGTGCGCTCGTGCCCGCCTGCGACTTCAACTTCATGGCCCACTCGGTCGGCGGCGGCATCCGTTACAACACCCCCATCGGCCCGGTGCGGCTGGACCTGGGGTACAACCTGAATCCGCCGACCTTCCTGATCCTGGAGCAGGGGCGGACCGATCAACTGCGGCACCTCAACTTCTTTTTCAGCATCGGGCAGACCTTCTGATGAGAGCAGTGGCAACCATATCGCTGGCAGTGCTGCTAATCGCCGGACATGCGATCGGTGGGGAGGTGATCGACCGCATCGTCGCCCGGGTCAACCGCCGCGTGGTCCTTCAAAGCGAGCTGGATGACGCCATGCGGTACCAAGCCATGGTGGCGCAGCGGGGGCTCGACAGCCTCACGGCCGCCGATCGCAAGCAGGCCCTCGATCAGCTCATCGACCAGGTCCTTATCGACCAGCAGATCGACCGCAGCGCCTACGTGCGGGTCCCGAAGGCTGACCTCGATCGTCAGATCATCCAGGTCCGCCGGCAACTCGGCGTGGCCGACCGGGCCGGTTGGGAGGTCCTGCTGGCGCGGTACGACCTGACCCAGCAGGACGTCGAGGAACGCCTCGCCTGGCAGCTCGACATCCTTCGCTACGTCGACAGCCGCTTCCGGCCCAATATCCATATCGACAAGCGCAGCATCGAGACCTACTACCAGGATCAGCTTCTGCCCCAAGTGCGCAAGGCCTCGGGGCGGGAAGTCCCGCTTGCCGAGGTGTCCGGCAAGATCGAGGAGATCCTGATCCAGCAACGCATCGACGAGCTGATGTCGGCGTGGCTGCGCAACCTGCGGACGCAGGAGGAGGTGCAGCTGCAATGATGCGGCGCACCGCCAAGATCGTGGGCATCGCCCTGGCCGCCGCGTTGCTGGTGGCCGCCATCGCTGGCCTGCTCTACGTCAACAGCGCGAGCTTCCAGGGCCGCGTCCGCCAGATGGTCGTCAGCGAGCTCGAACTCCTCACCGGAGGGCGGGTCGAGATCGGATCGCTCGCCTGGAGCCTGACCCGTGTGCAATTCGAGATCCACGATGTGACCGTGCACGGCCTGGAAGGTCCCGGCGAACCGCCTTACATCCATACCGACCGGCTCTTCGTGCGCGCCAAGATCGTCTCCCTGTTCAGCCGCGAGGTCTCTCTGCGCAACGTCGAGATCGAGCGGCCGGTGGTGTGCATCAGCGTCCGCCCCGGCGGCACAACCACCCAGCCCGTGCCTAAGATCCGCCAGGTCACCGGAGTTCCTCCCGTCGACCGCCTGCTCGACCTGGCCATCACGCACCTGAGCATCGATGGCGGCCGCCTGCTGCTCAACGACCAGGAATACCAGTTCGACCTGGACGCTGGCGACGTCGCGCTGGCCACCACCTACGCGCTGCTGGCCCACCGCTACGACGGCGAGATGCGCGCCGGCTCCATCCAGATCAAACGCCCGGCCATCTCACCGGTGGTCTCGGCGCTCGAGTTCAAGTTCAGCCTGTGGCCGACCCGCGCCGAGATCAAGTCGCTGAAGTGGACCTCGGCCCACTCTCGGATCGAGGCCGGCGGCACGGTGGAGGATTTCCGCGATCCCAAGGTCGATTTCGCCTACAAGGCATGGCTCGATGCGGCTGAGTTCGGACGCATCGCACACTCGCCGGAGCTGAGGTCCGGCGTCATGGAGCTGGATGGCCAGGCCGCGTACCTGAAGGGTGCATACTCCTCCGCCGGGAAGATGCGGCTGAAGGATGTGCTGTGGGAGGGCGCTCTGCTGCGCGTCTCGGGGCTGAATGCCGGCGCGCAGTTCACGGTGAACCGCCAGCGCATCGTCCTCTCCAATCTCTTCGGTAGCGTGTTCGGAGGGGCCGTCACCGGCGCCGCGGAACTGCGCAACTGGACGCCTGCACCCAGAAAAACCTCCGAGGCCAAAGGCAATGCCAGCTTACGCTTCCAGCGGCTGCAACTCCCGTACCTGCTGCCGGCGTTTCCGGGCAGCTCCGCACGCATTCATGGAGTGAACCCGGTCGGGACCGCCAG
>Ga0335082_10007668_pt1 | contig 11711 bp, 6 predicted proteins | sample Lox_Sample_41_FD_206718 | JGI IMG/M metagenome (GOLD analysis project Ga0335082, IMG submission 206718) | Soil microbial communities from Loxahatchee National Wildlife Refuge, Florida, United States - Lox_Sample_4.1 | ecosystem: Environmental > Terrestrial > Soil > Wetlands | place: USA: Florida...
TCTTCTTCACCCGGATCAGCGCCTCCTGCGCGACCGAGGCGACGCGTACACCATCGAGGAACATGCCCCCGAAGATGATCCCGCGCGCGGCGAAGGCGGCGGGGCTCTCGCTCGCGTAGAGCAGCCAGCGCCCGTCGAGGCGGAAGGGCCGGTGGATCCAGACCGCGTGGTCGAGGCTCGCGGTCGAGCGCATGCCCCACGGAAGTCCGTGCGGTCGCGCGGCCGTCGAGGCGAGCGTGCGGTCGCTCATGTAGACGAGCAGCGCCGTCTGGAGCAGCGGGTCGTCGGGCGGCGTGCCGCGCAGCCGCACCCAGATGGTCTGACGCGCGGGGCCCGGCTTCTCCGGGTGATAGGGCTCCGCGATCCGCACCTCGGCGGCGCTCTCGCGCCAGGCCTGCTCGAGGCCTAACACGCGCGCTCGAACGGCCTCCCAGTCTTCGCATTGCTCCGGCGGCGGCGCCTGCGGCGCGGGGTCCTGGTGCTCGATACCGGACTCGGGCAAGGCGAAGCTCGCCGCGAGGTTGAAGATCGCCTCGCCGGCCTGGTGCGCGACCACGCGGCGCGTGGTGAAGCTGCGGCCGTCGCGGATGCGGTGCACGACGAAACGGATCGGCGCATCGTGACGGCCGGGACGCAAAAAGTAGGCGTGCAGCGAGTGGAGCGAGCGCTCCTTCTCGACGGTCATGCCCGCGGCGACCGCGCTCTGCGCCGCGACCATCCCGCCGAAGAGCCGTCCCTCGCCGGGTCCCGGATCGCCGAGGTAGAGATCGGCGTCGAGCGTCTCGAGGCGGAGGCAGTCGAGCAGGGTCTGGAGGGGGTCGCGCCGGGTCATTTCTCTGACCTTCGCTCGGCAGGTCCTTGCGGTCCTCGCTCGGCTTCGGCTCGCTGCGCGCCCGTTCGGGCTTGCTCTCGCTGCGCGCGGCCTGCGGCCGCTTGCCGCAGCGCTTCGCGCACCAGCACCAGGCGATCGTTGCCGAAGTACATGTCGTCGCCGTCGACGAAGAGAGTCGGCGAGCCGAAGCCTCCGCGCGCGATCAGCTCGTCGGTGTTGGCGCGGAGCCTCTCCTTGATCTCCGGCTTCGCGATCGCCGCCAGGAAGGCGGCCGGCGCGAGCCCCGCGCGCGCGGCGACGTCCGCGAGCACCGCATCCTGCGAGATGTCGCGGAGCTCGCCCCAGTACGCCTCGAAGGCCGCACGCGCGTAGCGCGGCAGCACACGAGCGTCCTGCGCGACGAGCGCGCCGCGCATCGCCTTCACGCTGTTGACCGGGAACACGCTCGGCCACCCGATCCGGAGCCCGTACAGGCGCGCCCAGTCCGCGAGGTCCTTGCGGTGATAGGCCGCGCGCGCCGGGGTCGGGTTCTCGCGCGCCGCATACACCGCCGGGTTCACCGCGTTGAAGACGCCGCCTACCAGGATCGGTTTCCAGACGAGCTCGGCGCGCGCCTCGGCCGCGACCTCCTCGACCTTGTGGAAGGCGAGGTAGGTCCAGGGGCTGCCGCAGTCGAAGAAGAACTCGAGGCGAGGCATGCGTGGCTCGGACGGCCGGATATACCACCCGACTCCGTCGCCATCACCCGTGCCGGCGCCGGCACGGGTGCTGAAAAGCCGTTCAGCATTGATGAAAGCTTTTACCCTCGCTCGAAGGCTCGATCCGGACAAGTTGTTGATTTCAAAGGGTTCCGGTTTGGGCGCAGCGCTTGCACGGTTCGCCGCCCCGGGAAGGAAGAAGGGGATATTGTGGCCGCAGTGTTCCGCGGCCCGGGGATGTTGGTCGCCCTGGGTTTCGCGCTGCTGTCCGGACCGGCCTGGTCGCTCACCCTCGGAACGCCGGATCCCGGTAGCGGGAACAGCTTCCCGTTCGGAGCGGTCGGATCGTTTCCGAGCGACCGCTACCAGCAGGTCTACTCGGCGGGCGCGTTCTCGGGTCCGATAGCGATCAGCGAGATCCAGTTCGCGCAGACGCAGCTCCCGGGCGGCAACCTGAACCAGGGCAGCTTCAGCATCACGCTGTCGGTCACGTCGAAGGCGGTCAACGGCCTCGACCTGAACGACCTCGACGCGAACGTGGGCCCCGCGCCCGTGGCCTTTGCCGACGTCGCCTCGCTCGACGGCGTGTACTCGGGCGGAGCGCTCCACATCGCGGGCACGCCGTTCCTGTACGACCCCGAGTCTGGCAACCTGCTGATCGACATCCAGATCACGGGCAGCTCGCACTTCGGTCCGCTCGCGTTCTTCGATGCGATGAACGGCACCGCGGCGGATCTCTTCAGCAGCGCGCACAACTTCTCGTCGAGCGCCGCGGGCATCTTCGACAGCACGGGGCTCGTCACGGCGTTCGTCCCCGAGCCCGCGAGCGCGGGGCTCGTGTGCGCAGGGCTCGTCGCGCTCGCCTGGCGCGCGAGGCGGCGCGCGCTCTAGCAAGCGCGGCGAAGCCGCGGCGTGGAGCGACTTCGACGCGGTTGCGCGAACGCCCGCGACCTGCGAGCCCCCGCAATCCGGGTCGATCCTCTGAGGCTTCGCTCGCCTGCGGCTCGCTGCGCGCGCGGCCGCGCGTGGTAGGATGCCCGCCGCCCGAGCGGCCGGGCGATCTCCCATGCGCCTCGCTCCGATCCTGCTGCTCGGACTGGCGCTCGCAGGGTGGAGCGAGCGGGCCGACGCACAGCCCCGCAGCCAGCCCTCCGAGCAGCAGCGCAGGCTGCCCGGGTACGGCGCGCCGGAACGCGAAGGCGTCGTGACGCCGTCGCCGACGCAGCCCGGACCCGTGCCCGCTCCGGCAGCAGGACCTCTCGTGTTCGTGCGCGAGCTCCGCGTCGAAGGCTCGACGGTCTTCTCGCAGGACGAGCTCGCGCGCGTGACCGCGCCGTGGACCGGACGGGTGATCGATTCGCTCGAGCTGCGCGACGCGGCCGACGCGGTCACGAAGCTCTACGTCGATCACGGCTACGTGAGCTCGGGGGCGACCGTGCCGGACCAGGAGATCGAGGGCGGCGTGCTGACGCTCCAGGTGGTCGAGTCGGTGCTGTCGGACGTCGAGGTCGAGGGCAACAACTGGTACGGCACCGCCTACCTTCGGCGAAGGCTCCTGGCGGCGGTCCCGGCGCCGGTCAACCTGAACGACGTTGACGCCGCGCTGCATCTGCTGCTCGAGGAGCGCGGCATCGGCCACGTCTCGGGCGAGCTGCGTCCCGGGCTCCGGCGCGGCGAGACCTTGCTCGCGCTGAAGGTCGACGACAGCCAGCCGATCGGCGTCGACCTGATCGTCGGCAACACGCGCTCCCCCGAGATCGGCAGCGTGTCGGGCGAGTCGTTGATCCACGCCGCGAGCCTCCTCGGGCTCGGCGACCAGCTCCTCGTCGACCTCGAGTTCACCGACGGCTTCGATCAGCAGGAGGTGGACTACTCGATTCCGCTGAACGGCTACGGCACGTCCCTCGGGCTGCTCTTCCGGCGCGGCGACAGCCAGATCGTCGAAGAGTTCCAGGACCTCGACATCGAGAGCGACTCGATCTCCGGAGGCGTCGCGCTGCGACATCCGCTCATCTGGCGCCCGGAGCGCCAGCTCTGGATCGGCGCGCTCGGCGAGTGGCGACACAGCAAGACGACGCTCCACGGCCAGGGCTTCTCCTTCGAGCCCGGCGCGGACGAGGGCGAGTCGACCGTCACCGCGCTGCGGCTGCTCGGCGAGTGGATCCAGCGGTCGCCTTCCGACGTGCTGGCCGCGCGCTCGACGCTCAGCTTCGGACTCGACGTGCTCGGCGCGACGCACAACGCGGGCACCCTCGCCGACGGCCAGTTCGTCTCGTGGCTCGGCCAGGCGCAGTGGGCGCACCGCTTCCGGCAGGACGTGATCAGCGCCGAGCTCGTCACGCGCTTCGACATCCAGGTGTCCGACTCGTCGCTGCTCTCGCTCGAGCAGTTCGCGCTCGGCGGCATCGACACCGTGCGCGGCTATCGCGTCAACCAGGTCGTGAGCGACAACGCGGCCGTCGGCTCGATCGAGCTGCGGATTCCGGTGCTGAACCACGTGATCGGGCGCGACGAGCTGGCGCTCGCGCCCTTCGTCGACGTCGGCCACGCCTGGGACGACAACGACACGGCGCAGAAGACGCTCGCCAGCGTCGGTATCGGCCTGCGCTACCAGATCGGCGACCGCCTGGGCTTCCAGGCCTACTGGGGCCAGCGCCTCAACGACACCGACCGTCAGGGCGACGATCTCCAGGACTACGGGCTGTTCCTGCGCGTGGAGCTGCGCGCGCTCTAGCTAGATGGGCTCTCGCTACATCGACTTCGATGCCACCACCGCGCCGAGGCCCACCTGCTCGAGCAGCGACGCCTGCATGTCGCGCAGGCGCGCGTCGCCCGGCGAGCGGTCGATGTCGTCGCCGATCTGCGCAAGCGCGTCGTACCAGAGGCCTTCCTCCGCGAGCACGTAGACGGCGTCGCCGCCGGGCGAGGCGGCGAGTCGCGCCTTCACTTCCGGCCGCTCGACGCGGTCGATCCAGCCCGTTGCGACCACGTCCTTCGACGGGTTGCCCGGGTCCATCACGACCGCGACCGACCACTCGTACTCCGTCCCGGGCTCGAGCTTCACGCCGAGATCCGCGAGGCGGATGCGATGGATGCCGATGCGATCCGGCGCGGCGAGCTGCTTCTCGACCACCGGGTCGACCTCGCCGTCCGCGAGCAAGGTGAACTCGACGCGCGCCGACGGATCCGGCACGCGATCGATGAACCAGAAGAGCGACGGCTGCGCCGAGGTCGTCTGGCCGACGTGGTCGGGCACGAGCGCGTAGACGAGCGGGATGCGGTCGCGCACGCCGCGCGATCCTCCGCCGACGCTGCGCGCCGGCTTGCCGACGACGGGCGGCCGGTACTGGAGCTTGCGCGGCTGCGACGGCTGCGCGCCGGTCGGCTCGGCCTTGTCCGGCGTCGCCGGGCTCCCGCTCTGCTCCGCCGTCTGCGCGGTCGCCTGCGGCGAGGCGGAGGCCTTCGGCGCGGTCGCGCCCTGCTCCTCGGCGCCGGCGGCCGTCGCCGCGAACGCCACCAGCGTGAACATCGTGATCCGACGCTTCCTGTAACTCATGCTTCCCCTCCTGACCGCTCGGCGGATTCTCGGCCGAGCACACGGTACACCGCGATCGGCATCTGCTTGCCCTTCAGCAGGAACTCGCCCTGCTCCTCCACCACGAACGTCGAGTCGAGGCAGCGGTGCGTCGCCTCGTTGATCAGGATGCGGCAGGGGTCCTCTGCGAAGGCGTGCCGGCTGTCGTCGAGGCTCTCGAGCCGCTGCGCCGTGACGACGGCGTCGCCCACCACGCTGTACTTGATGCGGGTCGCGCTGCCGAGGCTACCCGCGACGACCGGCCCCGTGCTGATGCCGACCCGCGCGCCGACCGAGGGCAGGTCGCGCTGCCGCCAGCCCTGGTTCAGCCGCCTCACCATGGCGCGCATCTCGAGCGCCGCCACGACCGCGTTGCGCGCGTCCTGCTCGATCTCGTCGGGATGCTGGCGCGGCCTCGGCACGCCGAAGAGCGACATCATGCCGTCGCCGAAGAAGTCCTCCACCACGCCGCCGTGGTCGTGGACGATCTGCGCCATCTGGCCGAGGAACTCGTCGATCCACTCCATCAGCTCGGTCGGATCGCGCTTCTCGGACATCGTCGTGTAGCCCTTCATGTCGATGAACATCGTCGTGACCGTCATGCGCTGCGAGCGCGGGCGCCGGCCGTCGAGGAACTCGTCGCGATGCCGCCAGAACTCCTCGGCGAGCTGCGGCGTCACGTGGCGCGAGAAGAGCTGCATGAGCTGCGCGCGCTCGCGGTGCTCGCGGCGCGACAGATAGGTCGAGATCGCCCCGAGGCTCGCGGTCCACGAGACGGCCGGCGGCACGACCGCGACCCACACGCCGGCGGCGAGCGCCTGGCGGCCGAGCAGCCAGAGCGCGGCGCCGAAGAGCGCGCTCAGCGCGAGCAGCGTGCGCGCGGAGCGCGTCCAGAGCCCGGCCGATGCGCCGGCGAGCGCGGCGAGCGCGACGAGACCCACGTCGGCGAGGCCGGAGCTCGCGCGCAGCGGCACCTGCTCGCCCTTGGCCAGCCGCAGCAGGTAGCTCGCGATGTCGGCGTGCAGCTCGACGCCGGGGCGCTCGCTGCCGCCCTCGCGCTCGATCGGGAGGTGGAAGGGGTCGCGCACGCTCTGCGCCGCAACGCCGACGAAGACGAGGCGGTCGCGCAGCACGGCGGGCGGCCCGTCGGGCGAGAGCACCTCTTCGAGCGTGGCGGTCGCGTAGGCACGCGGCGCGCGGCGGAAGTCGAGCGGGATCTGGAAGCCGCCCGTGTCGACCCCGTGGTAGCCTCCGAAGTCGGGCGAGATCGGCTCGAGCGTGGTCGCGCCGAGCTTCGGGAGATCCGAACGCTCGGGGTCCGCGCCGAGCCCGCCCTCGTCGCCGAGGTAGAACAGCGCGGCGCGCAGCGGCAGCGCGATGCCGACACCGTCCTGCGACTCCATGAAGAGCAGCGCGCGCCGCGAGATGCCATCGGGGTCCGGAACCATGTTGTTGAAGCCGACCTGCTCCGTCCCGGCGAGGGCGGGCGGCGCCGCCACGCCGCGCTCCCCGGCGTCCGGGTAGAGAGAGGGCACCGCGAGCTGCGGGCTGCGCCGGAAGACCGCGTCGAGCTCCTCGTGGCCGGGCGGCACCGGGAGGTCGCGATAGATGTCGAGGGCGACGGCGCGCGCCTGCGCGGCCGCGAGCGCCTCGAGCACCTGGGCCAGGGTCGCGTCCGAGAGCGGCCACTCCCCGCGGTGCTGGATGTCCTCCTCGGTCACGACCACGAGCGCGACCCGCGGATCGAGTGGAGGGCCGCGCCAGACCTGGCGCGTGAAGTGGTCGTAGGCGTCGAGCTCGAGACCCTGGAGCGCGCCGGTCGCGCGCAATCCGAGCGTCACGAGCACGACGGCCACGGCGATCGCGCCGGCCGGGAAGGCCGGATGCTGGAAGACGGCGAGGTCGAGCCGAGGACGCTTCATGCCTAGAGCCAGTTGCTGATGAGAACGAAGGGCGCCCAGTAGCCCGGGTGCCTGTAGGGACGCGAGCGCAGCAGCGAGATCTGCGCGCGGCGCAGCGCCTCCGCGCGCGACGCGCCGCCCGCGAGCTCGCGGTAGAAGTCGGCGATCAAGGTCGAGGCGGCCTCGTCGTTGACCGTCCACAAGGTCGCGATCGCGCTGCGCGCGCCGGCGCGGATCGCAACGCCGGCGAGCCCGAGCGCCGCGCGGTCGTCGCCGGCGGCGGTCTCGCAGGCGGAGAGCGTCAGCAGCTCGAGGGGCTCCCCGCCGAAGCGCCGCTTCTCGACGAGCGCGGCGAGGTGATCGAGCTCGAGCTCGCCGTCGTAGGTCAGCACGAAGCTGTTCGACGAGTCGGCCAGGAACTCCCCGTGCGACGCGATGTGGACCACGTTGAAGGACTCGTTCGCGAGCGCGTCCTCGATCGCCGAGGTCACGAAGCGCTGGTCGATCAGCGACTTTCCGCCGAAGATCTCGTTCACCGCCGACAGCTCGGAGCCGACGTTGGCGAGCGCGGCGTAGCCGCGCACCGGCAGCGTCAAGCCGGCCATCAGCGTGCGCACGTGCCGCTGCTCGATCGCGCGCGGGTCGGTGAGGGAGAGCGCGGGGATGATCGCGACGGGGAAGCGCTCGATCAGGAATTGTTTCGTCTGGCTGTCGTAGAGCGCCGACATCGGGATCGTGCGCAGCGAGCCGGCCGGCACGAAGACGAGCGCGTCGATCGGACCGTGCGCGAGCTCCGGCTCGAGCGGCCGGATCAGCCAGTCGTAGAGCTCGGCCGCTTGGCGCAGGTAGTCGCGACGCGTGCGCTTCTGGAGGCTCTGACGCAGCTCGAGCACCTTCGCGTCCAGCGTGCTGGCGTCGATCGGCACCACGACGCTCGAGAGCTCGTCCCCGCGGCTCACGAGCAGCTCGGTCCGCTCGGGCAGGATGATCGGATAGATGACCAGCGAGGCTCCGACCGTCTCGGGCAGGGCGTGGCGCTGCTCCATCAGGCAAGCGTCGTGGAAGTGGTCGGTGAGCTCGCCGGTCTTCAGGTCCTCGACGCGGCCGCGCGCCTCGATGAGGAGCCCGCGACGCTTCGCGGCGTCGTCGGTGGCGTGCGCCTCCTGGAGCAGCAGGTCGACGAGCCCGAGGTAGACCGGCAGCACCGCGCGGTCGAACTCGAGCCCGCGTCCGGAGCCGAGCGAGCCGTCGAGCGTGCGGAGCGCGCGTCGATAGGCGTCGCGCGCGCCGGCGCGATCGCCCTGCGCGCGCAGGATGCGCGCCTGCTGCGCCTCGAAGCGATACAGCGCGTCCGGCGCGTCGGCGGCCTGCGCCGAGCGCAGCGCCTCGCGCGTGAGCCGCAGGGCGTCGTCGAAGCGCGCGTCCTGCTCGGCGAGTGCGCCGAGACCGCCCTGCGCGAAGGCGAGCGAGCGGCGCGCGCCCGCGCTCGCCGCGGCCTGACCGGCTCTCGTGTAGGCCTCGGCCGCGCGCGCGCGAAGCGCGGGGGCCTGCGCGTCGGCGAGGTGCTCGTAGCTGCCGCCGAGGTAGAGCAGGAGCTGCGCCTTCGCGTCGGACGCCGGCAGCGCGCTCGCGTGCGCGAGCGCCGACTCGAGGCGCGCGGCCGCATCGGGGGCGCCGTCTTCCTGCGCGGTGCGTGCGGCGATCGCCTCGATCTGCGCGGCGAGCAGCGCGTCGTGCGCCTGCTCCGCGTCGGCTCGCGCGGTCTCGTAGACGGCGAGCGCCGCTGCGCGATCGCCCTGCGCGCGCAGTACGTCGCCCCGCACCGACGCCGCCGCCGCGCGCGCGCGCGGCGCTCCGCTCTCGCGCGCGGCGGACAGCGCGTCTTCGCTGGTGCGCGCGGCCAGCGAGACCTGGCCCGCATCGAACTGGACGCGGGCGAGCGCCGCCTGGAGCGACGCCGAGCGGGCGGGATCGACGCCGGCCTGGCGCAGGGCCGCGTCGAGCATCGATTCGGCGTCGGCGAGGTAGCCGTCGGCCGCGCGCGCCTGCGCGGCGCGAAGCCAGGCGTCGGCCTGCGCGCCGGGCTTCCCGGCCTGGCCGAAGCGCGCCGCCGCCTCGCTCCACAGGGCGGCGGCGTCGGACGTGTCTCCTCGCGCGAAGCTCTGCTCCGCCTGGAGCGCCAGATCCCCGGCGGTGGCGTCCTTCGCGATCACGACGGCCGCCGCGACCGGCGCGGCGACGCTTCTCGAGCAGGCCGGCGCTGCCTCGGTCGGGCGCGGCGCCTCGTTTCCCGCGCTCGGCCCCGGAAGGCCCCAGAGGAGGGCCGCGGCGAGGAGGGCGTGGATTCGCCGTGTCACCCGAAAGTCGTGCGAAGCGCGAACGATCTCCGCTCGGGTCATTTGCGTCGGACCGTACGACAGATCGCGCTCTCCGCTGTGAAGCAGTTCACGGCACACTTTGCGCTTCCTGCGCACCCTCCAAATGGGTAGAATGCGCGCCGCCTTTGTCCGAGGCTGGGGAGTATCGCGTACGAGAGAGCCGTGAGACGCAACGACGCTGCGGCGGTGTGGAGATCCAGCGCCTCCTCGTTCGCCCTGTGGATGCTGGCGCTGCTGTCGTGGCTCCCGGCCGGCGCCTGGGGGCAATCGCGATTCGTCCCGCTCGGTGATCTTCCGGGCGGAAGCTTCGACAGCCTCGCCCAGGGAATCTCGAATGACGGCGGTGTCGCCGTCGGGATGAGTCATTCCGACGGAGGCATCGGTCCCGAGGAAGCGTTCCGCTGGACGGCCGAGACCGGCATGCAGGGGCTCGGCAGCGCCGGCGGGCTCACCGTCAGCGGCGCGCACGACACCAACGCCGACGGCTCGGTCATCGTCGGCACGGCCGGCGGCCCGTTCTCGGACCTCACCGGCTTCGGCCTCGCGTTCCGCTGGTCCGGCAGGAAGATGATCCCGCTCGGGCTGCTGAACCCGTTCGTGCCGCTCTCGCGCGCGAAGGGCGTGTCCGACGACGGCGCAGTGGTCGCCGGCTTCAGCGCGATCGGGTCGCTTTCCGACACGGACGTGTTTCGATGGACCGCGGGCACCGGCATGGTGCGGCTCTTCGCGAGCCGGCCGGCGGAGGCCGAGGACATCTCCGGAGACGGCGCCGTGATCGTCGGCTTCGCGAACCACGCGGGAAGGCGCGAGGCCTTCCGCTGGACGCAGGGCACCGGCTTCTACTTCCTCGGCTCGCTCGCGCCGGCCACGGCGAGCGTGGCGAACGCGACCGACCGCAAGGGCGCGGTGGTGGTCGGCGGCGCCGGCAACGCGGCCGGCCACGACGAGGCCTTTCGCTGGGCCGGGCTCGGGCTCGTCGGCCTCGGCGCGCTCCCCGGCGAGAGCGACAGCGAGGCGCTCGGCGTCTCCTCGGACGGCCGCACGGTGGTCGGCACCTCCGGCGGGCGCGCCTTCATCTGGACGCGCGAGCAGGGCATGCAGGACGTGGGCGAGCTGCTCGTCGCTGCGGGAATCGACCTCGCCGGCTTCCAGCTGCTCTCGGCGGCGGCCGTCGCCGACGACGGCCGCACGCTCGTCGGCGAGGGCGTGAACGGCCACGGCGATCCCGAGGGCTGGCTCGCGGTGGTCGAGCTGCGCAGCGATTTGCTGCGCCTGCGGGCCTCGATGCTGTGGCGCAGCGTGCAGGCCGGCAGCGGGCACTCGCATTCGTGCGGGGTGCTGGCCGACGGCACGGTCGCGTGCTGGGGCGCGAACGACGTCGGGCAGTCGTCGCCGCCGCCCGGCGTCTTCCGCGAGGTCGTCACCGGAGAGCGACACTCCTGCGGGCTGCGCTTCGACGGCGAGGTGCGCTGCTGGGGCTCCCCGGGAACGGAGCAGTCTCCGGCGAGCCGACCCGGTCCGTACCGCACCCTGACGGCCGGCTCGTTCCACACCTGCGGAGTCCTCGCCGGCAGTGGCCGCGTGGAGTGCTGGGGTCAGGACGGCGACGGTCAGGTCAGCGTGCCCGAGTCGCTGCGCGAGCGCGTCTTCCGAAGCGTGACGGGCGGCGAGGCGCATACCTGCGGGCTGCTCGAGGACGGAACGGCCGTCTGCTGGGGCCGCAACGACTCAGACCAGGCGACGCCGCCGGCCGGCAGCTTCATGCAGATCGACGCCGGGGCGAGCCACACCTGCGGTCTGCGCGCGGACGGCGCCGTCACCTGCTGGGGATCGAACAGCAGCGGCCAGCGCAAGCCGCCCGCCGACGCGCTCTTCCAGAAGGTCAGCGCCGGTGGCGCCTTCACCTGTGGTGTCGGCCAGGACGGCGCGCTCGCGTGCTGGGGCGCGAACGACGCGGGTCAGGCGACGCCGCCGGCCGGCGTCTTCAGCGACGTCTCGGCTGGCGGCGCCCACGCTTGCGGCCGCCACCCCGACGGCACGCTCGAGTGCTGGGGCAGCAACGCGGACGGCGAGGCGACCGTGCCGGTCTTCCCCGTGCCCGAGGTCGCGGCCGGCGCCGACTTCAGCTGCCTGCTCCGCAGCGACAACCACGTGGAGTGCTTCGGCGATCCCTCCAGCTCCACGCCGGAGCCGACCCAGCAGCTCGTGCAGATCGACGCCGGTGTGGCTTCCGCCTGCGGCGTGCAGAGCGACGGCCACGCCCGCTGCTGGGGCGCCGGCGCGGTCGCGCCGCCCGCGCAGGTCGCCTTCAAGCAGGTGGCGGTGGCG
>Ga0335082_10007670_pt1 | contig 11711 bp, 9 predicted proteins | sample Lox_Sample_41_FD_206718 | JGI IMG/M metagenome (GOLD analysis project Ga0335082, IMG submission 206718) | Soil microbial communities from Loxahatchee National Wildlife Refuge, Florida, United States - Lox_Sample_4.1 | ecosystem: Environmental > Terrestrial > Soil > Wetlands | place: USA: Florida...
GCCGAAGCCGCCCGAAGTTCCGGTCAAGAAGGCGCAGACCGCGCCGGACGCGGCCGAGGCGGCGATCGCCGAGGAATCGCGCAAGGGCTACGACCTGATGATCCTCGGCATCGAGGAAACGCTCGGACCCGACGGCGCGCTGGCGCCCGAGCTCGCCCGGATCGCCGCCGGCTTCGAGGGTCCGCTGGGCGTGGTGCTGGGACGGGAGCCGCATCTCGAGGCGCCGACCCGCCGCCTCCGGATCCTGGTGCCGGTCAGCGGCAACAACGTCTCGCGCCGCGCCGCCGAGGTGGCGGTGATGCTGGCGCGCGCCCAGGACGTGGCGATCACCTTCCTCTACGTGACCGGCGGCAAGGGCCGGAAGAACGGCGGCAGCCGGAGCGGCGGCGGCAGGCTGCACCAGCACGAGCAGGCGGTGCTGAAGGAGCTGGTGACCTGGGCCGAGCGCTACGACACCGAGGCCAAGGTCGCGATCCGCACCGACCTCTCGCCGCAGGAGGCGATCCTTCGCGAGGTGAAGCGCGGGCGCTTCGACTTCATCGTCATGGGCGTCAATCGCCGCCCGGGCGAGGCGCTCTTCTTCGGCAACGTCGCCGGCGCGGTGATCGGCGAGGCCAAGGTGTCGATCCTGCTGCTCTCGAGCTGAGCCTTCCCCGAAACGAAGAAGCCGGGCCCTGTGGGTGGGCCCGGCTTCCCGGAGAGCCGATAGATCCGTGCTGGAATTAGGCGGCGCGGATCTTCGACAGGAAGGTGTTGACCTGGCCGCGGAGCTGCTCGGCCTGGAGGCCAAGGGTTTCCGCCGCCGACTTGACGCCCTCGGCGGCCTTGCCGGTGGCTTCCGCCTCGCTGCTGACACCGGCGATGTTCTCTGAGACGTCGCGGGTGCGTGAGGCCGCCTGCTGGGTGTTACGGGTGATCTCCTGGGTTGCCGCACCCTGCTCCTCGACCGCGGAGGCGATCGAGGTCGCAATGGTGCTGACCTCGGAGATGGTGCCGCCGATGCGCTTGATCGCGTCCACCGCCTCGCGGGTCACGTTCTGCACCGCGGCGATCTGCGCCGAGATGTCCTCGGTCGCCTTGGCCGTCTGGTTCGCCAGCGACTTCACCTCGGAGGCGACCACCGCGAAGCCCTTGCCGGCCTCGCCGGCGCGGGCCGCCTCGATGGTGGCGTTCAGGGCGAGAAGATTGGTCTGGCCGGCGATGTCGTTGATGAGGCCAATCACCTCGCCGATCTTGCTGGCGATCTCGGCCAGGCTCTGCACGGTGTGGTCGGTCTGCTTGGTTTCCTCGACGGCGCGGCCGGCGATGGTGGCCGCGGTGGTGACCTGACGGCTGATCTCGGAGATCGATGCCGAGAGCTCCTCGGAGGCTGCGGCCACGGTCTGCACGTTGCTGGAGGCTTCTTCCGAGGCGCCGGCCACGGCCTTCACCTGGCCCTGGCTGCGCTCGGCCGCCTGGCCCATGCCGGCGGAGGTCTGCAGCATCTCCTGGGAGGCGCGGGTCAGCGCGTCGAGCGCCGCCTTCACCTCGCCCTCGAAGCTGCGGATGCTGCTGTCCATCACCTGCTGGCGGGCTTCCGCCTGCTGGTGGCGCTGGCGCTGCTCCTCCTCGATCCGGGCCTTATCGACCGCGTTCTGCTTGAAGGTGCCGAGCGCCCCGGCAAGCGCGCCGATCTCGTCGCTGCGATGGCTGAAATCGGCTTCGGCGGTGAGGTCGCCGCCGGCGACCCGCAGCATGGCGTCGCGAATCACGTTCAGCGGGCGGATCACCCGACGGCCGATCAGCATCATGCTGGCAACGGCGAGCCCCAGGGCGCCGACCAGGAGCACGAGCTGCACCACCAGGTTCTGCATCGCCCCGGCATGCGCGTCGGCGGCGTATTGCTTGGCGGAATCCAGCGCCGCGGTGGCGACCTTCAGGATGTAGCCCAGCTTCGGCACCGTGAGGTCGTTCCACTGCTGGATCGCCAGGCTCGGCGCCTTGCCGTTCATGAGGTCGTTCAGGATGCCGTCACGGGTGCCGATATAGCTGGGATCGAAATAGTTCTGCTTCGCCGAGGCGATCGCGTCGGTGAGACCGGACGGCATCTCGACGCCGAACACCTCGGCCTCGATCGCGGCCCAGTCCGCCTCGGACTTGGCAACGAAGCCCTGGTACTTCTGCAGCACCGCGGGGTCGGCCTTGCCGGCGGTGATGGCGTTGGAGACGGTGAGCGAGGCGTCGCCACCGGAATTGCGCACCATCCAGGCGAGCTGGCGGATCGCCAGCATCTGGTCGATGAACGCATCCTCATGCTTCACCGAGGCGGTCAGGCGCTGCGAGATCGCATCCAGCGTGGCGATCAAGTTGGTCGCAGTGTCCATGTATTCCTTGGACATGCCGGCGCGACGGTCGGCCTTCGCCTTCTGCACCGCGTCCCGGGATTCGGTCTGCAGCGCGAACAGAGTGTCGGTCAGCGACTTCAGGTCGCCGATGAGCTTGTCCTTGTCGGCGAAATCGAGGTCGGGGAGCTGCTGCAGCACGCTCTTCAGGGCCGGCACCTCGTCGGCGCGGTTCCTGTCGAGGCTCGCCAGCGTGTCGGCCGGGATGACCGCGTCGGCGTCGAGGCCGCGGGTCGTGGTGGAGCGATCGGTGCGCAGGTTGTGCAGCCCCTTGAACGCATCGGCGGAAGCGGCCGCGACCGCCTCGATGCGGGCGGCGGAGCCGACCTTGTTCCAGGACTGCCACGCGCCCACCGCCAGCATCACGACGACGATGGCGGCGAGGACGGTGACGACGGATTTCAGCAGGATATTGGCCGACAGGCGATTGAGCATGAATGTCCTCCAGGTCTGGTCCCTACATGCCTCATGCCGCGTAAAGATTAGGTTTATCGATAGCGGTCGATTTTCATAAACCGCTCGATTTTATGTGGAATCTCGACCCATCCAGCCCCGGCACCGTGACATCGGGGTGACAGTGCGGCCCTCAGACCGGATAGGGGCCCTCGGCGAAAGTCTCGGCATGATAGCCCTTCGCACCGACCAGCCGCGCAAGCGGGCTGCGCCAATCCTCGCCGGCTTTCAGGAGCCCCACAATCTTCGCGAAGTCGTAGATCGGCCGCCAGCCGAGCTCCTCGCGGGCGCGGGTGCTGTCATAGACGCGGTCGATGCCCGGCACCATGCGCCAGCCGCGGCGCGCATATTCCGCGGCGAAATCCGGGACGTGCCGTCGGACGACGGCGGCGGCGTCGCGCCGAAGCTCATCGAGGTCCTCCCGGAGGATCGGCGTCGCCGCGCTGACGATGTACCGCCGGAAGCCCAACCGCGGCGCCTGCTCCATGGCGAGCAAATGCGCGCCGACCACGTCCTCGAGATCGACCCGGCGCGCGAGATACTCGTTCGCCTTCTGGTTGGCGTCGTCATAGGCCTCGCGCACCGCCCGGTCATCGTCCGGCTCCGGAAAGAAGCGCGAGGTGCGGAGCGCGATGACCGGCAGGTTCTGGTTGCGGTGGAAAAGCCGGCAGAGGTCTTCCGCCGCGGCCTTGGTGACGCCGTAGATGTTCTTCGGGATCGGCCGCACGTCCTCGGTGATCCAGGCCGCCGGAGCGCCCGGCGGCGGGATCAGCGCGTCGCCGAACACGCTGGTCGTGCTGGTATAGACGAAGGACCGGACGCCGGCGTCGACCGCCGCCTCCAGCAGGTTCAGCGTGCCGGTGACGTTGACGTCGACGAAGTCCTGGCGGCCATGGGTCGCGACGTGGGGCTTGTGCAATGTTGCGGGATGCAGCACCGCCTCGACGCCGGCCATCGCCCGCGCGACGACCGCGCGGTCGACGATCGAGCCGATTTCGGTGGTGAACGGGCTGGCGACGATGTCGAGACCGACGACGTCGTGGCCGAGCGGCGCCAAGGTGCGGACCAGGGCTTCGCCGAGATGACCGGCGCTGCCGGTGACCAGGATCTTCATGGGCGTATTCTTCTTGGGATTATTTGCACAGTCTAAGGTTGTGTTTCGCCTCCATAGCACAGCCACGCGGGGAAGCAATAAACAACTCCGCGCGAGGCAGGGGTCTTGAACTGAAGCGCGCCGCCGCGGTTCCTTCGCTATCATCCGCTCCGACGCAGGAATGAGCGCGAAAGGGAAAGCACGGATGCAGTTCGACACCAAGGTGGCGATCCTGGTGCTGGAGGACCTCGCGCTCTGGCAGAAGCTGAATGTCACGGCGTTCCTGGCGACGGGAATCGCAGGCGCCGCATCGGAGGCGATGGGCGAGCCTTATGAGGACGCGGCCGGGCGCCGGTTCGCGCGGCTGCTGGGCCAGCCGATGCTGGTCTTCGCAGCGACGGCGGAGGATCTGCAGCGTGCGCACCGGATCTCGATCGAGCGCAACCTGACGTGCGCCGCCTATGTCCGCGCCATGTTCGCGACCGGACACGATGCCGCCAACCGCGAGGCGTTCAAGGCCGAGCCCGCCGACCGGCCCGACCTGGTCGGCCTCGCTCTACGCGGCCCGAAAAAGGACGTGGACAAGGCGACCAAGGGCGCGAAGCTGCACCCCTGAAGCGGCCCGTACAGCTCTCGTTCGAATCAGATCTGGTGGGGGGTGGGACGAGCGGCGCGGCGATCCTCCGCATCCCATTTCAGCAGCTGCCGGCGCAGGTTCTGGAAGCGCGTGTCGTCGGGGTCGCGCAGGGGATCGGGGAAAGGTGCAGCGGATTCTGCCAGCGCCTGCCAGTCGGCGGCTTCGAGGATTCGGCGCGCCGCCGGGAGGAACTGGGCCTCCTCGCGCTGCATGTGATTGTGCTGGGTGGCGATGAAATCGCGCAGCTGGTCGAGGTAGGCGCTCTTCTCCGTGAGCTCGTCCTGGAGCAGCGCCTGGGTCGCGGCCGCGAGCTGCCGGAGCTTTCGCCCCAGCACCTGATGCTCCGACTGCAGCCGGCGGAAGGGTGCCGCCTCGCCCGGCGACCGCGCCTCCATCCGTTCGAGGATCCGATCCTCCAGCGGATGATGGCGGAGATCCGGATAGGCGAGGAAATAGTCGATCAGGCCCTGGATCAGCTCCCAGTCGGGTTGACCGCCCTCCTCCATCACGCCCGCCTGGTGCTCCAGCAGATTGAGCAGCCGAAGCGTATTGGTGTGGTCTTCCTGGATCTTCAGCCAGGGCTGGGACATGGTCGGAACTCCTCTCGGGAGGCGGCAGTTTGACGGATCGGCGATCCCGCGTCCTTGATCCAGACCAAAGTCCTGAACACCCACGAGCGGGCAAGGGGCTGGGAAAAGAAGCCAAAACACATAGGAGTGGGTCTGCCTACGTAGTAACCCTTAAGGGGCTTCCCTGAATATCGGCGTGGCGGCGCCGAGGTTAACTTGATCGCCATCAAAGCATAGCCATCCAGGAGACGCCGCCATGTCCGCCCTGCACGCCCCGAGCTCCAACCGTTTCACGCCCGCCCCGGTGCCCGCCTCGATCCTGTCCGCCGCGGTCCTGAAGAACGGTCCGGTGGCGACCGAGGGCGATGCGGCGCTGCGGGCGCTGGAGAGCGTCGGCACGGTGCTGCACTTCAAGCGCAACGAGACGATCTTCGCCGAAGGGGATGAATCGCATCACATCTATCGGGTGGTGCAGGGTGCGACCCGAAGCTGCCGGGTGTTGATGGACGGCCGGCGCCAGATCGCGGGCTTCGGCCTGCCCGGCGACTTCCTCGGCCTGGACTGGCAGAGCGAGCATGCGCTGAGTGCCGAGGCGGTGACGGACGTGACCCTGGTCTGCTATCCCCGCAGCCAGATCGAGCGGCTGGGCGAGAGCAACCCGGTGGTCCGGAAGCGCATCATGGACATGCTGGTCAGCGGCCTCAACGAGAGCCAGTCGCGGCTGGTGATGCTCGGCCGGCAGACGGCGCTGGAGCGCCTCGCCTGGTTCCTGGTCCGCAAGGCCCAGCGCCTCGCCCTCGGCGACGGCACCGTCGAGCTGCCGATGAGCCGCCAGGACATCGCCGATTATCTCGGCCTCACGATCGAGACGGTCTCCCGGGTGCTGAGCGTGCTGAAGCGCAAGCGCCTGATCGCCCTTCCCAACGCGCACCAGGTGCGGATCCAGAACATGGCCCTCCTGCAGGCGATGGCCCGCGGCGAAGGGGACGACATTCATGCCTGAATCGAGGCCTCCGAGGCTGCAGCAGCGCAGCCGCGCCCGCGCGATCGCACTCGCGGTCCGGCGGCCGGGTTTCCGGCGACGTCGCCCGGAGCGCTGGGACGCCCCTGAAGTGCGCCACCGTTTCCGCCTCTGGGTTCTCGGCACGCTGGCGATGATGATCCTGATCGGTGGCATGGCTGGCAGCCTGTTGCGCAACGATCTCGACGGTGATCTCGGCGGTGATCTCGGGGGCGCACCGGTCGCGGTCGTTCTCGTCCTCCTCCCGCTGCTCGCCCTCATGGCCCTCTGGTTCCGTCGCGGTTATCGCCTCTGGCGGGCGACCCGGTTCGGCTGAGTCCGCTTCCCGACAACATTTCCCGTTAGAGCAGGCATTTCGCATATGCCCGCCGGAGTCCCGGCGGGCGTGCGGAACCGCGCGCCGCGTCCAGGCGTTCGGTGCGTTTGGGGATGCGTGCGCCCGAGCCCCCAGTCTCTAATCGCCGGGTGTATCGGAGCCTGCCCGAATGGTGAGAGCCTGTTTCGTCGTCGCTGCCGGATTCGCCGCCGGTCTCTGCTCGGTCGCCGCCGGCGCGGGCGCCGGCGAGACTGCGCTGGTGCTGGAGAATCGGATCCCGCTGCTCGGCGTCGCCGGGAGGATCGATCATCTGGCCGTCGACATCGCCGGCCGCCGGCTGTTCGTGGCGGAGCTGGAGAACAACAGCGTCGACGTCGTCAACCTCGACACCGGCGTAGCGATGACTCGGATTGCCGGCCTGAAGCAGCCTCAAGGGATCGCCTATCTCCCCGACCGCAAGCTGCTGGTGGTCGCCAATGCCGGCGACGGCTCGGTGCGATTCTTCGCGGGCGGCAATCTCGCCCCGCACGGCAGCATCGACCTCGGCGAGGACGCCGATAATGTCCGGGTCGATCCCGAGAGCGGCCGCCTGCTGGTCGGCTACGGCAAGAGCGGGGCGAAGAGCGGGCTCGCCGTGATCGATCCGGCGAGACGCTCGGTGATCGGCCGCATCGCGCTGCCCGGGCATCCTGAGAGCTTCCAGATCGACGACAAGACCGGCCGCGCCTATGCCAACGTGCCCGACGCGCAGCAGATCGCGGTGATCGACGTCGGCAAGCGCCGCGCCGTCGCGGGCTGGAAGACGCCGGGCCTCGCCGACAACTTCCCGATGGCCCTCGGCGCGGACGGGAAGCCCCTGGCCGTGGTGTTCCGCCAGCCGTCGCGCATCGCGCTGCTGGATCCCGCGCAGGGCTCGGTCGCCGCCAGCCTCGACACCTGCGGGGACAGCGACGACGTCTACTTCGACGGCAAGCGCAACCGTCTCTACCTGAGCTGCGGCGAAGGATTGGTCGACGTGCTGCAGCCGGGACCGCAGGGCCTGCAGCGCATCGACCGGGTGGTGAGCTTCGGCGGCGCCAGGACCTCGCTCTTCGTCCCCGAGCTCGACCGACTCTACGTCGCGGCGCGCGCCAACAGCGGCGCCGACGCGGCGATCCTGGTCTATCGGCCTGGCCGATAGCCTGGGCAAGTAGCCGGAGTTTGCCAGCGCATCCGGCGGCGTGCCATCATTCGGGTCGCGGAGGCCGTCATGCCGAATTACGTGCTGGTCAGCTTCAAGGGCTGCCCCTGGGTGCAGCGGGTGGCGATCGTGCTGCGCGAGAAGCGGATCGATTTCGAGTTCCGCCATATCGAGGCCGACAACCGGCCCGACTGGTTCCGCCCGATCTCGCCGCACAACAAGGTGCCGGTGCTGAGGATCGACGACCAGGTCTCCCTGTTCGAGTCCGGCGCCATCTCGGAGTATCTGGACGAGGTCGCGGCGCCGCGGCTCCATCCCGAAGACCCGATCGCACGAGCCGTGAATCGCGCCTGGATCGAATATCTGCCGGGCTTTGTCGACATCACCTCCGCCCATGCCTACGTGGCGACCGAGGCGGAGTTCGAAACGGCTGCGGCCAAGGTATCCACCGCTTTCGAGAAGCTGGAGCAGGCCCTGGAGCGCCAGCATGCCGCGGCGGGGGAGAACGGGCCCTATTTCAACGGCAGGCGCTATGCCCTGGCCGATACCGCCTATGCGCCGTTCCTGCAGCGCCATCTCTTCCTCGAGCGGATCCGGCCGATCCGCCGGATCGACCAGTTCCCAAGGGTCAAGGCCTGGGCCCATGCGCTCGCCGAGCGCCCCACCACCCACAGCTTCCCGCCCGCCGAATACGAGGCCATGTACCGCGACATGGTCAAACGCCGGAAGGCCTGGATCTCGCAGTTCGCCGGCGGCGCGGAGAAGGCGGCGGAGTAAGTCACGAAGGCGCACTGCCGGCGGCAGTATCGCTAATCCGCTGCGATAGTCTCCTGGCGAAGTTTCCCAATCCTTGGTAATCCGATAGGATATCAGCCCTGCTCCCTGGGGCGGCCAAGGGAAGGGGACGATCATTGCGGGCCTTCACAGCCGGCTGCGGCGCGCTCTGCCTTGCGCTCGGCATCGTGGTCGCGGCCGCAGCCGATTCTAATCTCTCTCCGCGCGAGCGGGCCGTGGCCGACGCACGGGCCGGTCGGGTTGACGCCGCGATCGCGGAACTGCGCGGGATGCTGGCGCAGGGGACACCGGATCCGCTGGTCGCGATGGACCTCGCCGTGCTGCTCTATCAGGCGAACCAGGCCAAGGCGGCGACCGACGTCTTCGAGCAGGCGGGGAATGCCGCGCCGCCGGGCTATGCCCTGCTGGCCATGAGCCGGGCCTATCGCGATCAGCACCGGTTCGACGCCGCCGAGCGGTTGGCGCGAACCGGATCGGCGCGCTTTCCCGACGACCCGACCTGGCCGGTGCTGCTGGCACTGATCCGCGCCGACCGAGGTGAGAGCGACGATGCCCTCCGGCTGCTGGCCACTCCCGCGGCGGCACGCGCCCCACCGCTCGATCGCAAGCTGGCCGAGGCCTATGCCTTGCGGCGCGGGGCGCGGTCGATGGCGGCGCTCAAGGCCTATATGGAAGCTCTGCGCCTTGCGCCGGAGAACGCCGAGGCGCGCCGCGAAGCAGCAGAGTTGCTGCGCGAGATCGGCGGCCCCAACGGTGCGGCGGCGTGGGTCGACGCCGCGCCCCCGCTCGCGACCGGCGGGGAGCGGCTGTCGCTCGCGGCGGACCAGGCCGCCGCCATGGTGCGCTGGGGTGCCGAGATCCGCTCCAGTGATCCAGCGCATCGCTTCGACGGCACCGACGCCGCCATCGCCCAGCTCGATCGCCTGATTGCCGAGGCGAGCGCGGCGCCGGACACGGAACCCGAAGTGCTGACACGGCTGCAGCTCGACCGCATCGTGGCCCTGCGCGACCGCGTTCGCATGGCCGAGGCGGCGCAGGAGGCGGAAGCGCTGCGCGCCGCGGGCGTCACGCTGCCGCCCTATGCCGCGCGCGCCTATGCCGACGCCCTGCTCTATCTGCATCGCCCGCGAGAAGCGCGCGCCGCCTATGAAGCGGCGCTCAAAGACGATCCCGCCGATCTCGATGCGCGCTACGGCCTCTTCTATGCCGAGGTCGAGGCCGAGGACTTTGCCGCGGCCTATCGCACGATCGACGGCATCCTCGCCGACTCGCCGCCCTGGAAGCAGTATCGCGACGATCCCAGCCGGCATTCCAATCCCGACTATGCCTCGGCCGCGCTGGCGGCGGGCATGGCGCGGCTCTATGGCGACCAGCTCGGCGCGGCGCAGGAGCGGATCGCGCCGATCGCCGCCGCCGCACCGGCCGACGCCGAGGCCCGCGCCGACAATGCCGCGGTCATGGATGCGCGGGGCTGGCCCCGACAGGCCGAGCGCGAGGCCAAGATCGCGGCAAGCCTCGAGCCCGCCGATCCCGACGCCGAGCTGGCGCTCGCCGGTCTCGACATCGAGCGCTACCGCTTCTCCGCGGCGGAACGACGGCTCGCCAGGCTGCAGGCGCTCTATCCCGAGAACACGCAGGTGCGGCGCATGGCGGAGGAGCTGGCGGCGGCCGAGGGTGCCGAGCTCGATGTCGAGGTCTCGCCCGGCTGGACCGAGGGCGGCGGCGCCAATGCCAGCGGCAACGAGCTGACGCTGGGGACGCGCCTCTGGTCGCCGCCGATCGACGACCGATGGCGGGTCTTCGCCTTCGACGACTATTCCTATGCCCATCCGCCGGAGGGCTTCGTCGAGCGCCACCACGCCGGCGCCGGCGCCGAGCTCCGGCTGCCCGACGTGACGGCAACCGCCTACGGCACCTATTCCACCGGCGAGCTGCAGCGTCCGGGCGGCGGCTTCACCCTCGACTGGTCGCCCGACGACCATTGGCAATTCGGCGTCGCCGGCGAGATCTTCTCGCTCGATACGCCCCTCCGCGCGCTGTTCGACGACACGACCGCCGACAAGATCGGCGGCCATGTCACCTATCGCTGGCACGAATCGCGGGAGCTGACGCTCTCCGGCGCCTATCTCGGTTTCTCGGACGGCAACCGGCAAGGCAATGCCGGGCTCGACTTCGCGCAGCGCCTGGTCGACATCCCGCATTTCGACCTGACCGGCCGGCTCGGCCTTTCCGCCTCCAGCAACAGCAAGCAGGACGTCGGCTATTACAGCCCGGAAGCGGACCTGACCGCGACCGGCGGCCTGACCGCCGAGCACGTGCTGTGGCGCAGCTATGACAACAGCCTGGTGCAGGCCCTGACCGTGGACGCCGGCGTCTATGACGAACGCAGCTTCGGCGCCGACTGGATCGGATCGGTCGGCTATGAGCAGCGCTGGCGCTTCGACCCCTGGACCGAGATCCGATACGGCGCGCTGCTGACGCGGCGCGTGTTCGACGGCGATGCCGAGGAAGGCATCGCCCTCACCCTCGGACTGACGCAGAGGTTCTGACCATGCACCGCCTGTTGATCCTCGCCGTCGCACTGCTGCTGGCCGCCCCCGCGGCGGAAGCGCAGCAGCCCGGCACGGACTTCGTCACCGTCGTGTTCCATGACGTGGTCGCGACGCGCGCCGAGCTGCAGTCGGATTCGATCTCCACCTCGGAGCTTATCCGCTTCTTCGACTGGCTGAAGGGCAATGGCTGGACCCCGATCTCGCTCGACGACCTCGATGCGGCGCGGCGCGGCGCACGACCGCTGCCGCCGAAGGCGATCCTGCTCACCTTCGACGACGCCTACCAGAGCTTCTACACCCAGGTCTATCCGCTGCTGCTTGCCTACCGCTACCCGGCCATGGTGGCGCTGGTCGGCAGCTGGATGGCGGGCGCGCCGGGCAGCCTGGTGGAATACGGCGACCGGCAGGTGCCGCGCGAGACCTTCCTCAGCTGGGCGGAGCTCCGCGAGATGTCTGCCTCGGGGCTGGTCGAGGTCGCGTCGCACAGCTTCGACCTGCATCAGGCGATACCGGGCAATCCCCAGGGCAACCTGCTGCCGGCGGGTTCCACCTGGGCCTATGACCCGAAGACCGGACGGTATGAAGACGACGATCAGTATCGCGCGCGAATCCGGCAGGACCTCGCGGCGGCGCGCGAACAGATCGCCCGGGAGCTCGGCCGGCCGCCGCGGGCGCTGGTCTGGCCGTTCGGCCGCTATACCGGCCCCGCGATCG
>Ga0335082_10007672_pt1 | contig 11710 bp, 9 predicted proteins | sample Lox_Sample_41_FD_206718 | JGI IMG/M metagenome (GOLD analysis project Ga0335082, IMG submission 206718) | Soil microbial communities from Loxahatchee National Wildlife Refuge, Florida, United States - Lox_Sample_4.1 | ecosystem: Environmental > Terrestrial > Soil > Wetlands | place: USA: Florida...
GTCGGGATTGAGGATTCCGAATCGGGCGAAGCAGTTAAAGCTTTCGCGGTTCTCAAATTAGGCGAAGTAATGAACGAACGGGATTTGATCGACTTCGGCCGCTCGCGCATGGCGGTTTATAAAGCGCCGCGATTTGTCGAATTTATCGACGCGCTGCCGAAAAACCCGACGGGGAAAATTTTGAAGAGAGAACTCAAAGCAAAAGCGCAGAACAAAGGGACAGCATCCCGTGCCGCCTAAAGCGAGATGACAATGGCAAATCGTGTCGCTATCATCGGGATCGGTTATACCGCCCTTCAGCCTACAACGCCGCTCCGCTCGTTCAAAGAACTCACGTTTGAAGCCGCACAAAAGGCGTACGCCAATGCGGGGATCCGCTTTGATGAAATCGACTCTTTTGTGACGTGCGCCGAGGACTTGAATGAGGGGATATCGATCTTCGATGAGTATACTCCCGATCAGCTCGGCGCGGTGCAGAAGCCGATGCATACGCTTACCCAGGACGGTCTCCATGGGATTGCCGACGCGCTCATGCAAATTCGCTCCGGGATCGCCGAAACCGTCGCTGTCGAGGCTCACAGCAAGGCGTCAAATTTACTCACCCCGGATTGGCTTCTCGATTACGCCGTCGATCCGATTTACAACCGCCTGCTCGGTTTCAATGCGCACGCCCTCGCCGCGCTAGAAATGAATCTGTTTTTGAATGAAACGACTATCAAGCCCGAACACTGCGCCTCCGTCGTAGCGAAAAACCAAGCCAATGCATTGGCCAATCCGGTTGCCGCCTATCCACTCGCCACGACACCCATGAACGTGAATCACTCGCCGTACTTCGCGTACCCTTTGCGTGAAGCGGAAATGGCCAAGCACGCTGACGGAGCTGTGGTCGTTATTCTTGCAAGCGAAGCCAAAGCCCGCCAATCGCGCGCGAAACCCGTTTGGGTCATGGGCGCAGGCTTTGCCAATGACAGCGCCACCGTAGAGTCACGCGAATGGGCTAAAGCGGTCTACGCGGGAATCGCCGCAAAGCAGGCATACCGGCAAGCTGCAATTGAAGATCCCCGCCAGATCGACTTGTTTGAAGTCGATGACACCTACGCTTACAAAGAGTTGCAGCATCTTATCGCGCTGGGCCTGTATGCTGAGCCTTTAGAAGCGGTGCGAGCACTCGAGACGGGCGACACCCAGACCGACGGCAGAACTCCGGTCAATGTTTCCGGCGGCGCTTTGGGCATGGGACTCGCTCTGGAAGCCACGGGGCTTTACCGCATCGTCGAACTGGTCTTGCAGCTCCGCGGTCAGGCCGGCCCACGCCAATTGCCGGGCGTTAAAATCGGTTTGGCACAGTCCTGGCGCGGCGTGCCAACGACCAGCGGAGCCGTTGTCATTCTGGGTTCGGAGTGAAGCATGGCTCGCAAGGTTGCCGTCATCGGCGCAGGAATGACCAAGTTTATTCGGCGGGCTCTTGAAACACCCAAAGAGCTTGCTTGGCTAGCCGCCCACGCTGCCCTCGAATCCGCCGAAATGAAACTCAGCCAGATTGACTGTGCAGTTCTCGGCACCGCCCCCGAAGCCTTCGATGGATTCCACATGAAGGGGGAATATCTATCGGACGGTTGTGGTGCTTGGAACAAACCATTCTTACGGTGTTACGTCGGCGGCGGCACGGGAGTGTATGCCTTGGCTCAAGCCTGGTTCCACGTCGCCTCGGGTCTGTACGATACAGCGCTGGTGGTGTGCGAGGAGAAGATGTCGAGTTGCCAGCCGCATCCCCAAGCGGCTTTTCTTACGATCTTCGATCCCATCACTGAGCAGCCGTTAAAGCCCAACCTGCTGTGGATCTTCGCACTGGAACAAACTCGTTACATGGAAACATACGGTATTACTATTGAAGAGATCGCGCGGGTTTCCGTGAAGAACAAACGGAACGCCTTGAATCATCCGGCCGCTCAGCTCGGGGCTGAGCTTACAGTGCAGGATGTTCTCGCGTCGGAAATCATGGCATGGCCGGTGCACCGGCTCATGGTCAGCCCGACGAGTGACGGCGCGGCGGCCGTCGTGATCGCAGCCGATGAAATCGCTCGGCGCATGACCGACAAGCCGGTTTGGATTCAAGGCGTGGGCTGGTGTTTGGACACCGCCTACTGGACCAACCGCGAGCTCGCTTACCCGGAGTATGTCGAAAAAGCTGCATGGATGGCCTATCGCATGGCGGGCATTCGGGAACCGCGAAAGGAAATCAATATCGCGGAGCCCTACGACCCATTTGCTTACAAAGAACTGCACCATCTCGAAGGACTTCAGCTGGCGCCGAAAGGCCAAGCGCCAAAACTGCTCGCGGACGGCGTCTTTGATCGTGATGGCGACTTGCCGACAACGCCATCAGGTGGTCTTCTCGGCGTCGGGAATCCCATCGCCGCTGCGGGGATGATGAAACTTTGTGAGCTTTTTTGGCAACTGCGCGGTGAGGCGGGCGGGCGCCAGGTTCCGGGGAAGCCCGAGCGCGGCGTAGCTCAAGCCTGGGGCGATCTCATGCAGGTCGGAACCGTTGTCGTTATGGGAACGAAGGAGCCGAAGTAACTTGTGAAGAGTTCAAATCGTGCCAACCGTTCAATACGTTTAAACAGTCCGGTCCGGTCTAACGGCTTGAACTGCTTGAACGGCTTGAACGACTACTGGAGTTGTCCATGAAAGCAATGCCCATCTCCCTCGGTGGAACACCGCTTGAAGCGCAAGATATGGAGCGCGGCAAAATTTTCTCTAATTTGTACGTCCCCCAGCTGCGCTACGCGTGGGACACCGGCGAAGCCATTGGTCGCTACTTGCAGGAACTCAAGCAGGGACAGTTGATCGCCCGGCGCTGTCACAAGTGTGCCCGCACTATGATACCGCCGCGAATGTTTTGCGAGCGCTGCTTTCGCCCCACCGATGAGTGGGTTTACGTCAAAGACACCGGCAAGATTATTACCTTTTCTCTCTCCTACGTAAGCTGGGACGTGCGGCGTCTTAAACAGCCGCAAATTCCTGCCGTTATCGAAATCGATGGCGCTTCGCCAGGCATGGGGATTTTACATGTTGTAAAGAACGTGCCGCCAAAGCAAGTGAAAGTCGGTATGCCCGTGCGCGCCGTGTGGAAACCAGCCGCGCAGCGCACTGGCAGCATCACCGACATCGCTTACTGGGAACCAAGCACAAAGACGAAGAAACGAAAATGACGCGACCGCCAGAAATTAAGAGGGGATCGGTTTGGCGCGGAGAAATTCCGCTCCAATCGTATTACACAACGGGTCCTAGCGGACAGATTTTTTTCCAGGCGCTAAAACGACACGGCAAGTTAATCGGAACGAGATGCACCCCCTGCGCTCAAGTCTATGTTCCTGCGCGCTCATTCTGCGAGCGCTGTTTTGCCAAACTGACCGAGGAGGTAGAAGTAAAACGCACGGGCCGGCTCGCGAGCTACACGATTTGCTACGTCGACCGCGACCGTGCACCCTTGCCGCGTCCGCTCGCGTTAGCGCTGGTACGATTAGAAGGAGCAACGACTCTAATGCTTCATTATCTTATTGGGGTTCATGATCCGGTAAAGATTAGGATCGGATGCCAGGTCGAAATCATCATCAAACCGAGAAACAAGCGCGTTGGTTCCATCCTCGACATCGAAGGTTTTCGCATCATCTAACCCTGCCTAATGTTTTGACATCATTTGCGAGGGCGGGTTTCAAACCCGCCCTCTACCGAATCAGATGTCTGGCGGTTTCATTGCGGTGTTTCCTCAAGTAGGACATGAACGGGGTGCCGCCGGTTCCTACATCGGTCGGGTTGTTATTTTCGCGCCGGTTCTGCTTCTGAATGTAATTCTCCGCGTAGCCCACGTGCGTGGCACGAAAGCGATCCAACCCAGCGATGCAGCTGTTGTAAGCATCTCGTAACGATGACTCCTTGGTTCGCCGCTGAACGGCATATCGGCGAACCGACGGTCCTTGTTCGAGACTGGCAATGAAATCACGATGCGCTGGCGGCATGTATTGCCGCATTTCTTGCAGATAGGTGTAGAGCACATCTTCCTGATGCTTGATGCCCAGGGCGGCATCGAGCGACGGAACGATGGAGCTTTGGGCACCGGTTTCGCCGCGGAACTGTTGCGGCCGCCCCTTGTAGGTTTCCACGCCTTCATAGATCAATCCGTCTGGTAGAGCGGGATGGTTGCGCCATCCATGCAGATACGGCCGCACGCGATGATAGTAGATGTAGGGATCGCAGTGCTCGGGCATGCGCAGCAAAATCTGATGCATGGTTTCCAGCGAGCTTGAAATAATCTCAAGTTGCCGGGTCAGTTCCGGCAGATTGTCTTGGCTGACGGCGCGCTGCGCGGCCGCTAATGCTGCGAGCGCTGGCGCTGCGTTGGCCTCGATAGCAACGTGTACAATCACGAACCATTCTTCGTCGATTCCACCCAAGAAATTTTGCCTCAGCACGAGATTGCCGGGCCCGATCGGGCCGCTGGAATCCATCCTTCTCCAGTTATCCAAAGCGTACGACGCGTAGGAGAGGACCGGTGGCCGCCCCAGTTCCTTCGCAACCTTACACCAGGGAACTGCGAGCGGAGCTGGGATCGCGCGAACCATTTCAGCCTCACCCCATACATAGCCGTGGCTGATGAACGACAGCAAAACCATCGCGCGCCGTTTCTCTGCGTCGGAATTTAGATTATCGGCATCCAACAACGGCAAGTTTTTGATGAAGGCTCTTAGCTTGCTTGCGGTGAGAAGTTTGGGAAGATTTCTGCCCAACTCTTCCCAAGGCGCAAAATACGCCGGCAGATGGTCTAGCGGGTCCGTGTCCGGCAGAAAGCCACGCTTCGGATCAATTTGAAATTCATTCATGACGTGAACGGCTCAAGGCATCCTCGCCTTTCCAATAATCGCGGTTTATCATTTTCGACCGCGCCTTTGCCGCCATTTCGGCTTCTCCTCTTCTGTCATTTCGAGCCCTTCGACAATGCTCAGGACCGACTCCGCAAGAAATCTAAGATCCCTCGCATTCACTCGGGATGATAACGATCGGTTGCGACCTTTTGCCTTGGATTTCCATATCCCGAGGTGAAATTACCGCGTCAGCCCCCGTTTCAAATCCGCGAGCAGATCTTCCACATCTTCGATACCGACAGACAAACGAATAAGCCCGTCATCAAGCCCGGCTTTTTTGCGTTCCTCTTTTGGAATCGACGCGTGGGTCATGATAGCCGGCAATTCCACTAACGACTCCACGCCGCCCAGGCTCTCTGCGATCTTAAAAATCTTCAATCGCCCTAACGCACGACGCGCCTCAGTTAGACCGCCTTTGACCTCGAACGAAACCATGCCGCTAAACCCGGCCATCTGCGCGACTGCAGTCTGATGACCTGGATGGTCCGCTAGTCCGGGATAGTAAACTCGACGCACCCGCCGATGTTCCTTCAAGAACGACGCTACTCGTGTCGCGTTTTTCTCGTGTTCGCGCATGCGTAGGGCAAGCGTTTTTATTCCGCGTAACGTCAGGAAACAATCAAATGGAGAGGGCGTGGCGCCGGCCGCGTTTTGCAGAAACTTAAGACGCTCGAAAATGGCTCGTTCGTTCAGGCAAACGACTCCACCGACGACGTCGGCATGCCCGGCGATGTACTTGGTGGTGGAATGAAGAACAAGATCGGCGCCGAGCGTCAACGGCTGCTGAAAGAATGGAGAAGCAAAAGTGTTATCGACCACGCAAAGCGCCCCGTGCCGGTGCGCAACTCTTGCAGCTGCTCGGATGTCGGTGATCCGTAGCAGCGGGTTGGTCGGAGACTCGATCCACACCAATCGGGTGCGGCGGGTCATCGCCCGTTCGATCTGCCGAACCTCAGAGGTCTCGACGAAAGAAAACCTGAGACCGAAATTTTCAAACACGCGGCGAAAAATCCGGTAAGTACCTCCATAGACATCACGCGAGGAGATAACGTGGTCCCCTTGCTTGAGCAGGAGCAACACGGTAGTCGTTGCGCCCATCCCCGAGGAAAACGCCAGCCCGTATTTTGCCGACTCTAGGCTCGCCACCGCCTTCTGCAACGCCGTGCGGGTTGGATTATCGGTTCTCGAGTAATCATAACCTTTATGGACGCCCGGAGCGCTCTGCGCGAACGTGCTCGTCTGATAAATCGGCGTCGTGATTGCTCCGGTGGCCGGCTCCGGTTCCTGTCCAGCGTGAATCGCGCGCGTGGCAAAACGCGTGGACTTCCAGGAATCGTTGTCACGCTGTTTCATCGGCCGCCGCCCAAATGGTCAATCACATCGAACCTGGTCAAGATGCCTCGGTAACCGGATGCATCCCGCACCAGCACGGCCGGAGCGGATTTTAGAAGCTTCAACACGTCATACACATCTTCGTCAAGCCCGACGGCGGGAAACGGCGGCTCCAGCAGAACTCCTACCGTCAGCTCCATGACCTCGGGCGATTCCATGGTTTTCTGAAAAAGTACCGACTCGGTCAAAGAGCCAACCAGGTTTCCCTTTTCGAAGACCGGCAGCTGCGAGACACTGGTCCGGTTCATCAGCTCAATGGCCTCCCGCACGCTTGATGCGCTTTCAACTGACAGCAGTTGGGGAAGCTTTCGCTTCTTCGCGCTTAACACGTCCTCTACATGCGCTTTGCTGCCCAGGTACTGGTTCTGTCTCATCCACTCGTCGGAATACATCTTCGAGAGGTAGATCTCTCCGGCATCCGGAAGCAGCACCACCACGAGGGCGTCTGCGGTTAGATTGTTGCTTCGCGCGTAACGCAGCGCCCCTTCAACCGCTGTGCCTGAAGATCCGCCGCAGAAAAGACCCTCTTCCCGTGTGAGGCGGCGCCCCATCAAAAACGAGTCTCGGTCAGATACCGTCACGACATCGTCAATATATTCAAAGCGCAAATTCTGCGGCACAAAGTCCTCGCCGATCCCCTCAACCTTATAGGGATGCGAGTCAGTCCAATCCCACTTCTGTCGCTTGAAAACTTTCTCCAGGATCGATCCTTCCGGGTCAACGCCAACGATCACGCACTTGGGATTTTTTTCTTTCAGGTATTTTGCCGTTCCCGAAATGGTTCCGCCGGTACCCATGCCGGCGACAAAGTGCGTAATCTTCCCATCGGTCTGCTCCCAAATCTCCGGCCCAGTGGATGCATAGTGGGCCTGCATGTTGGCTACATTGTCATATTGCATGGGCAAATAAGCGCCCGGAATTTCCGCGGCGAGACGCTTAGCGACCGAATAGTAGGACTGGGGGGATTCGGGCGGCACCGCCGTCGGCGTCACGACAACCTCAGCGCCGAACGCTCGCAGGCGGCGAATCTTTTCGATGCTCATCTTGTCTGGAATCGTGAAGATGCATTTGTAACCTTTCACGGCTGCGACAATCGACAACGCAACGCCCATGTTGCCCGAGGTGGGCTCGATAATCGTACCTCCGGGTTTGAGTAACCCCCTTTTTTCGGCATCCTCTACTACTGCTAACGCGATGCGGTCCTTCACGCTGCGGCCAGGATTGGCAGCTTCAATTTTCGCACAGACAGTGGCGTGAATTCCCTCAATAACGCGATTGAGCCGAATGACGGGAGTATTGCCGACCGCTTCGAGCACATTAGCGTGGATCCTACCCATTTCCTCACCTCCTCGCACAGTTTTCTTCGACGAACTGAGGCACCTAGATCGCTTTGCGGACGTCATCCACAGACTTAGGATTCTCCAGAGCAGAAGTATCACCGGGATCTTTTCCGAGATACACGGCACGTATCACGCGGCGCATGATCTTGGCGTTGCGGGTCTTGGGCAAATCGTTGACGAATTTTATTGCCGCGGGCCTTAGCGGCTTGCCAAGATCTCGCGCAACTTTTTCTTTAAGCTCTTCGGCGAGTCCTTCATCCTCGCTTATTCCCTGCTTCAAAACACAGAAACAAACCACCATCTCGCCTTTGACTGGATCAGGCACGGCGATCGCCGCCGCTTCGGCCACCGCGGCATGGCTCACCAACACCGACTCGATTTCCGCAGGGCCGACACGTTTTCCTGCCACTTTAATGGTGTCATCGGATCGGCCCAGAATGTACCAAAAGCCATCGTCGTCTATCGCTGCCCAGTCGCCATGGACCCAAACATCGGGAAATCGATTCCAGTAAGTCTCTAAGTATCTGTCAGGTGCACGCCAAAATCCTCGTGCCATACCGATCCATGGCTGGCGAATGACAAGTTCGCCCACTTGGTTATGAACGGAATTTCCCGCTTCATCCACCACATCGGCTGCCATTCCGGGAAGCGGGCCAGCGAAGGCGCAAGGCTTTAGCGGCGTCAGGACATTTCCCATCAAAATCCCGCCGGAAATTTCAGTCCCGCCGGAATAATTGATGATCGGCAGTTGTCCTTTGCCGACGGTGTTAAAGAACCAGAGCCAAGGATCTGTGTTCCAAGGCTCACCCGTGGAAGCCAAAATCCGTAGGCTGGAAAGATCACTGCGCTTCACCGGCTCGTCGCCATGACGCATCAGCGAACGCACCAACGTAGGCGAGACACCGAGGATCGTTACGCGGTGTTTCTCGACGAGCTGCCACAAGCGATCCGAGCCCGGATAGTCGAGCGCGCCATCGTAGAACAGCATCGTGGCGCCGAGAAGGGTTGTGCCAAACACTTCCCACGGCCCCATCATCCACCCCATGTCCGTGACCCAATAAAGCCGATCCGATTCCCCCACATCGAGACCGTGCACCATGTCCTGCGCGGCCTTTATCGGAAAACCGCAGTGGCTGTGCAGCACTCCTTTAGGTTTCCCGGTCGTGCCGGAGGTATAGATAATCATCAGCGGATCTTCCGCCTCAGTTTTTTCCGTTTCTGCGTCAGTTTTCCCGCGCACCATTTCATGCCACCACAAGTCACGACCGGCATGCCAGTTGATCTCTTTGCCTGTTCTTCGAAGCACGAGCACATGTTTCACCGACGCGGCTTGCAGCAGAGCCTCGTCTGCGGTCTGTTTCAGTGGAACGACGTCCCCGCGGCGATAAAATCCATCCGCTGTAATCAAAACTCGGGCCTCTGCATCGGCCAAACGCGCAGCCACCGCCCCTGCGCCGAATCCCGAAAACAGCGGCAGGATTACAGCCCCCACCTTGGCCACGGCCAAGACTGCCACTGCAATCTCCGGAACCATGGGCATGAATATTCCAACCACGTCTCGCTTTTTGACGCCGATTTCACGCAACGTGTTGGCCAGACAATTGACCTCGCGCGAGAGCTGGCCATAGGTGATGGCACGTGTCGCGCCCTCCTCTCCCTCCCACAAAATGGCGCTATGACTTTCCGTCGTCGTGCCGATCCACTTATCTAGACAATTGTGAACGATGTTCATCTTGCCGCCGACACACCAACTCGACCAAGGCATACCCCTCGACATGTCAACGACCCGTTCGTAGGGTTGGTAAAATTCGACTCCAAGATCTTCCAAGACGGCTTTCCAGAACCACTCGATGTCTTCCACTGATCGTCGGTGCAGTTCATCGAGCGTCGAGATGCCGTAACGGGCCATAAAACACTTGAGCCGGCTCGCCGCGACGTACTCTTGTGAAGGTCGCCAAACAATATCCCCGCCAAACTTAAACTGCGACGATTCCATCTTATCCGTTTTCGAGGGGCTCATCCCTCGTATCCCTTAGAATCCAAGCTTTCCTAAAATCGTCTCAGCAGCCGTATAGGGGTCTGACTCCCTGTTTGCGATCTTTTGCGCCCACCGCTCTACGCTGCTTTCTCCCATTTTCTTTCGGATCTTCAGCACCAACGCATCCTGAATAAGCTCCAACAGTTGATTGCGAGAAAGCTCAACGGCCCTTTGCTTGTGATTGGCGCCGGCCAAAAGCTCGGCTCGGTGCTCTACGATGCCATCGACCAGCGCCGTGATACCCTCGCTCTTTGTCGCGGAAGTCTTGAATACGGGCACGCCGACATCGCCGAGCTTAAGAAATAACTCTTCAGTGCCGGCGAGATCTGCCTTGTTGATGACCAGGAGATGAGCAATCTCTAAAACACCCGCCTTCATCGCTTGAATCTCGTCGCCGCTCTCCGGAGTAACGATGACGAGGACCGTGTGCGCTATACGAGACACCTCGACTTGGTCCTGCCCAATGCCGATGGTTTCGAGCAAAATGTATTCTTTGCCCATCGCATCCAGCAACTGCGCCGCCTCGTAAATAGCGCCGGAAAGGCCACCATGACTCCCCCGCGTAGCCAGGCTCCTAATGAAAACCCCTTGGTCTAAGAAATGATCCCGCATGCGGATGCGATCTCCCAACAAGGCACCCCCGGAAAAGGGGCTGGTTGGATCGACGGTGAGTATGCCCACCTCTTTCTTGCGCCGGCGGAGTTCGGTTGTTATGCAATCGATGAGAGTGCTTTTGCCCGCGCCGGCGCTGCCGGTGATCCCAACGATGTGAGCGTTCCCCGTATGCGCGTAGAGCCGCTTCAACACCGCTTTGGCCAGGGGATCTCTGTCATCGATCAAACTAAGTACCCGCCCTGCTGCGCGAACATTCTTCTCGAGCACCGCCTCGGCGAGTTCGTCCGCAAGAGACTTGCGCCCTTTGGTTTGCCTATCGAGCGATTTTGCCATCCCCTTGTCGGAGCAACTCCTTCGCGATGATCATCCTTTGAATCTCCGATGTCCCTTCGCCGATTTCGCAGAGCTTGGCATCGCGGAAATAACGCTCCAGCGGTGAATCTTTCATATAGCCGGCGCCGCCGTGAATCTGGACCGCCTGACTCGTTGCCCGTGCTGCAATCTCCGATGCAAAAAGTTTCGCCTCCGAGGCCAATCGCCTGAAAGCCAGCCCTTTTTGCTTAAGCTCCGCGGCGTGATAAACCAGCAACCGCGCCGCGTCGATCTCGGTAGCCATATCGGCTAGTTTCCATTGTATCGCTTCAAATTCGGCGATCGGCCTGCCAAACTGCCGCCTTTGCTTCGCATAGCGAAGCGATTCCTCCAGCGCTGCCCGAGCGAGGCCGACCGCCATCGCTCCGATACCGATGCGGCCACCATCGAGAACCCGCAGCACATCTCGATATCCATGGTTCAACCCTCCCAGAAGATTTTGTTTCGGCACTCGGATTTCTTCTAAGCTGAGCTGTGCGGTGTCAGAAGCCCTGACTCCAAGCTTATTCTCGACCCTGACAATGTTGATCCCCACACGCTCTCGTTCGACAATAAATGCCGAGATTCCCTCGCCGCGACGCCCGGGCTCGGCCGCGTCATGCTCCGTGCTCCCTGCTCCCTGCTCCTTGCTCATCGTGGACGCCATGATCACGTAAGTGTTCGCTACCGATCCTTGCGTAATGAAGAGCTTGTCGCCGTTAATAAGCCAATCGTCGCCACGCCCCACGGCCCGTGTTCTGAGAGAAGCCGCATCCGAGCCGCTACCAGGCTCCGTCAAAGCCCATGCGCCCAATTTTTCTCCCCGTGCGAGGGGAGGCAGATACGTGCGCTTTTGCTCTTCATTTCCGGCAGCCAAAATATGCCCCGCACAAAGAGAATTATGAGACGCGAGAAGCAGCGCAACGCTGGCATCGGCGCGCGCAATTTCTTCGATAATGATCGCGAAGCTCAGCGGATCGAGACCTGCGCCGCCGTAGCTCTCCGGAATCATAACGCCGAACAGTCCTAGATCAGCCATTTTAGGAATG
>Ga0335082_10007675_pt1 | contig 11709 bp, 9 predicted proteins | sample Lox_Sample_41_FD_206718 | JGI IMG/M metagenome (GOLD analysis project Ga0335082, IMG submission 206718) | Soil microbial communities from Loxahatchee National Wildlife Refuge, Florida, United States - Lox_Sample_4.1 | ecosystem: Environmental > Terrestrial > Soil > Wetlands | place: USA: Florida...
GGCTATTACCGCACGCCCAAGATCCACTGGGATCGGGCGGCGCTCAGCGGTCGGCCGTTCTTCTACTTCGCCTACGGCGCAGCGGTGTCCGAGGTTGCCATCGACACGCTGACCGGAGAGTTTCGCCTGCTGCGTGCCGACCTGCTGCACGACGTGGGGCGCTCGCTCAACCCGGCGGTGGACATCGGCCAGATCGAAGGGGGATTCCTGCAGGGCGCCGGCTGGCTCACCACCGAGGAGCTCTGGTGGGACGAAGCCGGCCGGCTGAGAACCCACGCACCCTCCACGTACAAGATCCCCGCTGCGGGGGATTGGCCCGCCGACGTGCGCGTGCGCCTCCTGGAGAACGCGCCAAATCGCGAGGACACGATCTTTCAGTCTAAGGCCGTGGGCGAGCCGCCGCTGATGCTCGCGATCTCGGTGTTTCACGCCATACGCGACGCGGTCGCGAGCTGTGGCCCGGCCGGTACACGGTCGCAACTCAACGCGCCCGCCACGCCCGAGTCGATCCTGCGCGCCCTGGCGGCACTGCAGCCGGCGGAGCCGATCCGTGCGCGCGCGGCGGCGATGGTGGGAGGCGGAGGATGAGCGGCTGGATGAAGGTGTTGCTCCGGACGCTGGAGTCGGAACCTGCGCTGGTGCGTGTCGCATTGGCGTCGGTGCTGGGCTCGGCCCCCCGCGAGGTGGGCGCGTCGATGCTGGTCGGCGCGCTCAGGCAGTACGGCACCATCGGCGGCGGCAACCTGGAGCACAAGGCGGTGGAGATCGCGCGCACCATGTTGCGCGACGCGCGCGCATGGCGGGTGGCGCGGTTCCCGCTCGGTCCTTTACTCGCGCAGTGCTGTGGCGGATTCGTCGAGCTCTGGTTCGAGCGCATTGAGGCCGCACAGCACGACGAATTCGCCAAACTGTGCGAAGCCGCGGCGAAAGCGGCGCAAAGCGGCCCGGTCCTCGCCACCATCGCTGCATCCGGCGCGCGCCCCCGGCATCTCCTGCTGCGGTCCGAGATCGATCACGACGCGCCGCTCGAAGCCTCGGTGTTGGAGATGTTGGGTTCGATGCGGGCGGAGCGGATGACCGCGCACCTGGTCAGCGCGGAAGGCCGCGCCGCGTTCCTGGAACGCCTGGGAGCCCCGGACACGCCCCTCTACGTGTTTGGCGCCGGGCACGTCGGAAGTGCTTTGATTCCGATGCTGGCCGGGTTGCCGTTCGCCGTGACTTGGGTCGACAGCCGGGACGGCATGTTCCCGGATGCGCTGCCGGACAACGTCACGGCTCTCCAAATGTCGGCACCTGCGGAGGAGGTGGTACGCGCGCCTGCGCGCGCCGCGTTCGTGGTCCTCACGCACAGTCACGCGTTGGATTACGACATCTGCCGAGCGATCCTGCGCCGCGGCGAGTTCCGCTTTGCCGGCCTGATCGGCTCGCATACCAAGGCCGCACGCTTCGCGCACCGCTTCGCTCGCGAGGGCATTGGGGAGTGGCAGCGTGCCCGGCTCGTGTGCCCGATCGGAATCGCCGGCATCGCCTCCAAGCGGCCGGCGGCCATCGCGGTTTCCATCGCCGCACAACTGCTGAGCCTGCGCGATGCGCAGGAGGGCCAGCACCATGCCTTGCATGCTGGTTTCGCAGAGGTACACGGCACAGAGAAACACGAGCTGAGCTGAAGCGCCGGGAAGCACCAGACGATCCACGGCAGAGCGCAGTCCGCACGCAAGCCCAACAAGAAGAATGCATTGCCTAGATGCATCGGGACGAACGCGTAAGCTCCGCCAGCGCACAGCGAGAGGTGTTTCGTGCCCGGGGCGCGTTGCCTCGTCCGTCCCTGCGCCCGGCGGGCGCTTCGCCGAGAGGTTGACCTGATGCGGCCGAATCCAGAGCCCACCCTCGCGCCACGGCTTGCGCTGCGCGGGATCACCAAGCGCTACCCGGCGGTGGTAGCGAACGACCGCATCGATCTCGAGGTCGCGGCAGGCGAGATCCATGCCGTGTTGGGCGAGAACGGCGCCGGCAAGAGCACGCTGATGAAGATCATCTACGGCGTGGTGAAGCCGGATGCAGGCGAGATGCTGTGGCAGGGCAGCCGGGTCGAGGTCGCGACTCCGGCGCAGGCGCGCCGACTGGGCATCGGCATGGTGTTCCAGCATTTCTCGCTATTCGAGACGCTGACCGTCGCGGAGAACATCGCGCTGGCCCTCGACGAGCGCGTGGCGCCGGACGAGCTTGCCTCCCGCATCCGCGCCGTGTCCCAGAGCTACGGCCTGCCCGTCGACCCGGAACGGCTGGTGCACAGCATGTCGGTCGGCGAGCGACAGCGCGTGGAGATCGTGCGCTGCCTGCTGCAGCAGCCCAAGCTCCTGATCATGGACGAGCCCACCTCGGTGCTCACTCCGCAGGCGGTGGAAAGGCTGTTCGAGACCTTGCGCCGGCTCGCCCGCGAGGGCTGCAGCATTCTGTACATCAGCCACAAGCTGGATGAGATCCGGGCGCTGTGCGATGCCGCCACCGTGCTGCGCGGCGGGCGGGTCACCGGCACCGCCGATCCCCGGCAGGAAAGCGCGGCGGCGTTGGCGCGGATGATGATCGGCAGCGAGTTGCCGGAGTGCCATCTTGCGCCGCGCACGCCCGGCGAGCTGAAGCTGGAGATCGAGCGGCTGTCGCTGCCCACGCTGGATCCGTTTGGAGTGAACCTGCGCCAGGTGAGCCTCGGGGTCCGCGGCGGTGAAGTCGTGGGGCTCGCGGGCGTGTCCGGCAATGGACAGAAAGAGCTGCTGGCGGCGCTTTCGGGCGAGACGCTCGCGCCCGCGCAGAGCATCCGTCTGGTGGGCCGGCCGGTCGGCGATCTCGACCCCGCACGCCGGCGGCGCCTGGGATTGAGCTTCGTGCCCGAAGAGCGCCTCGGCCGCGGCGCAGTTCCCGCTCTGAGCCTGGCCGCAAACGCGCTGCTCACCGGCAGCGGCCGGGGCATGGTCCGCCGCGGCTTCATCCGGAATGCGACGGTGCGTGGATTCGCCCGCTCCGTGATCGAGCGCTTCAACGTCAAGTGCGGCAGCGAGGACGCGATCGCCTCCAGCCTCTCCGGGGGCAATCTGCAGAAGTTCATCGTCGGGCGCGAGACGATGCTCAACCCGGAGGTGATCGTGGTCGCGCAGCCTACTTGGGGTGTGGACATCGGCGCGACGATGCTGATCCGGCAAGCGCTCATCGATCTGCGCGACCGCGGCGTCGCCGTGCTGGTGATCTCCGAGGAGCTGGAAGAGCTGTTCATGGTGAGCGACCGCATCGCGGTGATTGCCAATGGCCGGGTCTCGGCCGCGCTGCCGACCGCGCAGGCCACCGTGGAACGCATCGGCGCTTGGATGAGCGGGAAATTCGACGATGCAGCAGCAGAGGCGATCGATGTTGAAGCTTGAGCCGCGCCCGGAGCCGTCCCGGCGCATGGCCTACGCCTCGCCGCTGATCGCGGTGGTGCTCACCCTCGCCAGCGGGTACCTGCTGTTCTCGCTGCTCGGCAAAGACCCGGTGCAGGCCTTCCGGGTCTTCTTCGTCAAGCCGGTTGAGACGCGCTATGGCGTGGGAGAGCTGCTGCTCAAGGCGACGCCGCTCATCCTGTGCGCAACGGGGCTCGCGCTCGGTTTCCGCGCCAACGTCTGGAACATCGGTGCCGAAGGACAGCTCGTGATCGGTGCGATCGTGGGTGGCGGCATCGCGCTGCATTTCAGCGAGGCGCAGGGAGGCTGGTTGCTGCCGCTGATGCTACTGGGCGGCATGGCTGGCGGCATGGCGTGGGCGGCGATCCCGGCGCTGCTGCGCACGCGGTTTCATACCAGCGAGATCCTCGTGAGCCTCATGCTGGTGTACGTTGCCCGGCTGCTGCTGAGCTATCTCGTGCACGGTCCCTGGCGCGACCCCGCCGGCTACAACTTCCCGCAATCGCCGATGTTCCAGGACGCGGCGCTGCTGCCTGTGCTCGCCGACGGCATACGCACCACCTGGGCTTTCGTCTTCGCTCTCGTGCTGGCGACGCTGTCGTGGGTCTTTGCGGAGAAGACCTTTGCTGGCTTTCGCCTCAAAGTCAGCGGCCTGGCGCCGGGCGCGGCCTCCTACGCCGGCTTCAGCGAGAAGCGCAACATCTGGCTCACGCTGCTGATCTCGGGCGCCACCGCGGGGCTCGCCGGCATCGCGGAGGTGGCCGGTCCAATCGGCCAGTTGCAGCCGTCGGTGTCGCCCGGCTATGGCTTCGCCGCCATCATCGTCGCCTTCGTCGGGCGGCTCCACCCGCTGGGCGTGGTGCTCGCCAGCCTGCTGATGTCGCTGCTCTACATCGGCGGCGAGACGGCGCAGATCCAGATGTCGCTCCCCGCCGCGGTCACCGGCGTGTTCCAGGGCATGCTGCTGTTCTTTCTGCTGGCGGCCGACCTGTTCATCCAGTTCCGGATCAAATCGGTCGCGAGGCACCCGGCGCCGGGCCGCTCCACAGGCGTCGCGGCAACGGAGAAAGCGGCATGATGGCCGGCTACGTGATTGCCTTTCTCGCGAGCACGGTAGGCGCGGCGACGCCGCTCATCTACGCCAGCTTGGGGGAGTTGATTGTCGAGCGCGCGGGCGTGCTCAACCTGGGGGTGGAGGGCATGATGCTCACCGGTGCGGTCGCAGGCTTTGCAGTCGCGACGCAGACGGGTAGCCTCGCGCTCGGCTTCGCGGCCGGCATCGGTGCCGGGATGCTGCTCTCGCTGCTGTTCGGTTTTCTCACGCTGACGCTGCAGGCGAACCAGGTGGCGACCGGACTCGCCCTCACACTGTTCGGCGTCGGCTTGAGCGCGTTTGTGGGCCGCGGGTTCGTCGGCGCCGTGGTGAGCGGACTGAAGGGCATTTCGCTGCCGATTCTGAGCGACCTGCCGGTGGTGGGCCCGTTGCTGTTCCGCTTCGACCCGTTGGTCTACGGCTCGATTGCGCTGTTCATCGTCCTGCAGTGGTACCTCGGACACGCGCGCGGCGGGTTGTTGGTCCGCGCCATCGGTGAGTCGCCTGCATGTGCCCACGCGATCGGGTATCCGGTCGTCGCCATCCGTTACCTCGCGGTGCTGTTCGGTGGGGCCATGAGCGGGTTGGCCGGCGCCTACCTGTCGCTTGCGGTCACTCCCATGTGGGTGGAAGGCATGACGGCCGGGCGTGGCTGGATCGCGCTCGCGCTGGTGGTGTTCGCAACCTGGAAGCCGTGGCGCGTGGTGCTCGGAGCGTATCTGTTCGGCGGAGTGACGATCCTGCAGTTCCACGCCCAGGGCCTGGGGCTCGCTGTGCCGTCCGAGTTCCTGTCCATGCTGCCTTATCTCGCGACAGTGGTCGTGCTGGTGTTGATCTGCCGCGATCCGAAGACGATCCTGCTCAACCAGCCCGCGTCTCTGGGCCGGCGCTTCCATCCCGAAGCTGGATAGGTGAACCGCGGCACGGAGGCGAGCTTGAGCGGAGGCACCAGCGTCAGAATGGCGGTATCGTCCCGGTACTGCACCGCTCCGCTCCGGTGTGTCTCCTGCGCCTGGCCGCGCGTGCCGGGTCTGTAAGCTCCGATCGAATCGCGATGGAAGCCTATCTCGTCGACTGGCTCAATCTGCTGCTGCGGTGGCTGCACTTGGTCACCGGCATCGCGTGGATCGGTGCTTCGCTGTATTTCATCTGGCTCGACAATCACCTGGTCCCGGTCACGGACCCGGAGGCGGTGCGCAAAGGCGTGGCCGGAGAGTTGTGGGCCGTGCATGGCGGCGGCTTCTACCATGCGCAGAAGTACAAGGTCGCTCCCGAGCGGCTGCCTGCGCCCTTGCACTGGTTCAAATGGGAGGCCTACTGGACGTGGATCTCCGGCTTCGCGCTGTTATGCCTGCTCTACTACGCCGGCGCCCGCGTCTATCTGATCGACCGCAACGTGGCGGACATCGGGCCCGCGCCGGCCATCGCCATCGGATTGGGTACGCTCGCCGGGGGATGGATCGTCTACGACGTGCTGTGCAAATCGGCGCTGGGACGTCACGAGCGCGCGTTGGGCGCGGTGCTGGCCGTGTTGTGCACAGCCGCCGCCTACGGCCTCTGCCATGTGTTCGGAGGCCGCGGCGCTTACATCCACTTCGGCGCGATGCTCGGTACGATCATGGTGGCGAACGTGCGCTTCGTCATCATTCCCGGGCAGCAGGAGCTGGTGCGTGCCAAGCTCGAAGGTCGCGAACCCGACCCCACATCGGGCCTCAAGGCCCTGCAGAGGTCCAAGCACAACACCTACTTCACGCTGCCGGTGCTGTTCACCATGATCAGCAGCCATTTCCCGATGACGTTCGGTCACGCCGGCAACTGGGCGATATTGGTGCTGATCTCGATCGCCGGCGCCGCCATCCGGATCTGGTTCGTGGCGCGCCACCGGGGGCGCTCGCCGTTGCTGCCCGCGGCCGTCGCGGCGGGTGCTCTGGTCGCTGTCGGCGTGGCGATCGCGCCGCCCGGGCGCACCGCGCCCGCGAGCGGCACGCAGGCGCAAGCCGGGTTCGACCGCGTCCAGGCCATCGTCATCACGCGCTGTGCGGTGTGCCACGCAGCCGTTCCGAGCCAGCCCGGATTTACCGCCGCCCCCAAAGGGGTGATGCTGGACACGCCGGAGCGCATTGCGGCCCAGGCGGTACAGATCTTTCAGCAGACCTCCAGCCGCGTCATGCCCATCGGCAACCTCACCGGGATGACCGACGGGGAGCGTGAGCTGATCGCGCAGTGGTACTCGCACGGTGCACCGCATTGACTGCCCGGGCAGCCCGTCTCGCACGCGGATTACCGACGCTGCGCCTGCGGCCCGTTGACGCATCTTGAGCGACCTACACGCCCACTGCCATGTCGATCCCTAAGCCGGCGCTCGCAGCCTTCCGTGGAATGGTGTTGCACTTCCTCACCGATCCGGGAGAGGGGGACGATCCGCACGCATTCCAGTTCTTCGAGGATGGATTGCTGGTCCTGGAGCAGGGGCGCGTCCAGTCCGTCGGCCCGGCACGCGATCTGTTGGCCTCGCTGCCCGAGGGCGCGAGCGTCACGGACTACTCCGGCCGGCTGCTGCTGCCGGGATTCGTCGACGCGCATATCCACTATCCGCAGATCGATGTCATTGCCTCGTATGGCGCCCGGTTGCTGGATTGGCTCGAGCGCTACACGTTCCCCGCCGAGGCGCGCTTCTCGGACGCCGCCCACGCCCGCGAGGCGGCCGACTTCTTCCTCGATGAGCTGCTGCGAAACGGCACCACCACCGCGCTCGTGCTGGGCAGCGTGCATCCGGTATCGGTCGAGGTGTTCTTCGAGCGCTGCCTGGCCCGCAATCTACGCATGGTCGCCGGCAAAATTCTCATGGATCGCAACTGCCCGCGATCCCTGTGCGACACGGCCGAAAGCGGTTACAGGGAATCGGCGGAGCTGATCGAGCGGTGGCACCGCCGCGGGCGGCTGGGCTACGCGATCACCCCGCGCTTCGCCGGGACCTCATCGGAGGCGCAGTTGCAGCTCGCGGGCCAGCTCGCGCGCGAGCATCCGGACGTGCATATCCACAGCCACATGTCCGAGACCGCGGAGGAGATCGCCTGGGTGCGCGAGCTTTATCCGTGGAGCGGAAGCTACCTGGATGTGTACGACCGGTTCGGGCTGTTGCGGGAGCGGGCGGTGTATGCGCATTGCATCCACCTCGACGCACCGGAGCGCAGCCGTTTCGCACGCACCGGCGCCGCCGCTGCGGCTTGTCCGACGTCGAACCTGTTTCTCGGCAGCGGGCTGTTCGACTTCGATGCTTCGCTCGCCGCGGGCATGTGCGTGGGGGTCGGAACCGATGTCGGCGGCGGCACCAGCTTCAGCATGCTGCGCACGCTGAGCGAGGCGTACAAGGTGGCGCAGCTCAAGCACCAGCGTCTATCACCATGGCGCGCCTTCTACCTTGCGACCCTGGGCGGCGCGCGGGCGCTGAAGCTGGAGCGCGAGATCGGTAATTTCGAGCCGGGGAAGGAGGGCGACTTCGTCGTGCTGCGGCTCGATCCTACACCGCTGCTCGAGCGCCGCATGCGCACGGCGCATACGCTCGCCGATAAACTGTTCGCGTTGATGATTCTCGGCGACGACCGCGCGGTTGCCGCCACCTATGTTCTGGGTGAGCCGGCTTACGTCGCCGCTTCCGCTTTCCTGCACCGCGGTTCGCGCACCTGAACCCAGCATCGCGAGCGGGGCGGGTTTTCCCGGCCCCAACCTGGGGCGCGGCGCGCTAGACTTATAGGTTTATCGGCGTTTGCAGCAGACGCGATGTCCTCTTCCGATCTGACCACTCCCGCGCGTCCGGCTCCGGGGGTGCAGCAGGCTTCCTCCGCGACCGAGCCCAGTGTTGCGATGGCGAGAGCGACCGGCCGTCGCAAGAGAATTGCGCTTTGGGCCGGCGCCTGCGGGCTGATCGTTGCCGCGGTGCTGGGATGGCTGACGTACGCGCGCTTCCACGAGGCGCCCGTGGAGCCCGCGGCGGGCAGCACGCTGGCGATGGATGTTTCAGGCGGATGGTGGAGTATCTCCGGCGACCGCTATCTTCAGCTCGACTGGGACGGCCGACGGGCGACGCTGCTGGATTACTCCGCTTCGGACCAGGGCGTGAGGAGCACCGGCACTTGGCGCACGAGCGATCACACCGTGAGCGTGCATGTCGACGGCGCAGCCGGCAAGCTGTCGCAGGACTTCGAGCTCGTGGGCAACGACGCCGAAGCGTTTCTCGCCCCGGCCCCTGCCGCCAATGCCAAGCTGATGGATTCGTGGATCGCCGACCACGGCGATGACGATGAGGATGCCTCGCCGGACGGGCCGAGCTCCGTTCAGGCCGGATGGCGGCTACCGCGTCGGGAGTGACGCGGGCGGACGCGGCGGGTCGCCGAGCACGATGTCGAACTGCGCGAAAGACACCTCATCGCAGTTCACCTCCGGGCCGCCGCGGTCGATCACCAGGAAGTCGCAGTCGGCTTCGAGCGCGAGCAGCGCGTGGTGCCACACGCCGCGCCGGTAATTCACTCCCTGCACTCCGTTGGTAATGAAGGCGCGCAGCGTCTCGGGCCGCAACGTATCGGCAGGCGCCGCCACGACCAGGAGGAACGGCGTGCGCGTGAGCGGTACGAACGCCTGGCTGGACAGCGGATGACGTTCCATCTCGCGGATGCGCACCGGCGAGGGCCAGGGCCGGGCGCGGAAGATGTTCACGAGCGGGCGTCCCCCCGCCTCGGTGAGGTCCAGCTCGGCGAGGTCGTGGTAACGCTGCGCGTAGCCCGCATTGATCGTGTAGTGATCGCGCCCATGGGTCTCGATGACGTCCCCGAACCGCGCGAATGCCTCGCGCGTGAGCGGCTCGATGGGCAGGATCATGATGGTGCGCCGAGCAGACGCAGGCGGCTCACGCCCCCGTCGGGAAAGATGTTGAGCCGCACATGCGTGATCGGGCCCAGGTCCACGACCTCCCGCTCGAAGGAGTGCGGGCGGTCCATCTCGAGCTTCTGCTCCGGCAGCAGGGTGCGCCAGAACATCGATTGCACCACCAGAGACTGGTCGGTGGCCGCGGCGATGTGCGCAGCCTGCAGCGAGCAGCGGTCGGGGTAATTGCCTTTGAAGTGCGCCGTGTCGACCTCCACGCGCATGACGGATCCCGGAACGCCGAGCGCCAGGATCACCCAGTCGTTGCCGGGCTCCCGCCTGCGGCGGGTTTCCCATCCATCGCCCATGTTGATGCCCCGGCCCGGCGCGATCAGGTTCCACATGGAGCCGAAGTGCTCGTCGTTGCACGCTACGGCGCGTCCGCCGTGCTCGAGCGCCGCGAGATCGATCAGCCCTGCGCCTGCCTGACGCCCGAGCGGCGGCACGACCTGACCGAACACGCGTAGCCGTGCGATTCCACCGTCCGGATAGATGGTGAGGCGCAGGTGCGTCCAAACGCGCGGGTCGTCCACCGCGATGTAGTGATGCGAGTCGCCGCGCAGGCTCGTGGCGGGGAGTAGCGGGCTCCAGGCTGCGCGCTCGTCCGGCTCTGCGGCGCTCGTGCAGGCTTCGATCGACGCCGCGGGCGGGAAATTGCCGGTGAAATGGCTGGTGTCGATGTCCACGCCCTTGATCACCCCGGGCCAAGCTAAGCGGACCACGCACCAGTCGTTCCCTTCGATGCGTTTGCGGCGCGTCTCCCAGCCGTCCATCCACTTGCCGTGATCGTCGTATTTTCCCGGGATGAACGCCGCAGGCTCGGCCTGGAGCATGCGTTCCTTGGCGGCGAAGAACTCGTCACTTGCACGAAGCGCCATGGCGCCGCGCCGCGCATCGGCGAGGTTGACCCACCTACGGGCGAATTCGGGGGCCTCCTGGGTGATCGTGAACATAGCCAGTTCCTTGGGATGCATACCAATTGCGTCGGCGCGTTGTCCCCGGCCGGTGCGTTGGTGCGAGCTCGGTGCGCGGCGCTTCAGCTGTGCCAGGGGTTGGGACGGCCCGGATCGATCCCGTATTTCTGGATTGCCTGCATTACGGCCTTGGGCTCGATGACGTTGTCGTCGGCCAGCGCCTTGAGCGCGGCGACGGCGACGTGATGCCTGTCCACTTCGAAGAAGCCGCGCAGCCGCTCGCGCGTGTCACTGCGCCCATAGCCGTCGGTGCCGAGCGTGACGTAGCGCCGCGGGACCCACGTGCGGATCAAGTCCGGGACCGCGCGCATATAGTCGGTGGCGGCGATCACCGGGCCCTGGCTCGGCGCGAGACAGTCCTCGACCCAGCACTTCCTGGGCGCCGCACCAGGGTTGAGGCGATTGCGGCGCTCGGCGTCCATGCCGTCACGCCGCAGCTCGGTGAAGCTGGTGACGCTCCAGACGTCCGCGCTTACGTTCCAGTCTGCCTCCAGCAGCTGCGCCGCCGCGAGGACCTCGCGCAAGATGGTCCCGGAGCCCAGCAGCTGCACGCGCGTCCGCCCGCCGTGCGCCTGCGCCGCGCGCAGCCGGTACATTCCGCGCAAGATGCCCTGGTCAGCGCCCTCGGGCATCGCGGGATGCACGTAGTTTTCGTTCATGACGGTGACGTAATAGAACACGTCCTGCTGCTGTTCCAGCATGCGCTTCATGCCATCCTGCAGGATCACCGTCAGCTCATAGCCGAAGCAGGGGTCATAGGCGACGCAGTTGGGCACGGTGGAGAACAACAGGTGGCTGGAGCCGTCCTCGTGCTGCAGTCCCTCTCCCGACAGTGTGGTGCGACCCGCGGTGGCACCCAGCAGGAAGCCGCGCGCGCGGGAGTCGCCCGCCACCCAGACCAGGTCACCGACGCGCTGGAAGCCGAAGCAGGAGTAGAAGATGTAGAACGGCAGCATCGGCGTGCCATGGGCGCTGTAGCTGGTGGCGGCTGCCAGCCAGGAAGCCACCGCTCCGGCCTCGCTGATGCCTTCCTCGAGGATCTGCCCGTCCTTGGCCTCCTTGTAGTAGAGCAGCTCATCTCTGTCTTCCGGCTCGTAGAGCTGCCCCGTCGACGAATAGATCGCCACCTGCCGAAACAGCGCCTGCATGCCGAACGTGCGAGCCTCGTCCGCCACGATGGGCACGATGTGGCGGCCGAGCTTCGCGTCGCGCAGCAGCTGCGACAGCAGCTGCACGAAGATCATCGTCGTGGACTGCTCGCGGCCGTGTGTGCCTTCCAGGAACTTCGCCA
>Ga0335082_10007676_pt1 | contig 11708 bp, 13 predicted proteins | sample Lox_Sample_41_FD_206718 | JGI IMG/M metagenome (GOLD analysis project Ga0335082, IMG submission 206718) | Soil microbial communities from Loxahatchee National Wildlife Refuge, Florida, United States - Lox_Sample_4.1 | ecosystem: Environmental > Terrestrial > Soil > Wetlands | place: USA...
GCAAAGACCCTCAGCAATGCGCCCGCTCGAAACCTACTTTCCATGAATGGTTCTTCCACAATTTACGGAAGCAGGGCGTGCTATTGGAGACGCCCTTGCCCGAGGTGAGCAAACGGCAGTTGTGAGCAAACGGCAGTTGGAAGTACTTGCCGTCGCAACAACCTTCCTCCGCGGCAAGTCAAAGCCGCGTCGTTTTCATGATCTGTGGGCGGAGCGTTTAAGATGATCGCGCGGACGCCAACCAGGGGTAGATCACGCTCAGTAATTCATGGCAGACGGCGTGGCGGTGATCAACGCGTAGTCGCACCCGGAGGGTTCAGCAATGCTCACCATTTCGACGCTTTGCCTGGTGTTGGCGTGGCTCGTCTTCGCAAAGCTGAAGATCATCAAATTGGGACTGCCCGATAAGCATCAAGGGTCAGGTCCTCGGCGCAGCCGCGCCGATTGCCAACTCGATCGTGACGCTCTGGGCAGCGAGCGCGCAAGCGCCGAAAGTTCCGGACAACCGAGGGGGAGCTTCTAGATGCTAACAGACGGAAGTGGTGGGGTGATTGTGCACGCCATCCAGCTTGCGATCGCGCCCGTGTTCCTGCTATCGGGCATAGCGGCCCTGCTCGGGGTCATGGCCAATCGTTTGGCTCGCATAATCGACCGCGCGCGCGCTCGAGGAGAGATGGGCGAGTTTAGACGAAAAGGCACGCGCGGTTGCGCGAACGGAAGTTGACTATCTCGAGCGTCGGCGCCACTTGGCGAGTTGGTCGATAAATTTCTGTACTGGAGCGGCGCTGCTTCTTTGTATCGTCATCATTACGCTCTTTATCGAGGAATTCTTCGGAACAGACCTCAAGTGGCTCGGCGGCGTACTTTTCATTGCGGTGATGATCGCCCTGATTGGTGGGCTCTCCTGTTTCTTGCGTGAGGTCTATCTTGCAACACATACAGGACGTATCGAGAAGGCCAAGTTCGAGGGATGATACCTGGACAGGTGGCGAGCGCATGTGCCGCTAGTCAATGGCCGCTATCGAGCCTTTCCAACCCCGTTGTCGAAGGACGGCTTTTGGGCCTTCTCAGATGCTGTTATATGCCACTAGCTAGCTAGTTGAGCGTCTCCACGAGCTGTGCGACGGACGTAACATCGGTATCTGTAAGCGGCGACGGATAGAGCTTGGGCATGGGTGCTTTTGGATTCTTGATAAGCGAACTGCGCATGTGCGAGGAGCCCCGACGTGGAAAACGTGGACGGCGCGTGCCGACGATCAGGTGCACGTTAGGCGGGAGATTGAAGGCGATGTAGCGCAGCAGGTCCGCCGCAACCTCGTCGGGGAGCGCATGCACATCGTCGAGGACCAGCGCGATCGGCAGCGCTTCGTTGGCCAGCTCGCCGAGCAAGGATGCGGCCACTGCGCGAGGCTCGCTGCCGCTGCGCATGGCCTGCGCGGTGGCGCTGGCGGGCGCGGGTCGGCCGAGCGCAGTGTACGCGGCGAGAAGCAAGCCTTCGACAAAGCGCTCGGCCGTGTCGTGCTCGTCGATCGACAGCCACGCCGCACAAGCGCCGGCCGCGAGCCATTCGCGGCGGAGCTTCGTAAGCAGCGACGTCTTGCCATATCCGGCCGGCGCCTGCACGCAAAGCAGCGCACACTCGCGCACCGATTGGAATTTGCGGATCAGTCGCTCGCGCACGATCAGCCAACGCCTCATGCGCGGCGGCGCAATCTTGATATTGAGGAGTGCCGTCATGGCTCCTTCAAGCCAACCATCGTCAGCACTGAGTCACTTGGGATCAGGAGCCGAGCAGCTTGTCAGTCAGCCCTTGCACCATCATCTCTTCCTGCAGGTCGAGGCTGCGCGGATGGTGCATGCCTCGCTTCTCGCGCTGCTCGAACAGCGCGCAGTGGATCAGCTCGTGCACCAGGATGCGATAGGCGCTGCCGCCCTCGGCCGCCGAGCGCTTCATCCAGATCATGTTCTGATTCTCGATGGTGCGGATGTAGGCGCCGGGCCACGCCAGCTCGTCGACGACCTGAATCTGCGGTGCGGTGCAGTTCAGCTGGACCGTCGCCAGGAGGGCCGCGGCTTGCGTGAGGATGAGATCGGTGATCATCGCGTACCTCCGGGCTCATTGTCATGCGCGACGGCAGCGCTCAGGTAGCTCGCCCAGCCCAGCTCCCGGCGGCGGCTCGCCTTCCTCCGCCGCCTGGCGCACCCCCTTCTCGTAGCCGTCCTGCGTCACCATGGACACCAGTGCAAGGCGGTCGCGCTCGGACAGATGGTCCAAGAGGAAACGCACCGAGAACAGCTTGAACCAGTCCGCATCGCCGCGCGTCGCCCAGGCGCACACCTTGGCAGTCTCGGCGAGCCAGAACAGCTGCGTGATCTCCTGGGCAGCGGACTCGAAGCCGTAGCCTGGGACTTCGTTGGCCTGGGTGCCGCTGTACGCGGTGAGCATGGCTGCGGCGGTGACTGCCCGCAGGCACCGGCGATTGATGAGCAGATCGAGCCGAAGGTTCATGATGTTTCCTGCCTAGACGTCGTTGATCGGTAGGGTCAACGCTACGCGGGCAAAGCGCTCGACACCATTGGTCCCTCGCAGGGTGATCGGCTACCAGCGCATCGAATCGAAGAACCCGGGGTCGCGGCAAGGTGTACCTTGGTAGGGGCGGGAGAAGCCAGGCCGTGAACGGGTTGCGGGCAGGCCATACGTAGGTAGGTAGGTAACGACGAGGCCGAGGCGTGGATGTGGCGCGGCGAGGCATACATCAGTAGAGGAGAGGAACACCCGCGGTCAATGCGGCTCCAGCGTATGCTCCGGGCAAGGTGATCATCGCCCGGTCAGTTTCGGTTCCATTTCAGAGCGCGTTAAACAGTACGGGGGGCGCTTCATATATGGAGACCACTGCCAGGTTCAACCGCCAGAACGCTCTACGCGAGGGCGACGGCGGCGCGCTACTCAGCGACCTATCCGCATCCACGCCGAGCGTGATTGGCCGAAGGTCCTGCTGTTGGGAGAGCAGCAACAGCTCGTCTTCGTCCGCCTGCTTCTCGCGCAGCCTTGCTTCGCGATGCTGGACCGCCTGAGCTCCACGCTTGGAGCGGGTCAGCTCGAGCAGTGGCTGCGGCGGCTCACGGAGAGCGGGATCTCATCCATCAATTTCGACCAGGCTCCGCAGTCGATCGAGCTTTACGACGCCGTCCTGGAGATCCGCAACGATGGAACATGGAAATCGCGGATTTCGACCGAATCTCGACCCTTTGCTGACGACTCAGCGCGGGGGTGCCCTTAACATGGCTTGGCACAACTTCGGAGGGTCAAGTCATGAACTGCTTTGGGAAGTCGGCGTGCCTGGCGCTCGCTCTGGCGGGCATCGCCGGCGCGGCCGCCGCTGACGAAGATCAAGCGCAGGCGGGGCGAGAGGTTTTCGACCAGCGCTGCCGCAACTGCCATGGCGGTACGGCGCCGGCGGATTACCCGATCGGCCCGAGCCTGGCCGGCATCGTGGGCAGCCGGGCGGGAAGTAGTCCCACCGGCATGCACTCGCGCCCCGTCATGGATTCCGGAATCGTGTGGGACCGCGAGTCGCTGCGCCGCTTCCTGGCCAACCCGCAGCGCGAGATTCCGGGCACGCTCATGGCCGCCCGCGTCACGGACCCGGCGGAGCTCGAGAGCCTGCTCGACTACCTCGAGTCGCTGCGCTGAGGCGCCGCATCGGACATCCCGCCGGAGCCGCGGAGCACCTGCCTCGAGTCATTTTAAGTGTGCAAGTGCGCAGCGCGGTCCGTCATGCAGACCGCCGGCCCAGTTCCGACCAAACGCCGACTTTTTTCTGACGACTCGGCAGCGCTTCGTACCTAAGCTTCATCCGCATCGAATCCGCACGACTGTATTGAAAAGGAGGCCTCTAGATGAGCCATGCCCGCGCAGTGCTGCGCCAACCTGAGTCGTATCCCGAAAGCCGGCTGCCGCCGCACGTGCAGCCGTTGCAGCGCCCGCCCGCACTGGGGCGCGCCGTGGAGCTGGCCTTTCTGCGCTGGGAGAAGCGCCGGCTGGCGCCGACCGAAGAATTCTGGCGCGACTTCGGCATGCACATCGTCACCACGTCCCCCGAGCGCGTGGTGGCGCGCGCAGCCGGCCCCGCGCCCTGCATCGCGATCGCGGTGCAGGGGCCGCACGATCGCTTCGTCGGCCCGGCCTTCCGCATGTCCGACGACACCGACCTGGACCGCTACATCAAGGAGCTCGGAGGGCGCGCGCTTGCGCCCGACTCGATACCGGGCGGAGGATGCGGCATCGAGCTGTTCGACCCCTCCGGGCGCAGCGTGTGGCTGCTGTACGGGCAAAGCCAGGTCGAGCCGCTGCCCGTGCGCGAGGCGGTGGTCGCGGCCACCAACACGGCCCAGCACAGGCCACGCGTCAATCGCATGGTGCGCACCCCGATCGAGCCCGCGTGCATCGTGCGGCTCGGACACGTCGTGCTGCAGACCGTCGATTTTCCGCGCATGGCCGACTGGTACCTGAAGGTGCTCGGCCTTATTCCGACTGACGTGCAGTACCTCGCAGACGGCAGCGCCAACCTCGCCTTCTGCCGCCTCAACCTCGGGGAGCAGCCCGCGGACCACCACACCGTGGTCCTGGTCGGCGGCATCGAGGAGAAGTACGAGCACAGCGCCTACGAGGTGATCGATCTCGATGCGCTGGGCCAGGGCCAGCAGGTGCTGCGGGCGCACGGCTATCGGCACATGTGGGGGATCGGCCGGCACCTGCTCGGCAGCCAGCTCTTCGACTACTGGTTCGACCCCGACGGCTTCGAATACGAGCACTACACCGACGGTGACTTGTTCACCGCGGATTTCGAGACTGCGTACTCGCCGCTGGAGTTCGGCGGGATCTGGGCCTGGGGCGAGGATGCCCCGGCTTCGATGAAGCCGAAGAAGAACGTTCGCAACCTGGTGCACGTGCTCGGCCTCTTGCGCCGCAAGGCGATCACGCCGGAGCGGCTGAAGCTGCTGAGCGAAGCGCTGGATCCACCCGCCCGCCCCTGGGGCTGATTCCACCCACCCGAAGACACATCATGCCGCGCACCCTCATCCGCTACACGGCCAACGGCGCGTCCCACTGGGGCGTGCAGTTTGGACAGTTGATCGCACCGCTCGCTGCTGACGCAGTCAACACCGGCGCGCTGCTGACGCGTCACTGGGAGGACATCTGGGCGGTTGCGCCCACGCAGGCAACGCTCCGGCGCGACAGCGTGCGGCTTCTCTCACCGGTGACCACCGACCAGCAGTTCATCTGCCAGGGCGTCAACTACGCCAGCCACGTGCAGGAGTCCGGCCTGCAAGTCGAGGACTTTCCGTTCAACACGATCTTCACCAAGGCACCTTCGTGCATCACCGCGGCCGATGCGCCGGTCGCCTGCCCGCCGCAGGTGCGCCTGCTCGACTACGAGATCGAGCTCGGCCTGGTGCTGCGCCGGGACCTGCCGCCTGGCACGCAGGTGCGTGCGGACGACCTGTCGACCTGGCTGGCGGGCATCACGATCGTCAACGACCTGTCGGCGCGCGACATCCAGCTGCCGCAAGGCCAGTTCTACAAGGGCAAGAGCTATCGCGGCTTCGGGCCGGTGGGGCCGGGGCTGGTGCTGCTCACGCCGCAGGAATGGGCCCGCTGGCCGGAGCTGCACATGCGCCTGACCGTGAACGGGCAGACGCGCCAGGACGCTTACTGCCGCGAAATGATCCATTGGCCGGCCGCGACGCTGACCGAGCTGGCCTCCGTGCACGACCTGCACGCCGGCGACCTCATCGCGACGGGTACGCCCGCAGGCTGTGCTGCGCGCGCGCCCGGCAAGCTCCCGATGTTCGTCGCCCGGCACTTCCTGAGCGAAGCCGCCAAGTGGGAGATGTTCGTGCGCAACGGCCGGAAGAATCCCGCGTACCTGCGGCCCGGCGATCGCATCAACGCGTCGATCCGCACCGACGATGGCGCGATCGATCTGGGGGAACAGAGCACGGTGATCACAACGTCATGAAGGGAGGGGTATGCCGAGCATTTCTTCGGATGCAGACGAAACGGCGGGCGCCGCGGCGTCCTCGATAGACACCGACGTTCTGATCATCGGCCTCGGGCCGGTGGGCGCAGCGCTGGCGAATCTGCTCGGCCGCTACGGCGTGCGCGTGCTCGCGGTCGACAAGGCGACCGAGATCTTCACCAAGCCGCGTGCGATCGCGCTCGACAACGAGGCCTTGCGCATCCTCCAGCTGGTGGGCGTGCGCGACGGCGAGTTCGCAACCGTCGCCCTGCCTCGGGTCGAGTACCACTCGCCGCTGTTCGGGCGATTCGCCCGCATCAACAGCGCGAGCATCGTCGACGGCCACCCGATGGTGGTCACGTTCTACCAGCCCGAGCTCGAGCAGGTGCTGCGCTCGAAGCTCGCGCAGTATCCGAGCGTCGTGGTGCGTCTCGGGGTCGCGCTGGAAGGTTTCGTCCACGACGGACGCCGGGTGTGTGCGCGCCTCAGGGGCGCTGACGGCGCGGAGCTGCAGGTGCGCGCGCGCTATTTCGTGGGCGCGGACGGCGCGAACTCGCTGGTGCGCCGCCTGCTCGGCCTGGAGTTCGAAGGCCGCACCTTTGCGCAGGACTGGCTGATCGTCGATGCGCTGGACGTGCCCAATCCGATCGATCACTGCGAATTCATCTGCGATCCGCGCCGGCCGACGCCGCACATGGTCGCGCCAGGCGGGCGCCAGCGCTGGGAGTTCATGCTTAAACCCGGCGAGCGGCCCGAGGAGATGGAGCGGCCCGAGTCGGTGCGCCGCCTGCTCGCGCCCTGGTGCAACGTCGACCACATCCGCATCGAGCGCACCGCGGTCTACCGCTTCCAGGCGCGCGAGGCCAGGGCGTTCTCCAAGGGCCGCTGCTTCCTCGCCGGTGATGCTGCGCACGTGACGCCGCCGTTCGCCGGCCAGGGTCTGGTGGCCGGTCTGCGCGACGTCGCGAACCTCGCCTGGAAGCTCGCCTGGGTGGTCCGCGGCGACGCCGACGAAAGCATTCTCGACAGCTACGACGCCGAGCGCCGCCCACATGCCAGGAAGATCATCAATCTGGCCCGCTTCCTGGGCGCGCTGGTCATGCCCGGGAACCGCGCCGCCGCGTTCGTCGTGCACGGCCTGATGTCCGCCCTGCGCCTGTTGCCTGCCGGACGCAGGCTGTTCGAGGACTTGAAGGTGAAACCGGAGAATACTTTCGACAGCGGCCTGTTCTGGCGCGACAAGCGGGCCGAGCGGCTGCGCGCGGGCTCGACCCTGCCGCAGGGCTGGGTGCGCACGGGCATGGGCAGCGCACCCATCCTCAGCGACGATGCGCTGGGACTGCACTGGGCGCTGATCGGCATCGGGGTGGACCCCGCCGCGCGTGTCCGCCCCGAGCAGCTGGAGCGCTGGCAGCGCGCGGGCGGCAAGGTCTGGCAGTGGTGCCATCGCTCGCAGGCGCAGCATCTCGGCGCAGCGGCGCAGCGGCTGGAAGCGCTCGATGAGGCACTGCTGCCGCGCCGGGCCCCGCTCGGGTGGAGCGTGATCGTTCGTCCCGACCGTTGCGTCATGGCTGAAGGACCGGTCGAGCAGGTCGAAACCATGCTGGAGCAGGCCCTGCGCCGCATCGCGCCGGCAGCGAAGATGACGGTTGCACCCATCACGTCTTCGACCGCACCGAGTTTGGCCGATGCGGCGTGAACTCGTCTGCGTGGAGCCGGCGACGCCGCCTCGGCTGGAGGTGCGCACGCGCGCGGTGCCGCGTCCCGCAGCGGGGCAGGTGCTGGTGCGCGTGGAAGCAACCTCGGTCAACCCGATCGACGTGAAGCGGGCCGCCGGCTACGGCAGGCGCCTGCTCGGGTTGAAGGGCGCGGCGAAATTCCCGCTCGTGCTCGGTAATGATGTTGCGGGCACGGTCGAGGCTGCCGGTGCGGGCGTATCGCGCTTTGCGCCGGGGCAACGTGTCTTCGGCCTGCTGGCGACAGGCAGGGGTGGCGGTGCGCATGCATCGTACGTCGTGGTGCCGCAGGGGCAGCTCGCGGCCGCGCCGCCAGACGTCGACCTGCAGGCGCTCGCCGTCCTGCCTTACTCGTTCACGACGATGTGGCTGGCGGTGCGCTCGACCGGCCTGACATCAACCAATGCGGCACGCGTGTCAGTGCTGGTCAATGGCGCGTCCGGCGGATTGGGGCGGCTAGCCCTGCAGCTGCTGCGCGCGTGGGGCAGCCGCGTGACCGCGATCTGCGGGCCCGGCAAGCGCGAGGATTGCCTCGCACTGGGCGCCATCCGGGCGCTCGAACGCGGCTCCGCAAGCATCGCGTCGCTGCCTTCGGACTTTGATGTCGTCTTGAACTTTGGATCGTGGGACGACGAGTCAGTCCTGGCCTCACGCCTAGGCCTCGGTGCGAGGGGTCATGCAACGACCGTGCATCCGCTGCTGGCCAACTTCGACAGGCTCGGCTGGCTGCGCGGCGGACTGGCCTGCTGGCGCGAGTTCAAGCGCATGGAATCAACGGTTGGCAGCAGAGCGCTCAATGCGAGTTACCACTGGATCCTGTTCAGGCCCGATCGCGAGGCGCTCGAAACGCTGGCGGCGGCATTGCACGAGCGCAGGTTCTCGTTGCCGGTCGGCATCTGCGCCGCCTTGGAACACGCGAGTACAGCATTCACCCACGTGGCCGCGGGCAAGCCAGGTCGTGCAGTCCTGTTGCCGTGCGGTCCCACGCCTGAGAACTGGAGAGATCATGAACGGCATTGCGAACATGGCGGACGTCCTGACCATCGAACGCCTGAGTCCCAGACTGCCGAACAGCACCTATGACATGATCCAGGCCGCGGCCTGGAAGCATGCCAAGTCGCCGGCGCTGTCGTTCTTCCTGCGCATTCAGGATCACGCGCGACCGCAAACCTGGTCCTATGAAGCCTTGTTCGCGCGCATCACGGCCACCGCGAACTTCTTCCATGGCCTGGGCATCCGCAAGGACGACGTCGTCGCCTTCGTGCTGCCCAATCTCCCCGAGACGCATCTGACGATCTGGGGCGGGCAGGCCGCAGGCATCGTCTACGCCATCAACCCCCTGCTCGAGGCGCCCGCGATCGCGGAGCTGCTCAAAGCGGGCGAGGCGAAGGCGCTGGTCACGCTGGCGCCTTGCCCGGGCGTGGATCTGTTTTCGAAGCTTAAGCCTGTGCTGCGCGAGGTGCCGACCTTGCGGCATCTGATTCTGGTCAACGTCGCAGACCATGTGCCGGGCATCAAGGGCCGCGCTGCCAGGCTCGTGCAGCGGCGCGCGGCAGGAAGACTGCGCGCAAAGGCGGTGGTGGGCAGTCAGATCGCCGTGCACGACTTCGCCGAGGGCATCCGGCGCGAGCCCACGGATCGCCTGGTCAGCGGCCGCGTGATCGAGCCGGACGATCTTTCCTCGTTCTTCTGCACCGGCGGCACCACCGGGGCGCCGAAGATCGCCATGCGCACCCACCGCAACGAGATGGCCAATGCATGGAGCGCGGCGCAGTTCTTCGGCGACGGCATCGGCGCCTCCAAGACCCTCTTCTGCGGCCTGCCGATGTTCCACGTCAATGCGGTGCTGGTGACCGGCCTGCTGCCGTTCTCGCGCGGCGCGCACGTCATCCTGGGCACGCCGCAAGGCTACCGCGGCGAAAACGTAGTGCCGCGCTTCTGGGAGCTGGTCGAGCGGCATCGGATCAACTTCTTCAGCGGCGTTCCGACCGTATATGCGGCGCTGCTGCAGCAACCGACGCAGGGCCGCGACCTGGGGTCTCTCGAGTACGGACTGTGCGGTGCTGCGCCGATGCCGCTCGAGCTGATGCACAATTTCCAGGACCGGACCGGCCTCAAGATCCTGGAGGGCTACGGTCTTACCGAAGGCACCTGCGTCAGCACCTGCAATCCGCCTCTCGGCGAGCGCCGCGTCGGCTCCATCGGGCTGCGCCTGCCGCTGCAGGAGATGAAGGCCGTGGTGCTGGACGAGTCGGGCGCCTACGTGCGCGACTGTGCCCACGGCGAAGTGGGCGTGCTGGTGATCCGCGGACCGAACGTGTTCGCAGGGTACAAGCTGGCCGAGCACAACCAGGGACTGTGGGTGGACACCGGCGAGGGCGATCCATGGTTGAACACCGGCGACCTCGGGCGGCAGGATGCCGAAGGCTACTTTTACCTGACGGGCAGAAAGAAGGAGCTCATCATTCGCGGCGGCCACAACATCGATCCCGCCAGCATCGAGGAGCCGCTGCACAGGCATCCCGATGTGCAGCTCGCTGCCGCAGTCGGCAGGCCCGATGCACACGCCGGCGAGGTTGCGGTGGCCTACGTGCAGCTCAAGCCAGGCGCTGGTGCTACCGAGGCGGACCTGATGTCCTTCGTCAAGGAGCACGTCCGCGAGCGGGCCGCGGTGCCGAAGGCGATCCGCATCATCCCGGCCATGCCGCTGACCGGAGTGGGCAAGATCTTCAAGCCGGAGCTGAAGCATCGCGAGATCGAAGATGCGTTGGGCCATGCACTGCGGGATGCAGGCGTGCAGGTGCGCTCGTTGAAGGTATGCAACGACTCGAGATACGGCACCCGAGTGCAAGTGTCGCTCGCGGACAGCTCCGACCCGGAGCTCGCCAGCCACGTGCTGGGACAGTACCCATTTCCGTTCTGGCTCTCAGACGATGAGTTCGCGCGTGCTGTCTGATGCCAGCCAACAGGCGCCGGCGGCCCGCCGTCAACTCTCTGTCATCTTCGGCATCGTCATGTTTGCCCAACCCGGAGCCGGTGCCTTGGCGGTGATCTGGGTGATTGGAACCTACGCGGTCTTCTTCGGCGTTCTATTGATCGGGCTGGGCGCGCGGCTCAAGCGACACGCACCGGGTGCGTCGCATGGGCGCGAATCTCACGCGTAGTAAGCACGTCGGCGCCTCACCGCTGCTGCGCGAGTTGGGCGCACATGGCCACCAAGCGCAAGCGCATCGTGACTGTCGGCACCGGTTGAGCCGATCGACGACGCGGCGACTGATGGCGCGTTCATCAGCAGGATCGCTCGAGTCGTTGCGTAAAGGCTGACGCGGCGATTGAACAATAGGAGCAGTCGCACATGACCAAGAAAGCGGCAATCGCACTTGCATTGATCATGCTGGTCATCGTCGCGTGGGGGTTGTTTGGCGAGGGCGGCGCCACCAAGATCATAGTTAACGGAGAGGAGCTGACAGGGCCGGTGAAGGGTGCTGTTGGAGCTGCCGGCCTGGTCATCGCCTCGGTCGCTCTCTTCTGCGCGGCCATCTTCCTGGTCTTTGTCTTCGCGGGGATCGGCATTTTCGTGCTGGGGGGCGTAATCGTCGTCGGATTGGTCCTGGCCGGGCTTACGTCCCCGCATTTGCTGTTCGTGCTTATTCCCCTCGCCATCGTTTGGGTATTCGTCGCGATGGCGGGGCAAGGCCATTCTCTCGTTCGCAAAAATAACGGCTGATTAAATCCGCAATTTCTCGCTTACTGTCTGCATGTAACGCTCGGCCAGCAGCTCAAAGCGCTGGGGCCGAGAGCATACGCCCCTTCGCCGTAGGTGGACAGAAGCAAGAGCAGCGCGCTAATGGCGCATCTTTTCTCGACTTTTCTGGAGTCAGCCGCGCTGAACATGGCCTGTCAAGCAGTCCTTAGAGCTGCCTAACAATTATTGTTTTTCGAGCCGATT
>Ga0335082_10007682_pt1 | contig 11702 bp, 5 predicted proteins | sample Lox_Sample_41_FD_206718 | JGI IMG/M metagenome (GOLD analysis project Ga0335082, IMG submission 206718) | Soil microbial communities from Loxahatchee National Wildlife Refuge, Florida, United States - Lox_Sample_4.1 | ecosystem: Environmental > Terrestrial > Soil > Wetlands | place: USA: Florida...
GTGGGAGTCTGCGTCGGCGCCACGGTATTGAGCGGGCCCGGCGACGCAACCAGGACCGTCGTCACCACCGAGTCGAGCAGCACCGGCAGCGACGGCGCCGTGAAGCTGCTGGCCAACGCCACGCCTGAGACGTTCCCCTGCAGCAGGTTGGCGCAGTCCACCGGCGCGCCTTGCACCGCCCATGGCTCGATGCACTCCTCCGGCTTGCAGGTCAAGGCACCGGTCACGCAGTGGCAGATGGTTTGGTTCTCCGTGCCGTTCGCGTTGGTCCACAGCGCCGAAGACCGCCCGGTGGTAAACGGCGACGTCTGGGCTTGGCCACGTTGGTTGATCGGTTGGTCGTCGGAGCAGAACGTGGCGTCGCAGGCGCCGAGCTTGGTCGAGATCGCCCGGCTCCCCAAGGCGAACGCTGAGCCCGGCGGTCCCATGCCGGAGCGGGTGAGGACCGGTGCGGCCGCTGTGCCAGTGCGATTGTCTTGCGTGATGGAGACATCCACGCCGGCGAGGCCGTCGCACCCCACCACCCCGGTCACGGCGTTGCCCGGTCCGTGGACGAAGGCGCAAGGCTTGTCGCTGGGGCAGAGCGTGTCGCCCGCGGTGTAGCCGGGGGTGCAATCGATCGCCGTGTTGCCGTCGCGATCGAACACGGTGCCGCCGCATGTCTTCATGGCCACGCCGCGGATGCAGCCGCACACCAGGCCGCCGACGTCGATCGCCTGGAATTGCACGGCGTCCGCCTTGATCGTGACCGGCACCTGACCGTCGCGTTCCCTGCCGATGAGCAGCGTCTGCATGCCTTGCAACGGCAGCGGCACGGTCAGGCGGCTGCCGTGCGCCAGTGCGCCGCTGGTCCCGTCGACGATGGCGTCGACGCCGAGGATCCCGGGAACGAGCGGGAATGAGACCGGCGTCTCGTTCGTGCAGTTGGCCGCGCAGCCGCTGCCGCCTTGCACCACGCAGCGGCGGCACACCGACCCGGGGCAGTCGCTGTCGTCGGCGCACGCCGTACCGATCTTGTCGCCGTCGAGGCAGACACCGTCGCCGCGGCATTGGCCTTCCGCGGTGCACGCCTGCCCGGCATCCATGCCCCCGAGACAGGTGCCGCCCGGGTCGCATTCCTCCGTCCCTTCCAGAAGACCGTTCCCGCAGACCGCTGGTCCGGCGGTCTCCGTCGGCTCCGGCGAGGCCGTTTCCGTCTGCGACGGCGACGGCGAGGGCGTGTCGCTCGGCAGCGCGGGGACGGTCTGACTCGCGGTAGGCGTCAGCGACGGCGTGGCGGTCGGCGTCGGTGGCAGCGTATTCAGGGGTCCGGGAAAGGCGGCGAAGGCGTTGGTGATCACCGCATCGTGCAGGATGGGCAAGTTGAACACCGGAAAGCCGCCGGCCAGCGCGCCGCCGGCGGCGCTGCCGGCCATCAGGCTCATGCAGTCCACCGGCGCGCCACTCGCGCTCCAGGGTCCGAGGCAGCTTGCCAACGGACACGTGAGGTCGCCGCCCGGGCAGCGGCAGATCGTTTGATCGGCTCGACCGTTGGCGTTCGTCCACAACCCGCTTGCCGTGCCGCTGGTCAGCGGGACGGTCTGGATCGTGCCGCGTTTGGAGAAGTCTTCGGCGTCGGTGCACGACTCTGCTTTGCACGCGTTTGGCTGCGTGCCGATCGCCGTGCTGGTGAGCAGCAGCACCGACCCCGGGCTGCCGCTTCCGCTCAGGGTCAGAACCGGCGCACTCGGCGTGCCGGCGAGATCGTCTTGCGTGATCGAAACGTCGATGCCCGCCAACCCGTCGCAGCCGACGAACCCGGCACCCGAGTTCCCTTCGCCGTGCACGAAGGCGCAGGGCTTGTCCTCCGGACACGCGCTGGCGCCGTCCGTGTAGCCGTCGGTGCAATCGGTGGCGACGCTGCCGTCCAGGTTGAACGCGGTGCCGCCGCAGGTCTTGGCCGCCACGCTTCGGATGCAGCCGCACACCAGTCCGCCGACGTTGATTGGCGGGAACTGGATGTTGGCAGCCTTCAGCACGACGGGGACGACGCCGTCGCGTTCCCTGCCGATGATCAGCCCCTGCATGCCGCGCAACGGCAATGCGATGGTGATGGCGCTCGCGTGCGCGATGGCGCCGCTCGTACCCGGTTCGAGGTCGTCGCTGCTGGCCACGCCTTCGATGAGCCGAAAGCTGACCTGGGTTTCCGTCGTACAGTTGGCGGCGCAGCCGTCACCGCCTTCGGGCACGCAGTGGATGCATTGCGAACCCGGGCAGTCGGCGTCGCCGGTGCAGGCCCGCGACACGTTGGTGCCGCCGCCACACACGCCGTTGCCGGTGCAGTCGCCTTCCGATTGGCAGTGCGTTCCCGCGTTGGTGCCGCCGCGGCAGGTGCCGCCGTCGTCGCAGTCCTCTCCCGGCTCCAGGACGCCGTTGCCACAGGTGGTCACCGCGATGGTGGCCGCCGGCGCCGCCTCAGTCGCGTCGGCAACACCTCCGCTCCGCGTGCCCGCCACGCTCATTACAGCGGCCAGCACCACAACCAAGCGGACTACGCATGCGCGAGTCATCGTTCCCCCCTATCTCCCCTCGTGCTGCGCTGAGGTACTAGAGAGCCCCGGGGGCGTCAATGCCTTGCGAGAGGCCGGCGACGACCCGCTCCGGAAATGCGTGCTTTCCGGGTTCCCGTTCAACGTTCTGTTCCAAATCGAGGATGAAGCCCGTTTGTCGTCGCAATCGCGCATCAACGCCGACGGCCGGTTACTGGCGGCGGCGATTGCGCCGCCGTGCATAACAAGCGCCTCGAGCTGTCCGGCTTGAACGTCGTTGCCAATCGTGGTGGTCGTTGCGCCGGCAGCTCAGGCGCATATCGTTCGGCAAGGCATGCATCCGCTACGAGTCCCCTTCTTCCTTCTATGCCGATATGCCGAGCAGCGGCCCGCCGAACGCGAACGAGAAGCAAAAGACCTTCTGGGTGAGCGTCTGGGACTCACACCAGAATTCCCATGGCTTCTGCGTTTCTGGTGTATCGGGGCTCACGTCAGACCCGAGCGCTGGCTGCCTCGATCGTTGCTTTCATGTTTACGATGCTTGCCGCGTACACGGGCGGGTTATTCGGTGGCCTCGTTGCGCTCGAATCCTATCCCGCCTATCCAGATCAGAGCCCGGGCGAAGCGACGACCTGTCTTTCATGGCAGGTGATCGCTCCCGCTGATGGCCGCCCCTATTGCGCCTGCAAAGGCCGCGGATGCCACGAGCCTAACGAGGCCGTTGCGACCCACCATGCGCAGGAGGAGTCCGTCTCGGTATGTGGAGTCGACCCAGCTGAGACCGCTGCGCTAGTCGCGGCGCCGCGGCCGCACCGCGGCGGTCAGCACCGGCGGCAACAGAAACCCCGGCAGGCGGAAGATGCGCCGCTGCTGTTCGACGCGGAAGCCGGCGGCCTCGACCCGCGTACGCATCTGCGTCACGGTCGGCCAGTAGAACGGCTCGCCAACCAAGCGCGAGCCGGCGTGCATGACATCGCTCATTAGCTCCGCCGGCGTGTTGACCAGGGCGAGCAACAGCCGTCCCTGCGGCACCAGGACGCGAAAGCATTCGGCGAGCGCCGCGTCTTGATCGGGAAACCAGTGGAACGCTTCGGTGGACGTCACGGCGTCGAAGCTCCCATCGCCGAACGGCAAGCGGCCGGCGTCACCGCGCACCCAGCGGACGGCGTGCGACCGGCTGGCCGCACGCCGGAGCATGCCGCCGGAGAAGTCGCAGCCCACCACCTGGCAACGGGGAAAGGTCTCCTTGATGCGCGTAGCCAACTGCCCCGTCCCGCATCCGATGTCCAGCACGCGTCGGCAGACCGGCGCATGCATGGCGCGCAATACCGCGTTGTGGACCGGCCGGTAGGTGGCCACCTGCACCCACGGCAGGTCGTATACGCGCGACCAGGCGTCGAAGAACCAGCGATCGGGACCGCGCCGCGCCATCCGCGTTGGCTCTCGTTGTGGGTCGTGACGCGCGCGCACGTCCGGGGACCGCAGCGCCCCGCGGCCTAGGCGACCGCCGTGCTTTCGTAGTTGGCCAGTCGCGCCAACTTCTCGGAATCGGTGATGATCAGCTCGTGCGGACGCGTCTGGACGACGCGCTTCTGCTTGAGTCGGCCGAGCAACCGGATGGCCGTCTCGGTCGACACACCGATCATCTCCGCCAACTCGCGGCGCGAGTACGCCAGCTGCACGGATCGATTGCCGTTGGTCGCGCCGCCGGCCAGTTGCAGGAGGAGCTCGGCCAGGCGGTTTTCGGCCGGCTTCAGCGCCAGCGAGCGGACGCGTCGGCGCGCCGTGCTCAGCGCCTTGCTGAAGGCTTCGAGCAGCCGCACACCCGTCATCGGATGCGCCTCGATGAAATGGACGAGGCGCTCACGCGGCAGCAAGCAGACCTGCGACTCGGTGATCGCCTCGGCCGACAGCGAATAGCATTCGCCGGGGTCGGCCGGCAGCTCACCCAGGACGTCTCCCGGTATCGCAACGTCGAGGATGTGTTCCCGCCCGAAGCGGTCCGACTGGTACAGCTTCACCGCTCCATGGCACAGGATGTACAAGGCGTTCGCCGGCGTGCCCTCGTGAAAGAGAACCTGTCGCTGGCGATAGATCGCCGTGCTCCCGCAGGCGTGAAACTCTTCCAGAAACTCCGCCGGGAGATCCTGGATGATGCCCCGCGGACGGATGACACAATGCTCGCAGTCAAACTTTCTCATCGGCCGTCCCTCCATCCTCCAGCGGCACGCCCGCCGCGTGGACCTGCGTCAATTGCGCTGCAATTCTATGACCGACATCATGAGCGAGCAATTGCGCGGTGCTGACCTGGCGCAGTCGCGGAAGTGATCAAGATCAGGAGGTTCGGAGGGCCGGTTTTTCCCGATCTCAGGAACGAGCCGCCGGCGGCGCCTGGCGGGCGCCAGCGAGCCCGCGAGCTGCCGGCGGCGACGCCGTTCGCCGAGATCGACTTCGCAGGGCCCACCCGCCCATGACGCCGAGACGCCGGCGCCGCGTCCGACCGTGGCGGCGCTGAGGCGAGGTTACACGTGTGGAGCGGCGCCGCGGTTCACTCGCTGGTGACCCGCAACTCGACCCGGCGGTTCTGCGCGCGCCCGTCGTCGGTGTCGTTGCTGGCGACCGGACGCGATTCGCCGAACCCTTCGACACTCATGCGCGTGCGCGCGATGCCATGTTCCGCCAGGTAGTCGGCGACCGCTTGCGCCCGCCGCTTCGAAAGCCCGTCGTTGTATGCGTCGCTGCCGCGGCTGTCGGTGTGGCCTTCGACCGCGACCGTGATGGTGCTCTCGCTGGTCAACGTCTGCGCCGCCTCATCGAGAATCGGTCGAGCGTCGGCTCGAATGTTGGCTTTGTCGAAGTCGAAGTGGACGCCGCGGAGCACGATCTTCCGCTTCACCGGGGCGGCGGGCGCAGGCGGCGGGGGTGGTGCCTCGGCGACGACCTCGGGCGGCGCCAGGAACCGGTACTGCACGCTCGCGCCGGCACTGATCCAGGCGCTGTCCTTGTGCAGGCCCGGTTGCGGGTCGACGCCGGTTTGGTCGCGCCGCACGTAGATTCCCGCCTGCAGGCCGCGCAGCACCTCGTAGCTGATCCCGCCGGTGAGATTGAAGCCGGCGTCTTCACCCTGCGGCGGGCCACTCACCGCCCAGTAGTATCCTCCCTTCGGGCTGAAGAAGAACTCGACGTCGCCGTCGATCAACGAGAAGCGCGCACCGCCGGTCAGCGAGAACATGCCGGTCATACTCGAGCTCGGGTTCGGATCGAGCTTGGTCGGGAACCCGGCGAACTGCGGTTCCGCCAGCAGCGTCAGCGCGAACGACTCACCGAAGTCGAAGCGATAGCCAACGTTGGGGGCGATGTGGCCGCCGTTCTTCGCCGTATCCCTGAACCTCTCGGTTGGAAACGACGGTCCGGCATCGACGCCTATCGCCAGTTCGTTCGCCCGGGCGCTCGTCACGCCCACCCCAGCCATCAGTATGGCCACCCCCAGCCAACCCGTGAGCTTCGCTCGCATGCGATCCCCCTGCGATCAAGTTTGCAGCCTTGTACATGACGGCTCCCTTCCTGTAAACGGCTGAAGGCAGCGCCCTCCGCGCCCGACGAGGCGGGGGCGCGTAGAGAGAGCCGATGACTGCCAACTCCGATACCCCCGCCAATGCGTTGGTCTTCGACATCGAAACGATCGCCGGCCTTACAGCGGAGAACCGCGAGGCGGTCGCGGCGCTGGCGCAGCAGCGCGAGCAGTCACCGGAGCACTATGCCGCGCTCTGCCCGCCGCTGGCGCGTGTCGTCTGTATCGCCTGGTACACGCCCCTGACGCGGCAACTCGGCGCCGTGTGTGACGCCAGCTTGAGCGCCGCGACGCTGCCCGGGTCGCTCCGGGTGTCCGACGGCACCACCGCCGCTGCGCCGCGCGACTGTCCCCTGAGCGCCGCGCCGGACGAAGCCGAGTTGCTGCGACAGTTCGGCCGCCTGATCGAGGCACACCAGCGGCAGCCCAACGCGGTCCTGGTCACCTACAACGGGCGCGGCTTCGACCTGCCGGTGCTCTTCCACCGCTCGATCACGCACGGCGTCACCGAAGGGCGCCAGCGCATTCGGCAGGCCGCGCAGGACAACCGCTACCGCCCCTCCGTGCATGTGGATCTCATGGACGTTGTCACCTTCGCCGGCGCTGCGTCACGCTGGCCGCTGGCCGCGTATGCGCTGGGCTACGGCTTCGCCTCGCCGAAGCAGGACATGGATGGCGCGCAGGTGGGGCCGGCCGTTGCCGCCGGCCGGCTGCTCGACGTCGTGCGTTACTGCGCTGGCGACGTCCTCGCTACCGCCCACATGCTACGCTGCCTCCACGACGAGTTGCCTGCCCCAGCGCCGCGCGGCTGACTAGGTCCACAACGCGTCGCGCAAGCCCGAGGCGCGCTCGATGCGGCGCGCGACGGCCTGTTCGACGACCGCACGGCTGGCACACACGGTGACTCGTTGCCGCGCCCGCGTCACCGCGGTGTAGAGCAACTCGCGCGACACCACCGGCGACACCTGCTCCGGCAAGAGCACCGCCACCTCGTCGAATTCCGATCCCTGGCTCTTATGGATGCTCATCGCGAAGACGGTCTCGTGCGGCGGCAAGCGCGACGGCGACAAACACCGCAGTCGACCTTCACCGCCTTGGAAGTAGACGAGCTTGCGGGCGCTGGGCTCCGGGCTCTCATACACCAGACCCACGTCACCGTTGAACAGCTCGAGTGGATAGTCGTTGCGGGTCACCATCACGGGCCGGCCCGCGTAGGTCGGACCGTCGAGCCGCAACAGGCCGGCCTCGGCGAGCAACGCCTCCACCTGTGCGTTGACCATCTCAACCCCGCCGGGACCATGACGGTGCGCGCACAGTATGCGAAAGTGCTCCAACCCCACCAGCTGCTCTTCCGGTGTGGGCCGGCGCAAGTACGCACCAAAGCCCTGCGGGACCATGGCACGCAGCGCGGCACCGAGGGCGCTCTCACGTGGCGGATCGACGCGGCGCACCGCCGTAGGATCGCCCGCCTCCAGCACCGCCAGCGCCGCCGCGCCGTCGCCGGCCTTGATGGCGGCCGCGAGTGCGCCGATGCCGCTCTGCGCGGCATAACGATACGTTCGCTTCAGCTCGACGATGCAGTCCCAGATGCCACTCGACGCCGGCGCGTCGGCCGCCACCGGCAGGCGATCGCCGGTGAGTGCGGCGACACTGTCGACGAGAGCGTGCGAGTAGGCCCGCGGCGCACCGGTGTTGCAGATGTCCCCAAGCACCGCGCCCGCCTCAACCGACGCGAGCTGATCCTGGTCACCAAGCAGGATCACGCGCGCCGTCGGCGGCACGGCGTCCAGCAAGCGAGCCATCAGGGCGAGATCCACCATCGACGCCTCGTCGACCAACACGACGTCGGTCACCAGCGGCGTTCGCGCCGTATGGCGGAAGCGCGTCGAACTGCCACCGATGCTCCCGAGGCAACGATGAATCGTCGCGGCCTCCTCCGGAATCGCCTGCTTGACGACATCGGTGCAGTCGAGCCCGCCCTTGTTGCGGCGGATCGCCTCCGACAGACGGGCCGCCGCCTTGCCTGTCGGGGCCAGCAGCGTCATCCGCAACGATCGGCCCGTGCGTCGCCAGGCGTGCTCGGCGAGCAGCGCCAGAATTTTCACCACGGTGAACGTCTTGCCGGTGCCCGGGCCGCCGGAAATCACGCACAGCCCGCGGTGCAGCGCCAGCAGCGCCGCCATGCGCTGCCAGTCGATCTCGTCAGTCCCATCCCGCGGCGGGAAGAGCCGGTCGAGCGCCTGCCGCAGCCAGACCCCGTCGACCGACGCGTCGGTGTGTAGAGCGCGCGCCCGCAGTGCCGCGCCGAGTCGCTGCTCATGTTCCCAGTAGCGCCGCAGGTACAAACGGCCGCGGGCGTCGAGCACGAGCGGTGCGACCACATCGTGCGTCGAGACCAAGCGACTGGCACCTAGCCCGTCGAGCCACGGCTGCAGCTTCGGCCACGCCGCGTCGGGCAGCACGTCGCCGGCACCGGCACCCGGCGCCGTCTCGACCAAGCGTTGCAGGTCGAGGCACACATGCCCGCTGCCGACTTGGCGGCTCACCAGCGCCGCCGCCAGCAAGACATCGGCACGTTCCTCGCCGCCGAGCCGTCCGAGCGCCCGCGCAAAGTGCACGTCGAGCGGCGACACGAACCCCACTGCGCGCAGTGCCTCAATCGTCACTGCGCCCGTCACGATGCCTCTCCGTCCAGCAACGACGACAGCGCCTCGGTGAAAGCGCGCGTCGGGCGGTGGTAGACGATGCCGGAACCCGGCGCATGGGTCGGCGCCATACCGCGGAGGAACAGGTAGTACACCCCACCGACATGGCGCTCGTAGTCGTAGTCGGGGAGGCAGCGCGCCAGGTGTCGGTGCAGCGCCACGACATACATCGCATACTGCAGGAAGTAGTGGTGCTCGGTCATCGCCGTCAGCAGATGTGCCGGAGCATAGTCGGCGGGTCGCAGACCCAGGTGGTTCGACTTGTAGTCAACCACATACCAACGACCGCCGTGCTCAAAGGCCAGGTCGATGAAGCCGCGCAGGTAGCCGGCCAGCGGCGCGAACCCCAGACGGCGCAGCCGCTCGTGGTACTCCGCCGGGATCGGTGCGGTGGCATGGCGCGCAAACACCGAGGCCAGCCGGCCCGCGCTGAAGCGCGCCGGCGCACCGCTGTACACATCGCCCACCGGAAAGATGAACTCGAGCTCGTTCAGGCGCCGCGCTCGCTCCACCTGGCGCAGCCGTAGCGATCGCTCGCCATCCGCGAGCGGCGTATCCAGCACCTGCAGCACCCCGGTCGCCAGCGGCTCCGTCCAACGCGGATCGAACCCGAACCTTACCAACATGCCGCTCACCAGCTCACGTACCCGTTGCGGATCGGCGGCAGCGAAATCGAGCGCCTCGAAGACCGCATGAATCAGCTGACCGGCATGCGCGCCGGCCGGGAAGTCATGCAGGACCACCGGCGCATCGTCGCGCGCCCCCTCCTCTCGCGCCGCCGCCGGCGCCGTCTCGTCATGGTCGATCCCGTCCTCCGCCGGCTGACTGACGGCCTCCGCGGAGGCGACCAGCGCCGAGAAGCTGGACACACGCCAGTCGAGGCGCAACGCGCGTCGAGGCACTCGGCAGGACAGCTCACCCACCGCCGTGTCGGACGACACGTAGGGCGGCTCCGGAGCCAGCGACAACTCGTCGACCGCGATCGAGCCGGGCGCCGCCGCAACCAGCTGCGCAAGATCGGCGAGCATCGCGTCGTCGTCGAGGGCCTCGATGCGTGCCGCCGTTGCCGCCGCGACATCGACCGGGTCGGCGATCGACGCTGGCTGGTGCAGGACATAGCCGAGGGGGGACGACTTGCATTCGTTGATGCCGGCCCATACGACCAGGCATCGGTATTTGGCGCGCGTCAGCGCCACGTAGAGGAGGCGCAGGTTTTCCGCCAGCGCTTCACGCTCCGCGGTGGCGATATACGCCGTCGCCGCGTCGCCAAGCGCAAGGGTCAGCCGATTGCCGTGACTCGCGTCATGAAACTGCAGTTGCGACTTGTCCTCGGAGCGCAGGAGCGTGCCGTCCCACAGGTACGGGCAGAAGACGATTGGAAACTCGAGGCCCTTGCTCTTGTGGACGGTCAGCAGCTGCACCGCCCGCACGTCGCTTTCCAAGCGGATCTGCGCTGCCTCGGCCCCCAGATCGGCGCGCGCCGTGGGATCATGGCGCATGAGTGCGAGCCACTCGACCAACGCCAACGGCCCGCGTCGCGCTTCGCTCAGCGCGGTTTGCAGCAGCTCGCCCAGATGCAGCAGGTTGGTCAGCCGGCGTTCGCCGTCGACGAGCACGAGCCAGCGCGCCGCCACGTCTTCAGCATCGAGCACTTGCCGGAAGGCCGGCACGAAGCCGCGCTGTCGCCAGCGGTCATACCACTCCTGGAAGCGCTGCACGCGCGCGTCCCAACCCGGCTCATCGTTTTGCAGCGCCCACAGCTCGTTGCCGTTCACCCCGATGAGCTGCGTCGCCAACGCCGCGCGCAGCGCCCGCGCGTCGCGCGGATCGGCCATGGCGCGTAGCACGCGCTCCAACTCCTCAGCCTCGGGCGTGTCGAACACGCTGGCGTCCCCTTGCAGCACGCTGGGCACCCGTTGCGCGCGCAACGCCTGCTGCACCGCGGCCGCTTGCGCATTGGTCCGACACAACACGGCGATGTCGCCAGGCGCGACGCATCGTGTGCCGCCGTTGTCTTCAATGGTCGCACCCGAGCCCACGAGCCGGGTAATTTCGGCGGCGATCGCACCCGGCAACACCGCCAACGCGCGCGTCTTGGTAATGTCCGTCTCGCCCGCTTGGCGGCGCAGGAAGCGCAGCTGCAACGGCGCCGCGGCCGCGGCGCTGCCGCCCAGGCCATCGACCGTTGCCTGGCACGCCGCGCTCGGCTCGAACGGAATGCCATCGAGAACGAACGGCGCCCGGGCGCGCCCGAACAGCGCGTTGACGGCCTGCACGAGACGCGGACCGGATCGCCAATTCGTCGCGAGCGTGAACCCTTGCGCCGCGGCGTCCTGCTTCGCGGCGAGGTACGCAAAGACGTCGGCGCCGCGAAAGGCGTAAATGGCTTGCTTGGGATCGCCGATGAGGCACAACACACCGTCGCTGCCGTAGTAGACGCGGCGGAAAATCTCGTATTGCACCGGATCGGTATCCTGGAACTCATCGATCAAGGCCGCGGGGAAGCGGCCGCGGATGCGCTCCGCCAGCGCCGCACCGCCCGGCCCGGTCAGCGCCGTCCGCAGACGGTACAGCAGGTCGTCGAACGACTGCGTATTGCTCCGCAGCTGGCGCCGCGGCACTTCGGCCCGGGCGTAGCGCACCAGGTCGAGCTGCAGGCGTAGCAGGTGCGCGTCCAGTCGCCGCCGCAAGTCGTCATCAGCCTGGTGCAGCGCCTCGCAGGCCGCGAAGAAGGGATGCGTAGGCGGCGTCATGTGCTTCTTCGTGCCGCGCGCCAGCCCGGTGGTCGTGAAATGCTCGAACACCGCGCAGCGCTCGGCGATGCACGGCGCCTCGCTGAAGAGCGCCGCGTCCATGCTGAGCCCCCACGAACCGCGAATGCTGTCGGGCTTGTACGGG
>Ga0335082_10007683_pt1 | contig 11701 bp, 5 predicted proteins | sample Lox_Sample_41_FD_206718 | JGI IMG/M metagenome (GOLD analysis project Ga0335082, IMG submission 206718) | Soil microbial communities from Loxahatchee National Wildlife Refuge, Florida, United States - Lox_Sample_4.1 | ecosystem: Environmental > Terrestrial > Soil > Wetlands | place: USA: Florida...
GGGGCTGGCCAGTGACGCTGTAGACGGCCGGCAGGTTGATAGCCGACTCGTTCGGGTTGGTCGTGTTGCCTGAACCATCGCCGAAAGTGTGTGTGCCCTTGTTGCCGACGTACGCTACGGTCAGTGAGAACGTCGGCGTGAAGGACTGCTGCAAGCTCAGGTTCCAGGCATCCAGTGTCGGCAGGCGGAGGTCGACCGGACGAGCCTTCGATTGAACCGAGGCACCTGGATTGGGTAAAAGGCCGTTGCTCGGCACTATCACCGGGGTGGGGTTAGCGGGACCGGTGGACAACTTGAACGCGAAGTTAGGATTGGTTGCATTATCACCGCCTGCGTCGGTGAGTGACTGGTTCGCAAGCACTGGGAGGTTCTGCGTCGCGGCGTGGCCGAAGATCGAACCGAATACTCCGATGTCAAAGCTTCGGCCATATCCGCCTCGAATCACTGTATTGGGAGTCGCCTGGTACGCGAGGCCTATACGCGGGTTATACGTGTTGGAAGGCCTGTTGTAATCCATATTGCTCCCAATACCGCCAACGCCTGCTACTTGCAGATAGCCAGTATCGAGATTCAGCAGTGCGCCATTGCTCGCTGCATTAATTGTTTCCGGGAAGTACAACTCATAGCGCAGACCAAGATTCGCAGTCAGCTTCTTTGTCACGCGCCAGGTGTCCTGGACATAGAAGAAGTCGCGCTTCTGGAATTCCTTGGCATTGGTAGAGGTACTGACGAAGCGCTGGAACGTGGTCACGCTACCGGTGACGAACGTGGCGAAGCCAAGTCCGGCAGCCGGGTTGCCGCCGCCCGTGGGACCGGTGCCGAAGTTGATCTGGCCGGTGCGGTTGTTATCGCTCGGGACGCGAAGGTTACGGGCGTAGCGAAGGTCCATGCCGAATTTGATCGCGTGCTCACCAATTGTTTTTGTCCAGTTATTGGCCAGCTGATACTGATCCTCATGCTCCGCCAGAGGGCAATTGCAGCGGTTGATGTTGAGGCCGGATCCATACTGAGGGCCGGCAGACTGGCCATTGTTGGGACCTCCGAACGCACCAACCTCTGTGATGTTGAATGCCGGAGCACCGCTTGTAAAATTCGTACCGGTATTGAGGTTTGGGATTCCGAGCTCTGTCGCGAAGTTCGTGCCCTGGTTATATTTCGAGGTGTCAATTCCGTACCGGAAATATCCGAGGCGGACATCGGTAACAAGAGAACTATTGAGCAGGATGTCGACACCGGCAGCCGTGCTGTCGTTCGCACCTACGGAGGTTCCACCATATCCGCCCAGTCCGAATCCCGCGCCACCGGCGCTGCCGAACACGGTTTTACCGGTTAGCGTGTCGGTAAAGCGGCTGAAGCGGCCGAACGCATGAATGCGTTGCGTTACAGCCCAATCTCCGCGAATATCCCATTGATCGCTGTTGAAACCACCTGCGCCGCTTGCGGAGTAGTTGTTCTTCAGGCCGTTGAGAGCGCCGGCCGAGTTAGGAGAGTAAGGCTGAAGCAGCTTCAGCATGTTCAGCGCCGGTGTCGAAAGTTCAGCCGTTGGAATTATGTTGTTGACGTAGGCCGTGGTCGTTCCCGGACGATAGATGAGCGGCTTCGTGTTTGTGGCAAAGTTGCCGAGTGTTCCGTTCGCATATTCATTGAAATCACAACCCGCGACGCCGCTGGCAGATGTCGCCTGGCCAAGGCAGGTAGCGATGAGATGCTGCGTCGGCACTGTCATCTGTACGGCGCGCCCTACCTTCTGCCGGGCACCTTGGTAGTCACCGAAGAAGAAGAGCTTATCTTTGATGATGGGGCCGCCGACGGAGCCGCCGAACTGATTCTTCAAGCCTGCGGGGAAGAACGACGTCTTGGGTTGGGTAAACGGATCGCGTGCCAGGTTGTAATTACTGACGCGATAGTCGAAGGCTGAGCCATGGAAGCGATTGGTGCCTGACTTGGTCTGTGCCGTTACGACCGACGAGACGGCCTTGCCGAACTCGGCATCGAAGTTCTGCGTTGTGATCTTGGTCTCTGAGAGCGAGTCGGAATTCGGGTTGATGACGATAATACCGAGAATCGGGTCCTGGTTATCCGTTCCATCAAGCTGGAAGGCAACACCGGCGAACGCCTGCCCATCGACTTCAATTTGCTTTGACCCTTGCGGATTCTCGCTGGCCGCGTGACTCCAGCCGAGTTGCTGTGCGCCGGGCAGAAGCAGTTGAAGGTTCGTGAAGTTTCGGTCCGGGATCGGCAGGTCTACAATTTCCTTCGACGTCAGTGTTGTGGAGACGTCCGCGCGATCCGCCTTCAGTTGCGGCTGCTGGTTGGCGTTGACCTCTATCGTCTCTTCGGCAGCGCCTGCGTTGAGCGCTACCGCGACCTTAGCGGATGTATCAGCGAAAACACGGATAGCGTTTTGCTGAAACGTTTTGAAGCCCGCAGCCTCCACCTTGACTGAGTATTCGTCTGGAATCAGATGGTCTGCGGTAAAGTCGCCGCTGGAGTTGGATTTGACGACGACTGAGGTGCCCTTCGCAACGTCCGTAACTGTAACGCTGGCATCCGGCACGATGGCGCCTGTGGTGTCGGCAACTGTGCCGTAAATCGACCCGTAGACAGCTTGCGCTGTGGCACTGCGAGCTGTCGTCATCGATATAAGGAGTACCGTGAGCCCTATTCCTCTTAGCAATCTCATGCGTATCCTCCCAAAATCGAGGCATTCTCGCGCTCGATAACCCACTAAACGCCGCCCTGTCTGCTGTTCATTTCAGAGGGCCGCAGACTTTTGTATTTATTGCCCGGCGAAACTCTAGTTAGTTGGGCTCTACCTGTCAATACTTATTGACTGGATTTTGCACATATTTTGATATGACAAAAGGTGGAATGTTTCGACATGAGTTCAATATTTTGGGCAGGATGCTGACAAGTGTTCCATGTACGGGTAGGATTCGCAAAAGATACGCTCCTGTCCGAGGTGCCACCTGTCATCTCGAACCCGACTATCGGCTTTCACTTCAGCAGTTAGTCGTCTGGCGGAATACAAAAATGGAGATAAGAACGCGCAAAATATACTGTTATGGCGGATTGCTTTTCCTGGTCTTGACCGGTTGGGCGCAGATATCGCCAGCGCAGGGACAGGGGACGACGGAGGCGACAGCCCCGGCAGCTGATCGCCTGTTTCAAGCCGGCAGTGCGGCCTTCGAGGCAGGCGATCTCGTCGCAGCGCACTCCGCCTTCGCCCGTCTGGTTAGATTGGTCCCAAGAGTAGCAGCCGCACACTCCGCCTATGGCGCGGTTCTACTGGCGCAGGGCAATGCAAGTGCGGCAGTGATTGAGTTGTCAGAGGCCAGGCGGCTAGACCCGAAAGACGCTAGTGCTGCCGTACATCTCGGCATGGCTTATCACGCGCTGCATCAGGATGTTAAGGCACTAGTGGCCTTCAAAGCGGCATTTGCTCTTTCTGGGATCGCACTAGCTCCGGAAGAAGCAGTCCAAGCTGCTAGCGTGCTTGCTGGCGCAGGCGACACTTCAGGCGCGCAGGCGCTGCTTGAGGCCGCGGTGGCCGGTTCGCCAAACGACGCCACGCTGCTGGACTCTTTGGGAGTCATTCTCGCCCAACGTCATCAGTACGCGGAGGCACAACAGCTCTTTCGACAGGCAGTCTCTTCCGACCCGAATCTATCCTCGGCGCATGCGCATCTAGGTTCAGCATTGTTGATCATGGGAGATCACAGCACGGCCCTTGAGGAGCTTGAAACAGCCACAAAGCTCGGAGACACATCGTCCTCAACGCTGACAGAACTGACTCGTGCCTTGATACGTGCGGGACGCGATGCGGAGGCAGTCACAATGGGACGCCGAGCGCTGTCTGCAGCGCCTGACTCGATTGAGGCGAAGTATGCGCTTGCACTCGCGCTTCAGAGCTCTGGACAGGTAAAGGAGGCATTACCGCTGTTTGCCGAAGTCGTCGCGCAACGGCCGAATGCCGCCGAGGCACTCACCAACTACGGACTTGCCCTTGTTCAAACCGGGCACGCCAAGGACGCCATGCGCGTCTATGAAAGGGCGCTTGCTGCGGGAGGCTCAACACCCACACTTCGGGAGAATATGGGCGTTGCCTATCTCCAGGAAAACGACATTGATCATGCAATCGAGCAATTTCAACTCGGACTGAAGGCCGAGCCCGAGTCAGCGCAGCTTCACTATGATCTTGGGTTGGCCTACAAGCTAAAGGATGATGTGGAAGCAGCGACACGTGAACTGGTACATGCCGAAGAACTGGATCCGCAACTGCCCGATCCTCCCTATACTCTTGGCGTGCTGGAGATGCAGCAGGGTCATTTTGCCGAGGCCTGCAGGCAACTGGAGCGAGCAGTCGCGCTCCAGGCGAGTAATGGAGAAGCCTGGTCGGTGTTGGGAAGCGTCTACAAGCAGTCTGGTGATGCAGACCGGGCGGCAAGCGCCCTTCGACGGGCGATTGAGCTACTTCCCGCGCAGCCCAGCCCGCATATCACGCTTGCGGCGGTACTGGCCGACAGCGGCGACAAGGAAGGCGCCGCCAAAGAGCGCAAGATAGCCGCCGACTTGAGCCGTGCCGCAGTTGGCCATCAGCGCGCCCAGTTCGCTCTCGAGAGCGGACGGGCACTCCTGCAACAGGGAAAAATCGATGAGGCTCTTGTTCAACTGCAAACTGCCGTTGCAGCAGAGCCCTCATTGGATGGGGCACATCTGGCGCTGTCAGAAGCCCTTCAACGGGCTGGACGCACCGCTGAATCTCGCGCCGAACTGAATAAGGTAGGACACTAACTGAACTATATGGGGGACAAACACAGCGGTGTTCAGGGTCTTCAACCGCGCTCAGCGCATTGTGCATGCGTGCGGCTATTCCGTATACTCGGGCCGCATGCAAGCTGTCATGCCAACCTGTCTACAAGATTGAGGGCCATATTGTTATGAGCTGGTCGCGACGCAACTTCATCGCTTCCCTGTCGCGTACCGCCCTGGTGTTATCACTGGACGATGTGCTCGCGCTCGCCTCACCGCTGCAACAGCAGACCGCTCCGGGGATCTCGCGTCCGACGTATAACGCGCCATCCCGGCCAGCCCCAACTCTCGCACCCTCTCCCGTTTCTGGTACGCCGCTTGGTTTCAGCTTCGTCGACGTTGCGCGCTCCTGCGGCCTGAATGCCAAAACAATCTATGGCGGCGAACACAAGAATCGCTTTCTGCTTGAGACTACCGGCTGTGGCGTCGCTTTCTTTGACTTCGACCATGACGACTGGATCGACATCTTCCTCGTCAACGGCTCTCGTCTTGAGGGCTTTCCCAAGGGACAGGAGCCCATCTCGCGGCTCTTCAAGAACAACCGCGATGGTACCTTTACCGACGTAACACTGAAGAGCGGACTCGGCCGTGCTGGATGGGGCCAGGGCTGTTGCGTAGGCGACTACGACAACGATGGGTGGAACGACCTGTTCGTCAGTTATTACGGCCAGAATGTGCTGTGGCATAACAAGGGCAACGGCACCTTCACCGATGTCACGAAGCAGGCCGGACTGCTGCAACCGCCGGGGCCGAACGGACGTCCCCGATGGAACTCCGGCTGTGCCTTCCTCGACTACGACAAGGACGGCCATCTTGATCTATTCGTTGCTAACTACATCGACTTCGACATCAAGACTGCGCCTCTGCCTGAAGCGGCCGGTTGTGCTTACAAAGGGATACAGGTTGCTTGCGGGCCTCCGGGGCTAGAAGGCGGCAAAAACATCCTGTACCGTAACAACGGCGATGGCACCTTCACCGACGTCAGCAGCAAGGCGGGGATACTCGACACCATCGGCACATACGCACTTAGCGTGACGGTATCTGATCTGGACAACGACGGTTGGCCAGACATCTATGTTGCCAATGATTCGACGGCTGCAACCTACTACCGCAATCAGAAGGACGGCACGTTCAAGGACGAGGCCATCGAGAGCGGGATTGCATACTCACCTGACGGCAAACCCCAGGCCGGAATGGGTGTCAGCGTTGGCGACTTCAATCGTGACGGCCTGCTCGACATCGTGAAGACAAACTTCGCCGGCGATACGGATTCCCTTTACCTCAATCTTGGCGACGGCACGTTCGAAGATCACACCTACCTCTCCGGACTGGGAGTGAATACGCGATATCTCGGCTGGGGCGTGGGCTTCTTCGATCCTGACAATGACGGTTGGCCGGACATCTTCATCTCCAACGGCCATGTGTACCCGGAGGTCGATGGATCGCATATTGAAGCTCCTTACGCAGAGCACAAGTATCTCTACCGCAACCTTCGCAATGGCCAGTTTGAAGAAGTGACCGCAAAGGCCGGCAGTGGAATCACGGACTCCGTACCGGCTCGCGGATGTGCCTTCGGCGACTACGACAACGACGGAGACATCGATGTGGTGGTGAACTGCGTCAATGCTCTGCCGCAACTGCTTCGGTGCGACACGGCTGCGGCGACCCAATCTCAGCCTCGACGCAACTGGATCAAGCTCCGCCTTGTAGGTACAAAGAGCAATCGCACCGGCATCGGTGCTCGCCTAATCGTCACGGCCGAGACGCAACCGGGCAAGGCGCTGCACCAGATCGACGAAGTGCGTTCAGGTGGAAGCTACTACTCGCAGAACGATCTCCGGTTACACTTCGGACTTGACGCAGCAACGAAAGCGGACACCGTTGAGATTCAATGGCCATCCGGTGCGAAGGATACCCTGAGAGACCTCCCAGCCAACAACCTGTATGTCGTTCAGGAGGGGGGCAAAGTCCTGAAGACGATGGCGATGGGTCCGAAGCCAGAGGCCGCACCCACTACAGGACAACCCGCAAAGTGATGCCCGTCACGTTGCTTCGAACCTGCCTGCTGTCTCTTAGCATCTACGCTGCAACAGGCGTCATTGTGGCACAGCAACCGTATCCCCCGACAGCAGAGCACCCAGGTCCGGCGTGGTTTGTCGATGTTGCGGCAAAGGCTGGTATCACCGTCCGCAACATCAACGGAGGCGAGGAATCGAAGCGATACATCGTCGAGTCCACCGGCTCGGGCGTGGCAATCCTTGACTATGACAACGATGGCTGGCCCGACATCTTCCTCGTCAACGGCCAGGCGCTCAAGCCCGCTGAAGCCGCGGCTTCCAAGCCTGCCGCCTTTAGCCATCTGTTGCATAACAACCATGACGGAACCTTCACCGACGTCACAGAAAAGATGGGGCTGAACGTTACAACATGGGGCCAGGGCGCCTGCGTGGGCGACTACGACAACGACGGCTTCGACGATATCTTCGTGACCTCCTACGGGCCAAATCGCCTTTTGCATAATGAAGGCGGCAAACGCTTCACTGACGTGAGCCTTAGCGCGGGCGTCGCCGGTACCGGTAAAGAGTGGGGCACAGGATGTGCCTTCGTGGACTACGACCGCGATGGAAGACTCGACCTCGCGATTGCGAACTATGTGCACTTTGATCTGGCAAAGACGCCGAAGCCGGGAGCCGGTGCAGGTTGCATGTGGAAGGGTATCGCGGTGATGTGCGGGCCACGTGGTCTGCCAAGCGCACCGAACATCCTCTATCACGGACTCGGCGGAGGCCGTTTCGAAGATGTCTCGAAGGCAAGCGGCTTCGAGAAGACGCCAGGCCACTATTGTTTCAGCGTTACCACTCTCGACTTCAACGAGGACGGCTGGCCGGACATCTACATGGCCTGCGACTCCACGCCTTCAATTCTCTACCGCAACAATCACAACGGTACCTTTAGCGACGTAGCTGCGGAGATGGGCGTCGCATATAACGAAGATGGCCGCGAGCAGGCGGGCATGGGCGCGACCGCTGCTGACTACGAGGGTGATGGACACCTTGATTTGTTCAAAACAAACTTCTCCGATGACACGTCCACCTTGTATCGGGCAAACGGTGACGGCACCTTCACCGATGTAACCTCAACCGCTGGGCTGGCGATCAACTCCGACGCGCTGGGCTGGGGCACGATGTTCGCCGATGTGGACAACGACGGTTTCCCCGACCTGCTCGTTGTAAACGGTCACGTCTATCCGGAAGTAGATCAGGCGCAACTCGGCGCTACCTACAAGGAGCCTCGTTTCCTTTACCTGAACACCGGCAATGGTAAGTTCCGTGATGTCTCCAAGACCTCTGGCCCCGGGCTAAGTGAGCCCTTGTCCGGGCGAGGTCTTGCGATAGCAGATCTGTGGAATGATGGTCGCCTCGAAGCAGTGGTGAACAACCTCAGCGACCGGCCCATGTTGCTGGTGAACGAAGCGAAAAACTCCAATCACTGGCTGGGACTGAAGCTTGTGGGGACACACTCGAACCGGTCCGCCATCGGCGCCCGTATGACACTGCGTGGAACGCAGGCCGGCAAAGAGCGCGTGTGGGTCGACGAGGTTCGCTCTGGGTCAAGCTACAGCAGTTCGAGCGATCTGCGGCTGCATGTCGGGCTTGGACCGCAGCCCCTTCTTACGCAGCTGATTATTCGGTGGCCCAGCGGCGAAAATGAACAGTTCCCGGTACCCCCTGTCGATCGTTATACGACGCTGACCGAGGGCCGAGGCAAAGCAGTCATGGCGACGACGAACTCTTCGAAGGAGTAAGCGTTCCGGTCCACGCCTTTTTCGATCGTAGAAACTGAACCAGGCTTGCGATCTGCTCGTCGGTCAGCGCTTCGCCGAAGGGGGGCATGCTTTTGCCCCCTTCTTTGATCTGTAGCCGAACCTCGTCGTCCGTCTTGCGCTTGCGAACATCGCGCAGGGATGGTGCCTTTACCGTTCCCAGGCCTTCTGGCCCATGACATTGTGGGCAACCAGAAGTTGTAAAAAGATTTGCGCCCTCGATAGCTGCCTTCGATTGAGCGGCAACCGGGCTGTTGCTTTCGAGAGCCGCCAAAGCAATCACCACACAGATAACCGCAAAAATTGCAGCCAACCTTTGCAAGGAGACATATTTCATCAGGAACAGCCTACCAGCCCCCACGCTACGGCTGCTGCTGAGAAGGCAACATGTCCGCGGTAATCTCTGGGGCGGCCTTTGTCTCGCTGTGCGAGTCGAGATCGTGCACATGCCATGCCACAGACTCCTGTGCCACCTCCCCATGTTTGCGCAGATACTCCAGAGCATAGGTGCTGGCGAGCGGATCGTCTTTCTGATCGGCGAAGTATGCCGCCTGTTGTCGCGCCTGATCCTTCAGGCCCAGCCTGCGATACAGGATGGCGAGGTTATAGTGCGCGGCCAGGTCGTCCGGGTCGATCGTCTGCACTGTCTCATACTCGGCGCGAGCGAGATCGTACCGATGCTGTTGGTAGTAACTGAACCCGAGTTCGCGATGTGCGTCGCGCGACCGAGGGTACTGCTGCGCCATCTTCGACAGGCTGGCGATTGCGCCGTCCAGATCGCCTTTGTTCCGCTGCACAGTCGCCAGATAGTAGAGCGCCCGCGCATCGTCCGGAGAAAGCGCAAGCGCCTTTTGCAGCCCCGGCAGTGCGTCTTCGTACTTCTCCCACTGAATATTCGCGATAGCGATGTTGGTGTAAGCGTCAGCGTAGTCAGGGCGTAACCGTGCGACCTCTTCAAAGGCGTGAACGCTCGCCGCGTACTGTTGCGCGTCCAGCAGACCGATGCCGTAGTTGTTCCATCTCATCCACATGGGATTGTCCGACTTCGAGGCGGCGGTTGGACTATTCGTTCCGATGTTTATGGTTCTCGTGGTGCTCACCATATCGAGCACCGGCTGCACATAATGCGGTTTGAGAGCAAAGTCGATAAAGCGCTGGTCGAAACGACGATAGTGCACAGTAGCGGTCAGGCTTAGCGGGCCGCTGTTGTTTTGAGGCACTGTAAATGCGTAGCGCACCAACTGCGACCGGCCACTCTGAATCGTATTATTGTAAGCCACAACGCGGTTGTTCCACACCTGATGCAGGTCGTTCAGGGTACTGGTTTTGTTGATCAACCGATTCGTGAAGCTATGCGCCGAGGGATCGAGATCGCCAGAGGGTTTCAGGTCGCCGCTCTCGGCAACCAACTTGCCGGAGGAGTCCTTAACCGTGAACTCGACCCAGCTTTCGTACATATCACGCTGTTCTGGAACGTGCGAGTGCCCGGCTCCCTTGTTCTGAATCACCACAGATACCGTCAGTTTCTGACCAGGGGAGACGGTAAAACTGGTCAGCCCAAGCGGTGCGGTGAGTTGTTCCGGAGCATCTTTGCACTCGAGTGCGAAGATATCGACATTGAAAACATTCGCCGCCAGAAACTCCTTAATGCGCCTGGCCTGCTCGTCGAAGCCGTAATACGCCGGAATCAATGAGTTCGCTCCCAGCCAGCGATGGCTGGCGAGCTTCCCTGCCTTGGCTCCGGGATCGTGGCCTGCGAAGTCCTCGCGCGGCATATGGCAGGTCTCACAGGTCGACACGGAGTCTTTCCGATAGAAGGGCAACGGCGACTGCTTGGCGAAGCTCGAGTTTTGCCACTCGTCATAAGGGGTCATGGCTCGCTGCCACTTATAGTCGTTTAGCTCATGAGGGAGAGCCGCCTTATGGCAGCCCGCACAGAATTCGCTGGTCTTATAGAACGGCCGCATCACGGCAGCGGAGTGCCTCTCGAGGTGCTGCAAGATCTCTGCATCGGAAACGGTCCTGTGGATCGGATCTCCATTCTCGTCTACCAGCACGGCCGGAACTCCCAGAACATAGCTCCCGGTACCTCTCAGGTCCACCTTTTGAATGCTATGGCACACCGAGCAGGTGATACCGTCTTCGTCGTAGGGTCTCTTCCTGGGTCCCCCCTGAGTGAGCGCTCCCGCCACCGTTGCAATGGGATTGTGACATCCTTCGCAATGCCGCGAGAATTCGATGCCCTTCTCCTCGTTCAGCAGGTTGACGTTTTTCAGGTACCAGGGCGGTCGATTGGAGTTCGAGTGCGCGCTTTCCCGCCACTGCTGGTGTGCCGCCTGATGGCAATGTCCGCAGTACTGGGCCGTGGGAAAATCTTTAGGATCAATAAATTGATCGTCGTCCGTGGTCACATTCGACGGCAAAAACGGGTGCTCCTTCCCGAAACGGAAGTCATACATCGAAGAAATTTTGACGTTATACGCCTGGCGAGCTGCGGAGTGGGCCTCCTGCTCGGTGCCAGCCTGCACAACACTGGATACAGCTATTAAGCCGAGCAACAGACCGCCCGCAAGCAATACCAGACCAACAAATGCGCGGTAAAGATGGCGGGCTATCATATTTGAGCCTAAGCCAGTGCGAATCGCTTGCGAAACGCACTGAAACACTAATATAGCCAGAGGGTACTTGTCAGCCTGAAGGTCGGGCTTTGGCACTTCGCCAATCTATATCGCGCGCCTGGCTGCCTATCGGCTGACTAAAGTTAGCCTGAGTCCCATAGGTGATGCATTTTCCATAAACGTTATAGCAGGTTGTCGACATTAATCATGTCAGAATGCTAACGTTTTGCGATTGCGATATTGTCATATTTTAATTCCGAGGACGCCCATGCTCATTCGCCGCCTTCCACTCGCTTTAGTCCTTTGGCTGACCTGCAATGTTCTTCCGGCGCAAGTAACTCCTGCTACACCGACGCCTGGTGAGGTGAAGGCAGCATCCTTACCAACGACGGATCAGACCTGGTGGAAACATGCCTTCGTCTACGAGATCTATCCCCGTAGCTTTCAG
>Ga0335082_10007684_pt1 | contig 11701 bp, 12 predicted proteins | sample Lox_Sample_41_FD_206718 | JGI IMG/M metagenome (GOLD analysis project Ga0335082, IMG submission 206718) | Soil microbial communities from Loxahatchee National Wildlife Refuge, Florida, United States - Lox_Sample_4.1 | ecosystem: Environmental > Terrestrial > Soil > Wetlands | place: USA...
GCAAGTTCCGCTCGTACACGACGCGCTGCAGGCGCGTGGGCGTCTACGGTCGGCCCTACCCCGGCGAGAGGACGAGCGGCGACGACGCAGCGTTCGCTCGCGGAGCCGACGGCTTGCTGTTCACCGTGGCCGACGGTCTCGGGCACGGCGAGCTCGCCAGGCAGGCGTCATCGCGGGCCGTGAACCTCGTGCCGACGAACCTCGAGCGGTCTCTCGACAGCCTGATGGCCGATGCCCACGGCGCTCTGCAGGAATCTCGCGGAGCCGTCGTGCTCGCCGGCCGCATCGCTTCCGACCACGTGGATCTCGTCGCAATCGGAAACGTCACGGCGCACGTGTACGGGTTGCAGAAGACGAAGCGCTTCACCGGGACGTCGTTCGTCGTGGGAGCGCGCGGCGAGCACCGCCGTCCGGCGGCCGAGAGCGTGCAGCTCGATCCGCGGGACGTCCTGGTGATCTGCAGCGACGGCATCCGGTCGGGACTGGATCTCACGGGCGAGCGCGAGCTGCTGCTCGAGCATCCGATCGTCGTGGCGCAGCGGGTCGTCGAGCGATTCGCGCGCCCGGACGACGACGCCCTCGTGATGGTCATCGGCTGACGCGCAGCATTTGCGCCGGGCGGCACCGGCTGCGTGCACGAAGAATCTGCGAGTCGGCATTCCCCGAAGGGAAGCGGTTGGCTCGCGGTCTGCACGGGGTTCTGCCATGACGACCGTGTCCGCGACCGCGCACGCCCCCGCCCCGGCGACGCCCGTTGCCAGGCGCTCGCTGCATCTCGGTAGGGCACTCCGCTGGGCCGTCGTGCTGATGGTGCTCGCTGCAGCGGCGCTCTTCGCATGGCGTCGCTTGCACGCCACTTCGGCACCGACCGTCCGCTACCAGACGGCCAGCGTCGACCACGGAGGCATCGACGCCAAGGTGACCGCCAGCGGTGCGGTGTCAGCCATCGTGACCGTGCAGGTGGGCAGCCAGGTCTCGGGGCGCATCCAGGCGTGGTACGCCGACTTCAGCTCCATGGTGAAGAAGGGGCAGCTCATCGCGAAGATCGAGCCGTCTCTCTTCAAGGCCGCAGTCGAGCAGGCGCGGGCGAACTACACGGCGGCCAAGGCGAGCTACGACAAGTCGCTCGCGAACCGCCTGCTCGCGGAGCGCAACTACGCGCGGACGCTCGCGCTCTTCGAGCAGGCGCTCGCCTCGCGCGGCGACCTCGACGCCGCGGAGGCCGCCGCCGATGCCGCCCGAGCCGACGTGGGCACCGCCGACGCTTCGATGCTGCAGTCGCGCGCGGCGCTCGACCAGGCGCAGCTCAATCTCTCGTACACGGACATCGTCTCGCCCATCGACGGTATCGTCATCTCGCGCAACATCGACGTGGGCCAGACCGTGGCCGCGTCCTTCCAGGCCCCGACGCTCTTCACGATCGCGCAGGACCTCACCAAGATGCAGGTCGACACCAACGTCGCCGAGGGCGACGTGGGCAACGTCCGCGAGGGAATGACGGCGAGCTTCACCGTCGACGCGTACCCGACGCGCACCTTCCGCGGCCTCGTCCGCCAGGTGCGCGACAACGCGACGACGCTGCAGAACGTGGTCACCTACGACGCCGTTCTCGACGTCGACAACGGGGACCTGGCGCTGCGGCCGACGATGACCGCGAACGTCACCTTCGTCTACGCGTCGCGTGACGACGCGGTGCGCATCCCCAACGCGGCCCTTCGATTCAGGCCGGACGCGACGACCATTGCCGCGATGACGGGACCGAACGCGCCCCCGGCCCCGAACCGCGACAGGCTCGCGGCCGACCAGCGCATCGTCTGGACGCTGCGAGGGAGCGCTCCGGGTGCCCACGTGATCCGCATCGGCATCAGCGACGGCATGACGACCGAGATGGTGGACGGTGACCTCCGTCCGGGCGACGCCGTCGTCACCGAGGCGATTCCCGCCAACGCCAAGGGCTCGTGAGGAAGTCGTGGCGACGGAAGCTGGAACTCATCGCCCGCTCGTCATCGCCGAGCACCTGACCAAGTTGTACGTCCTCGGCGACAACGAGCTGCGGGCTCTGGACGACGTGGACCTCACGATCGACGAGGGGGAGTTCGTCGCCATCATGGGCGCCTCCGGCTCCGGCAAGTCGACGCTCATGAACATCCTCGGCTGCCTCGACCGGCCGACGTCGGGCCGCTACGTCCTCGATGGACACGAGGTCTCGCGTTTGAGCCGCGGCGAGCTCGCCGAGGTCCGCAACCAGACAATCGGCTTCGTCTTCCAGAGCTTCAACCTGCTCGCGCGCACCAGCGCCGTCGAGAACGTCGAGCTACCGCTCGTCTACGCGGGTCTCCCGAGGCGAGAGCGACGGGAACGCGCGCGCGAGGCCCTCGAGCGCGTGGGTCTCGGGCAGCGCCTCGACCATCACCCGTCCCAGCTCTCGGGCGGGCAGCAGCAGCGGGTCGCCATCGCCCGGGCCATCGTGAATCGACCGAAGCTCGTGTTCGCCGACGAGCCGACGGGGAACCTCGACACCAAGACGAGCGTCGACGTCATGCGCCTGTTCCAGGAGCTGTGGTCCGGGGGGCTCACGATCGTCTACGTGACGCACGAGCCGGACGTCGCGCGCTACGCATCGCGCGTGGTCACGGTGCGTGACGGGCGCATCCTGAGCGACACGAGGCAAGACCCGGCACGAGCGGGGATGGCCGCATGAACCTGGCGAACGTGATGCCCATCGCCCTGACGGCGCTCCTGCGCAACAAGACGCGGAGCTTCCTCACCACGCTGGGGGTCATCATCGGCGTCGCCTCGGTCATCTCGATGGTCGCCGTCGGCGAAGGTGCGAAGGCTCGCGTCTCCGGCGTCTTCGCGGCCATGGGCACCAACATGCTCATCGTGCTCTCCGGCACGACGACCACGGGCGGGGTCGCCGGCGGGTTCGGCTCGATGCCGACGCTGACGTGGGAAGACCTGAGCGCGATCCGGACCCAGGCTCCAGCCGTGCGGTGGGCGGCGCCCGGACAGATGGGCAAGGTCACCATCATGGCGCAGGATCAGAACTGGACGACGAGCCTCACGGGTTCGTCTCCCGAGTTCTTCGACATCCGCAACTGGACCATCGGCAAGGGGTCTCTCTTCGCGGATTCGGACGTCCAGGGCGCGAGCAAGGTCATCGTGCTCGGGGCGACCGTGTCGGACAAGCTTTTCGGCGAGGGCGCGGACCCCGTGGGCAAGACCGTGCGCATCCGCTCGGTGCCGTTCCTCGTGGTCGGGCTGCTGCAGCGCAAGGGGCAGTCGCCCATGGGGACCGACTACGACGACGCCGCCTTCATCCCCATCACGACCTTCCAGAACCAGATCCAGGGCGGGCTCCAGAAGTACATCTCGGGCATCATCCTGGTCAGCGCGGTGTCTTCGGACGACACGCACAGGGCGCAGGCGGAGATCACCTCTTTGCTGCGCGACCGCCACCACCTCGGTCCGAACGACGACGAGGACTTCAGCATCCGGAATCTCACCGAGCTGGCCAACGCGCAGCAGTCCGGCACGCAGGCGCTGACGGCGCTGCTCGCGGCCATCGCGGTCGTCTCCCTCGTCGTCGGCGGCATCGGCATCATGAACATCATGCTCGTCAGCGTGACGGAGCGGACGCGCGAGATCGGCGTGCGCATGGCCGTCGGCGCGAAGCCCTGGCACATCCTCGCCCAGTTCCTCGCGGAGGCCGTGACCCTGTCGATGCTCGGCGGCATCATGGGCGTCGTCATCGGGTCGGTCATCGCGAGGGTCGTCGCGGCGCGCCTCGGCTGGTCCTACTCGGCGAGAGTCGACATGATCCTGGTGTCCTTCGGCTTCAGCGCGCTCGTAGGCGTGGGCTTCGGGCTCTACCCGGCGCGCAAGGCATCGCGCCTCGATCCGATCGAAGCGCTCCGCTACGAGTGAGACGCGCTCGCTTGCGTCGGCCGCTTACTCGCGTTCGATCGTTCGCTGAAGCGTCACGCCGTACTCGTGCATCTTGTACTGGATCTTGCGCACGCTGATGTCGAGCATCTGCGCCGCCTGGCTGGTCCGGCCGCCGCAGGCCTCGAGCGTCGTGAGGATGGCGTAGCGCTCGATCTCGGTCAGAGTGGACCCGGGGATGCGAGGGGCTCCGCGCGGCGTCGCGCCCAGGCCGGTCGGCAGGTTCTTCGCCGAGAGCCGCTCGCCTTCGCAGAGCACGACTGCGCGCTCGACGACGTTCTCGAGCTCCCGCACGTTCCCGGGCCAGCGGTACGCCTTGATGGCCTCGACGGCGTCATCGGTGAAGCCCTCGATGGCCTTGCCGTTCTCCTTCGCGAAGCGTCGCAGGAAGTAAGTCGCCAGCGGCAAGAGATCGCTCGGACGCGCCCGCAGCGGTGGCATCTCGATGTTGACGACGTTGAGCCGGTAGAAGAGGTCCTCGCGGAACTTGCCGGCAGCCACCTCGGACGCGAGGTCCCGGTTGGTCGCCGCGATGATGCGCACGTCGACCTTGAGCGTCTCGTTGCCGCCGACGCGCTCGAAGGTGCGCTCCTGCAGGAAGCGAAGCAGCTTGACCTGGATCGACGGCGAGATCTCGCCGATCTCGTCGAGGAAGAGCGTCCCGCCGTCGGCTTGCTTGAAGCGCCCCTCGCGGCGGCCCGCAGCGCCCGTGAACGAGCCCTTCTCGTGCCCGAACAGCTCGCTCTCGAGCAGCGTCTCGGCGAGCGCCGCGCAGTGAAGCTTCACGAAGGGAGCCGACGCGCGCGGGCTGTTCTCGTGGATGGCCTGGGCGATGAGCTCTTTGCCGGTGCCGCTCTCGCCGGTGATGAGGACGCTCGCCTTCGTCTTGGACACCTGCTCGACGACGTCGAACACCTCCTGCATGGCCGGGCTCGAGCCGATGATGTTGTCGAGGGTGAGCTTCTGCTTGAGGCGTGCGCGCAGCTCGGTCGCTTCGTGGCTCAGGCTCCGCCGTTCGAGGCCCCGGCGCAGGATGACGAGGACCTCGTCGAGTTGCACGGGCTTCGAGACGTAGTGCTCTGCGCCCTCCTTCATCGCGAGGACGGCCGTCTCGATGTCCCCGTGGGCCGTCATGACGATGACGACGAGGTCCGGGTACAGCTCGCGCGCCTTGCGCATGAGTTCGATGCCGTCGAGGCCCGGCATGCGCAGATCGGTGAGCAGCGCGTCCGGCGCCGACTCCTGGACGCGCGCCAGACCGGCTGCTCCGTCCTCAGCGGCGACGACCTGAAACCCCTCGCCGGTCAGAAAGGAGACGAGAGCAGATCGTGCGCTCGCGTCATCGTCGGCGACGACGATACGCCCGCGGTTCGTTTGGCTCTTGGGTGCGTCGCTCATGCACCGAAGTCATAAACCAACCGCGGCAGCCCTGCCCATGGGCAGCGTCGCTCAGCGGCGTCCCCCGCCGCCTCGTGCGCCGGCGAGCGTCTCGTCCTCCCGCGCAGGGCGCGTGGACCGGGCGGTCTCCACCATGCGCTCGGCATGGGCGGCCCCCGAGCGCGCGACGGACCCTGCATGGGCCAGCGTGTGCCTCGTATCGGCGATGGGTTCCGCCGTGCCGGGCCTCGCGCGTGAAAGCGTCTGGAGGGGCGCCGGACGGTGCGCGGGATGGTTCTGCACGTAGGGGGGTGGCTCCCCCGGCCGTTCGCGGGCTCGAAGCAGCGCCGCGATGTCGGCTGGCAGACGCTTGCGAATGCGTTCGACGAGCTCGGGCTCGAGCGTGGTGGCCAGGACCTCGAGCACCGCCTGGGCATGTTCTCGGGCGAAGCCCGGTCCCACGCGCTCCCACCGCTCCGCCTCCGCGTACAGCCCGTCCAGCGTATCGACGATCCTGTCGGGACGGCGTCGCATTGACCCTCGGAGGTCGCGCGGCAGAGCCGCAGACAAGGCTTGCGCATCGTCCTCTGCCAACGCGCAGGCAATCGACCCGAGCGTCGCTCGGACGGCGCGCTCGGCTTCCCGAGCAGTCCGCAACCCTGCGTGATCCCGCACCCGCAGAAAGAGGTCTTTCGCTTCCACGCCCATCCGTCATGCACGGGCCGCGCCTCGGTCCACACTGGAGAATCAGCGCACTACCGCGCGAGCTCCGCGATGCTGCGCGGCAGGACGTGCGCGAGCGACGCCAGCTCTCCAGCCGACACGTGCTTCCGGAGCACCTCGAGCGTCGCGGCGAGAGCGCGCTCCGCATCGATCGCCTGACCGTCACCGAGCCTCTGGCCCAGGAGGGCGATGATCTCGTCGGGCCGGCGGACATGAAGGGGCGTGGAAGCGGGATGCCAGCCTTCGTAGAAGACGCCGCGCACCAGCAGCGGCAATTGCGCCGCGAGCTGGGCAGCCTCATCCACGCGCAGCCGATCGCGCAAGACGTGCAGCGACGCGCAAAGTGCGTGATAGGCCTGCCGAGGATCGTCGGTTCCCAGCTCGCGCTCCATGTCCCTGATCCATAGGTTCGCCTTCTCGGTCGCATGGTCGAAGATGGTCATTTCACGGGCCTCCGGACGCGAGGCAGCAAGGCGCGGACCATCCACGCGCTTCGCAATGCGAGTGGGGAACGCGTGCGGCATGAACCGTGCGAAGGGCGGCAAGGCACCCCTGGTCCAGGAGGCACGCCCATGTCGACGACAGCCTTTGCGCTCCCCTCGCTTAGTGCCCTCCATGCCGACGACGGCCGGCTGCTCGACCAGGAGCTGCGTCTGCTGGCCACGCGCCGGCAGATCGCGGTCGTCCGCGCCATCGCCGACGAGCTGGAACGGTGCGTCCGGGGGAGCGGTGTGCTCGAGACGCTTCGGGAGCAGTTCATCGAGGAACTGAGTCGGCTCGGTTGCCGGAGCTTGGAAGCCGCTGCAGCGCTCGCGAGAGTAGACCTGTCGACCTCCGCCTCCGTCACCTGATCTGCGCGGTCTGGAGGCCGTGCGCGTCGCCGCTGACGATTCGTTCGAGCACCGTGACCGCACCGGGCACGATGGCGGCGACGATGACCCCTGCCACCACGTCCGTGACGTAGTGCATGGACAGGTAGACCGTGGAGAACAGGATGCTCGCGACGGATGCCACGAGCGGGATCCGCCATCGGGGGAAGGACTGCGCCCCGAGCAACAGAAACGTGAGCGAAACGGCTGTGTGTCCACTGGGGAATGCGTCGAGCCGATTGATCTCTCCGGCGCGCAGCACCGCCTGGATGACTGCTGTCACTCGTCCGCCCTCGAGCGCGCCCGCTGCGGCGCGCGGCCCCGTGGCGGGACACAGCAAGTAGCCGACGTAGGGGAGAAAGAACGCCGTCATCAGCGCGAACACGAAGGCGTCGAAGTCCCGGCGCGGCCTCGAGCGATACGTGGCGACGGCGAGGGTCAGTGGCACGAAGTAGAGGCTCACGTACGCGAGCGACGCCAGATCCGTGAGCCATGCAGGTCGCCCGAGCGCGTTGCGCCAGGCATGGGCGAGCGTGCCGAAGAATCGTTCGTCGAGCGCCGCGAGAAGGCCGTCCCAACGCCTCGGGTTCGCGGCTGCCACGACGGGCCCCGCGAGACTGAACACGGCGAAGATCGTGGCGATGGGGAGGAAGTCGTGGACGATCCGCCCGACCCGCGACCGCGACGCCCAGGTGGCGACCACGACGACGATGGCCGCCGTCGATGCTGCGAGCGCCATCGCGGCCAGCGGAGCCGGATGGCTCGCGGCAGCGACCACGATCAGAGCGGCGAGCCACAGGATCGCGAGACGGTCCGGTGGGCTCAGCTTGGCCATGAGCGCGTGCACCGCATTCTCCTCTCGCGATGACGGTGCAAGCTCGTGGCCAGTCGCTCGAGACTGTTTCGGGCTGAGGGCTCGCGCGGAAAGTTCGCGCTCTCGCGCATTGATTGCGCATCGAGCATCGCTCGCTCGGCGTTCGCCGCATTCGGCGTGGCGATTGCCTCGGCCATGGCCATGCCGTACGCGACCAACTCCGACCTGCCTGCATCCGTGCGCTCTCACCTGCCTCCTCATGCGCAGGCCATCTTCCGCGAGGCGTACAACCACGCCTTCGATCGCTACGGCGGCGACGAAGCGCGCGCCTTCCGCATCGGCTGGGCCGCGGTCAAAAGGCGCTACGAGAAGATCGACGGTGAGTGGCTCGAGAAGGCGTAGGCGAGCAGCTTGGCATGCGCGCTGCCTTCCTTCCGCGCATGAGCAAGATGAGAGCGACGGTCTTCGCAGGCAAAGGCAAAGTGGAGTTGCGCGAGGTCGAGCGCCCCTCGCCGGGTCCCGGCGAAGCGCTCGTGCGCGTGACGCTGACGACGATCTGCGGGACCGACGTCCACATCCGCAAGGGCGAGTACCCGGTGAAGCCAGGCCTCACGATCGGGCACGAACCCGTCGGGCGCATCGAGGCCCTCGGTCCGGGCGTGGTCGGGTACTCGCCGGGCGACCGTGTCATCGTCGGTGCGATCACACCGTGCGGTCAGTGCAGGGCATGCCTCTCGGGCGACGGCGCTCAGTGCAGCCACGGCGGCGATGGCTTCGAGGCGATCGGCGGCTGGCGCTTCGGCAACACCATCAACGGATGCCAGGCCGACTACGTCCTTGTGCCGAACGCCCAGGCCAACCTCGCCAAGGTCCCGGACGATCTGACCGACGAGGACGTGCTCCTGTGTCCCGACATCATGTCGACCGGGTTCTCCGCCGCCGAGCGCGGTCGAGTCAAAATCGGAGATTCGGTCGCTGTCTTCGCACAAGGCCCGATCGGCCTCTGCGCAACCGCAGGCTCTCGCCTTTCCGGCGCGTCGCTCGTCATCGGAGTCGATTCCGTGCCCAGGCGGCTCGAAATGGCCAAGCGGATGGGGGCCGACGTCGTCCTCAACTTCAACGAGTGTGACGTGGTCGCCGAGATCCGCCGGCTCACCGGCGGTGGGGTCGACGTCGCGATCGAGGCGCTGGGGAAGCAGCTGAGCTTCGAGAACGCGCTGCGTTCGATCCGCCCTGGAGGAACGCTGTCCAGCCTGGGCGTCTACTCCGGGCACCTCACGATGCCGCTCGACGCGATCGCCGCCGGCCTTGCGGATCAGTCCATCTTGACGACGCTCTGTCCCGGCGGAAAGGAGCGCATGCGGCGCCTCATGAGCATCGTCCGCGCGGCGCGGTTCCCGTTCCGTGAGCTCGTCACGCACTCGTTCCCGCTGGATCGGATCGTCGACGCCTACGACTTGTTCGCGGAGCAGCGCGATGGCGTGCTCAAGGTCGCCATTCGTCCCTGAGGCCGCGGCCGGAGCAACGACGGCCGGGCTCCTCCTCCACTGACCTACTTCGAGACCAGTTGCACGAGACCCGCCGAGACGTCCTGGCTGGCGCCGGCGCCTTGAAACGCGGCGCCGACGCTCGAATCGCTCAGGAGCTCGCGCGCGAAGAATGCCGTGAGGTAGCGGACCGAGTAGGCGAGCACCTGCGCCGCGTTGGCGCTGCCCGCCGTGCAGAGAGTGCAGAACGAGCAGTTGCTCGGATCCTCGAACATCGTGTGGTCCGCGTTCATGGCGGTGATCGCCACGGCTGGAGACGCGGCCGCCTGGTAGAGGACCTGGTAGTTGTCCGTCGCCGGCGCGCATCCGCTCGAAGCCGAGTCGGTGGTCTCGCCGACGAAGGCCAGGGGCACCCCGACCGTCGCGATCTGCGTGCGAGCCTCGGGCGAACCGTTGGTGGACGTGTCCACCGGGTCGAGCCCGAAGACGCCCCGCACGTGGCCGAGGGCGCCTCCCTCGGCCGCGAGGAGCGCGACCTGACCGCCACGCGAGTGGCCGGCGAGCCCGATGCGTGTGGTGTCCACCGCGCCGAAGGCGGGCGCCGAGGCGTCCCCCGCGGAGGCGGGCAGCCAGGTGGTGACCATGTACGCGACGTCCGCAGCGATCGACGGAGCCGTCTCGCCGAGCCCGGGATCGTCCCGCGTGAAGGTGACGATGCCCCAGCTCGCGAGGCGCTTCGCATACGGCGCGTATCCGAGGCCCGTCTGGAAGAAGCCCGACGTCAGGATGACGGCCGGGTGCGCGCCCGGGGACATGGGGTAGTAAGCGGTGACCGAGAAGGTGCCGCTGGGGCCCGGCACCTGCACGGTCGCAGTGCCCACGGGATCGGGTCCGTCGGAGTCGTAGACGCCGGGGCTGCCCGAGGATCCATCGGCCTGCGCGTCGGCTGTCGCGCCGCCCTCCCCCTGTCCTGCATCGAGAGATGCCGGGGGCGGCGTGGCCACGTCGCCACCCGCAGCCCCGTCGTGGGCCGAGGCATCCTGACCCGACGACGGCGTGCCGCCATCCTCCCCCGAACCGGACGGAGCACCGCCCTCGTTCGACGACGCACCCGAGCCGGCGCTGCTTCCGCAAGCGAGCACCGCGAAGAGCAGGAGCGAGGAAAGAGTCCGCGCCATGGCGGCGGTACTCTGCATACTGCCACCCGCACCGTCCAGGCCTGCCAGGGTCGCGCGCCGTCTCCGTTGCGTCGATTGTCGCGAATGGAGAAACGCGCCTGCTGCCGATCCGGGGCCTCGCGTATTCTTCCGCGCGCGATGGATCGCGAGCCCGGCCTCTCCGTCCTCATCCTGAGGCCGGTCGTGGAGAGCCTTCGTGGCGCCGGCGTCGATCCGCCGTCGTTCCTGCGCGATCTGGGCATCGACGCACAGGCGGGCGCAGAGACGTTCGTGCGGGGCTCACTCGCCGGTCGCGCGCTCACGTCGGTGGCCGAGCGCGTCGGAGACCGGAGCCTCGGCCTCACCATCGCCCGCTGCATGCCGCTCGGCAGCTTCGGCACGTTCGACCACGCCGTGTGGACGGGCGGTTCGCTGCACGACGCCATCGCGCGCTCCTCCCACTTCTACAGCCTGGTCACCGAGGGCGTCTCGCTCGCGGTCGAGCGCCGGGGGATGCTCGCGCATGTGTCGATGCGCGCCCCGCTCGGCGCACGGCACGGCACGGTGCTCACCGACATCGCCCTCGCCCTCAACGTGCTGCGTGCTCGCGAGGCGACGGGCTACAAGCTGCGCCTTCGCTCGGTGAGCTTCCGGCACCGCGCGGCGGACGCCAAACCGTACGACGCGCTCTTCCAGACGACCGTCGCCTTCAGTCAGCCCGTGGACGGCGTGGTCTTCGACGCCTCCATGCTCGACCTGCCAGTGCGCACGCCGGATCCGGCGGCGGCCACGCGCGTCGAGGCCCGGGCGGCGAACATGGAGCACCAGCTGCAGTCGGGCGATCCGTTCCTCGATCGCATGCGGGCCGCCGTTCTCCGCGGCGTCTGGGCCAGGGATCAAGCTCTGTCGCGCCTTGCCCGCGAGCTGGCCATGGGCGAGCGAACGCTCCAGCGTCGCCTCCGCGAGCACGGCACGTCGCACCGGCAGATCGTGGACGACGTGCGTCGCCGGCTGGCCGAGCAGCTCCTGTTGCGCGAGGACACCTCGATCCTGGAGGTCGCCTACGAGGTGGGGTTCGCGCGTCTCCAGGCCTTCTATCGCGCATTCGGCCGCTGGACGGGCCGCACTCCCGCTGCGTTTCGGTCGTCGCGACGGGTCAGTGCGACAGGAGGTACGCGATCAGAGCGCTCTTCTCGGCGTCGGTGAGCCCGTCGCACGTGAAGGCGTCTGGAATCGGACCGCGTTCGTCTGGACGAGGATCGCTTCTCTCGTTCGCGGACCTTTGTCGCTCGGACGAGGACCCTTGTCTAGAGAACTCGGTCGGACGCT
>Ga0335082_10007685_pt1 | contig 11699 bp, 9 predicted proteins | sample Lox_Sample_41_FD_206718 | JGI IMG/M metagenome (GOLD analysis project Ga0335082, IMG submission 206718) | Soil microbial communities from Loxahatchee National Wildlife Refuge, Florida, United States - Lox_Sample_4.1 | ecosystem: Environmental > Terrestrial > Soil > Wetlands | place: USA: Florida...
CTGGGAACACAGGGACAAGGCGCGTTCGGCCAGCCGAGTGCCGTGACTTCCCTTAGTTCAACCGGCACACCGTCGTCGCAGAGTCCGGGCAACATCATCTCAACCTCGAGCACAGGCTTCTATCAGGGCACTCCGTCAGCTCAGCAACAGCAGCAGAGCGGTCTTGCGGGAAACACGACTGGCAATTCGTCGCAAGGCAATGGTCAGCAGGGTAACAATCCGTTTGCTAACACATTCAGCCTGGGATCGAACAGCGCCACCAGCCCTGCTCAGCAGGGAAGCACGACAGGTAACCAGCCAGGCGGCACTGGCAGTTCTCCTTTTAGCACAAGCAGCGGCAACCAGACCTTTGGCGGCGGCGCCATCGTCGGTGTGGCGAGCACAAGCAAGGATCCCACGATCCGCATCTACAACAAGAAGAAGACGTACGACGAGTGGCAGTTCATTTACAACCCGGCGGTGGACCAGCCGAACGTCCTGTTGCGCGGTCCGTATCAACCGACCGTCATCGGCGGAGCGCAGATCGGGACTCCAGCGGGACAGCTCAACCAAAACCAGGGAACTTTCGGCCAGCCATCAAGCGGCTTTGGCCAGCAACCGAATTCACCCCAGCAGAACGCACCGGTGAACCAGTTTCCGCCCGACCAGAACCAGCCGCACTAATTTTCTTGTGGACTACGTGCTATTGGTGAATTTGATGAACAACTGCAGCCGCTGGCGCGCGTGACCAGAATCGATGGCGAACGCCGCCAGCGGCACCGCATCACTGATGCGCTCGGCGTGGCCGGCAGCGACCAGCGCGGCCGCGGCGTTGAGCAATACAACATCGCGCCGGCTTGAGCGCTCACCGTCAAGGATCGCGCGAATGATGGCCGCATTCTGCTGGGCGTCGCCTCCGGCGATCTCGCTCAATGGCGCGGGTTGTAGGCCGAAATCCTCCGGCGCAACTTCGTACACATGCACGGCGCCGTTGCGCACCTCTGCGATTTTGCTCGGGCCCGAGATCGTAATCTCGTCGAGCCCGTCGCGTCCATGAACAACCAGCGCGCGCCGCAGGCCAAGCTCGCTCAGCGCTTCGGCGAGTTTCTCGACCAGGTCCGCGGAATAGACGCCGACGACCTGCGCCGACGCGTGTGCTGGATTCGTCAGCGGCCCAAGAAGGTTGAACACTGTCCGCAGACGCAGCTCGCGCCGCGCAGGCTGCACATACTTCATGGCGGTGTGCATGGCGGGTGCGAAGAGGAAAGCGATGCCAGTTTCGCGCAGGCATGTGGCCAAACGGGCTGGCGGAAGATTGATGTTGACGCCCAGCGCTTCCATCACGTCCGCCGAACCGCACTGCGAGCTGACGCTGCGATTGCCGTGCTTGGCAACTCTTACGCCTGCGCCGGCGATGACCAGCGCAACCGCAGTCGAGATGTTGAAGGTGCCGCTGGTATCGCCGCCCGTGCCGCAGGTGTCCACCAGCGCGTCGCGTCCCGTGCCGCTCAGGTCGAGCGATTCGCCGTCCTCGGTTTGTAGCGGTACGGCCGCGGCGCGGATGGCCTGGGCAAAGCCGACGATCTCCTCGACGGTCTCGCCCTTCATGTGCAATGCGACCAGTAGCGCCGCAATTTGCGCGTCAGTCGCCTCGCCACGCAACACCTCCGACATCAACTCGCGCGCCTCTTCGCGAGTCAGCGAAAAGCGGTGGTTGGCTACTTTATGTAACGCATCGAGCAGCATGGAGCGTTGTCGGTCGTCAGTTGTCAGAAAAACCAAGCTATTGCGACTTTGGCGGGGGCGTGCTCTTCTTCGTCGCGCTGCTTCCAGTGCCCTTGGATGCTGATGCCGGATGCCGCGGATCAATGATCTTGATGTGAGTAATCTTCGGGGGGCTGTAAGGCCGGTCGTTGCGCGGGTCGGTGGCCAGGCGTGCGATGTTTTTTACCACGTCGAGGTCCTGGCACTGACCGAAAATGGTGTGCTTGCCGTTCAGGTGCGGTGTGGGCACTTCGGTGATGAAAAACTGCGAGCCGTTCGTGTTGGGGCCGCTGTTGGCCATGGCCAGGCGCCCGGGCTGGTCGAAGGTCAGGGCGGGGCTGAATTCGTCTTTGAAGGCGTATCCTGGACCTCCGCTTCCGTTGCCGGCCGGGTCGCCGCACTGGATCATGAAGTTCGGAATCACGCGATGGCAGATCGTCCCGTTGTAAAGCGGAGTGTGCATCATTTCGCCGGTCTTGGGGTTTTTCCACGCCTTCGTCCCATTGGCGAGCCCGATGAAGTTGGCCACCGTCAGCGGAGCCTGATCGGGAAACAACGTGCATGTGATATTACCGTCAGTCGTTTCGATGATCGCAGTTGGATTTTGCGACGCACTTGGAGTGCCCTGGGAGCTCGAAGCATTGCCTGCGGCCTGAGCGCTTGCAGAGCCAGTTAAGGCCAGGCAAAGAAATGCTCTTAGAAAACTGCGCATAGTTCCTCCGACTTGGTTCGTCCATACTATTGTATTCATGAGCCTGCGTTATTCCACGCGGCTTAATGGCCCTCCGACTGCATGTGCTGCGCCACCTTCTCCACCTCGCCAAACACCCGCATTAGGTTGCCACCGAGAATCTTGTTAATGTCGGCAGCAGTGTAGCCGCGATCATAAAGTGCCTGTGTGATCTTCGGCAGGTCAGCCACGGAGTCCAATCCCAGCGGCGAGCAGTCAATGCCGTCGAAGTCCGAACCAAGCCCGACGTGATCAACGCCGGCCACCTTCACCATGTGATCGATGTGGTCAATCAGGTCGCTGAGCGGCGGGCGCGGCAGCTTCGGCAGCAGCGCCGCCTGGGCCGCGTCCATCTCCTTTCTGGTCTCGGCGGTCTGCGGCTTATAAAAAAACGCCTGCACCTTCTCGTAGTCGGGATCGTGTTGCGCCGCCAGCTCCTTTCTCCTGTCAACATACTTCTGCGAGATGAAGCCGCAGTAAAAGTTGACCTGCGCCACGCCGCCGTTGCGGGCCAGGGTACGAAGCATGTCATCGGTCATGTTGCGCGGCACGTTGGTCAGCGCGCGCGACGACGAATGCGACGCGATGACCGGCGCGCGAGTGGCGGCCAGCGCCTGGTAGAACGTCGAATCGGCGACGTGCGAGATGTCCACCATCATGCCGATCCGGTTCATCTCATGCACCACTTCACGCCCGAAGCCGGTGAGGCCGTTGTGGTGCTGCACCTTCTTGTCGTCGATATCGCCGCTGGAGTCGCCCAGCTCGTTGGTGTTTGACCAGGTCAGCGTCATGTAACGCACACCGAGGCGGTAGTAATCGCGCAGTACCCGCAGGTCGCCCTGAATAGCGTGTCCTCCCTCGACGCCCAGCAGCGCCGCCAGCTTGTGTTGGCCGTGCGCCGTGAGAATGTCCTGGGTGCTGAAGGCCATCATCATCTTGTCGGGATGGCGGCGTGCCTGCTCGTACACCGAGTCGATCATATCGAGTGAGCGCTGGATCTCGTGACCCTTGTACGTCTTGGGCTCGACCCAGATAGAGAAAAACTCCGCCCCGAGGTTACCGGCCTTGATCTTGTTAAAGTCCAGATAGCCGGTACCGGCGTCCTGCGCGAGATCAAAATTCTCATCCACGAAGCGCCCAGGCGTGTCGGCGTGGGTATCAATGATGAGCGCGGAGTTATGGACGGCGCTCCAGTCTGGCGCGGCGGAGGACTTGGTTGCAGGAGTTGAGGTCTGTGAAAGCCCGACGGTCGCGCAAAGAAGGAGTGAGAGAGTCGGGAAGAACTTTCGCATTGTTGTGAGCAGTGGCTCCTGCGGAATTGGGTGCGCCCTGGATTGTAAATGAGTGCGCGATGCCCAGCCTGTATAAGAATGTTTAGCCGTGAACGGCCCTACCCCCTTCCCCTCCCCCACCCCTGACTCAACTAATTCAAAACAAAGGGCAAGTTTTCCGAATACGCCGCAATCTCTTCTGTCCAAAGGGGTTATATAAAAGCTAATTGATTCCAAAGGACTTGGAGGTAAGTCTCAAGGGCATTCCATCGCCTTGAAGTCCACGAAGCGACATGAAGCCCTGTCGCGCGTCATATTGTCAAAGAACGATGCGCCGGCTCCCGCTCTGGGGACGGCGAGGGACACGAACACCACCGTGCCCCAAACCCAAGCCTACTGCAAATCGGCGTTCTGTCAAGATTACGAAAGTACAGGTAGGGTAACTGTACTTTAGTAACAATTTCGACAGAGGGTAACCACCGGAAAGGAACAGGAAGGTCTGTTTGACGCGGTGGGGCTGGCCAATTGGGGTTAGACTTGTGCAACGAACATACTCCACCTGGAAGGGGCATGGATGTCTTTAGGGCTGCAAATAAGACTGCTGGCACTAACCCTGTTGGCTTGTCGGTTGCTCACTGCGCAGGAGACGCACGTTCATCCGGTTCCCGAGAAATTGGGGGAGGTTTCGTTCCCGATCTCCTGCAAGCCCGCAGTCCAGCAAGAATTCAACCGAGCGGTCGCCTTGCTTCACTCGTTCGCTTACACCGCGGCCCGGGAGGCGTTCCAGGAGGTGGCACAGCACGATCCCGGTTGCGCGATGGCCCATTGGGGCGTCGCCATGACCTATGATCACCAGCTCTGGGAGCCGGCGATCGCCGCGTCTTCGGTGGCAAGTGCGCAGCAGGAAATCGAGCAGGCCGTGCGCCTGGGGGCGCCGACAGACCGTGAGCGCGGTTTCGTAGAGGCGGCGGCCTTGATATTCCAGGACGAGGCTACTGTTCCTTATCCGACCCGCCGCCTGAATTACGAGCGGGCCATGGCGGCCCTGGCCGCGAAAAACAAGACGGACGTTGAAACGCAGGTATTTTATGCCCTCGCGCTTATCTCCAATGCGCCTCCTACAGACAAGACGCATGCCAGGCAGAAGCAGGCTGCTGACCTGCTGGAACCACTCTATCGTGCTCATCCACAACATCCCGGAATTCCGCACTACCTGATCCATGCCTACGACAATGCGGAGCTGGCATCGCGAGGCCTGCCGGCAGCCAAGGCCTACGCGCTGATTGCACCTTCTGCGCCGCATGCCTTGCATATGCCAAGCCACATCTTCACGCGGCTGGGCCTGTGGGACGATTCCATCGCCTCGAACATCGCGGCCAGAGACGCGGCCCACAAGGCCGGTGACAATGGCGAGGAATTACACGCGATGGATTACCTGGTTTACGCCTACCTTCAGAAGGGAAGCGATGCTGAGGCGGCGCAAGTCATCGCGCAACTGAAGGCCATGCCGAAATCGGGTAGCGCCGACTTCAAGGTAGGCTACGCTGAAACGGCCATGCCCATTCGTTACGCGGTCGAACGGCGCCAGTGGGCCGATGCGGCAGCCATCGTTCCCCCTGGGTCAGCGCCGCCACAGGTCATCGCCATGGCGATCTGGGCGCGTGGGCTGGGGCAGGCGCGCAGCGGCCATCCCGCCGAGGCTGCCACTGAGGCCGGCGAGCTGCCGCAAATCGAGGACCAGCTTCAGGGAGCAGGGAACCTCTACTGGGCGACGCAAGTGGGGATTCTGCGGCGCGAGGTCTTGGCGTGGACGGCCCAGGCGAGCGGCAGGCATGAGGAAGCTGTCGCGCTGATGCGCGAGGCCGCCAATGAGGAAGACGCGGTCGAGAAACTGCCTGTGACTCCGGGCCCGATCGTCCCGGCGCGGGAGCAACTGGGCGACTTGCTGCTCGAACAGGGCCGTTCCGATTTAGCCTACAAGGAATTTGAGCTGACGCTGGTAAGTACTCCGGGGCGGCGCGGGGCCCTGAATGGCAAGGCTCAGGCTTCTGCCCACATGAGTGCGGCGAAAACCGAGTAGGAACGCAACCTTTCTTGAGGGCGGCAAATCAGCTCCCCTACGGAACTAATTCCGGAAGAAATCCTTGAACGCCTGCCACATGACCTGACCGCCGACATCGGCGATGGACTTCGTCAGTGGAATGTCCTTGGGGCAGACCTCGACGCAGTTCTGGGCGTAGCCACATTCCTGGATGCCGCCGTCGCCCATAAGGGCCTGGAGACGCTGGACCTTCAAGGCCTTGCCGGTAGGATGGGTGTTGAATAGCCGGACCTGTGAAATCGTCGCGGCACCGACAAAGCCGGTTTTGTCGTTGAACTGGGGACACGCTTCCATGCAGCAGCAGCACGAAATGCAACGGGACAGCGGATATGCCTCTTCTTGCATTTCTGCTGATTGGCGCGGGCCCGAACCGAGGTCGTAGGTGCCGTCCACGGGCACCCACGCCTTCACGGCCTTCAGGTTCTCGAAGAGAACACCGCGATCGACCGACAGGTCGCGAACCACAGGGAACTTCGAGAATGGTTCCAGCGTGATGGGCTGCTTGAGCTGATCGATCAGCGCCGAGCAAGCCATCTTGGCCTGCCCATTAATGAGCATGGCGCAGGAGCCGCAAACCTCTTCCAGACAATTGGAATCGTAAGTGACCGGCGTGGTCGGCTTGCCGTCCCGCGTCACCGGTTTGGCGGCGATGTCCATCAGCGCGGAGGTGATGTTCATGCCCGGGCGGTACTCCAGTTCGAACTCTTCCCAGTAGGGCTTCGCCTCGGGAGACTGCTGGCGTTTGATCTTGATGATGAGAGATTTTGAATTCGGCATTGTCGCTCTTCGGAAGCTGTCGGCTATCAGCCGTCAGCTCTCAGCCGGGGCTAAAAGCCCCATAAAATAAAGTCGCCTGGACGCCGGCCTAAAGGCCGGCTCTACCACCCAGCCTCTATCCACTAGCCACTCACCACTAGCCACTGCTTTACGTCGCTGCGTCATAACGCCGCGGCCGCGGCTTGATCAGCGACGTGTCCACCTGCTCGAACTCAAAGCGCGGCTCGTCGGCGTCGGCGGCGAAGTACGCCTTCGTCGTCTTGAGCCAGTTGGCGTCATCGCGCTCAGGGAAATCGGGCTTGTAGTGCGCACCGCGCGATTCATCGCGCATGGCCGCGCCTTGGGCGATCACCCGCGCCAGTTGCAGCATGTTGTAAAGCTGCCGCGCGAAGACGAACGAAGTGTTGGCCCACTTGGAGCGGTCACTCAGGTTCACGCGGCCGTGGCGCTCGAGCAGTTCCACCAGCTTGGCATCGGTGTCCTGCAAGTTTTTGTTGTAGCGGATGACCGTACAGTTCTTGGTCATGACGTCGCCCAGCTCACGCCACAGCAGGAATGGGTTCTCGCTGCCGGCGTTGTTCATCAGCCGGGAATTGATCTCTTCCTGGCGCTTACGCTCCGACTCGAAGACGTGCTGCGCCGGGTGATGCCCGCTCTTGATGACATTGTGCGCATACTTGACCGCGTGCGGACCCGCGATGAAACCGCCATAGATGCAGGAAAGCAGCGAGTTCGCACCCAGGCGGTTGGCGCCGTGGATCGAATAATCGCACTCCCCGCAGGCGTACAGTCCCTCGATGTTGGTGCGTTGCTCGAAGTCCACCCAGAGCCCGCCCATGGTGTAGTGCATGCCGGGGAAGATCTTCATGGGCACGTCGCGCGGATCGTCGCCGACAAACTTCTCGTAGATTTCCAGTATCCCTTCCAGCTTGCGATCGAGCGTGGCGCGGTCGATGTGGGTCAGGTCGAGATACACCATCGGCTGGCCATCGATGCCGAGGTTGTGCTCGTAAACGACCTTGTGGATGGCGCGGGTGGCGACGTCGCGCGGCACCAGGTTCCCGTATTTCGGGTACCACTCCTCCAGGAAGTACCACCGCTCGCTTTCGGGGATGCTGCGGGGATTGCGCTTGTCGCCCTGCTGGCGCGGCACCCACACGCGTCCGCCTTCGCCACGCGCAGACTCAGACATCAGACGAAGTTTGTCTTCGCCGGGAATCGATGTCGGATGCACCTGGATGAATTCGCCGTTGGCGTAGTGCGCGCCCTGCTGATAGAGCGCCGACTGCGCAGAGCCGGTGCAGACCACCGAATTCGTGGACTTGCCGAAGATGGCGCCAATGCCGCCGGTCGCCATGATTACGGCTTCGGCGGGGAAAGTATGGACGGCCATGCTGCGCAAATCCATGGCGCAGATGCCGTGGCAGATTCGCTTGTCGTCGATAACGCCGGAAAGAAATTCCCAAGCCTCGTACTTGGTGACCTTGCCTTCGGCTTCGTACCGGCGTACTTGCTCGTCGAGGGCGTACAGCAGTTGCTGGCCAGTGGTAGCACCGGCGAAGGCGGTGCGGTTGTACAGTGTTCCGCCAAAACGCCGGAAGTCGAGAAGCCCTTCGGGTGTGCGGTTGAAGGGAACGCCCATGCGGTCGAGCAGGTCAATGATGCCCGGCCCCATATCGCACATGGCCTTCACTGGCGGCTGGTTGGCCAGGAAGTCGCCACCATAGATGGTGTCGTCGAAGTGCTGCCAGGTGGTGTCGCCTTCGCCCTTCAGGTTCTTTGCGGCGTTGATGCCGCCCTGCGCGCAAACCGAGTGAGAACGCTTGACCGGAACGATGGAGAAGAGGTCAACATGACCGCCCATCTCGGCAATTTTGATGGCGGCCGAAAGTCCAGCCAGCCCGCCACCCACAACGACGATCTTAGGATGTGCCATAAGAATTCTTGGAACTTGAATTAGTCATGCTCGATTACGGGAACCTGATCCCTTGGCGTCGTCACGAAGCCGGTAACCGACCAAAGTCCGATGCCTACGAGCGCCACAGCCAGACCAAAGCAAACAAAGCCGAACTTGCGGCGTGCCCGGGCGCCGACCGTTATTCCCCATTTGGCGGCAAACAGCCACACACCGTAAGCGAAGTGCCATGAGGCGGCGATAATCCCGATTACATAAAACGCCACCACCCACGGGCTCTGAAAGGCGAACCATACCTTGGAGAATGCATACCGGTAGCCGCCGCCCATCAGGTGGACGCCTGTGAACCTCATGTCAATCACGTGGTACAGGATATAGATGAAGGCGATGATGCCGGTCCAGCGCTGCGATGTATAGAGCCAGTTGCCCGCCCAGGGATACTCGCTGACATTGGACTCGCCGCGATACCAGATCCAAATTCCATACAGCGCATGGTAGAGAATGGGAATGAAGATGAACACCCACTCCATCACATGCACAAATGGCAGGCTGGTCAGAAACTTCACGGTGCCGTTGTAGGCTTCGACCCCGTGGACCGCTTCCGAGTTGGAGATGAAATGCTCAATCAGAAAGGCGCCGATCGGGACAATGCCTGACAGGGAATGTAACCTGCGCAAAACAAAGGAGTAACCCTGTCCAGCGCGGAGTGGAGCTACCCCTCTCGCAATGCGGGCAGAACTGGCATCAATAGGACTGGCCGTGGAAGCCACGAAGAAAACTCCTTATGAACCTGCGACGTGCAAGCAAACCTTCTATTATCCGTTTCGCCGGAAACGCGGGTCAAGAAATCGCGCTTCTTGTTTGATGCTCCCAAAATTCTGAGGCTGCGCAGTCCCAGCCTGAAGAGCGACGTTCAGAATAGCTGGTCGATGAGCAGAATGTTTGTGACTTGCGTCACAGAGGTTTAGGAAAGGTGAACCTTGTCTAACGCTGGCCCCACTTCAGCTTGTTCCGCAGCACGTCAAAGAAGGTTCTCTTCATCCGCAGAAGCTTGACCGTATGGCTGGCCCGCCGGCACGACAGGCGATCGCCCTCCTTGACCGGCACGCCAACCTGTCCGTCAATGCTGAGGTAGGCCTCTTCATCGATACTGCCCGCACGCAACTCGATGATGGCTTTGTCGTTGACAACCAGAGGCCGATGAGTAAGCGAATGGGGACACACCGGTGTGACGACAAAGGAAGTGACGGACGGCATAAGGACCGGCCCGCCGGCAGCCAGGGAATATGCCGTAGAGCCGGTGGGCGTGGCAATGATGACGCCGTCCGCTTTGCAGTTGAAGACGAAGGTGCCATCGATGAGGAGATCGAAGTCCAGCAGGCGAGCTATGGCGCTCTTGCTCACCACTGCGTCGTTCAGGGCGAAATGCTGAGCGACCTTGAGGTCCCCGCGATACAAAGTGCAATCGAGTAGCGAGCGCTGCTCTGTCGGACAGGCGCCGCCGTCAATGGCTTCCAGGGTGAAGTACATTTCGCCCAGCGGAACTTCGGTGAGGAACCCGAGCGAGCCGAGATTGACGGCGAGAATCGGGACGCCTTCGTGCGCCACCGCGCGTGCGGCGGAGAGCAGGGTCCCATCGCCTCCCAGTACGAGAGCAAAGTCCGGATGCCTGAAGCCGATCTCTTCCCGTGCTACGACCTCTTCACCATCGGTATATTGGCCGGTCTCTTTGTCAAGATAAAGCTGATATCCGCGCCGGTGAAACCAGGCCAGCAGTTCCGGCAGTATGGCGGTCAGTTCAGGCTTGGAAGGCTTCGAAATGATGGCGACGGATTTCATGGCTCAGGGTGCGACGACTTGAGTGTAACGCCGGAACACTCGAAGCGTGCATGCAGTAGAAACTCCCGGTTCCCTTCAGCTCCAAGAATCGGTGACTCAATGGAGGCGATGGTTGCTCCTCCCAGGCCTTTGACGGCCTCCGCGACGCGCAAGACAGCTGTTTGCTGTGCTTCCACGTCACGTACGATGCCGCCCTTGCCTACTTGTTCGCGGCTGGTTTCGAACTGCGGCTTAACCAGTACGACCAGGTCGAACCCTCCAGGCGGCGCACTTGCGCGGACACACTGCAACACCGCCGGGAGAACGAGTGTAGCAGAGATAAAGGACACGTCCATGACAACCATCTCGATCGCATCCGGCTTGGACTGATCAGGCCATATCTGCTCGGACGTCAGATAGCGGGCGTTGGTCTTCTCCAACAGCCTCACCCTGGAATCGTTGCGTAGCTTTGCATCAATCTGCCCATAGCCGGTGTCCACGGCGATGACCTTTGCCGCGCCATTTTGCAGAAGGCAGTCAGTGAAGCCGCCGGTCGAGGCGCCGATGTCCAGGCACGCCTTGCCGCGCACATCGATCTTCCAATGCTCCAGAGCTCGCGCCAGTTTTAGTCCTCCGCGACTCACGAACGGCTGGGCGTCGCCAAGAATGCGGATTCGGGCGTCGCCCTCGACATTCGTGCCCGCCTTTTCGGCCTTCTGCTCATTAACCAGCACACGACCGGCAAGAATTAGGGCCTGGGCGCGCTGCCTTGATGGCGCCAGCCCGCGTTCCAGTAGCAGCTTGTCGAGCCGCGATTTCACGCCGCCAGACTAGCACGGCCTCTGTGGAAATTTGAATTGCACTGAATGGCGATTCAGTCATTATTTCCGCACCTTATGCGGGGCAGAGTGGTAGACGTTTCGAATTGCGAATCACTTAGCAATCTGGCAATCCGCTTTTCCACAAAGATATGCACACTCGTGTTGAAAACTGTTGTGCATAATTCAGCATGCCTGCGGTTGCTGAGTTTTCGCTACGATAGAATGACGAGTCTTCAGGAGCACTGGCGTGGAGAAGGGAAACAAGGACAGAACCAGGCGAGCAACAACGAGCGCGCCACCCAAGCCGCTTAAGGCGGACAGCTTGCCATCAGCCAATAGGAGCAAGGTCTCGGCTTCGGATCAGGATGTTTTGCGACGCTTGTACGCTTCCATGCTGAAGTGCCGGATGCTGTGTGATCGAATATCACGCTCGGCGGTTCAACTCGCCCCCGAAGATACCGATTTAGCCCGTGGAAACGAAGCTATCATGGCTGGGGCTACGCTCGAGCTTGGGTCGCAGGAT